>Ga0075525_10000001_pt1 | contig 235216 bp, 197 predicted proteins | sample NGEPertwo_FD_74795 | JGI IMG/M metagenome (GOLD analysis project Ga0075525, IMG submission 74795) | Arctic peat soil microbial communities from the Barrow Environmental Observatory site, Barrow, Alaska, USA - NGEE Permafrost154B-two | ecosystem: Environmental > Terrestrial > Soil > Wetlands >...
ACCGGTTTCACCGGCGGTTATTCATATTAAATCCTTTCAGGATTTCTTACAACTCCCAGGTTGAAGGTGAAATATTGAAAGTGCATGGGTTTTACATCATCAATTCAAATTTCCTTGCACTTATTTGAAATAAATAATCATTATCTAAATGATATACAGTGGCTTCTGAGTTTTTCAGCAAACCCGAAGTAGTAAGTTTATCATCATTCCCGGGCAGAAAATAATTCAATCCTTACCGACCCAATTAAACCGGAGTTCGTTCTTTTCACATGATCGAAGGTGTTGTAAGACAATGGTTACCAGACATATTACACCCAAGTATTTTAATATGGTTTTCGCCTGGATTCAGTTTTACTGTCAGATCAAATTTCCAGTTTGAAAATACTTTTGATCCGACCAACTGTTAACAAATACGCATACATGGAATGCCTAGCAGATTTGACAACTTATCCAGCTTATTTGCAATGTGTCCGACTCCTATCGCGCAGTGATGGGCTGGTCCCTGTTTCGACCACTGATTCATAAATTGCTTTGCACCAATAGCAAAACGATAGCGGCTATTGGTATTTCCAATTTCCAAAACCGGACCTTCAACCGATTCACCTTCGGCAACCAATAAAAATATTCCATCTTTGCCTTCTACCACCGACAACAAAGTTACCGGACCATGTTTTACTGTCATTTGAATGGATAATCCTTTGCCTGGGTTACCATGATAAATTGGCAAAGGGACCAAATTTACGTTTCCTTCAGAAATGGCTGAATGAGCAGGTCCATCATGGCCGAGCATCACCACATCATCGATGAAATCCATCAGGTAAAATTCAGAAAAGGAGCCACCCGCACCAAATTCAGACATGATTTTCATAGCCTGCGCATTTTTCACTTCACATTCGCCTGCCACCGGAATGTTTTTCCCGGTAAGTAATGTATTTCCGGCAATAACCGATGTCACAATATTTTCATATTCGTTGCCAGGCTCCCCTTCGTAATAATAAGCCATCGAGCCAAGGTTGTGGCTTTCAATCAGCTTATCTAATGCCAGCGAAGTGCGCGCAGCACGCTCAATTTCGAAAGACTCACATTCCGGTGCAACCACAAATACAGTATTAAATTCTTTAATTTTTGACTGAACTTCTGCTTCTGTAGTTTCGTCGCGGTATTTTTTTAATTCGCACATTTCGAGTAATTCAAAATGAGTTCCGAAAACGGCTGATTGCTTGGTGAGGTCGGTGTAAACATCCAGCATTCCACCATAATAATGACCCAAAACGCCTAATCGGTTTTTACGCAGCGCAGCTACTACTCTGGTGGCTTCTGTCCATTCCTGAATTTCTTGCCAGGCTTCATCATCCTGAAGATATCCGGATACAATACTGTATTGAATTCCAGAGCGATTGAATACGCTGGCAATTTCGGGAACTGAGCAAGCCTGGCAATGTTCCAGCCAAACTCCGGTCATCTTTCCACGGTCACCAATTTGATTGAAGCTTTTATAATCGAGTTGAGCAACAGGCTGAAGGTTGAGGATAATCACCGGAACTTTTAGCTTTTGCGCTATTGGCAAAACCGTTGATGAAAGAGCATAAGTTGAAACATACAGAAAAAGAATTTCCACATCCTGACTTTTAAAAAAATCTACAGCCGTCTGAGCTTTCAAAGGATTATCAACCATACCAGCATCGGCAACATCAACACCAAAGCTTGCAATTCTGTTTTTGATTTGCTCCTGATATCCTTTCAATTTGCCTGATAATCCATCAAACTGTGTCCAATAAGTATCGAGCCCAATTCCAAATAATCCAACTTTTGTCATTTTTAAGGTATAGATATATTATTAAATGTCTGAATAAATTTCACAAGGTATACTTTTAAACTAGTTATTTACCCTGAAAAAATACTTTCCGGAACCGATCCGGCAGATGAGTTTTCCTTTTTCCTTTTTCAATACCTTAACATCAGAAATTTTCTCCAGAGGATTTCCACTTTCTAAAATTTTTGATGATTCGTCTACCGGAAGATAAACCAATGCTGAAGCATTTGCCGGAATTTCAATTTTAATCACTGTTGAACTTTCGAGTTTCTCCCAATCACAATTGATTGTTCCGTAGGGTGAATTAAAACTGGTTTTGGCAAAACGAACATCGCCAACCATTTCTGGTTTTATTAATATCTCTTTGAATGCAACCGAGTTTTCCTGCTGACTGATTCCTCCCAAACCAGTATAAAACCATTCCATCAGATGACCTAACATCAAATGATTATTGGATGATATTTCATTGGCAGCCCACGATTCTGTTAGTGAAGTAGCGCCTTTAGACAGTTGGAAACCATACCCGGGAACATCATTACGCGCATTCATCTCAAAAAGCAACTGAGACTTTCCGTTTTTAGCCAATGTCTCAACAAGATAATGAAATCCAATGTCACCTGCAGTTAGCGCTTTATTATCGGCAACTATCGAATCAACAAGGTTTTTCATTACCTGATCCCTGATTTTATCGTCAACCAATCCGAAGCTAAGCGGCATCGACATGGCTGTCTGGCTTCCGGTGGAATATACGCTGGTTTTGGTATTCAGAAATTTGCCATTGAATGCTGTTTTTACTTTTTCCGACCATTCGGAAAAACGAACCGCTTCCTTATCTTTCTGAAGGATTTCGGCCATTTGTGCCAACAGTTTCAGGTCGTAATAATAGATAGCCGTAGCTGTAAGCGCCCGTGGTGTAAGCTGCGCCGGACCTAGATCTTTTGGTCCTAAATCGTACCAATCGCCTAATCCATGCGAAAGAATGTGGGCATTTGATTTGGTCTCCAGATATTCGACATACTTCACCATCATTGGCCATGCCTGCTCCATGGCAGACTTATCGCCATACCATTGATAGACTAACCAAGGCAAAATAACAGATGCACTCCCCCATTCGGGCGAATCCCGGAAACCTCCTGAAAACTCAACCAATTCAGGTGCAATATCAGGAACCAGTCCATTGGGCAACTGTGAATCCATCATATCATTCACCAGTTTTTGATACAAATGATTAATGTCGAAATTGTAATTGATCGAGTTACCCATCAGGAACGTTTGTTCCATCCAGCCTAGCTTTTCGCGATGCGGACAATCGGTGACCACGCTTTGGAGGTTACTCTTTATCGCCCAGTTTATTAAGGTATAAATCCGGTTAAAAAGTTCGTTTGAACAATTAAACGATCCATTTTGTGGTGTCGAATTTCGGGTATGCAATAAATCGATCGAAACAATTTCAGGAAGTTCATTTTGTACTGGGTTTGCAACAGGAACAGCACCTTCAACCATCACGTAACGAAATCCATAGTAAGTAAATTTAGGACGCCAGGTTTCAACACCATCGCCTTTAAGCGTGTACGAAAAATAATATGGTCCACCGCTGGCTTTCTGATTGATTTCCTTTTCTGGAGTTAGTAGTTCGCCGGGTGTGAATTTTATGGTCTGCCCTTTCTTCCCTTTCACCTTGATTTCAATAATTCCAGAAGCATTTTGCCTGAAATCGTACAGATATTTTCCGGCACCAATTCCCTGAATATCTTTTGAACCGATTGATTCCATAACAGTTACAGGATAATCCGGGTCGGCATTCAATTTACCTTTGGGGATTGTCGGTAAAATTACCGGATTCCATTTTGAATCGTCAAAACCAACCATGTCCCAACCGGTTTGTTCGAGACGCGCATCATAATCTTCGCCGCCAAAAATACTGGTAAAAGTGATGGCCGATGGCGCTGTTTTCCAATCCAGACCCGACACAACATTATCTTCCGATCCGTCAGAATACGTTATTTTCAACAGGCATATCAGTTTTGGCATTCCGTAAACCGAAATCAGTTTCCGGTACCGCTCGCGGTTGATGTTGTAAAAACCGTTTCCAACAATGGCTCCTATAATGTTTTTGCCGGTTTCCAGATTTTTGGTTACGTCATAGGTATTGTAGAGTATTGTTTTATCGTAGCTTGTCCATCCCGGAGTTAAGAAACCATTTCCGATTTTTGATCCGTTAATCCGGACTTCGTATTGTCCAAGACCACTAATAAAAAGGCTGGCATTAGTAATTTTCTTTTTAAGTTCAAACTCTTTTCTGAATAATGGAACTACCGGTCTTTTCAAGGCTTTTAAACCGAGCTCACTATCGACTGAAGCAGAACCAGGAACCACCCGCATCGAATCGGGCATATCTTCGTAACCAATCCATTGAGCATTTTTCCAATCGCTTTTATCAAGTAATCCGGTTTGCCAGCTGGCCATTTCACTCCATTCAGAAACCTTACTGTTTGAATCCCAAACCATCACTTTCCAGAAGTATTGTTTTGAAGCTTCCAGTGTTTCTCCTGAAAAGGCTACAAGTATCGAATTGTCCGAATTAATTTTCCCGCTGTCCCAGATATTCCCTTGGTTCGAAGCAAGTTTTTTTGTATCGTCAGATACAATTATCCGATAGGCTGTTTGCTTAATATTCCTGGCATCCGACTTTAGCTGCCAACTCAAACGTGGCTGCTTTGATTCAATACCAAGTGGATTGTTAAAGTTTTCGCATTTTAGACTGGTGACCTGAACGCCTGTTGTTTCTTTTGCTCCGGCAACGCCGGCAATAAACAGAAGGAAAATGGTTATTAGATACTTCATTGGGTTGGTTTATTATTATACTTCTCTATAAATCAAGCATTTTATATTAAAACTGAGAAAACAAAATACTGCCCGAAAATACAAAATTGTATTCGGGCAGTATAATAATAATTTGATGTTAAAGAACCTAATTAATACCCTGTATTCTGTGATAGTTCCGGATTTAAAAGTCTTTCATCAAACGGAATCGGGAAAATTAATTTATTGGCATCTACATTGTAAGTTCGTGGCAGTAAATAGGAATATTTCTGCTTCATTTTTACTCCATAGGCATTCATCACCTCAATCGCTTTTCCGGTACGAACCAGATCGAGCCATCGGTGATTTTCAAAAGCCAGTTCAACACGTCTTTCCTTTGCAATTACATCTCGAAGAGCCGCCTGTGTCGTCGCGGTTGTGTTGGCTAAGCCAGCTCGTGTCCTTACTTTATTCACATAAGGCAAAGCTTCGGCAGGTTTGTTTTCTTCGTTCAAACATTCAGCCAAAAGCAAAAGTACATCGGCATAGCGGTATACTATCCAGTCATCGTTACAATTGTTAAAAGTAGAATGAGGGTTCAGGTATTTATTGGTAAATGGCGAAGAAACAAAATTACCGTCAGCATCAGTATAACCCATTGCGATCGAACCGTCTTTACGTTTGTCACCCGTTTCATAGGCTGCCAGTAAATCATCAGAAGGAATATTCCAACCTCCAAACGATTGATTGTTCCCGGCAACACCAGTAATTACAACGGTATTTTCCAATGCAGGGATAAACTGATAGGTGAAATTATTCTGCAAGTTTTGGGTTCCCTGTAAGTATTGCACTTCAAAAATAGATTCAATACTATTTTTATTGGCCGTTTTGAATAAGTCAGCATAATTAGGCATAAGGTCATATCCAAGAGTTGTCACACTTTTTAATGCTGTTTCAGCTTTTGCATAATCCTTTAAGGTCATATAAACATAACCCAACAGAGTTTTTGCCGAACCTTGTGTCACTCTTCCTTTTTCGGTTTGAGTCGCAGGTAGTTGAGTAGAAGCATCAGTCGCATCTTTAATAATCTGAACATACACATCAGCTTTTGGAGTTCTTGGTAATGCTGTTCCGGCCTGAGTGGTTACTTCAGTTAAGTACAATGGAACATCTCCAAAATATTGTACCAGTTCGAAATAAAAGAAAGCCCTAAGAAATTTAGTTTCGCCTCCCAAAGTCTGTTTTGATGCGGCATTAATTTCGGATTGATCAATTCGGTCTAATATCGCATTGCAACGCGATATTCCCCTGTAACATGCATAGTATTTCTGGTTTGAATACATGCTTGAAGAATTATCGGTAAATCCGGCCACATCTTCTTTTTCAATATTCTGACCGCCCCTGTCATTTTCTTTATAATTGTAATGGGTATTATCCGAACGCATTTCGCCCATTACATATGCATCTCCGTATACATCCCGTAAAGTCGCGTAAGCTCCTGAAACTGCCTGTTCAAAATCATTCTCAGTTTGGTAAAATGTCGCTGAACTGATAAATGTTTCAGGGGTCACCTGCAAAAAATCGCTGCTACAGGCTGTTGCCATAAATGCAACAGTTACTACTATATAATTTTTGATTTTCATATCAATCTCTTTTTTTAAGGTTAATTAGAAATTTATATTTAACCCAAAGGTGAATGTTCGAGGAACAGGATAGGCAGTAAAATCAAGCCCACTTTCCAAAACACTACTTCCATTAATACTTACTTCCGGATTAGCACCTTCGTATTTGGTAAGAACAAGAGCCTGCTGGATACTTCCATAAATTCTGATCCTTTCGAAGTATGAAGTATTTCTAAAAGGTAAGGTATAGCCTAAAGTTATGTTCTTGATGGTTAAATAGCTAGCATCACTAACCCATCTGGAATTGTCATAACGAGCTAATGGCGTTCCGGTATTGGTCGTTGGATGAAGTCCGTCTCCCGGATTTTCAGGTGATCTCCATCGGTTGGCAACATCTTTTGTAACATTAAAAACTGCATCCAGATTTTGAGCATATTCAAATGTGCGGGTCATAATATCATTTCCGTATGATCCCGATATAATCATACTGAAGTCGAAGTCGCCGTATGACAAGGTGTTGGTTATCCCGAATAGAAAATCAGGATTTGGGTCACCGATAATGGTCGTGTCGAAGTTATCGATTACACCATCAGGTTTTCCATCCGGACCACTGACGTCTTTGTATCGAACTGTTCCAACAGCAGAAGTTGCATGATGAGGAGCTGCATCAAACTCGGCCTGGTTTTTATAGATGCCATCAAAAACAAATCCATGTAACATTCCAATCGCAGAACCAACCTGAGTAATATTTGGATTATCATATTGACCTCCAATCGGCGCGTCCTGTGTACCCAAATGAATTACTTTGTTTTTCGGGATAGAGATATTAAAGTTGGTAGTCCATTTCAGCTTTCCTGTTAAGTTTTTGGAAATAATTCCAATTTCATGTCCCCAGAATTTAAACTCGCCAATATTGGTCCAAATATTGTTAAACCCTGATGATTGAGGAACCAAAACACTGTATAACATCCCGGTTGTCGTTTTGCCGTAATAATCGTAAGTAATAGAAATACGATCTTTCAACAATCCAAAGTCAAAACCAAAGTCAATACCTTTAGTTGTCTCCCATCCCAATTCGCTGTTCCCCAATGAAGTAGTGCTTCTTCCACTCGACAGGTTATTGTCAAAAACATAATTGGTATTTGTTACTGCTGCATAATACATATAATTACCAATATTGTAATTACCTGTAATACCATAACTGCCCCTTAATTTAAAATAATTTAACCATGTCGTTTTTGGGAAAAATGGTTCGTCTGATACAATCCATCCGGCTGAAACTGAAGGAAAATTACCCCAACGGTTGTTCACGCCAAAACGTGAAGAACCATCGCGACGAATAGATGCAGACAGATAGTATTTTTTATTGTAATTATAATTAATACGTCCGACATATGACAGCAAGGTCAATTCATTGTAATTTTCGTCTAATTGATATACTGTTGCAGCGTTCAGTGTTTTAACCATATCATCCGGAAATCCTGTTCCATACATGTATTCATACGGATTGGTTTGTTTCTGAGCCGTGTATCCGGCTAAAAAATCGAAGTTATGTTTTTCAGCAAATGTATTTGCGTAAGTCAAGGTGTTTTCGCTTAACCATGAAAAGTATGAGTCTGTTGTAACAGATGCTTCGGTTCGTCTTGGAGGCGGATCAAAGATATACCCTGAGGTTGAAGGGATAAAATAATTTGTTTTTTTATTTCCAAGCTCAGCATTAATGCTTGATTTAAAGTGCAGGTTTTTAATAAACTCAACATCGATGTAAGCATTTGAAAGTACATGTAACGATTTTTCGTTGTTGGTTCTTTCCTGGGCTACCCTGTACCAGTTGGGATTTGGAAATAAACCTGAAGTGTTTGCAATAACAGGTAAAGTACCATCAGCATTTTTATATGGTGCAAGTGGCGATGTTAACATGGCATTTTGAATAATTCCACCACCCCACAAAGCACCATCAGTACCATTTGTTACGGTGTTCGATAAACTTGGAGCGAGGTTTACCCCAATTTTAATTTTATCATTAATTTGATATTCAGTATTTAACCTGATAGACATACGGTCGAATTTCGAATTAATGATAACTCCTTCCTGATTGAAATAACCCAATATCGCAGAAGTTTTTAATTTGTCGGTATTCGCTGAAACAGATAAACTGTAACTTTCGATTTTTGCATTTTGCAAAAGAATATCGTACCAGTCAGTACCTTTTCCCACCCATTCCGATGGATTTTGGTATTCTGCCGGGATATCAACTGGAGTACCCTTAAATGCAGCCATATCTTCACGGTATTCCTTCTGGAATTGTGCAAATTCCTGGGCATTCATCATGTCTGGTCGCCCAGCCTGAGGAACCACCTGAATACCTTTATAGGAGCTGAACTGCACTTTTGTTTTACCTTTTTCACCCGACTTTGTAGTTACCAGTACAACACCATTTGCTGCTCTGGAACCATAAAGCGATGCGGAAGAAGCATCTTTCAAAACAGATATGGATTCAATTTCGTCAGGATTTATATCGTTGATTGAACCCGAAATCGGGAATCCGTCAACAACAATTAATGGTGAATTGCCCGCATTTACCGAGGCTGCACCCCTGACCCGAATGGTCATACCCTGACCGGGAATACCTGTCGTTTGATTGATCTGTACGCCAGCTATCTGACCTTGTAGCTTCTGAGCAACTTGGGCAACCGGAAGATCTTCCAATTCAGTAGTTTTTACGTGAGAAATTGCCCCGGTGACATCTCTTTTTGTCTGTGTTCCATAACCTACAGCAATAACTTCCTGGATACCAATACTTTCTTCGCTTAAAACAACATTGATCTGATTTTTGCCATTTACTGCAACTTCCTGAGATCTCATGCCAATAAACGAAAACTGCAAAGTTGCATTTTCCGGAACATTGGAAAGCGAATATTTCCCGTCCGTATCGGAAATTGTTCCGGTAACGGTACCTTTTACGATAATTGAAACTCCTGGCAATGGACCTCCGGACGAATCGGTAACTTTACCGGAAACAGATTTTTGTTGCTGGGTAAAATCATTCAATTCACCAACAGGTACAATAGCAATATACCTGTCAATAACTTTGTAGGTAAAACCAGTATCTTTCAACAAATCGTCAAGAACACGATCAATTTTTTCGTTGGTGTAATTGACGTCAACTTGTTTATCCAGAATACGTTGGTCGTATTTAAGAACAAAACGATAACCCGAAACTTTCTCCAACTGTTCAAAAACTTCTTTGATGTTAGAGTTCATCTTCAGGTTTATCTTTTCTACTTGCCCAAAAGATTTAGCATACACTTGCGTGCTTAATAAAAACACAATGACAGCAGTTATTCTCATAATCCGCAAAATTTTTTTTAATCCCTCCTGAAATGGGATACCATTCTTTTTTTTCATAAATTTGAAATGTTTTACGTGAATACCAGCCTTTGTCCAGAAGGCTTTTAATTTACAGTGATGTGGGATAAATCTGAAAACCATTATCCCTGATTTGCAGACCGGAAATATGTCCAATATTTTCGGTCTGATTTTTTTAACCTGAGTTTGTTTTTTTCATAAATTTTTATTTTAGTTAGATTCCTTATTCCCAATAGATTAGTGTAGGCTGATCTGCCCTTGAAACAATCCTGTACTTTAGCGAGGAAGTCATTGCAAATATTTCCAAAATCTGGTCAATGGGTTTGTTTTTCAGGATTGTACCCAGATATATTTCTTCTCCCACCCGGTCATTTTCTATTATTATTTCCACGTTATACCAACGTTCAATTTTTCGGGCAATATCTTTCAGTTTCTCATTTCTGAAAGTGATCAAACCATCTTTCCATGAAGTATATAAATCAAGGTTCACTTCGCCAACCAGTAGTTTTCTGTTTTCTTCATTATAAGTTGCATTCTCGCCGGGAACCAGCCGTATAAGTTCACTGCCGTTCTTTCCAAATATTCCCAGGCTACCTTCAACTAGAGTGGTATTGATTTTTTTATCTTCCGGATAGGCCTGAATATTGAATGAGGTTCCGTAAACTTTAATGTCAAGGGTATTTGTCTTGATTACAAATGGGTGAGACTGATCTTTAGTTACATCAAAGAAGGCTTCTCCTTCAAGGCTCACCATGCGTTCACCTGAATTAAATTTTCCGGAGTAAACTAATTTTGTTCCTGAGTTCAATTGAACTGTTGTTCCATCAGGTAAAATAACATTCGACATTTGTCCGAGTGGAACTTCAATTCGTGTACCTGCCAAATAAGAAAACTGTTCCTGCGATTCTTGAGGAAAAATATAGTGCATCATCGTACCTAAGCCAAACACCAAAAGAAACCCTGCGGCCATTATCCAATAATGGTTAATATTTAACTGTTTCTTAAGTTTTGTCAATTTTGAAGAAATCTCATTCCAGATTTTATCCGGATTTTGATTTAATTTTGTGGTAAGAGCCCAGACTTTCTTGTACTGAATAAATTCTTTTCGGTTCTCCAAATCAGAATTTATCCACTGAAAAACTTCCTGAACTTCAGTTTCTGAAGCTTCACCTGCAAAGTATTTATTGATGATTGAGTAGTCCATGATAATTTTTGTTCTATAATAGGTACACTTGTTCAAGTTGCAACCCTATATGGAATCGAAAAAAATTTATCAAATCCTCAAAAACACGATGATTCTTACGAAATATGATGAATGATTAATTGCACGAGTATAACAGGAAGATACTCCGATAATTTTGATTTCAAAGTCTTTAGAGCTCGTGTGATATTTGCCTCCACTGCTTTTACTGAAATATTCAGCTCTCCAGAAATTTCCTTGTTCATTTTTCCATCTAAGCGACTCATGATAAAAACCTGTCGGCACTTTTGTGGCAAATCGTCAATTGCCTGCTGAATTAATCCTTCAAGCTCTGAAAATTCAAGTGAATTAAAATCAAACGATTCGAGAACTTCGCGGTTTAATTCATCTTCCTTTTCCTGAAGGTGTTTATCCTCGTATTTACTGATAATCTTCTGGTGACGGATGTAATTTAAACAGCTCGATTTGGCAAACGTGTACAGAAATGCTCTGATTCCATTCACCGTTTCAATCTTTTCCCGATTTAGCCAAAGGTTTAGAAACACTTCCTGAGTCAGACATTTTGCTTTATCCAGATCGGAGATGAACTGATTGCAAAAACCTACAATTTGATTGTAATTCGATTTGAATATTTTTTCAAAAGCAAGCTCATCCCCTTTTTTAAAACGGAGAAGGAAGAAATCATTTATCTCAAATTGCTCAATTACCATTGTATGAATTCTGAAACTTTTGATCTGCAAATATGGTATTTTTTGTAGATAAGTAATGAGAATAATTAAATGTCGTATTTTTCAATACTACCCACCCCATGTCCGCCTGCGGACGTCCCCCCTCTCTTCTGGAAGAGAGGGGAAGAGCATCGTAGATACGAAGCGGTGAGTTAAAATAAATCGAATAAAAAAATGCGACATTATTTCATTCCCATTACTTAAGTATGAAACTTTGCTTTAATTAATCCCAAAATAGATATAAAAGCAAACCTCAGCAGAAAATAAACCAGTCATAAGATATGCAAAACAGAACTCATCTTTGAGTTAAATTCAGCAAATATTTAACTTTTGTGTTTCTATGTTTTTGCAGTAACTATTTATTTGTATTGACACTGTACATATATAATAATTGATTTCTTTAAGTATTGACCATTAATGTAAAGCTGAAACTTTATGAATAAACCCACTATCTTCCTTGCCCTTTCCTTTTTATTTTTTTATCTGCTGTTTCTTCCCGAAACTATTTTTATCCGAATAGTCGGGTATCAGCCGAAGCAAATCAACCCGCATTCTATATTTTTCCATACGATTTTTTATAGCAATGTCTGATTTGTCTTCCGAATAACAATCGTCCAACCCAATCTTTTTCCGCTTTCCCCTTTCGACTGATAAAACCTCGGCCTTTCCTCAAAGTCAGACATTTTAATTGAATGCCGGTATAATCTTTTAAGTAATGAAAAAGCTCCATGTTCCCACCTGCGCACCATTGTAAAAGAACTGTGCAATCACACCCGTCATAAAATGTGGATAACTAAGCAGATCGGAATAGCTCATTTTCCCGGTGGTTTCTTCGGTTCTCTCGTCAACAATTTCAGGAAATTTGATTTTCATCATCATCAACGACCACAAAAACACCACACCTCCCAAGACCATGTATGGGGCTACAATCCTCATGGTTTCCGACCTAAGGAAGCCCTCGTATTCGCCGGTAACTTTCATCACCTGAATTTTTTCAGGAGTCGGTTCATGGTCCGAGTAGATAAATATAGTTCCATATCAATACCCCAATAATTGAACCTATAGGGTTGAATGCCTGCGAAAAGTTCAGCCGCCGCTCTGAAGTACGCGGATCGCCCAATTCAGAGATAAAGGCATTGGCGCCCAGTTCAAGGAAAGCCAGTCCACTTGCAATGACAAACAATGAAACCAGAAAGTAAACGTATTTACCCATGATTGCCGAAGGCCAAAACAGAATCGAGCCAAAGCTAAAAAGCAACATTCCAATGATCAGCCCTGTTTTAAAACTATATTTGTACATGGAACTTGCTGCAGGTATGGCCAACAGAAAATAATCCATGTAAAATGCCGACTGCACCAAACCGGCTTCAAGCCGATTGATCTCGAAGGATTTGATAAATTGACGAATTAAAACATCATTCAGGTTATTTGGAATTCCCCAAAACAGGAACAGTGAAGTAAACACATTAGACCCGACCTGTTACTGAAAGCATTTGTTATCAAAAAATTTAACCGGTTCGCTGCATTTTTCGCAATCAACTACCCAGGTATTTCCTGATTGCAGAAGTTCGTCGGTATTGGTGATTTTTCTTTTCTGCTGCACCGTTTCAATTTGTTTTATCATTTCCTGATCGTAAACCGGAGCTTCTACGCTGCGAATAACGCCCATAGCAACAGGAAATTCAGGAAGTGCCATATTTATCAGGGCAACCTGCAATCCAAGGTTATCGTCTTCAGGATCATGAACCAGAATATTGTCACGAGTAATTCCATTTTCACCGATTTTCGCAACTTTCAGTTTACCGTTTATAAGGATCAAACCTTTATCGTCCTGATCTCCGAAAATCATGGGCTGACCTTTTTTCAGAAACAGCTGACGTTCGTTACGGAATTTTGGATCGGCAATATGTTCGTGTATTCCATCATTGAAAATAACACAGTTCTGCAAAACTTCAACCACTGAAGTGCCTTTGTGCAGAGCAGCCTGAGCGAGTACTTCCTGCGTATGTTTAACATTACTGTCGACGGCACGGGCATAAAATGTGCCGCGTGACCCCAAAACCAGTTGCCCCGGAACAAACGAATCTTCGATTGTTCCAAATGGCGAAGATTTGGTAATCTTGCCGCGGTCAGATGTAGGAGAATATTGCCCTTTAGTCAGACCGTATATTTTATTATTGAAAAGAACCAGGTTCAGGTCGATGTTCCGGCGAACAAGGTGAATAAAATGGTTTCCACCAATAGCCAGCGAATCACCATCGCCGGTAATCACCCAGACCGTCAACGCGGGATTGGCTGATTTTACACCTGAAGCAATGGCAGCTGCACGTCCATGAATGGTATGGAATCCATAGGTATTCATGTAATACGGAAACCTTGAAGAACAGCCAATTCCGGAAATAACAGCAAAGTCCTTGTGTGGAATATCCATATCGGCCATTGTTTTTTGAACTGCATTCATGATGGCATAGTCTCCACAACCCGGGCACCAGCGAACTTCAGCAGCGCTTTTGAAATCCTTGGCAGTATAATTAAATTTTGTCATGATTAAGCCTCCAGTAATTTATCGAAATTTTCAACTAATTCGTGTACAGAGAAAGGTAATCCTTTCATCTTATTTACCTGATGATAAGTAAATTCAGGTAGTCTATCGCGCAGGTAACTGGCAAACTGACCCAGGTTTAATTCGCACACGACGATTTTTTTAAACTTGCTGAAAACTTCAGCGGTATTTGTTGGTAATGGTTTGATGTAATTGAAATGCGCCAGACTAACTTTTTTACCTGCGTTCTGCATGGCACGAACAGAACTGATCATGTGACCGTATGTTCCTCCCCAGCCAATGACCAGTAAATCTCCTTCAGGTTCACCGGCAACTTCAAGTTCAGGAATCATTTCAGCCACCTTCTCCACTTTGGCAGCCCTGATTTCGCTGTTTCTTTGATGATTATCCGCATCCTGATTTACACCACCAGCATTATTTTTTTCCAGACCTCCTATGCGGTGCTCGAAACCTTCCATCCCAGGAATGGCCCATTCTCTGGCAAGTGTTTCAGGATCCCGGTTATAGGGTAAAAACGATTCAGGATTTTTTGCCTTTCTGGGTTTAATCGGTGGAAGCTCGTCCATCGTTGGAACTCTCCATGGTTCGCTGCCGTTGCCGAGGAATCCATCGGTTAAGAGGACCACCGGAACCATTCGTTCAAGAGCTATTTTTGCAGCAAGAAAAGCATAGTAAAAACAGTCAGAAGGAGTACTGGCCGCCAATACGACGACCGGACTCTCGCCGTTCCGTCCATATAAGGTTTGTAACAAGTCAGATTGTTCGGTTTTGGTTGGTAAGCCGGTTGACGGACCACCACGCTGCACATTGACAACAACAATTGGCAATTCAGCCATCACGGAGAGACCAAGTGCTTCAGACTTTAAGGCAAAACCTGGTCCTGAAGTGGATGTAACGGCCAGATCGCCGGCAAATGCGGCACCAATGGTGGTACATATTCCTGCAATCTCATCTTCAGCCTGAAATGATTTTACGCCCAGATCTTTTCGTTCAGCCAAAGCCTGCAAAATGTCGGTAGCCGGGGTAATGGGATAAGAGCCAATAAACAGTTCCAATCCGGCTTTTTCGGCAGCAGCAATAAAACCCCATGCCGTAGCAAGGTTTCCGTTCATATTCCTGTATGTTCCTTTTTCAATGGGGGCAGGATGTACAATGAACTGCGGAGTCATGTGTTGCATGTTCATTCCGTAGTTATACCCTGCATGAAGGACAATCAGGTTCGCTTCAGCAATCACCGGCTTTTTCCCGAACTTCTTCTGAATAAAGCCTTCAATGTAATCAAGCGGACGATCGAACATCCAGCAGATTAAGCCAAGCGCAAACATATTTTTACAACGTAGAATACTTTTGTTGTCAAGTTCAATTTCTTTCAGACTTTCTTTCGTCAGACTGGTAATCGGAACCGGTATTTTAAAATAATCATCCAGCTTCAACTCGGCAAATGGATCATTGGTTTGAAACTGAGCTTTCGCAAAATTCTTTTCAGAAAAAGAATCCACATCAAAAATGATTGTTCCACCAGGATTCATGAATGCTGCATTAGCCTTAAGGGCTGCAGGATTCATTGCCACCAGTACATGCGCCAAATCTCCCGGAGTTGTAATTTTCTTCTTCCCGAATTGAACCTGAAACCCGGAAACACCTCCAACGGTACCCTGAGGGGCCCTGATTTCGGACGGATAATCAGGAAAAGTCGAAATATCGTTTCCTAAAAGTGCTGAAGTGTCAGAAAACAGTGTTCCTGTCAATTGCATACCATCACCCGAATCTCCGGAAAACCGAATGGCAACTTCTTCGAGTTCTATAACTTTTGCGTCTTTCATGTGATATATTGTTTTGATATCGGTCTTTTTACTTATAATTTATTGCCTGTATAGCTTCAAAAGTAATAAATTATAAAAATTCATCAATTTGCTTACTTGAGTGTACTTTTAAAACGGAGCAAAAATAACCATTATTTAACAAGACCGACAGGATAATCTGATTTATTTGATTCGATATATATAGATATCTAAATTCAAATATTTTTGCCTGTTTTGTAACTTAGAAGGACATTGTTCACGACCGGGTATTTCATCTTTGCGTGTCATGCTTGTATAACATTTCAGAATAATTACTCAGCTTATCTTATTGTTTCATCGATTTTCTATCTTTGAAACTCAAATCTATAAAATCAGAAAAATGACAATTATAAAATCACTTTTAGGCAAAACTCCGGAATTTGGAGAAAATTGTTTTTTGGCCGAAACGGCTACTGTTATTGGTGATGTTATATTGGGCAATGATTGCAGTATATGGTATGGTGCAGTTTTGCGCGGTGACGTTAATTCGATCCGAATTGGGAACAATTCCAATGTTCAGGATAATGCAGTGATTCATGCAACCTATCAGAAATGGCCTACCAATATCGGGAATAATGTCACGATAGCTCACGGGGCAGTTGTTCATGGCTGTAACATTCACGATAACGTAATGATTGGAATAAATGCAGTAGTACTCGATGATGTCCTGATTGAAAGCAACAGCATTGTTGCTGCCGGCTCAGTAGTCAGTAAGGGAACGCGAATTGAAAGCGGTGCGGTTTACGGAGGGATTCCTGCCAGAAAAATTAAAGATGTCAGTACTGAATTACTTGAAGGCGAAATTAAACGCATTGCCAAAGCCTATAAGATGTATTCAGGATGGTATAAATAGATTTCAGAGTTTAGAATATAGAGACGCATGGACGTGCGTCTCTATATTCTAAATTTCAAAAATAATTTTCATGCAAACAGAATTCTTTCACCTCTGTTCAGACACTTCAGAATTTCATTTTTCCCGAATATGCTTATCCATGAATTCCCGATGCAACTTTGAGCCCATTCCGAAAATTCTATTTGCCACTACGACAATAAGAAAAGAAAGATTATTTGCCACAAAGACTCTAAGACACAAAAAAAATAAGTATATTAAATTACTGATAATCAAAGGTAAATGGTAAAGAAGAATTCTATTTTATTAAGGTTTTTTTTCGTGTCTTTGGGCCTTTGTGGCTAAACATGCTTTTCGAAGTAGACTCAACTATATATTGATATAGAATCAGGTGGCCCAATCCGATATCAACATCCCAATCTTACTGATTATTCATTATTAAGCTCTACTATAAGAATGAACTGGCCGATGGGGATGGGCTTCAAAACCTGAATTCATCTTCCTTTTTGTCATCCATTCAGTGTATAAAAACCATGGAAAGCCAACACTCGTTTATTAACAATGAAGCCTTATTCCATTTTTTGGGAAAAGAGGAATTGAAAGCTTAGTATATAACTAAATATTTAGTCTGGATGTTTGCAGAACATTGCCCACCTATTTTTCACAAATTCAGTTGACAAGGAAAATTCAGTCCAAATAATTGTATCTTTAAAACCGTTCCCAGCGGCCGGCAGCCCCCTGAACATTTATTTATTTATTGATTATGCAAGAAATATTCATGTATATACAAAAAAGACTGATCTACTTCGCTGTTATCATTTTTTCACTTTCAACAATTGTTTCTTCAGCTGGAATAAATAATATTGGGGTTCCGTATATTCACAACTATCAAAAAAAAGAATACAAAGCTGGTACTCAAAACTGGTCGATTGCTCAAGACAAAAAGGGCTTTATGTATTTTGGCAACAACGATGGGTTGCTGGTTTTTGACGGAGTAAGCTGGCAATTACACCGAATACCCAATTCATCAATTGTACGGTCAATATATATTGCAAAAGACGAACAGATTTACGTAGGAGCGTACAATGATCTTGGGAAGATGGTTACTGACCTGTCCGGGAAAATGAAATTCCGCTCCTTAAAAAAATACATTCCTGAAAAATTTCACAATTTTGATGACATTTGGAATATCACAACATTCGAGGATCAGATCGTTTACCAATCCTACAATTGTGCTTTCCTGTTCAGGAACGATTCAACGGTTTCAATCCTGAAAGCACCTGTGCGTTTTCAAAATTCATTTTTGGCAAACGGACATTTGTATTTTAATGATATCGAAAAAGGATTGATGGAATTTGCCAGCAATACTTTAAAGACATTGAATAATTGCGAAAAAATCAAAGGAGAGGAAATATGGTCCATCTTACCCTTTAGCAATGGCAATGATTTAATGATTTGCACGCTAAATAAAGGTATTTATATATACAACGGCAAAGAATTGAAAGAGTGGGCAGTTCCTGTTAATTCCCTTTTTAAAAAGAACCAGATTTTCAGCGCGACCATTATTCAGGATATATATTACGCCATAGGTACAATTCAGGATGGAGTTATAATCATTGACGAATTCGGGAATATAATTCAACATATCAACCGAAAAAAAGGTCTTCAGAACAATACCATTCTAAAAAATTTCACCGACAGGTCGGGCAACCTTTGGCTCGGGCTGGACAACGGAATCGATTATGTGAATATCAATTCGCCCATCACATTTATTCAGCAATCAGAAGGGATTGGGGCCGGATATACCGCGATTATTTATCAGGGGAAAATTTATATTGGAACCAATCAGGGACTATTCGTCAAAGATTGGGGCAACAACAATCAAAACAATACCTTCAGACTGATTCCAGGCACCAACGGACAAGTCTGGCATTTAAGTGTTCACGACGACATTCTGCTCTGTGGCCACAACAATGGCACTTATATTATTTCAGGCGAAAAAGCGAAGCAGATCAGTAAAATTCCCGGTGCATGGAAATTCCATGCACCTAAAAGGTTTCCTGGATATTTAATTGGAGGAACCTACAGTGGTCTAACCTTCTACAAAAAAGAAAAAGGCAGTTGGGTGTATTCAGGCAAAATAGATGGATTTAATGAGTCTTTCCGTGTTTTTGAGGAAGATGGGAATGGCGATATTTGGATGAGTCACGGATTTAAAGGCATTTACAAGATTACTTTAGGTAAAACTCTTGACCGGATTCAAACATTCCGTTTTTATACTTCAAAGGACGGATTGCCTACCGACTACAACCTGAATGTATTTAAGATAAAAGGGAAAGTAGTAGTTACATCGAATGTGGGTATTTTCGAATACAATCCCCAAAATGATCAGTTTGAGTATTCAACCTATTTTAATCAGCTATTAAGTCCATTAAAAGATATCTCTTATTTGAAAGAAGATAAAAGTGGCAATATTTGGTATATAGCATGGAACCTGGGAAAAAACTCAACAGGAGTTTTCCGTATCCAGGAAGATTTGAGCTATAAACAGGTAAGTGCACCATTTGCTCTACTTACGGGAAAATTTATCAGCGGATTCGAATCAATCTATTCCTTCTCTGACGATAACATTTTCTTTGGCACCGAGGAAGGATTTGCCCACTACTCTCCTATTACAGAATTCAATCACAATCCTGAATTTTCAACTTTCATCAACCGGGCAACTGCTTTGTACCTCGACAGCATCTTCTTTTACGGAAAAAGTACCAGCGGACAAGCCCAAACTAACCCAGATCAAAATAGCTTCCCTTTTAAAGATAATACATTCCGGTTTTCGTACACCTCTCCCTCTTTTGAAAACCAGGATAATATTGAATATAGTTTTAGGCTTTCCGGATCGGGCAATAAATGGTCAGAATGGAGCAATACCACTTTCACTGAATATGCCAATTTACCTTCGGGAGAATATACTTTTACGGTGAAAGCCCGAAACCAGATGGGAATTGAGAGCCAGACAGACAGCCTCTCATTTAAAATCAGGCCTCCATGGTACAAAACCAGTTATGCTTATTTCGCTTATTCTCTGTTATTTGTCTTTATCGTGTTACTGATCATCCGGATCGTTTTAAAGCGAATTGAAATCTCAAAAAGGAAAGAACGGCTGAAGCATTTACGTTCATACCGTCAAAAAGAACAGGAATTCAAGACACATGCGTTGATTTCGGAAAAGAAAATCATCAACCTGAAAAATGAAAAGCTCAAAATTGAAATGATTCATCGCGACAAGGAACTTGCCAATCAAACCATGGATCTGATTGTAAAAAATAAATTTCTTGTAAAAATTAAAGAGGAATTGGATAAGCTGAAAAAAACGAGTTTAGATGAACCCCTGAAGGATAAGATTTCGTCATTGGTTACTAAAATTGATAAAGAAATTGATCACAAAAAACAATGGGAAGTATTCGAAACAGTCTTTGACGAGGTTCACGAAGACTTCTTAGGTCGCATTAAAACCTTGTATCCAAATCTAACACCTAAAGAACTCCGACTTTGCGCATACCTCCGGATGAATATTTCGACCAAGGAAATTGCTCCGCTGATGAATATTTCGGTTCGGGGTGTTGAAATATGCCGTTACAGGGTTCGCAAAAAACTTAACATTGATCGTGATCAAAACCTCACACGAATGATTATCGACTTATAGGAATAAACGCTTTGTTGTAGTACTATCATTCATTGCTGTGTATTGTTAATTCTACATCAAATAGCATCAAAACTCTCACCTACAGATAAATAAAAAATATGCTGATGTATTATTGATGTAATGCAATTTCATCAATGATGTATTATTGCAGTACCAATTATCTCTTCGGGAAGTAACTAAGTTAATAGATTTGTCACACTAAATTAATATTCAAATCGATTATTTTTTTTAGAACCATTTCTAAAACTTTATTTACTTATGAAAAAAGCACTTCTAGCTCTTTTAATTTTAATGGGCTCTTTTGCAGGTTACGCACAAGAGTTGCAGGTAAAGGGAGTTGTGACATCAGCAGATGATGGACAACCAATCCCCGGTGTTAGTATAGTTGTTAAAGGAACAACAAATGGTATGATTACCGACGTGGACGGGATGTATTCCCTAAAAGCACCAGGAAACTCAACATTAGTATTTTCTTTTGTTGGTATGAAAAATCAGGAAATTCCTGTTAACATGAAAACAGTAATCAATGTCGCCTTGGCTGCAGATCAAACCGATATTGATGAAGTTGTGGTGGTAGGTTATGGTATTCAGAAAAAGAGTGTGGTAACAGCTGCCATCAGCAGAGTTACCGCAGACGATCTGAACAATTCTACGCCTACTCGTGTGGAAGATGCCCTTAAAGGAAAAGTTTCAGGGGTTCAGATCACTCAAAGTTCTGGACAACCGGGATCGGATTCAAAAATCAGAATCAGGGGTGTTGGTACAGTTAACAACAGCGACCCTCTTTTTATTGTTGATGGAATGCCTGTTGATGGCGGTATCGATTATTTAAATCCGGTCGACATCCAGTCAGTTGAAATCCTGAAAGATGCTGCATCTGCCGCAATCTACGGTGCACGTGCCGCGAACGGTGTTGTTTTGGTAACCACCAAATCAGGAACCTCGGGCAAGACTACCATCAGTTACGATGTAACTTATGGCTTTCAGAATCCTTGGAAGAAAAAATCAGTATTAAATGCAACGGAATACATGACCGTCATGAATGAAGCTGCAATCAATGACAGTAATTTACCCAAATATTCAGCTGAACAGATTGCATCAGCTGGAAAAGGAACTGACTGGCAAGATGAAACGTTTAATTATAACGCTCCTGTCGAAAGCCATCAGGTAAGTGTTAATGGTGGAACTGATAAATTGACCTATTTTTTATCATTCGGTTATTTTGATCAGGAAGGTATTGTTGGCGGTGATTACGGAAAGTCAAACTACAAGCGCTACAGCCTGAGATCAAACAACACGTACAACATCTATGAAACTCAAGACCGGTCTTTCCTGAATAAAATTAAGGTTGGTACCAATATGGCTTACTCAAGAACCAAATCTTCAACCATTGAAGCGAACTCGGAATACGGATCCATCCTGGGAAGTGCCTTGGCATTTGACCCGACAGTACCCGTATATGCAACAGATCCAGCTGGAGTATTGGCACTTCATCCGAATGCTGTAACCGACAAAAACGGAAATGTATATTCTACACCTCCAAATGGATTTCAGGAAATAGCAAACCCGGTTGCTATGCTTAATTCTCCAACCAGCGCACAGGGAAATGCAGATAAATTTGTTTCAACCTTCTGGGGCGAATTAAGCATCATCGACGGCTTGAAATTCAAAACCAGTTATGGTGTGGATCTTGCCTTCTGGGGAAACGACGGCCACACATTCCCTTATTTTCTGGCAACACAGGGAAAAAACATAACTCAAAGTTCGGTTTTTTCGAATATGCACCGTGGATTTACCTGGCAGGTTGAAAACACAATGACATACACCAAAACAATAGCTGAAAAACACAATTTTACAGTTTTGTTAGGGCAATCAGCCAAAGAATATACTTTGCGTGAACTTTTCGGTGATGATTATGACTTGCTCGAAACAGATCCAGGCAAAGCAAATATTGATTATGCCATTGCTGACAGATCCAAAGAACGTGTAGCTGGCGGAACCGGAGGATATTCTTCGCGAAATCTGGCATCTTATTTTGGCCGTATCGACTACAACTTTGATGAAAGATATATCTTTCAGGCTACTGTTCGCCGCGATGGATCATCAAATTTTGGACCGAGCCACAAATGGGGAATTTTCCCTTCGTTCTCTTTAGGATGGAATGTAACACATGAATCTTTCATGGAAAATCGCCCGGCATGGTTCACCAATTTGAAAATGCGTGGTAGTTGGGGTAAGAATGGTAATGAAAATATCGGTGCGTTCAAATATACCAGTTTGATGACCGGCGGACAAAACTATTATTTTGGTTCAGGCGACTTATCAACCATGCAGTATGGAAGCAGCCCGGCTAATATCTCTAATCCTGACGTAAAATGGGAAGAATCAGAACAAATTGACCTTGGTTTTGAATCTGCATTCTTTAAAAACTCACTTACTTTTGGATTTGACTACTTCAAGAAAAAAACAAAAGGTATGTTGATGGATCAACCTATTCCTGAATATGTAGGTCTAGGAGCACCAATTGCGAATGCCGGTGACATGGAAAACTGGGGTTTAGAATTTGAAACCACTTATAAACTGAAAGTTCGTGATTTCACTTTGAATATCGGAGCAAATGCCTCTTACCTGCAAAACAAATTGATCAAGTTAGGAAATGCAAGTGGAGAGAACATTTACGAAAATGCTGGTGCTTCAGGCGTTGGCAGCTATGTTAAAGGTAAAAATGGTGAAGTTTTCCCATACTTCTACGGTTTTAAAACCGCTGGTTTACTTCAGACTCAACAACAAGCCAACGAATATAATACCCAATTCGGCGGACAAGCTCAACCTGGGGATGTTATTTTTCAGGATATAGCAGGTGCCGTTGACGCCAATGGCAATGACATTCCTGATGGAAAGATCACAGATGCTGATAAAACTAAAATCGGTAAAGGTATGCCTGACTGGACCTTCGGTCTGACACTTGCAGCCGACTGGAAAGGGTTTGACTTGAAAGCATTCTTCCAGGGTTCATACGGAAACGACATTTTCGACTTCTCACAAAGGGGTGACATTACAGCAATGAACCGTCCGTCATGGATACTTGACAGATGGATCGGCGAAGGAACATCGAATAAAATTCCTCGCATGACTGCTGCTAACCCAAATACCAACTGGCGTTCTTCTGATCTTTACATTAAAGATGGTTCATATGTTCGTCTTAAAACCTTACAATTTGGATATACCTTGCCTGAACAAATAACTAAAAAGGCTTCTATTCAAAAACTCAGAATATTTGTATCCGGAGAAAATTTATTGACGTTCACCAGCTACGAAGGGTTCGATCCTGAAATCGCTTCAGGAGGATATACTACAATCGGTATTGACAGAGGAATATATCCACAGGCCAGAACAATCTCTTTGGGAGCAAATATTTCTTTTTAACTTTTAAAAATACGATGAATATGAAAAAATATAGTTTTATACTGGCATTGTCCGCACTGATAGGCTTATCTTCCTGTGGCGATGACTTCCTTTCAGTTACTCCCACCGCTTCGCAGGAAGCAGGAGGAGAAGCAACAGAAGGAGCTATTTTATCCAACCTAGCTTCTTGTTATCAAATCATGCTGTTTGACAGTTATGCGAATGGCAATTACAACAGTGTTCTTTTGATGTCTGATTTACGTTCAGATGATATTTATAAAGGTGGTGGTGACGCAGGTGACCAGGGATCGTTATACCGGCTTTCTCAGTTAGATGCTACTGCAACCGAACTACCTGCCGGACTGTGGAACATTTTCTACAAAGGCATCAGCCGCTGTAACAATGTAATTCTGGCCTGCGATAATGCAACCGGTGTCTCAGAGGCTAACCTGAACCAATACAAAGCCGAAGCTCATTTTCTTCGGGCCTATTATACGCATTGGCTTTGGAAATTCTGGGGTAATATTCCATTTTTTGAAGAAAGCCTTCCTGCTCCTTATATGGCAACACAACTTTCTGCTGATGAAATATACACCAAAATCATAGCTGATGTCGATTTTGCAATTGAAGGTGACAAACTGCCTATGCGGACTACTGCGGCCAACGACGGACGTATAACCAAAGCAGCAGCAATGATGCTGAAAGCCAGAGTTGTGATGTATCAAAAGGATCAAACTAAATATGCGGCGGTACTGTCAGATATGGCAGGAATTATCAATAGCGGAAAATTTGATTTGGTAGCTGATTTCCCTTCTATCTGGTTAAACGCGGGAGAATTTGGTATCGAATCTATCCTTGAAAGCAATCAGCTTCCGGAAGGAAAAACATGGGGAGAAAGCAACCAGGGATATGGAACCAATCTTCCGGCTTTTATCTCGCCAAATGGATTAACCGGACAAGAACCCTTTATTGGCGGCTGGGGTTTTGCACCGGTTCGCACGGAAGCATATTCCATTTTTGAAGACGGAGATACTCGTCGTGAAGGTTCAATCAACAAATTTGAAGACGGAACATATTCAGTACGTTTCCAGAATACAGGATTGTTTATGGCTAAGTATGCTGCCAGAAAGGGATATAACCCACCTCCCGGAGATGTTGATCTGAACTATGACAATAATGTGCGCATTTTCCGTTATGCCGAAGTTTTACTTAATGCAGCTGAATTAATGGTAATGGACGGAGTTGCTCCTGTAGATGGTGTAACTGCAAAATCTTGTCTGGATGCAGTAAGATTGCGTGCCGGAGTAGAAGCTATTCCTGCTACTGCTGCCAATATCAAACTGGAACGCCGTCGTGAGTTCCTGGGAGAAGGCATGCGTTTCTGGGATTTGGTTCGTTGGGGAGACACCAGTTTGTTAACTGAAAACAAACCTGCATTCTCTTCAGTAAGAACATGGGATGATCATTGTAAATATTTGCCAATTCCACAGGCTGAAATTGAAAAAACAGAAGGGGAATTCAAGTTACAACAAAACCCAGGTTACTAATCACTTTCTAATTATTAAAGAAGTAAACGATGAAAAATATATTTAAAATAGGAGCTTTGGCATTGATTTCGGTCTTTGTCATGACGGCATGTGATCCGCAGGAGAACTCAGACTATTCGCTGGGCGTAATGCCGACAGCCGACCAGCTGGAATTCACAACCACTCCAACTGCGGAAAAAGCCAACATAATTGAAATAAAGAATACCTCGAAAGTGGCTGGTGTTGCAACTTGGGATCTTGGGAACAGCTCAACAGACAAAGGCGAAAACGTAACCGCTCAGTATCCTTTCAAGGGTACATACACCGTGGTAATGACTTTGTACACCACAGGCGGTTCAGTATCTGTATCCAAGGTAATTACCATTGAGAATGATGATATGTCGCTGCTGGATACTCCTATGTATAATGCACTGACTGGCGGAGCAAGTAACCTGGCCGGTAAAACATGGGTATTCGATCAGTATTATGGTGGACATTTTGGCTTATATCCGGATGACAAGACATGGACATGGTTTGCCGCGGCTGAAGAGAAAGACGGTAGTTCACTGTATTCTCAGGAATTTAAGTTCACTCAGGTGGGAGTTAAATTTAATTGGACAAACAACGGTTCTATTTACACCAACGCGGCAGGTGTTGCCGATCTTGCAGGCAAAGGTTATCCAACATCTGTTGCTGCAGCGGCCGGAGATTTCGATGTGACTTATGCTCCCAAGGCTAATTATACTTTTGCACTGAATGAAACAGCAAAAACAATTACCCTGAGTGATGGAGCATTTTTTGGTTTTTATGCCGGTGCGTCTGTTTATAAAATAAGAACTTTGACTGAAGATGTTTTGGAGTTGGAATGCGCCAGTACTATCGAATCGGGTAACAATTGGATCGTTCGTCTTATTCCTATTGAAAAAAACATCAAACCAATCATTATTATTCCTTTGAAAGAAATGCCGTTAACTGAAGATTTCGAATCAGTAGTGCCTAAAGTTATCTTTACTCCGGATGCTATGGGTTCACTGACTGACTCTTCTTATTACAATCCAGCTCCTGTGGGGATTAACACTTCCAAAAAGGTGTTTTTGTATGAGAAATCTACTGGATTTTATTCCAATATTTTCTTTCAGGCCAATGGGTATAAGTTTGATTTAAGTGAGCAAAATCAAATCACTGTTAAAGTGTTTATCCCTTCGTACAACGATTACATTACCGAATTCGATGTCGCCGGAGATTGGATTGCCAATAAAAAACTGAAGCCTCAGCTAGCGGTTAAACTTCAGGATTCCAGCAAAGGAGGCTCGGCCTGGGAGAATCAGACCGAGATTGTCAAAGGAGATCTTGAAACTGACAAATGGATTGAACTTACGTTTGATTTCAGCATTGTCAGCTCCCGCGAAGATTACGACAAGATCGTAATTCAGTTCGGTGCTGAAGGTCAGGCAGGTCCAGGCATATTCTTTTTTGACGATTTTGCTTTCGGAAAATAAACATTCTGAAAATTTAAAAATAATTGTAAATCAAACCATTGCTTACCGGTTTATTCCGGTAGGCAATGGTTTTAATTCAGAATTCAATGTATTGTCAATTTGCCAAACGTTCCCTGTTTGTTAGTTATATTTTCGTAATCCTCCTGTTTACCACCTCTTGCAAAAAAACTGAATCTAACAAAAAAGATATTGAAAGTCGGGTGAACAACCTACTTTCAGAAATGACACTGGATGAGAAAATCGGACAAATGTCTCAGACTGATCCTAGTTACATGTCGGACGATCAAATCAAACAAATCGTTCGAGAAGGTAAATACGGTTCTTTTCTGAATACTTTTGGTGTCGAAAAAATAAATGCCCTGCAAAAGATTGCGATGGAAGAGAGTCGCTTAAAGATTCCTTTGATTATTGGAAGGGATGTCATTCATGGTTATCGCACTATATTCCCCATCCCGCTCGGTATGGCTGCCACATGGAATCCTGAGATTGTAAAAAAAGCCTTCCGGATCTCTTCCATAGAAGCTGCTTCACAGGGTATTAAATGGACTTTTGCCCCAATGATTGATATTACCTGGGATCCACGCTGGGGAAGGATTGCTGAAGGTTGTGGCGAAGATCCTTATCTTGCCTCAGTTTTTGCCAAAGCAATGGTTGAAGGAATACAGGGAGAGAACCTGACCGATCCGACGGCTGTAGCCGCATGTGCCAAACACTTTGTAGGTTATGGATTTGCTGAAGGAGGACGCGACTATAACACCACCTATATTCCCGAAACACTTCTTCGAAATGTAGTACTAAAACCGTTTAAAGCGGCAAAAGATGCCGGAGCGCTCACTTTTATGTCGGCATTTAATGATTTAAACGGAGTTCCTACCTCCGGAAATGAATTTACACTGCGCCAGATTTTGCGCAACGAATGGAACTATGACGGCATGGTTGTCAGCGACTGGGGCTCGGTTACCGAAATGATCAGCCATGGTTATTGTGCAGATGAAAAAGAAGCTGCATTAAAAGCAATTACCGCAGGTGTTGATATGGAAATGTCGAGCACAAGTTACATGGACCATCTGAAAAGCCTGATAGATGAGGGTAAAGTAAATATGACTCTGATCGATGATGCCGTTAAAAATATTTTGAGCCTGAAATTTAAACTGGGCTTATTTGAAAACCCATACGTTGATCCGGATGCTGAGAAACAAATGCTTTCTCCTGAATTCTTAGATCACGCGAGAACAGTCGCCAGGCAAAGTGCTGTATTACTGAAAAACGAATTAAATACACTTCCGCTTTCATCCGATATTTCTTCGGTAGCTGTTATTGGACCATTGGCCGATGCACCACGCGATCAGCTGGGAACCTGGGTCTTTGATGGTAAAGCTGAAAATTCGGTAACTCCGCTTACTGCAATTAAAGAGGTGCTAGGCGATGAAAAAGTTAATTATGTTGCCGGACTAAAATATAGCCGCGATAAAAGTAAAACCGGTTTTGCGGAGGCAATTGCAGCAGCAAAAAAATCAGAGGCCATTCTGTTCTTTGCAGGTGAAGAGTGGATTCTTTCAGGAGAAGGTCAAAGCCGTGGTGAAATCGATCTTCCGGGAGCACAGGAAGAGTTGATTGAAGCGTTGGCAAAAACTGGAAAACCATTAATTGTAATTGTCATGGCAGGCCGTCCGCTAGCAATTGGGAATGTTGTCGAAAAATCAAATGCACTGCTTTATGCTTTTCATGGCGGATCGATGGCTGGACCTGCACTGGCTGATCTTATCTTCGGGAAAGAGTCGCCATCAGGAAAACTACCGGTTACTTTTGTAAAAGGTTCAGGTCAGATCCCTTTCTATTATTACCACAAAAATACTGGTCGTCCGGCATCAGCAGAATCATGGACCCCAATCGATAGCATCCCTGTCATTAACAGTCAGGCCTCACTGGGTTATAAATCGTTTCATCTCGATTATGGATTTACGCCACTATTCCCCTTTGGATATGGGTTAAGTTATACAACGTTTAAATACAGTAATCTGATTCTTTCATCAACTGAGATGACCAGTAATGGTAACCTGACGATAAAAGCTTCAGTATTAAATAATGGGACTATCGATGCGGATGAAATCGTTCAGCTTTATATTCGTGACAGGGTTGGAAGCATTACTCGTCCGGTCAAGGAATTAAAAGGGTTTAAAAGGATTCATCTGAAAAGTCGCGAAACAGTTGGTGTAACTTTCGAACTTCCGGCATCTGCTCTTGAGTTCTTCAACGGAAAAGAAAATGTAATTGAACCTGGTGAATTTGACCTTTGGATCGGACCAAATTCTGATGAAGGACTGCACAGTGAGTTTAGTATAAAATAACATTGAAATATGAAAATGACATTGATTTTAAATCTGATATTAAGTTCTTTCTTACTGTTCAGTTGTGCGAAGGATAACAAATCACAACCACCCGTAATTACACCTGAAACAGGAACTGGAACAGAAACCATGGTTTGGAGTGATGAATTTGATTATTCTGGTCTTCCGGATGCCTCAAAATGGAGTTATGATACCGATGGAAACGCCTCCGGATGGGGGAATAACGAATTGCAATATTATACCAGTGCCCGTCTGAAAAATTCGGAAGTGAAAAACGGATTCCTGTATATCAATGCCATCAAGGAAGATTTCGAAGGGAAAAAATATACCTCTGCACGTTTGGTTACACGCACAAAAGGAGACTGGCTGTATGGGCGGATGGAAATCAAAGCCAAACTCCCTGACGGACGCGGTATGTGGCCGGCAATATGGATGCTTCCAACCGATTGGGCTTATGGAAATTGGCCTGCCAGCGGCGAAATCGATATCATGGAAAATGTAGGATACGATCCGTATGTCATTGTTGCATCGGCACATACCCAATCATACAACCATGTAATTGGAACTCAAAAAAATGCGACCCTCAACATTCCTGATTGTTATACCAATTTTCATGTGTATGCTCTTGAATGGGAAGCCAGTGAATACCGCGTTTATGTGGACGATAAACTATACTTCACTTTTAAAAACGAAGGTAAAGGATTTAAAGAATGGCCATTCGATAAACGTTTTCACTTGCTGTTGAATGTTGCTGTTGGCGGAAACTGGGGCGGTGCCCAAGGTATTGACGACACGATTTTCCCTTGTTCTATGGTCGTTGACTATGTTCGGGTTTACCAGAAAAAATAACCGGCTAACCATGAAAACCATGAACTTACTATTCACTTTACTAATCTTGCTTTTGGGCTGTGCTGATAACACAAAAAGCACTTACCCTTCTGATGAGCCAAATCCTTCAGACGAAACTGTTCAAACACAAGTAGAAGCATGGGTGACGAGTCCATTGAAACATGTGCTTTTTCAGAAACAAAATATAAGCCTGAATTTTGCCACTACGGTCAACCAACCTCCAACGATAACTGTTGACACTACCAAAACTTACCAGACCATTGATGGCTTCGGAAATTGCCTGACAGGCGGAAGTGCAACTTTACTTAACCGAATGAACGAGACCAATAGGGCTCAAATACTGAAAGAACTTTTCGCTAAAGATGCAAAGAATATTGGTATCAGCTACCTGAGAATCAGTATTGGAGCCTCCGATTTGAGCGAACGCGTATTTTCGTACAACGATTTACCCGATGGAGAAACGGATGTTAACATGGCAAAATTCAGCCTGGAATCAGAAAAGGCAGATTTAATACCTGTTTTGAAGGGAATTCTGGCTATCAATCCAGACATCAAAATCATGGGATCGCCCTGGTCGGCTCCAAGCTGGATGAAAACAAACAATGCTTCGAAAGGCGGAAGTTTGAAACCTGAATATTTTGATGCGTATGCCAAATATTTCGTGAAATATATTCAGGAAATGAAAGCAGAAGGAATCACCATTGACGCCATCACCATTCAGAATGAACCTCTGCATCCCGGAAATAATCCGAGTATGTACATGACGGCGCAGGATCAGGCTGATTTCATCAAAAAAAGTCTGGGTCCGGCATTTGAAACGGCGAATATTCAAACTAAAATTATTGTTTACGACCACAATGCTGATCGTATTGATTATCCACTTCTGATTCTAAGCGATCCCGAAGCAGCCAAATATGTGGATGGATCGGCCTTTCACCTTTATGGTGGATCGATCGATGATTTGAGCAAAGTTCACGAAGCCTATCCGTCCAAAAACCTGTATTTTACGGAGCAATGGGTAGGTGCACCTGGAAATCTGGAAAGTGATCTGGCCTGGCATGTTCGCACCCTGATAATTGGAGGAACCCGCAACTGGTGCAGGAATGTACTGGAATGGAACCTTGCTTCAGATCCTTCCTACAATCCTCACACTGATGGCGGATGTGATCAGTGTTTAGGCACCATTACAATCAATGGCGATGCGGTAACACGCAATCCGGCATATTATATTCTGGCACATGCTGCCAAGTTTGTTCGCCCCGGGTCCGTCAGGATCAACTCCATTTTAATAGGGAGTTTGCCCAATGTGGCCTTTAAAACTCCGGAAGGCAAAAAGGTGCTCATTGTATTAAACGATGCCAGTGAATTGCAAAAATTCAACATTAAATTCAATGGGAAAACAGTTACAACCACTTTAGACAAAGGGGCTGTTGGAACTTATGTGTGGTGAATTTCAGAAGATAAGAAATCAAAAACATTGATTCCTTATCTTTGTTCATATTATGAAATTAATCCTGAAATTATCATGATCATCCTTATTTCGCCCGCAAAATCTTTACACGATAAATGTCCTGTTCAAAATAAAAAGTATACTGAAGCCGCGTTTTTGCCTGAAGCTGCAAAAATAGTTTCGGTACTTAAAAAGAAAAAACCGGCACAGCTTGCAAAATTAATGGGTATTTCGGCAAAACTTGCTGAATTGAATTATCAGCGGTTTCAGGCCTGGACACTCCCTTTTTCTCCTGAAAATTCGTGGCAGGCTGCTCTAATGTTCAATGGTGATGTTTATCAAGGGTTAAAAGCTGAAACTTTTTCGGAGGCTGAATTTGAAACTGCACAGCAAGATCTTCGCATCCTTTCAGGAGTTTATGGCTTGTTGAAACCATTAGACCTGATTCAACCTTACCGTCTGGAAATGGGAACTAATGTTTCTGTTGCACGAAAGAAAAATCTTTATGAATTCTGGAAGCCTCGAATCACTGCAAAACTCAATCAGGAAATGGCGGAATTGGATCAGAAAGTATTGATTAATCTGGCTTCAAATGAGTATTTCAGTTCAATCGACACGAAAAAGCTTAAAGCCAGAATTATTACTCCTGCCTTTAAGGAACACAAAGATGGTAAATACCAAATGGTTTCCTTCTTTGCAAAAAAAGCGCGCGGATTAATGAGTCGGTTTATTATTCAGAACAAAATTACAGATCCGGAAGAATTGAAAGCTTTTGATTTAGACGGGTATTATTTCAACAATCAAATCTCGAAAGATGATAATTGGGTATTTACAAGATGACGTTTAAATTTCGGAATTAATAACAAACTCCCGGACTCAGATAATTTCGTACGTAATCATCAATGCCACTTTCCAGCGAGAGGAATGGTTCAGTGTAGCCAATTTCGCGAAGTTTATTGATATTGGCACAGGTGTAATACTGGTATTTTCCACGTAAGTCGTCAGGTGTATCAACAAATCCAATATTTTCATTCAGATTCATCGAAACTGTTTTGAATCACACTTTTTCCGGAATTCAACATTTCAATGATTGTTCGGATCCGATACATTAAGTAATAGGAATGAAATAATTTCGTGTTTTTCAAACAGAGTTATAAATACTCGTTTTGCAGCTCTGCTGCTTCCACAAGTAAAAATTAACACCACAGATTACACAAATTAAAACAGATTAAGATATAAAATAGCTTTTAAATCTGAGTTTATCTGAGTTATCTGTGGTGAAATCAATTACAGGTATCTCACTTGAAAGGACACATTATCAAAACTTAAATACAACATTTAATAGTTCTCATTACTTAAATCGTTACTAAACGTAAAAATTCCTGAAGAGCATAACACTTCTCATCCATTGGAATATCGATTTATGACTGGATTTCATCACTTTTCACGATAAAAAGATTAACCCGGCCTACCAGTAAGACTGAACTTGTTACCTTTGTGCCTGTATCTGCAGAACAAATTTTGACAGAAAGGAATCAAAAAATGGAATTTACACTAAACGGAAAAGATGGAGGCTACCGGAAAGTTGAGCGATATGATCCGGAAACAACTATACAAATAAGTGAACATTACAAAAAAATCATCGATTTGCTGGGAGAAAATCCCGACCGCGAAGGCTTAAAGCAAACTCCCATGCGGGTTGCAAAATCAATGCAGTTTCTGCTTCAGGGTTATGAACAAGATCCGGAAGAAATTTTGCGCTCGGCCATGTTTAAAGAAGACTACCGGCAAATGGTTATTGTCAAGGACATCGAAATTTATTCGATGTGCGAACACCACATGCTTCCATTCATCGGTAAAGCTCATATCGGCTACATTCCTAATGGTTATATTACCGGACTTAGTAAAATTGCACGGGTAGTTGATGCTTATGCACGCCGGCTTCAGGTTCAGGAAAGGTTAACCACACAAATAAAGGATTGTATTCAGCAAACGCTGAATCCGCTTGGAGTTGCTGTTGTCATTGAGGCACATCACTTATGTATGCAAATGCGTGGCGTTCAGAAACAAAATTCAACCACCACAACGTCAGACTTTACCGGGGCCTTTGAACGGGTCGCCACACGCGAGGAATTTATCCGGCTGATCAGGTGATTTTCACCAACATTTTAAGCCCTATTAAAAAATATGAGTGGATTCCATCCTTCAACATAAAGATGGAATCCACTTGCCTGCAAACACTTTTGATGAGTTACCCAAGATATACCCATCAAACTATTCCAAAAACTGAAGGCAAACGGGAGATTCGTTAGAAACTTTAATTCCGGTAAACGCTAGTTTCCCCGAAGGTTGATCAATTTTAAACACAGTGATATCGTTGCTTTTCTGGTTGGCTACCAATAAGTACCGTCCCGACGGATCGATGGTAAAATTACGCGGCCAGTTTCCCTCGACAGAAACAGTTTGAATCTTCTCCAGCTTACCATTGGTGTTATTCCGATTAAAAACAGTAATGCTGTTGTGTCCGCGGTTCGATCCGTAAACAAACCGGCCATCTGCTGACAAATGTATATCGGCACACCAGCTTTCGCCTGAGAAATCTTTTGGCAACGTTTTGATCGTCTGAATTTCCTTCCACTCGTCACCGTATTTCATTAGAACTGTGATTGTCGAACTCAACTCGTTGATCACATAAATAAAACGACCATCAGCCGAAAAATCGAAATGCCGGGGCCCCGAACCAGGAGCAATTCTCACAAAAGGCTGGGAATTGGGAGTAAGTGGAATTTCACCTGTTCCAACCTTGTAAATTTTCAATTCGTCAATACCTAAATCAGCCGCAAATAAAAGTTTTCCAGATGAATCGAACTGTGCCGAGTGGGCATGAGCTTCAGTTTGACGCTCCGGAAATGGCCCGCTGCCGGTATGCTGTATTCGTTGCACCATCTCCGAGAGACTGCCATCAGAAAGGATATTAAAAAGTGACAGATTCCCTCCGGTATAATTCGAGGCCACGAGTTTTTTCCCGTCAGGAGAAAGGCTAACATGACATGGATTCGCTCCGTGCGTCAGCACATGATTAATTAAAGTAAGGTTGCCTTTCTTTTCTATGCCGAAGGCAGAAAGACCGCCACTTTGATTGGAATCCAAATTATCGAGTTCGCCAACAGCGTAAAGGAACTTCTTATTGGGTGAAATCGTCAAAAAAGAAGGGTTATTAATCACTACCGGGATTTCCAGATCAACCAGTTTTCCACTCTGATCGTTGAATTTATAAACAAAAATTCCGTTGGTCATACCCTGAGTATAAGTGCCAACATATAGAATATGTTTTTTTGCAACAGCAGGCATCCCTGAAAGCAGTATGCCCAAAAGAAACAATAAAAAGAACTTCATTTGAATGATATTTTGTGAAATTTATTTTGTAAAATTTATAACTAATTTCAAATTTCTTTGTTTAAAGATTACCGAATTCAAATTTATAAATTTATCGCTATGAAACGAAGAATCTATCTTTTGATTATCCTGATGGTTATCAGTTTTTCGTCTTTCTCCCAAACCTTAACCAAAACATGGACAACTTCTGAAGGTTTAAAAACTCCTGAATCGGTTTTATTTGATGCGAAATCCAACCAGATTTATGTAAGCAACATTAACGGACAACCGTCAGAAAAAGATGGCAATGGCTTTATTTCGCTGCTTGATGCTGATGGTAAAATAAATAAGGCACAATGGATTACCGGTCTGAATGCTCCTAAAGGACAGGCCATATTCAACGGGAAACTATACGTGGCAGACATTGATGAACTGGTGGTTATCAGCATTAAAGAAGCCAAAATCATCAAACGTTATAAAATTAAAAATGCAAAATTCCTGAATGATGTAACTGCCAGCGAAAACGGGACTATTTTTGTATCGGACATGCAGGACAATAAAATCTATGCTCTTGCTGATGGTCAACTATCGCTTTGGCTGGAAGACGAACTACTCGACAATCCGAATGGATTGTGGACTGAAAACGGACAACTTTATATCGGAACCGGGCAACTACTTAAGGCGGACCTCGAGACAAAAAAAGTCAGGGTTTTGCTGGAGCAATGTGGTGGTATTGATGGACTTGAAAAGCTTGAAGACGGTAATTTTATTTATTCAAACTGGCAAGGAAGGGTTTTTATCACCAATGGAGAAGAATCAATCCAGTTGCTGGATACAGTTGGCAAACAAAATACGGCTGACATTGATTTTGTACCTGGCAAAAACCTACTTCTGGTTCCTACTTTTTCAGGAAACAGCATTGACGCTTATACACTTAAACAATGAAAAAACCATTCATTGCAGCAAAAATGCCGGCTCAGGTCAAGCTTGAACCCGGACAATATTTCTGGTGTGCATGTGGAAAAAGCTCCAATCAGCCTTTCTGTGACGGATCACACCATGGATCAGAATTCGTTCCTTCGATGTTTAAAATCGCAGAAAAACAGGAGGTGTGGCTCTGCCAGTGCAAACACACCAAAAACCCACCGTTTTGCGACGGAACACACAAAACACTTTAGATTAAAAGATTTCCTTTTTCAGCAATTGATATTCGTGTTCAAAATTGGAGGAAAAAACACCTTGCCCGAGATTGGAATCAATTTGTTTCAGGGTCCAGAACTGGCCTTCTACAACTTCCTCAGAATGAAGATGTATTGATTTATAATCATGGCTTACAAATACGTAAACCAGTTCCGATTCAATTTCACTATCCCAGCGGTAAGTTTTTACCAGTCTTGCTGAAAATTTCTGAAGTCCTATTTCCTCCCAGGCTTCGCGTTTCAGAGCAGTTTCAAGCATCTCTCCCGCAGAGATATGTCCACCAACTGCAGTATCCCATTTCCCTGGCTGAACCAGTTTATTCAGTGGTCGTTTCTGCAAATAAACATGCTTTTGATTGTTCAAAACATGGAGATGAACAACCGGATGAAGAAGTTTTTCGCCCCGGTGACAAACAGACCGTGGAGCTTTCCCAATGATTCCACCCTTTTCATCCACTAATGGCAACCATTCTTCTTCCGAAATGACCTGCTTTCTGAGTTTGATCTTCTGTTTGAGGAATTCATACCCGAAAACAAAGGCGAATAAAATATAAAACAGTCCTCCGCTAATGAATGCCCAGGCTTCATTTGATAAATAAAAAGCGGCATAAAACACTAAAATGGTATGAGCCAGAAAAACAAAAAACATCAGTTGCATTGTTTTCCTGAACTGCAACATCTGCTGTTCATTCAACTCTACATCCTTCATGTAGCGTTGAGTCATCATACCGATGATATTTAGTTTTGAGAAGGAAGAAACAGCCAGCACCGCGCACAATATCAACTCAACAAGACCAGGTTTCAGCTTAAAGAAAATATCATTGTCGAGTATGATGGAGACAGAACCTAATGCCACAAGCAATCCGGTATCAAAAAGCACAAAACGATCGAAGCGTTTTTCCCTGATCCAAATCCAAACCATTTCTGATATTCCAATGATCAAGGCAGCAACCAAACCAGCACGTGTTCCCCATATTTCATCGATTGCAATAAATACAAACAACGGAATAAATCCGGGCAAAAGTTTTTTAAGTAATTCAGATTTACTCATATTCAGAACAATAGGCTTTAAATCATTTTTCCAGCAAATTAAAAGCGAATAAAGTCTCCAAAACAAACCCAACCTTCAACCAAATGGAAATTAAAAAAAATCCCACGAAAAGCCAGTAGGTTAACGCGGGAATTGAAAGAAATATTATGTGTGTTATTTTAGTAATCACCATAAGGATATGCCTGTTGGACTAAAACGGTTACAAGCAAAGTGGAATAGCGTGGAATGCCAATATATGAATTATCAACCCCTTTAAATGCCTGCGCTGAAGGAATAACCATGAATGCCCGGTCTTTAATATGCATTTTCTTTAATCCGATGTGTAATCCTGCAATTTGCTGAATATACTCCTGATTCACAGCAGTGGTACTTACATCAACATAAAAAGGCCTGTACTCGTAACTGTTACCCAATCCATCGTCCGTAGTAAAATAATAATCAACTGGAATATCACTTCCGTCAATCAGAGTGACTTTAAATTCCAACATCACTTTGAACCCGGACCTGATCAATGTAGTATCCGAACTACGTTCTTCGAGGCTGAAATAAATACCCGAAACATCTAATGAGTCTGTCAGGTTATTATCTTTCACATACTTATCGAGAGCAATAATCTCGTTGTCACGCAAGGTGTCCATCGAGCTTTTTTTGCATGAAGTATTAATTATTGAAAGCAAAACGGCCAATCCAAGAATATACAATATTTGTTTCATAAACTATTTTTTTTGCGAAAGTACGAATTATAATCAGCTTCTATTTAATATCAACTACTTCGATAGAAAAAATTAACGGAGTATATGGAGGAATTATATCTGAGCCATAAGCACCGTAAGCTTTTGCCGATGGCAGTAAAAATGCAGCTCTTTCACCTTTATTCATTACCTCAATACCTTCCTCCCAGCCTTTAATCATAGAAAGAGTCGCAGAATTAGGCGATTGGTGAATATAAGTATATGTACTGTCAGCGGAAAAATGGGGTATAACTGTATTCGTACTTGATGCATGATAAGCCGATGCATCAAAAACAGAACCGTCCATAAACATTCCGATATATTTTACAGTAACTGTATCTCCCACAGTCACTTTTGCACCGGATCCAACTCTGTCAACGATATAATAAAGACCTGTTGATGTCGTATCAATATCGTTATTCTTATCAACCATTGCTGTTAGCCAATCACTGATTAAACCGGCTTCTCTGGCTGGAGTATAATCGGCATATGGATCAGATTTTTTAGTACAGCCTGAAATAATTACCACTGCAAACATTACAAGGGCAGAAGTCTTTAAAAACGAATTCATCTTATTCATATCTTTTTATTTTTCAACTGATTGTTTAAGCCGATCTTCAAATTCGGGTAATATTTTTTCAAATTGAGCCAGAGTTTCATCTAAAGATGCATGAAGTTCTCCACCGGCTGCGTTGCGATGCCCACCTCCGTTAAAATATTTTTCAGACACCTCATTAACAGCAAATTCGCCTTTCGACCGAAAAGAAGCTTTGATGTATTTTTCCTTTTCAGTGAAAAGAACACTAAACACAACTCCATTAATTGAAAGAGGCATATTAACAAATCCCTCGTTATCCCCTGTCTTGAAATTGAAAGACTTCTGGTCTTCAAGCGTGATATACATGCAAGCTGCATGATACTCAGGATAAACCTTCATCCGGTTGCTCAGACAAAAACCCATGAGACGCATCCGGTCAACTGAATAATTATCGTATACTTTCGAATGGATTTCCAGCTGATCAACACCCATCCGGGTAAGTTTCGCAACTGTTTCAAACGTATTTGGATTGGAAACATTAAAATCGAACGATCCGGTATCGGTCATAATCCCAGTAAAAAATGAACTTGCAGCATTCCTGTCGATATAAGTTACAAATTCGGTGGACTGAAGTACCGAAAATATTAATTCGGCAGTCGAACTGTAGGTAGTATCCGAAATCACCAGATCAGTAAAACTTCCGGGATATGGATGATGATCAACCAAAATCTTCTTGCCTTCATAGTTTTCAACCAGCTCCTTCATGTCTCCAAGTCGTGAAAGTTGGTTAAAATCCATACAAATCAGCAAATCCGATTCAGCCAAAGCCCTTGCTGACTGTTTGGGATGATGACTGTGATTGATGACTTCATCGTGTCCGTCCATCCAGTGATAGAAAGAGGGATATTTGGTCGGACTAACAATTTTAACGTTTAGTCCGGCATTTCTTAAAACCCTCCATAAGCCCAGAACCGATCCCATAGCATCTCCGTCAGGATTTGTATGAGGCACCAAAACAATGGATTTTGAACTGTTTTTTATCAACTGTTCAAAACTTTTAATTAATTCTATATCAATTCTTTCCAAACCTGCGATTTTAAGATAAAGGACAAAGATAAAAATAAAGCTGATGGTAGAGAAAACCCATCTAATTTTCACTAACTTGTGTTCCCTTGTAAACCAAACAATAACCAAACTATATGTCAGGTAACCAAACATTTACAATCATTAAACCGATTGCGGTTAAAAACAACCGCACGGGTTCAATCCTGAAATTGATCAATGAGGCCGGATTCAGGATAAAATCGATGAAAATCACACATTTAACCCAGGAACAAGCCAAGGAATTTTACAGTGTTCATACCGGAAAATCTTTTTTTGAAGATTTAACATCTTTTATGAGTTCGGGTCCCATTGTTACTGCTATTCTTGAAAAAGAAAATGCAGTTGATGATTTCCGAAAACTAATCGGATCGACTGATCCGTTAAAGGCAAAAGAAGGAACCATCCGGAAGCTTTTTGCAGAATCGATGTCTCACAATGCGATTCATGGTTCTGATAGCGATGAAAATGCCCTAACAGAAAGCGATTTTTTCTTCTCGAAACTGGAAAGGTATTGAGATTATTTATAGAGACGCATGGTTGTGCGTCTCTATAAATTTATCTGAATATTATCGTCTTAATCATCTCTTCACCAACTATCTCGTTGAGACGAACACGAATATCTTCTTTCATCATCAATAGTTCATTCCGAACAATTGGAGAAGTCGTTTCGACAAATAAAGTACTGTTCTGTATGTAAAGATTGCTGGTATAGCGGGCTACCATTTTGCCCATGACCGACTCCCACGATTTGATCAGATCAAGTTCATTCAGTTTCCGCTCCAGATTATTTTCCCGAACATAGCTTTTAAGCACATTGCTTATACTTTGTGTATTGCTTTTTCTCATGGTTTTCTAATTAATTAAAGCACCATCGTTGATGGTGAAAATACAGGATTCAGTTTCCAGACCAGCAATAATCTGGTCAAGGTGCTCGCGGTTGGTATCGGTTATAAAAATCTGCCCAAAATGATCGTCGGCTACCAGCTTAACGATTTGTTCCACCCTATTCTTATCCAGCTTGTCGAAAATATCATCAAGAAGTAGAATCGGGGTCAAACCCGAAATTTCTTTCATGAAATCAAACTGAGCCAGTTTCAGCGCCACAAGATAAGTCTTTTTCTGACCCTGTGAGCCAAATTTCTTGATGGGATTATTGGCCAGTTCAAATTCGAAATCATCTTTATGAATACCGGTTGTGGTGTATTGAACCATCCGGTCTTTACCTAAGGATTGCTTTAACAACTGTTCAAAATTGTTTTCGGTCAGACCTGAATGAAGTTTTAATCCTACGGTTTCCTTTCCTCCTGAAATCAACTGATAGTAGTTTTGGAAAATTGGTTGAAGCTTTTCGATAAAAGTTAATCGGACGGCATGAATGGGTTCGCCGTATTTCACAAGTTGATCATCCCATACTTCAAGCGATTCTGATTGAAAAGTATTTCGTCCGGCAAACTGTTTCAAAAGGTTATTCCGTTGTTGCAGTGCCCGGTTATACCTGATCAGATTTTCAAGATAAACAGCATCATACTGCGAAATAACCGAATCGATAAACCGTCGGCGGTCTTCGCTTCCACCCGAAATCAGGTTAGTATCTGATGGTGTCACAACAATCAAAGGAATCAATCCAATGTGCTCTGACAATTTTTTATATTCTTTCTGATTTCGCTTAAATATTTTTTTCTGATTTCGTTTCAGGCCGCAATAAACGGTTTCTTCCGAATCGAGCCTGGAATATTTGCCCTGAATCATGAAAAAATCCTGATCAAACCGGATATTCTGAGCATCAACCGAATTCAGAAAACTTTTACAAAACGACAGGTAATAGATGGCATCCATCAGGTTGGTTTTGCCTGCCCCGTTGTTGCCAATGAAACAATTTAAGCTGTCAGAAAACTTAAATTCAGCATGTTCAAAGTTTTTAAAATTAACAATCGATAATTCGTGGATGTACATATTTGGACCCGTTTATTCAAACAAAACTACAAATTTCCGGATGGGAATCGGCATAAAAACATCGTCGTTCAGAATAATAACATCAATGTGTTGATTAATATTCATTTTTATATCCAAAACCTACCGTTTATTTTTGAAAAAAATATAATTTTGCCTTTCGATTTTCGAACTATACTTTACATGATGGCAAAAAACAAAAAAAACAAACAGGTTGATAACCTTACCGAAGTAGAAAGTGCTTTAACTAACACCGAGCAATTTCTTGAATCAAATCAGAAACTGATTGGAATCATTGTTGGTTCAATTGTAGTTATAGCTGTTGGGTATCTTGGGTTAAACAAGTTTTATCTTGAACCACGTAGTACAGAAGCCCAGGAACAAATGTATGTGGCGCAAAACTATTTTGAGAAAGATTCATTTAACCTTGCTCTTAACGGAGATGGTAGCAACCTTGGTTTTCTGGATATTATTGACGACTTCGGATCAACTGATGCTGGTAATCTGTCGTATTACTATGCCGGAGTATCTTATTTAAACATGGGTCAGTTCGATAACGCGATTGACTATCTGAAAAAGTTTGACAGCGATGATATTCTTTTAGGTCCAATTTCGGTTGGAGCGCGTGGAGATGCTCAGCTTGAACTGGGAAAAACAGCTAAAGCACTTGACTTATACACCGAGGCATACAAAATGAACGACAATGAGCTGACAACTCCTGTTTATATGTTGAAAGCCGGCCAATTGCTTGAGGAATCAAACAAATATGCTGAAGCCGTAAAACTTTACGAAACTGTCAAGACAAAATTTCCTGAAACCAATGAAGGAAGAAGCATTGACAAATACATTGCCCGTGCAAAAGCTAAAATGGACAGCTAAAACAAGTGAAAAGTCAAATGCGATAAGGATTATTGATTTATTTCATTTCTGTTCGGTTTTGACTTTACACAACAAAATGATATTCTAAAAGTCCCCTCCAAGCAGGGGATTTTTTATTTTTGATCAATTTAAAATTCAAACAATGGCTACAAAAAATTTATCCGATTACGATTTGACTTCAGTACCATCTGCATCAGAAATGAAATTTGGAATTGTGGTTGCCGAATGGAATTACGAGATAACAGGAGCATTGGCTCAAGGTGCCGTTGAGACCCTAAAAAGACACGGTGCTCAGGATGAAAATATCTTTATAAAACATGTTCCCGGCACTTTTGAATTGACTCTGGGGGCCCAATACCTGGCAGAAATGGTAAATGTGGATGCGATAATCGTTTTGGGATGTGTTATTCAGGGTGAAACCCGTCATTTCGACTTTATCTGCGGTGGAATTACTCAAGGAATTACCAGCCTGAATATGAAATACAATAAGCCTTTCATCTTTGGAGTACTCACTACTGACAACCAGCAGCAGGCTCTCGATCGTGCCGGCGGAAGACTGGGAAACAAAGGTGACGAAGCAGCAGTCACAGCTATCAAAATGATTGCTTTGAAGAATGATCTGACCAAATAAAATTCACTTCAGAGCAGAATAAATTAAGAAGAGGCTATCTCAAAAATTGAGACAGCCTCTTTCTCTTCTAACCAAGAAAACTAAACGATTACTGACCCTGACCTCCCATTCCACCTTGTCTACTCTTTCTCATTTCTTCCCGTTTCTTCAAATTCTCATCAAATAGTTTAACTTGTTCAGGAGTAAGAACTACTTTAATTTCCTTGTTTTTTTCCGCCTGAACTTTTTGCATGGCATCACGCATTTTTGCCCGTTCTTCGTCACTGGCATCACGCATTTTTGACCAGTCACCTGACTGCTTTTCCATGTACTTCTTATTGATCGCGAGTACTTTTGCTTCCTGTTCCTTGTTTAATTTCAGTTGCTCAACCAATCGTTGAGTCTCTCGCTGGACTCTTTGCTCCGGAGTCATTTGCTGACGATCGGGCCGACCTTGTTCCACTGATTTTGATGGACGCTCACCACCACCACGTTCCTGAGCGAAAGTAATTCCTGTTGCTAACAGAAGAATGACCAAAAAAACACCCAATTTTTTCATGATTTATTTTTTTAAGTGATTAAATCGATTCCTGATTCATAGACTACTATGAGGATAAATGGTTTAACCTGAATATTTCTGTTTCGAAAAAAAAAAATGAAAAGAAAACCGGATTCGATGTCAATATGTCTATTTTTGAAGAATTTCAAATCAAAAAACAGTGAAAGCACTTCTTTTTGCCGCCGGACTGGGCACACGTCTGAAAGAACATACAATCAGCCGACCAAAGGCTTTGGTCAGTCTGGCCGGTAAACCGTTACTTCAACATGCCATTGAACATCTGAAACACTTTGGAATTTCGGACATTACAATCAATGTTTTTCATTTTGCAGAACAGGTCATTTCATTCCTTGAAGAAAATAATTTCTTCGGAATAAATATTCACGTTTCAGACGAACATGATCAACTTCTGGATACCGGTGGCGGATTGAAAAAAGCAGGCATTTTCCTGAAGGGCAACGAACCAATTCTGATTTATAACGTGGATGTGATTAGTAATCTGAATCTGAATATGTTGCTTAAATACCATCAGGAACAAAAAGCCTTGGCCACTTTGGTCGTCAGGTCGCGCGAAACGAGCCGGTACCTGATGTTCGATCAGAACCTGCTTCTCTCCGGATGGAAAAACTTTAGCAACGGAGAAACCCGCATCAGCCGGATGGAATCGTCCGCAGCGGCAAAGCCATTGGCTTTCAGCGGAATTCACATTATTCAGCCAGAATTACTTGAACTGATAAGCGAAGAAGGGAAATTTCCGATTATGGATTTGTATTTACGACTGGCGAAAGATCACGCCATCAAAGCCTTTGTCGATCAATCGGACTTGTGGATGGATCTGGGCAAACCCGAACAACTGGAAATAGCTGAGAAATTATTCCTGAATAATCAGAAATAGAAAAGCCGTTCCAAAACTGAAACGGCTTTTGCACATTCAATACAATATCATTATTTGGCCACTTCAGGTTTTAGTGCAACACCATAATAATTACTGAAGTCGAACCATTTCTTTACAGCTTCTTTTACATCATCAGTAGTGAATGAATTCACGATGCTTTCGTAGTCGGCAAAATGACTAAAATCGGCATCACTGTTAAAATAAGTATTACTCAGGATACTTAACCAGTAGTTATTTTCCCGAAGGTTTGTTTCTCGTTCGCGCAAAAGTTTTTCCTTCGCTTTCATCAGATCGTCTGATGAAGGACCTTTAGTCGCAAGGTCTTTGATCTGTCCAAAAACGGCTTCTTTCAGTTCATCCAGCTTAGCCGGATCGGCGCCGTAATAAATAGTCAGGTCATATTTCGGATCAGGATACCGATCAATCTGCGGATTTGCACCAATGTAATAAACACTGCTCTTATCTTCACGTATCACTTCAAGCAAGCGAGTGGTCAGAATTTTACCTACCGCATTTATCAGTAGAATGTTCCGGCGGTTATAATCGAAGTCTCCGTGAAATATCAGGTACTGCATACTTTTGGCTTCCTGTCCTTTGGAAACAATTTTTTCAACCACTCCGGAAGGTTCCTGAATTCCCAAATCTTTCCATTGTTCATTTTTATGGGTTGAAGGAATGGAAGCCAGATATTTAACAACCAGCTTTTTAAATGATTCCTTATCAATATTTCCAACGAAGAAAAACTTAAAATCGCTGGCATCACTAAATCGTTCATGGTTTATTTCAGTAATTCTTGACAAATCAGCTTCCTTCAGCATATCTACCGACATGGGTCGTTCACGCTTGCTGTAATTTGATGAAACCACCTGCAAAGTATCCTGAAATGCGGCTTCCGGTGAGACTTTTTTATTTTCCAGAATACCGGCAGTGCGTGTCATGAACGAATTAAAAGCAGACTGATCGGTACGCTGACCAACAAAATACATATAAATCAACTGCATCAGGCTTTCAGCATCTTTCACAGACGAACCGCCATTGAAACCCTCTTTCAGCTCACTGATGTAAGGACTTACCGAAACAGATTTACCTGACATCAGTTTATCCAGCGAAACGTTATCAAACTCACCTAAACCGCTCAATCCTAACATTGTCGGAGCCAAATCAGCCGATATATCATCTTTTTGTCCGTAGAGTGAATTCCCTCCGGGGCTGTATGCTGTAAACCGTATTTCATCATCCTTAAAATCGGTTGATTTCACAATCACTTTTGCACCATTCGATAGTGTCCATTCTTCGGCATCTACCGGATCTATTTTCCGGACAGAAATAATCGAACCTGCAATCGGTTCTACCGGAACCAACGGTTTATCCACCACAATATCTGCGTAAGGCTTAACCGGAATCTGTTCAACTTCAGCAAGGTATCTCCGTATATCTGCTTCAGTAGGAATAGTAACGCCGGCAACTTCAGGAGCAGTTAAAATAACCACGCGGTTTTCTTTGGTAATCCATTTTTTAGCCAGCGCATTTACTTCTTCCAGTTTAATTTCAGGAATAAATGCCTTGAAAAAGTTGTATTCGTTTTCTATTCCGGGGAAAGGTTCTTCCGTGATCAGAAAATTCCGTTTGTATTCTTCAGCATAATTAATTGATTTTTGTTTATCCCGCTCATTGTAAGCATTCTCAATCGATGTCATTGATGCGGTTTTCTGACGGTCAAGTTCACTTTGAGTAAATCCGAATTTCAGAACCCTTTCGTTTTCGAGAAGCACGGCTTTAATCCCTTCTTCAATCTTATCATTTTGGCAAACAGCTACGGAATTGTACACGCTTTCGGGGCCAAAAAGTTCGCTGTAACTCGAACTGGCATACATAAACGGTGGATTTTCCTTTTGCGTCAGTTCTGCCAGCCGGTCATTAATCATGGCATTGTACAAACTGTTAATAATTGTTTGCCGGTAATCGCCAAGAGTTTTAGACTTTTGGAGCGGGTGTTTGTAAAATACCTGAGCCAAAGCATACCGGGCTTCCTTGTCAGTAACGACCGACACTAAAGTTTCTTTGTGATCCGGAATATCGAAAATTGATTTTTCCCGGGGTTCCTGGGCTTTTGGAATCTCCGAGAACAATTCCTTCACCTGTTTCACCATAGCCTGCTGGTCGAAATCGCCAACAACTATTACCGCCTCCAAATCAGGCCGGTACCAATCTTTCCGGAATTTACGCAACAATTCAGGAGCAAAATGATCAACCACTTCCATTTTACCAATCGGGAGACGATCGGCATATTTGGAATTATGCAGGAAAACAGGAAGCCATTTTTGCATCATTCGCTCATCGGCACCACGTCCACCGCGCCATTCCTCGTGAATAACGCCTCTCTCCTTTTCAATTTCTTCATTCGAATCAGTAACCTGGCTGGCCCAATCGTATAATACCTGCAATCCTTTGTTCATGTATTGAATACTGTCGAGCGGAACTTTGATCATGTAAACGGTTTCGTCGAAGCTGGTATAGGCGTTAATTTCAGGACCAAATTCCATCCCGATCGATTCCAGATAATTAATCAGTTCGTGCTTTGGAAAGTTTTTTGTTCCGTTGAACGCCAGATGTTCGGCAAAGTGAGCCAGCCCAAGTTGATTATCATCTTCGTCGACCGATCCGGCTCTAACGACCAAAAACAAATCGGCCCTGTTTCCCGGAGTACTATTTGCCCGCACATAATAAGTCATACCATTGGATAATACTCCTTTGGAAACCTTTGGGTCGGTCGGAATCGGATCATTCAGGCTAAACTGTGGCTGGCCAAAACAAAGTGTAGCGACCAACATCCAAATCAATGTCACTGTTTTTCTCATGATGGTTCTATTTTGAAATTTTTAAAATTGTCAAATTGTTTCAGTACCAAATTTACAGATGCTTCTCAACAGCCCTGGCAAATGCGCTTTCCTCATTCGATTTAGCCAGCAAAAACCGTTCTTTCATTTCCGGAGGACTATTCTCAACAACGTATGAATAATTGGTAAATTCGAGCAAATCCAGATCGTTAAAATCATTCCCGATTCCCAAGGTGTACTCATGTTCAATTTGCAAAGAATCACAAACAAACTTCACCCCGTTCCCTTTCGAAACTGACTGATGAAAAATTTCCATCCAGATGTAACCGGTTTCGAGCGGCGAACTGGTTCGAACTACTTTAACCTCCTTAAACTGATGTTCAATTTCGCTTTTCAAAGCCAGGAAACGATCCAGGTTATCGGGGAAAACGACCAGAAACTGACAAGCCTCCGAGTCGATTTGATTGTTTAAAGGTAACAATTCGGAATGTGACCGATGAAAATCGAAATATCTTTCGAATTCGGAACAAGGCAGGCTTCCGCGATGATACCAGCATTGGTGATTCTCCGGAACAGGCTTAAAAAGATGAAAATTCAGATCACGACCGACCAGAAAATCAGATAATTGCAGGACTGTCTTCTTGTCCAAATTCTGGTGATAGATGAGTTTTTCGTGCTTCCAGTCGTAAACCCCGGCTCCGGAAGAAAAAACAATGTAATCGAAAGGAACATCAGGCGCGATAACCTCCATTGTTTTTTTCAGGTTGCGGCCAGTTGCCACTAACCGTAAAATCCCTTTTTCGCCCAGCGAATGAAGCGTATCCATATTTTCTTTCGAGATAGACTTGTCATTTTTTAAAAACGTCCCATCCAGATCAGTTGCGACAAGTTTCAGTGTGTGCTTATTATTCATTTGTCAAAAGCCAATAATTTCATTTATTTCAAAAATTTCAATGATGATGGAAACACTTAATCCAACAACTGATAACTGCTCAACTGAACCGGCGAGTTAAGCGACGACAACACCTTTTCGAGCAGAATCCCTTCCGAAGGCTGATAGTTGTAACCAAAAGTCGACCTTACCGCTATCGAAATAAACTGCACAGCCCGGTCGATGGCAATGGGCAAACTATCACCCTGAATCAGCGAGCCGGTAATGACACTTGCGAAGGCATCTCCGGTACCCGGATAACTTGCCGGCATGTAATCGCAAACTACCTTCCAGTATCGGTTATCGGTGCTGTTAAATGCCACCACCGATGTTTTCCCGCGCTTATCAGTAACCGGTGCGCTCGTAATAATTACAGTCTGTGGTCCAAAAGCAGATAACCGGTGCGCCCAATCTTTCAATCCTTCTTCCGAAATGGTTTCGTCATAAGGTTCGTCGAGCAACAAGGCGGCTTCCGTCAGGTTGGGTGTAATTACATTGGCATCACAAACCAGCTCTTTCATTTTTTCAACCATCTCATGTGAGAACGAATGATACAACTTCCCATCATCGCCCAATACCGGATCAACAACAATCAGTTGCTCGCTGTGGTGAAAGTCACGAATAAAAACACGAACAATATCAATTTGTTTTGCCGATCCCATATAACCTGAATAAATGGCGTCGAACCGAAGAGAGAGCCGTTTCCAGTGATCTATAATCGGGCTCATATCGTCGGTTAAATCACGGAAATGAAAATCAGGGAAAGCACTATGCGTTGATAAAACAGCAGTTGGCAGAGGGCAAACCTGTATGCCCATGGTCGATAAAACAGGAATAATCACCGTTAAAGATGAACGGCCAAAACCACTTAAATCGTGAATGGCAGCAACCCGTGGCACTAAATTCTTATACATGTTTCGAATATTTTTTCTGTTACGAATATACGGAAAAAGCCCAAGCGAAAGGTTCAGACAACGGTGAACAGGCGAAAGCCATGCGCTATTTCAAACCTAATCAGCCCGGAAAGATCCTGATTATAATCGAGGGTTCCTGATTTTTAACCTGATCTTCCTTTTATCCGCTGAATGGCGACACTCTCAGTTTGTCAAATAATCAGGTGCATTTATTTCAAAAAGGAGATTACTTTCGGATGTATCACTATTTCAGACTTGATTTTATATCTTTGCTGACCAAAAAATCAGAACTCTTAGCACATAAGAAGAGTATTTCAGTAATGAAATACATTTTGGCAATACATATCTACAAGATGTATAAACGTAGAGATTTATTTTATATTAACTCAATTGTTTTCGAATGAAGATAGCATTAATTGGTTACGGAAAGATGGGGAAAGAGATTGAAAAAATTGCTCTTGACCACGGACACGAAATAGTATTAAAAATCGACGTTACAAACCCGAAGGACCTTACCATCGCAAACCTTCAGAAAGCAGATGTTGCCATTGAATTTACAATGCCAGCTTCTGCTCCAGCTAATTACAAACTTTGTTTCGAGGCTGGAATTCCGGTAGTGAGCGGAACAACCGGCTGGCTCAAACAGCGACCGGAAGTAGATCAACTTTGCAAAACGATGAACGGAACGTTTTTCTACGCGTCCAACTTCAGTTTAGGTGTAAATATTTTCTTTGCATTAAATAAAAGACTAGCTGAACTGTTGGCCAATCGCAGCGAGTACAAGGTAGAGGTGACTGAAATTCATCACACCCATAAATTAGATGCACCAAGCGGAACAGCCATAACACTGGCCGAAGGTATTATGGAGAATATTCCGGAGAAAAAAACATGGGTTAACTCTTCAACTGACCAGAACGATGAATTGGGAATTGTTTCGTTACGTGAAGGCGAAGTTCCCGGAACACATACGATCAACTACGACTCAGAGGTTGATTACATCGAAATTACCCACTGTGCCAAAAGCCGAAAAGGATTTGCTTTAGGAGCAGTTTTGGCTGCCGAATTCAGCAACGGGAAAAAAGGAATTTTAACCATGAATGATTTGCTAAATATTAAATAATACAATAAAATGAAAGAAATACTTTCCAATAAATGGTTCAAATTTATTTTGGTTGGACTACTTTATTCCTTGTGGGTAATCTGGAGTGAAAGCTATCTCTGGTTCCTCCTGCTTCCTGTGATTTTTGACATGTATGTGTCGAAAAAAGTGCATTGGGCATTCTGGAAAAAGAAAAATACTCCGGATGGAAAACAAACCAAAACGGTTGAATGGATTGATGCCATTATTTTTGCAGTAATTGCAGCCACTTTTATCCGTATGTTTTTCATTGAAGCTTACACCATCCCAACATCTTCAATGGAAAAATCGATGCTTGTCGGCGATTATCTCTTTGTCAGCAAACTTTCATACGGGCCGAAACTACCCAATACTCCCCTTTCGTTCCCGTTTGTGCATCATACGATGCCTTTCTCCAAAACCCAGAAATCGTATGTCGAATGGATTAAACGGCCTTACAAACGTGCGGCAGGTTTTGGAAAAGTAAAAAACAACGACGTTGTGGTTTTCAATTTTCCTGAAGGTGATACCGTAGCCGTGAATGTTCAGAACCAAAGCTATTATTCGCTGGTTCGCAACTATGGCCGCGAACGTGTTTGGAAGGAAAAGGAAACATTTGGCGAAATCATTTCGCGTCCGGTTGATAAACGCGAAAATTACATCAAACGCTGTGTGGGTATTGCAGGCGATGTAATCCAAATAAAAGAAGGACAACTTTACGTTAACGATAAAGAACAGAAACATTTTCCCGGTGTGCAGTACGACAACATCGTAACCACCGACGGAACCGGAATCAACAAACGTACGCTTGACGAATTGCACATTGCCGAAGATGATCGTCATGTTTATTCAAGCACACAGTATCTGTTTCCCCTGACACAAAATGATGAAGAGAAACTGAAAGCGATGAAAAATGTAAAATCAGTTCAGCGAACATTGTTGACTCCCGGAAACTGGGACAAAAACATCTTCCCGTTCAGTGCTAAATACCAGTGGAATGTTGACAATTTTGGCCCGCTGGAAATTCCGAAGAAAGGACAAACGGTAAAACTTACGATGGATAATCTTCCTGTGTACGAACGCATTATCGATCTTTACGAAGAAAATGATTTGAAAGTGAAAGACAGCACCATTTACATCAATGGTTCGGTTGCCGACAGCTATACCTTCAAAATGGATTATTACTGGATGATGGGCGATAACCGTCATAACTCGGCCGATTCGCGCTACTGGGGTTTTGTTCCGGAAGACCACATTGTAGGTAAAGCGGTATTCATCTGGCTTTCACTCGATAAAGATCAACCATTCTACAACAAAATTCGCTGGAAACGTTTGTTCTCATTCGTTCATTAGAACACAGAAAAAGATAGACAATTCTAAGCTTTTCGAACAAGAAATAGAAAAACAAAAAAGGATAGCAGTACTTGTTATCCTTTTTTGTTTTTAGGATCATTTAAAAAACTATTTGCTCATTTACAGGCTTTTGGTTACTTTTGAAGTAAATATAAATCTTATGTCCTGGAAAACAATTGCATTTTTGATTCTGCTGGTTCTGCTTTCTATTTTTACTTTTCAAAATTACATTTTGATCAACATTAAATTTCTCCATTGGGAAATCATTGATGTTCCGCTTGTTGTGGTTCTACTTTCCGGACTTGTTTTTGGTTTTATGCTGGCTTCGATCATGCAACTTCCAAGAATTATGAAACTTAAAAGAGAATTAAAACGAGTTGTCCGCGAACTTGAGGATAGCGAAAAAATTGTTGCAGATAATGATGAAGATGTAAACTCTGAAGGTATAAGTATGGGTAGCGATTACCAGGGAGGATTTTTTAACGATAAATAATGACACAACATACCGGAATTCTGCTGAGTACAGCCTATTTTGCGCCCATCAGTTATTTTTCAAAACTGGCCGCTTATCCTGAAATTTACATCGAACAGCACGAAAACTTCATCAAACAAACGTATCGTAACCGAACTGTCATTCTGGGTGCCAACGGACCCATTCCGCTGATTGTACCTGTAGAGAAAGGCCGTGAACGAAAAATAAAGATCAAAGACCTGCGAATCGCATACGACGAAGATTGGCAAAGAAACCATTGGAGAACCATCTTTTCAGCTTACAACTCCTCTCCTTTTTTCGAGTATTATGCCGACGATCTGGAACACTTTTTCAGAAAGAAGCATAAATTTCTGTTCGATTTCAATCAACAGATTACTGAATCACTTCTCGAAATACTGGAAATGCCCACTAACCTAATACTTACTGAAGGCTTTGAACAAATTCCTGAAAATTGCTTGAATTTCAGAGAAAAAATCAGTCCGAAAGCTCAACGGAACATTGATGATCCGCATTTTGAGGCGCAATACTACACCCAGGTTTTCTCTGAAAAATTCGGATTCGTTCCCGACTTAAGTATTCTGGATTTACTTTTTAATGAAGGTCCCTCGACACATTCGGTTTTGCTGAATGGTGTACAGAAAGCTTAAAATTGAGATTCTCCAAAAACTATATTTATTCTGAACTCCTGACTAGCTGCTGACAGGTGAATTCGAAATTAATTCACTGAATTTCAGCACTCAAAACACCTGCGGGCTTGCGGCAATAAACATGTATTTCAACTTATACAACAATCTGGTTATTCACTGCCCATCGTAAAATCAATCACAGCACCCTTCATCAGTTGATGATGACTGAACCAGCTATTGGTATACGATTCCCCGTTCCATTTAACCGACTGAACATATGGCTTTGCTAAACTATTTTCAGGTGCATTCAGTATTATTTTTTGTCCATTTTCAAGATTGATAATTATTTTTTTGAACAGCGGTATCCCCATCACATATTGGTCGGTAGCCGGACAGACCGGATAAAAACCCATCATGCTGCTCACCAGCCATGCCGACATTTGTCCGGCATCTTCATTTCCGCTTAGTCCACCCGGACCTGCTCCGTATTCTTCGGTCACAATTTTCCGAACCCATTCCTGCGTCTTTTTAGGATCACCGGCCACGGCAAATAAGTAGGCAGCCTGCTGATCGGTTTCATTGCCATGCCAGTAATAACCACCGTCAAAAAAAGTATTGAGGTGTTTCAGAAAAGCATCTTTTCCACCCATTACTTTCATAAGTCCGGGAATGTCCTGAGGCACATACCAGGTGTATTGCGAAGGTGTTCCTTCGGTAATAAAACTCGCCTTTGCAAATGGATCAAAAGACTCGATCCAGCGACCATCAGCATATCGGCCACGAACAAAGTTGGTATTGGTATCAAACACATTCCGGTAGTTTTGAGAACGTTTCATCAACATGGAATAGTCTACAGTTTTACCCAAACTTTTAGCAAACTGGGCCAACGCAAAATCGTCGAAAGCATATTCGAGAGTTCTCGAAACCTGCTCACGTTTATGAAAAGCTTGCCAAACGCTGTCTTCAAGCGGAATGTAGCCATATTTAATGTAACTTTTCAATGCTCGTCGTCCTTTTCCGTCAAGATATTCTGCTTGTGTTGGATTTTCAAAGGCATTTTTACGCATGTACATGTATGCCTTTTCAGTGTCGAATCCAGTGATTCCTTTAGCGAATGCATCCGAAATCATTGTGCTCACATGATCGCCAATCATAGCCGCGGTATAATTTCCCCATGCCGGAAAGATGGGCATCCAGTCTCCCTGTTCAGCTTTTGCAACCAGCGATTTAACCATATCGAGACTCCGTTTGGGTTCCAGAATGGTCAACAAGGGATGCAGGCAGCGATAGGTATCCCACATCGAAAAATCATCATAGTAGGTAAAATCAACAGCTTTATGAATGCTTGTATCCTGGGCAAATCCCTGATAACTACCATCAACATCACTTGCAACGCGCGGTAATTGAAAGCAATGATAAAGCGCAGTGTAGAATTTAATTTTATCATCTTTCGAATCACCTTCCACTTCTACTTTGCCCAATGTTCGGTTCCACTCGTCTTCCGCCAATTTCCGCAATTGCTCAAAATTCCATCCGCTTATTTCCTGATCGAGATTTTTTCGGGCTGCATCGATGCTGGTAAACGATGTTCCAATCTGTGTCTGCACTGTTTTTTCCTTCCCGAAACTAAGCACAATCTGCTGTGAATTTGTGGTTTGAGGTAGAATTTCGAAAGTTTGATCGAATCGGATCACAAAAAAACCGCTAAATCCGGCAGATTTTCCTTGCCCCTGATAAATGCGATGGGCCGGATTGTAACCAACCAGCTCATTTAGTTCACGGTCGATCCAGATTTTGCCGACTTTCTCGTCGCTGTTTGCCCGTATTTGCAAGTAATTCTTTCCTTCTCCGGAAAATAAAAAACGCATCATTCCGGAGCGAACGCTTCCTGTTAGTTCAGCCTGAATGTCAAAACTTTCAAGCATCACCCTGTAATAGGCAGGTGTCGCAGTTTCGTTTTGGTGACTGAACCGGGAAACCGGGGAACTCTTCAATGTATCGATCTGGTTGGTTGTAAAAGGCATGATGGTCACACTACCATAATCCTGGGTACAGCTTCCGCTCATCCAGTGGCTTCCACGGAAACCAGTGATGAATTGATCGTTGTAGTAATACGGTGAAATGCACTTATCTTCAGTGGTTCGTGTTTCCGGTGTCCATTGCGTCATTCCAAAAGGACGTCCAACTCCGGGGAAAGTCTGGCCTTTTAACTCCGATCCAGCTTCACTGTGTTTGCGTGCACTTTCGGTTGTTGCGGGGGCAGTTCCAATCAGCGGATCGACAAATTGAATGGGTGACTGTGCGAGAGCCGCAAATGGGACGATAAAGAACAGTATGAGATATCTCACCTTAAAATATTTAGTTTGGTCAATTGAATTTCTATACTTTATCAGGTATGGATCTTCATCGTAAGTTTCCTGTCCGAATAGCGTATCAACTAAAAAACGAAGAATTGATTTGGAAATTTTCATTCTGTCAGGGATTTTAGTGAACTATTTTGATCAGTTTTTGATCGACAAATAGTGACGTAATTGTCACATCCTTCAGAATAATTTGCGGATCAGTATCATCTTCGGATATTTTAAATTTGCTCAAAATTAACCCATTTACATCATCAAACACAAATGCGGGTCGGTAATCTTTGGCTTCTGCTTTTACCGAAAAATTTTTCATCCTTAATCCAGAAACATGTCGAACGTAAAATGCCCATGCCGGTAATTCGCCAAACATCGAAAATTCCGGATATTCAGCATCCTGTTCGGGCACATCTTTCAGTCGGGTCAACGGTATAATGGCCAATCCATCGTTTCCGCGTCCTGGATAAATGATTTCGATGTTTTCGAGCGATACATTTTCAACCAGATGTCCTTCGATTCCGGTGATGGAGCAAGGAAATGGATTGTGAAAAAAGGGCAGATCGGGACCCCGTAAATCATAGTTTTTATCAGGCCGATCGAATGGAATTTCAATTTTCACGTTTTTGATGCTCACATTGCGAAGCACACCGTAACGTTCGTCTTTATTGCGATGACCTAAACGGATGAAAATTCCGCTTCCGGTATTGGTGGCAGTAATATTGTTAACTTCAATATTCTCCAATACGCCACCATCAACCGTTTCCAAGGCGATTGCTGAACGAAAAGTATCGTAAACCTTAATATTTTCAATTTTAACATTTTTGAACCCACCGTATGACGATGTTCCGAATTTTACGGCATTGGCGCTCGAACGCACGGTACAATTGGCAATATAAATACTGTCATTCCAATCATCTTTGTCTTCCGACTTCAGGCAAATTCCATCGTCACCCGAATTCACAAAACAGTTGGTTATGCGTACATTTTTACAGTCCGAAATATCAATTCCATCGTTATTCCAGTAAGCATCACTTTCCACCCGGATACTATCGATGATAAGATTTCGACACTTGTCGTAGGTTTGCACCCAGCACGACGAATTTTTAACAGTAACTCCAGTAATTCGGACATCATTACAACCGACCATTTCGATGATTTGCGGGCGCATTGCCTCATTGGGGCGCTTCCGTCGGAGGTTGTAATATTTGGCATCCAACTGGCCGATGTAATACAAGCTATCGACATTCAATGCCAGCCGCCGGCCTTGTCCGTCAATCGTTCCTTGTCCTGAAATACTAATATTGGTTTGACCATCAGCCAGCACCATTGATCTCCAGCGGTTCAGACTTTTATACTGATATGGATCAGTACTTCCCAACAAAACGGCATTCTCCTGAAGGTGCAATTCAACACCTGATTTCAGAACAATGCTACCAGAGAGAAATCGTCCTTCAGGAATAATTAAGCGGCCACCGCCAATTGCCACCAATGAATCAATACCAGCCTGAATAGCCTCTGTATTGATGGTTTTGCCATCGGCTTTTGCACCAAAATTCAGGATATTGAGTTGTTTATTTTGTCCCAAAATCAATGAAGGCAGACATATTAATGAAATCAAAAAGAATTTGTCAATCAGTTTTATACTCATAGAAATAGTTTTAATCGATATATTTTAGTATTTCAGGATCAATGTCATTGAGATCACCTTTACTGTTTCGCAAGATAAACTGTTTGTCGTTGTCATCCTCGTAAATATTCAACTTTTTCAATTTCAGATCATTCACATCATCAAAAATAAAAGCGGGTCTGTAATCTTTTTTCAAAGTTTTAACGGTGATGTTTTTCATAATCAAACCTTCAACATGCCGGGCAAAAAATCCCCAGGCAGGCAGCTCGCCAAACATTGAAAATTCAGGGTACCCGCTAATTAGTTCCGGAATTTTCGAAAGTGAATCGAACGGCATACAGGCAACCTGAGTATTGCCTCCACCTTCATAGATTAATTCAATGTCTTCGATAGTTACATTTTCAACCGGATGCCCCGGGATTCCGGTTACTGATGAAGGAAATACATTGTGGGGACCTGAAACCAGCGGACCTTCTTCTTCATAACCTTTATCAGGTTTGGTTGTCGGAATTTCAACGCGCATGTGGGCGATATGCACATTCCGAAGCTGGCTGTAAACCGAATCGGTATTACGGTGACCAAGCCGTATACAAATGGCATTTCCCGTATTTTTTGCTGAAATATTCCGCACATCAATATCTTCCAGAATTCCACCATCAACCGACTCGATGGCAATGGCCGAACGGTAAGTATCGTGTACCTGAATATCCCGAATGGTAATGTTTTTAAATCCGCCATGCGAGGCTGTACCCAATTTTATAGCGCTGGCACTGGAACGAACTGAACAATTGGCGACATAAATGTTTTCACAGCCTTCGTTACGAAGTGACGATTTCAGACAAATACCATCGTCGGCACAGTCGATGTCGCAATTGGTAATGCGGACATTTTTACTGTCGGTAATATCAATTCCATCGTTATTCAGGAAAGTTGTACTCCGCACTTTAATGCTGTCGATGGTTACGTTGGTGCAACTACGGTAATCCTGAACCCACATCAAGCCGTTTTTAATGGTAATGCCTTTAACCTGAATCGAATCGCAATTTTGGAACAAAATAATCTTAGGCCGGTTCCGTTCTTCCGGTCGCATCTGATGCCATGGATTGTAAACTTGCCATTCGGTATCTTTCAGCGTTCCGGCATTCAGCATCACATAAATATCTTTAATCAGCTCTTTGCCATTTCCATCAATCGTGCCTTTCCCTGTTATGGAAAAATTGTGTTCACCTTTTGCAACAATCAACGGTGAAGCGTCTTTTGGGCCGTAATCAATTCGTTTGGCGCTCCCCAGCCAAATGGCATTTTCAGCCAGATGGATTTCCACGTTCGATTTTATGTGAATGACACCAGTAAGGAAAGTACCTGAAGGAACAATCACTTTCCCGTTGTCACTTGCCGAAGCTTCGTCAATCGCCTTCTGAATAATTAATGTATTGTCGGTTTTGCCGTCGCCTTTGGCTCCCAAATCGGCGATGTTTATTTGTTTTTGCTGACCAAAACCAAACACAGGAAAGAGAATTAGTAGAAAAAGAAATTTGCTATATATTTTATTAAGATTCATTCGTGTAAATTTTAAGAGGTTAATAGACTGCTCAAATTCATTTCAACTGTTCCGTTTAGGAACAAAATGTGGGTAGAATGAATCCTGACGAACATCTATTTTGTCCCGTATGGGACAAAACTCGCCAAGTGTTTATGCATTTCTACCCATCTGTTTTCCCTATGGGAAATTCTAAACTATATCTTGATGTAAATTTTCTTTTTATCGAGCCACCAGCCCAACGACCAGCACAACAGTGTAAATGCAGTTGCAGTAGCCAATGCTCCAAACGCCCCGGGGAAAATGGTCTGAAAAATACGTTCGCTGACCCACTGAAAAACATCCATTCCCTGACCTGCCGGAATGAGACGAAGAACAATGTAAAAAAGTTCTGAAAAGAGATATATAAACAGTGGATTCTTCCCGAAAACATCAAGGAATTTCACTCCAAACTTCACCTTTTGCAGCTCGATGAAATAAATTAAAATGGCCATGATTGACAGATCAAGTCCAACAGTTAATAATACAAAAGGACTTGTCCAAAGTTTTTTGGAGATCGGAAAAATCAAATTCCACCATTCAGCCAGAGCAAACAGCAGAAAGCCAGCTATCAGCAGTTTAGCAATTCCTTCAAATGATTTTCCTTTTTTCCGGATAAAAACCCCGGCAAGATATCCACCTATCACATTCACTATTGCCGGCAAAGTGCTTAAAATACCTTCAGGATCAAATGGAATACTGTCCTTCTTGTAAATATGCCCGATTCCCAACACCGACAAATCGAAGCGGCTGGCTGCATTAGTAGCCATTTCCAGCTCGCCTCCCGGCTGCCCAAACAGGTAAAGAATTCCCCAATATCCAAGTAATAATCCTCCGGAAATAATCAGGGCTACTTTTTCGGAAAAATAATAGAAGATTACAGAAGCGAAAAAATAGCAGAGTGCAATACGTTGCAGAACTCCCATAATCCGGGTTTCTGTAAACGGTTTAAGAATCCAACTCCCATCGGCTCCAAGTTTAAAGAAAGGAAACCAATACATCAGATAACCCAGCAAAAAGATTATGACTGTTCGTTTGATGATTTTTTTCCAGACCTCACCAACCGGAGTCTGTTTTAGCCTGGCCATTGAAAAACTCATAGCACTTCCCATTGCAAACAAAAACGAAGGAAAAACCAGGTCGGCCAACGTGAATCCAAACCATTTGGCATGAACCAGATAAGGATATAAATCGGCTCCAGTTCCGGGAGTATTGACAACAATCATCAATGCAATGGTCAATCCCCGGAACACATCAAGAGACAAGAAGCGTTCAGGCTTCGGCTTAAAAGTATTTTCCATATCAGTAATCGTATTTTATTTGTGACATAAGCAGAGTTGCCGGCTCAATCCGGACACGGTATTTTTGATGTAACTCTTGTGCAACAGACGTTGAGCTTCCCTGAGGATCAACCGGAAAATCTTTCCGTTCAGTAACCCACTGCCATTCCCATTGTTTCATGCTATCATCAAAAGCTGTTTGATCGAAATTGCCCCAATGACTTTTAACATCACCGATAAACTGTTCCCAGCGTGGTTTGTAAAAATCGCTCATCAGTCCGCTCCACTGGCGGTTGCTGTATTCGTGAAGCCGGTTATTGGCATCGCCCCAAAGGGTAATCAGGTCGCGGGCATTTTGTTCGTACAGTGCTTTTTCGCTTTCGGTTTGTCCACAATTACGGGCATCTGCCAGCCATGGTCCAAGCATGAAATCTTTCCGGGTGGCCAGCAACCGATCCAAATCATCAATCAATTCAAGGAATTCAGCGCTGTATTTATTGAATGTCGCCTTGTCGTTATTTTTATACGCTTTGGCCATTTCCTGCTGCACCGGTAAAGCAAAATTGGCTAGCACCTGCCGGGTAACATCAACCAGATCATACTGAAATCCATCAGAATTACCACATTCAGGAATCGCTTTAATGAATAAATCCCAGGCTGGAAGCAGATCTTCAGGAGCATAATTGAGTTTTGTACGTGCCCAGCGGCGGAAACCTTCAAAAGTTGGCCGTGAAACAATGATTGACTCAGCTCCGTCACGAATGGTTTGTCCGTTGTAAACCGTTTTCACCAGAATGCTCCAGGATTGTGTCAGGTCTTCAGTAGCCTTTCCATATCGGTTCCTGATGTATTTTTGAAGCCACTCATTCAAATCAACGGGCGTGTCTCGCCAGGTATTGTCAGTCATTAATTCGTAAAGCACCGGATTTTGTTCAATGGCTTCCATGGTCAGACCAATTCCCTTTAGTTGTCCTGAAGTTGAATCATTCAGTGCAGCTGCAGGTTGTGAGGCAACCGTTTCAATCCGGCCAAACATACTGATGTTTCCTCCGAAATTATGCAGCATATTCCAGATCCATTGTTTTCCGTAAAAAGCTTCAGTTCGTTTCCAAACGGGTTCTATTTCGGCAGCCAAATCTAGGATAATCATGCGGTCGTTCGGAACTGCTTCGAGTAAACCTTTTATTTGTGGAGCTTTCCAGAAGTCGCGGTGACTATAAAAAAGCCATCCCTGCATCACCCAAATGGCATCCGGATCGGCAGCTTTCATTCCCTCAAAAACATTGCGGCTTAAATCTGATAAATATTTGGGATCGTCAGAAGGCGGAGTATTCTCATTAAAAGTGTCGGCCGAATATAAATGATCGGTTCCATAGACTTTCGACTGCATTTCGAGAAACTTCTTTCCAATTTCAGCAAACAGCGGATCGTTGGCATCCAGAATAAAGGTATCGCCAAAATCATTTCCCCAGTTGGTTTGCTTCAGTTTGACTTCAGGAAAAAACTTTTTAAAAGTTGCCGGAACATGCCCGGTAAAAGCTGGCAAAACTGGCTCCATGCCTAATTCACGTTCTCTTTTCAGAATCTTAATTTGCAGATCACGATGCGATTCTTTCCAGCTTTGTGGTAGAGGACCGCCCCAGCCGTCGAGGTTTCCCATCCAAAACCAGGAGAAATAAGCCGGGCCACTGAAAAATGAATTCAGATCGGCATCGGTAAAACCGTACGATTTATAAACTTCGTCCCAGATGTATTCCTCGCCGGTAATTGCAAGCGGCATATTGATTCCGTGCAGTGCCATCCAGTCAATTTCCTTTTCCCAGCGATTCCAGTTCCACCAGCTCATGCTGTAATTGAACGTGCAATAATTCAGGTAATAGCGGTATTTGTACGGACTGGTTTTATGCACGCGTTGCGGTATTTTCGGCAATTCGTCCGGAAGATTGAGATTGGTACCATTCCAGGTGATCTGACAATGCGCGTATTCGGTCAGGTAATAATACAAAGCTGAAGTAACTGAACCACCATTATTTCCCCGAAGAACAATCTGATCGTCCTTCGATTCGATTTCAAACCAATCGAGACTGTCGGAAGGAGCCAGCTCGACAATAAATTGTGACGCATGTTTCGGAAGTACACGTTCGATTAAAGCCTTTTCAGGACTCATTTTCTGCTCATTCTGAATAGGTGGTTTGCATCCGGTCAGAATCAGAATGAAAGATCCGAGCATCAGTAAGTTTTTTAAAATGTCTTTCATAGTTCAACTATTCACGATGCAGAATTTAGTTTTGCATGATATTTTCGGATTTCGATGGAGGCAGAATTTCTATTCCCCATTTTGACGGCAGAGCATCCATTTCAAGCAGAAGGATGCCTCCTTTTTCAATATCCTGATGTTCGATCCAGGCTTTTGCGAATGGTTTTCCATTCAGAGTTGCCGATCGGATATATTGGTTCTTTTCCGACAGGTTTTTAGCTTCAATCATAAAATCTTTTCCATTTTCCTGATGAATAACTGTTTGTTTGAAATACGGAGTATTAATCAGGTAATACGATTGTCCTGCATTTGGGTATAAACCCATCATATGAAAAGCCAGCCACGACGACATGGCTCCGGAATCATCATTCCCCGGAATGCCGTTACGGCTGCTGTTGTAATTTTTATCGATGATCTGATGAATTCGATCGCTGCTCAGATCTGGCCGTCCAATCCAATGATACAGGTTTGGACTGAGAAAAGAAGGTTCGTTCCCAACATTGTAATAATTACGATCGAAAAAGGTATTCAGACGTTTCAGGAAGGCTTCTTTTCCTCCTGATTTTTGGACGAGAATGGCTACATCGTGAGGAATTGAAAGTGAATATTCCCAGGAGCTGGCCTCGTAAAAGAAACCGCACCACCAACACACACAAACAGGCCAATCCTGTGCAAGCGGTGTGTACCGAATGTAGTTGATTCGACCATTGCTTTCGTTGCACTGAATGCTGTCGATCCAGTTTCCATTGGCATCTTTTGGCATGATGAACCCTCGCGAACCGTTATCTTCCACGTCTCTCCACAAATTCTGCCAGTTGTCCGATTGTTTGATGAAGCGTCCGTATTCGCCATTCCGTTTAATTCCCTGAGCTACAGTTGCCAGACAATAGTCGTCATAGGCATATTCGAGCGTCCTGTTTCCGGCGCGCACAAAATTGTTTGACACATAGCCAAGCCGATTGTAATCGGTCAATCCGCCACGTCCTTCTTTTTCTTCGTTTCCTCCCGGAGGAAGGGTAGCATCTTTCAACATGGCTTCCAACGCAAGCGTGTAATTGATGCCCTTCAAGCCTTTAACGAAAGCATCGGCAATAACTACTTCAGCATTTGAACCACCCTGTGTGCGTCCATTGCAATTGCCACTTCGGGCATCGGGAAGGTAACCATCGCGTTTGTAAATCTGAAGCATGGCATTGACAATGTCAACTTCGCGTGATGGAGTGATCAGTGTAATCAGTGGAATCGAAGAGCGGTAGGTATCCCAGATCGCATAAAAATCATCGTAGTAAGGCGAGTTGTTTTCCCACAACGGATTTTCTCCGGTTCGGTTGACTGGCATCAGCATGGTATGGTAAAGTGCAGTGTAAAACATGGTTTTCTGCTCACACGATGCATCTTTATCGACTTCAACTTTTTTCAGGATGTTTTCCCACTTATCCTGAGTTTCGGCCAAAGTCGTTTCAAAATCCCAATGCGAAATTTCAGAACTAATATTTTCATGAGCCTTCAGGCTGCTGATAAATGAAATTCCAATTTTCATATTAACGGCATTCTTTTCAGGAATATCGAAGAATAGCATGGTGCCGGTTTTTTCTCCGGAATCAACCTGTAGCTTCTGTTTCGGAAAGAGTTCATTACTTTTCCAAGTTGAAAAATCAGAAAAAGGCGCATCGAAAACAGCTGAAAAATAAACCGTGTAGGCGCTTCCATTGTTCCATCCACCACGGATCCGGGTATATCCGCGAACTTCGGTATCCGAAATGATTTCGATTTCAGAACTAACAAACTGTTGCGCTTCGCGCCCGTCAGGAATAGAAGTTTCACCGAGAAACTTGCCTAAATCAATTTTGATGGCCTTTTTATTTTCAGGATCGAATGTAAAACGGTAAAATGCCACTTTTGATGAAGTCGTAATTTCAGTTTTGATGTTCCACTTCCGGAGTAAAACACTGTAATAACCCAGTTCTGCTTTCTCATCATTCCGAAGTGATTCCTGATTTATGGATTCAAAATTTCCGGAGAAAGGCATTACTGAAACGTTTCCGTATTTGGGGCCTCCTCCGGTTCCGCTCACATGAACCTGGCTGAAGCCAAAAATTGGTTTGGACTGATCGGGTGAATAGCCGCTGTTGGAGCCCACCGAATTATCGGGGCCGGGTTTGACCATTCCGTAGGGGCACGAAGGACCAATAAACACATTTCCATCGCCTTCGGAACCAATCATCGGATCGACAAACTGACGGTACTGAGCCTGAAGCAAATTTGGCAATAAAAGAAACAGAAAGATAATTTGAAGATTCTTTTTCAATAAAGACATTGTGTTAATCAGTTTAAAATGATAAAGAAAGGAGAAAAAGATAAAACCTTCCTCTCCTTTCTTTATCATTTGACAGTTAGTTTTTATAAACTGTCAGGAATATTCTTTTTCAATATTAATATCCGGGATTCTGTGTAAGCTCCGGATTCAGCACAATAGCACCTGTAGGAATCGGGAAAATACGACGATATGTATCTGAATTTGTTTTAAATCCCCAACTATCTTCGTATTTACCGAAACGGATCATATCGTTCCGATGCCAGCTTTCATAAACGAATTCACGGCTTCTTTCCTTATAAATATCTTCGAGCGTAACACTAGTCCATGCCGGTGATGTTGATCGATTCTCACGAATCATATTCACCAAAATTAAAGCAGTTTGGCCGGAAGTAGCAGTACCTCCTCTAAGGACTGCTTCAGCTTTCATTAAAATAATGTCAGAAAAACGAAGGAATGGAAGATCATTATTTTGGTTACGGTTTGTTGAACTAGCATCAGGATGAAATTTAATGTTGCGATATCCTATATTCCAGGCAATTTCATCGTTTCCACAATCAAATAAATCCGGATTTTGACGCAAAATAATATCCGGAGTCAGATTAACCTGATAAGTATAAGCGTCAGCACCATCAGCGCCAGTATAGAATTGATCGTATCCTTTTTTAGTAGTAGTCACAGTTATCGGAGTAACACCATCATTCATAAACTGAAGACCGGTAAGCCACTGATCGTTCCGGATATCGCCGGCATCGTTAAAATAGGAATAAAACTCGGGAAGGGTACTCATTGGTGCACTAGGCTTAAATGGGATTCCAAATTTAGCCTGTTCTGAACGTGGCACATCATAACGGGCAAAATACATATTACTATTCGTTGATGGTGCCGCAACCGCAGAAGGATCATAAGGAATAGCAAAAATAAATTCTTTCATTTGCGGGCCATTATCCGGATAGAACATTTGCAAATAACTACTGCGTGACTCGATTGCATATTTGCCGGAACCTATAACCTGATCGCATGCTGCAATACAATCGTCATAGCGTTTGGTTCCCGTGTAATATTCGGCATTTAGATACATTTTAGCGAGCAATGCATAAGCTGTATATTTATTTGGCCTTCCGTATGTTGCAATACCAGTTTGATCGCTCAGACCGTTAATTGATTTCTTGACTTCACTTTCGATGAAATTAAATACTTCAGCTCTTGGAGTATTCGTTCTAGGAGTAAAATCCCCATACAAAGTATCCAAAGGAACATTACCATAAAGATCCATTAGCATAAAATACGAAATTGCCCTAACCATGCGAAGTTCAGCCAAAGTGGTCATTTTGTTTGAACCTTCAGGCATGTTGGCATTTAAAATATAAGATGCCTGATTAGTTACTCCAATTGTACGTTCCAGCCAACTCCATGCTGAGTTTGTCCAACCATGATCTTTATCCCAATTATGATAATGTAATTTACTGTAATTTTGGTTGTCGTACCAGTTACCACCTCTTGCAGGAAGAATACCTTCATCGGTACTCAGTGTAGTTATGAAATGGTAATCCAAGGCATAGTTTCCTCTTAAGGTTGCATAAGCAGCACCAGCAGTTTGGGTATATTGCTCGTCATTTTGAGGAAAAACATCTGGCGTCATTTGTGTTGTGATCGGTACCTCGATATCATGACAGGCAACAACAAAACCTGCCAGAATAGGCAATATGAAGAATATAATTAACTTTTTCATTGAATTCATATTTAATGTTTATTAAAAAGTAGCTTTTACACCAAACAAAACAGTGCGGGTTTTGGGATAAAAGTTATTCGAATCAACACCCGGAGCAATACCTCCCTGTTCAACTTCAGGATCGATTCCTGAATATTTTGTAATCACAAACAAGTTACTTACGGAAGAATAAATTCGAAGGTTTTTCACATAGTTACCAAGGTTTTGAAAATTATATCCCAAGGTTGCATTATCCAGTCTGATATAACTTCCGTCTTCAATAAACCGCGAAGAATACTTGTAGGAGTTCAAATCATTAGCCGATTCATTGCCGGCATCAACCAAAATATTAGTCGAATTGGCTGTACTGGGTCTGAACAAATCAGCACGGCTTGCATTGAATATTTTATTTCCAAATACACCACGGATAAAAATGTTCAGATCGAAGTTTTTGTATTTAAAATCATTGGACCAACCCAATAAGACTTTTGGTTGAGGACTACCCAGGTAATGATAATCAGTACCGATTGCAGGATTTGTTGTCAGCGATCCGTCAGCAGCAACATATTGTGAAACGCCGTCAGCATTTTTACCTGCATATTCCAGGGTAAAGAATTGACCGATTGGTTTACCTTCCTTCAATATTTGAAGTGAGCTTCCTGTTTGTCCTCCACCATCAGGTTGCGTTATTCTTACAGAATCACCACCAACAAACAATTTATTGGTCAGTTTTTCAATCACGTTTTTGTTATGTGCCAGATTGATATTGCTTGACCAGGTAAAGTCCTTTGTTTTTACAGGAGTGACATTCAAACTGATTTCAATACCTTTATTCGACATTTCGCCGCCATTAGCAGTAATATATCCGGCTGGAACAAGTACGGGATTTACCGAATATGAATAGATCATCCCGGTTGTCTTCTTATTATAGACTTCGATATAGCCACTTAATTTACCTTTCAAAACAGTGAAATCCAATCCAAGGTTTGATGTGGATGTTTTTTCCCAGCCCAAATCCTGATTTGCAGCCTTACTCGGTCCATAGGCAGCAACCTGTTGCCCATTGTTATAAAATGTTCCAAGTCCGCCCATGATAAATTGAGCGGTGTAGGCGTCAAATCCTGAAGAGTTACCGGTCACACCATAACTTCCACGAAGTTTCAAATCGCTAAAAATGCTTTGAGATTGCATAAAACCTTCCTGGTCTATTCTCCAGGCAACACCTACTGACGGGAAATAACCCCATTGCTTGTTTTCGCCAAACACAGAACTACCATCCCGGCGAATTGATGCCTGTAAAAGATATTTGCTGTCGTAATTGTAGTTCACACGGGCAAAGTCAGAAATCAATCTTGTTCTCTGATAAGCATTTGCATCTCCAAAATTAACTTTATAACCCGATACCGTTGAATAATTTCCCAGGGCAAGGTTATTGTAACTCACGTCGTCAACTGGGAAATTGGTATTTGTAGCCTGAAAACCGTCACCTAACGTGTTATCCTGCCATGAATATCCCACTACTGCATTAATCGTGCTTTTACCTAATTCCTTATTCCATGTCAGGTAGTTTTCAAAAATCACATTGGTACTTTGGTAAGTGCTTCTGCTTGCCAAACCATTTGATCCAAAATTTATAATCGAATGTGTTGCCGGTGGCTCTGGATTATCGTAGAATTGAGCGCTGTTATAGTTTGTAGCGTAGTAGCTGTTATAATAGGTTCCGTTTAATGAAGTGTTTCGCTGATAAGCTAAATTTAGGTTATAAGTTAACCCAAATGGAAGAGTTACTTCAGTGGTAAAATTACCCAGTAAAGTACTATACTTCGAATCATCATCGGCCTGTTCAATAATTGCCAATGGATTGAAGTAACCGGAATGGTTAAAATTTTCAAAATAGGTACCGTCTGCATTTTTCGCAATTGAAACCGGCAAATGTTTTGCAGCCTGCAAAAGTGCAGTATTTCGTTGTGGTACCTTGGTATTCCTGACATTTGAGTTGGTAACATTTATGCCAAATTTAACTTTATCGTTGAATGCCATTTGTTCCACGGCCAGGTGAGCGATAATGCGACTCTGATCACTACTTAACAGTATGCCTTGTTTGTCTATATAGGTTATACTGGCAATATAATTGCTGTGATTACTACCTCCGCTATACGAAAGGTTGTGACTGTTTGAAATGGCCAAAGGCCTTTGTATTTCCTTTTGCCAGTTGGTATTAGCTCCCTGATCGTCTTCCGGAGAAAAAGACATGTCATTTTTCGTGAGGAATGATCTCAACTGGTCAGAATTCATCATATCCAATTGGTTCGAAACATTTTCAAATCCAACATATCCGTTATACGAAACCTGCTCCTTATCCTTGCTTCCTTTTTTTGTGGTAATCATGATAACACCGTTTGCAGCACGGTTACCATAGATCGATGTCGCCGCAGCATCTTTCAAAACATCTACAGAAACAATATCATCAGGAGCCACCAACGAAATATCAGTACCAGGAACTCCGTCAATAACATAAAACGGACTTTGAGAACTGTTTAATGTTGATGCGCCACGCATGATGATGGTTGCGCTCCGGGTCGGATCACCACTTGCAGAGATATTCAATCCGGGAACTTTACCTTGTAACAATTGCCCTATATCACTGATTGCACCCCGATTCAATTCATCAGCTTTTACTGAAGTTACGGCACTAGACAAGTTTTTGCGGGAACTTTTCCCATAACCAACTGCAACAACTTCATCAAGTCCAACAGTCTCTTCTTCCATCACAATATTGAACTGAGTTGTTTCGTTAATTCCAACTTCTATCGTTTTCATTCCAACAAACGAAAACACCAGTGTTTTTGCATCTCCGGTTACAGATAGATTAAATTGCCCATCGGTATCGGTAAGAGCGCCAATGGTGGTGCCTTTTATTAAAACAGTGACTCCCGGAACAGGTATTCCATTACTGTCCTTTACGGTTCCCGAAAGTTTTTTTTGCTGCTGAGAATTAGGAGCATCGCTTGCTTTACGAATTACAATCTGACGCTCATAAACATCATAAGAAACGTTTTCACCTTTCAACGCTTCATCCAGAATCTGATTGATTGACGCGTCCTTCAAATTAATCTCAACCTTTTTTGAAAGATTGAAATCCTCGTTCCGGTATAGAAAAATAAATTCACTGTTTTCCTCGATGTAACCGAAAAGATCGCGGATAGAGCTATTGGCCATGTTAATGTCCAACTTTGTTTTCTGTGCATAGCTGTTAGCTGAAACAGTAAACATGCATCCAAACAGCAACAGGATAGTAAGTCGCATAATTCGCCTTAGTTTTTTTAGGCTATCCCCATAGGGATGCCCGGTTAACCACTTTTTTTTCATAGATTTGAATGTTTAAATAATAAATACTGAACTCGAAACTCGTATTTGTTTAACCGGGAAATGTTCCACCATTTTCCGGTTTTTTTAGCTTCATTTTTTTACGATATATTGGTTATCTCCCACACTTTCAATTCTTGTCAGCGAAACTTTTTTCAAGTATTCGAGCACCTCCTCTTTATTTTGTTTTAAATCCAATTTTCCGCTGATGCGTATTGATCCAAGTCTGGGTTCAGAAAAACTGATTTTAATATTGTAAAACCGTTCCACTTTTCTCACAATGCGATTAAAATCAGTATCATCAAAACTTAACAGACCCTGAGTCCAAAAGGTATAATAAGTGGCATCTACATTATAAACCCGGGTGTCGGAAGTGTACTTATTAAATGAAGCCATCTGATTGGGTTTGAGCACCAGTTCCCGTTCAAAAATGCCCGAATTTCTTTTCGTAATAGAGACACTTCCTTCTTTCAGAACGGTTTGAATGACGTTATCCTCAGCATAAGCCGACACGTTAAACTGTGTCCCCAATACTTTGATTGAGAGATCAGAAGTTTTTACAATAAATGGGTTTTCCGGATTTTTTGAAACTTCAAAAAAAGCTTCACCAAAAAGGATTACCTCGCGGGTTTTTCCCTTAAACAGCGTTGGGTATACCAGACGACTACCCGCATTTAACCAAACTACGGTATGATCAGAAAGTACAACTTTTGATTGATTACCATAAGGGATAACCAACTGATTCATGATGTCGGGCAAATCAGTTTTAGTATGTATTACTGAATCATTATTTAAAACCACTGAACCTTCCTGTGAATAATCAACACTTGAACTGGATTTTCGAAGATCAACATTTTCGCCATTCGAAGTAATAAGCAATGGCCCCTGATTGGATGATGGAATTTGAATCGTTTGCCGGGCAAACTGTTCATACACAGAAACATTACCAATGCTCATATAAACCAAAAGACCACCAATAAAAGCAAAGATGATTGCAACAGCAGCATACTTCAGGAAAGAAGCAAGGATCAAATTTCTCTTTTTACTTTTTTGATTAAAATCGATCTGGTTTAAAATTCGTTTTGCAAGCTTTTCCTTTTCTGAATGTTGTATCGAATTATTTGAAATTTTCAGCTCAAGAAGTTGATTCTTCAGCTCAACAATCAGTTTTTTTTCTTCCGGATGCTCTATGATATAGCTTTCCCAAAATTGATTAATCGTTGGATTGGAATTGAAAACCCATTTCAGAAATTGTGGATCTTCTATAAACTTTTGCTCAAAAACAGTCATCTTTTACAATTTTATACTCACAAGAGTATGCCAATTTAAAAAAGGGACATATTTTTTAAAAAATATTTTCAGGATCTAATGGTAATCATAAACAATTCGAGTAATTGTTTGCCATACTTTTCGCGCAGACTATCCAGTATGCGGTAAATCTGCTTTTTTACGGCATCCGGATTCATCCCAACCAACTCTCCAATTTCAGAATAATTTAAACTGGTGCTGAACTTAAGGAACAGCAATTCCCGTTTCTGAGGATCGATTGTCTTGATGATTTTACGAAGCCTTTGAATACGTAATTCTTCCGATTCAAGATCATATAAATCCTGTTCCACATGAAATTTCAGATCAAATTGAAACATTCCTTCGTTGGTGAGACTTGCCTCATGAAGGTTATTTTTGATTTTCCGGACAATCCCGTTCTTCAGTGACCTAAACAAATAAAACTCCAGGTATTCCGGATGTTGCAAATTAATCTGATAATAATGAAGATTACAAAACAAATCATGAATGCAATCTTTCAGCAATTCGCGATCATGGGTAATTTTACTTCCATAAGCAAACAATACATCTGCAAATTCCTCATAAATTTCACTGAAAGCATCACGGTCGCCGGAACGAAATCGCAGCCATACTGCAGCCCAACGGCTTCTATCATTTACGACACCTTCCAAAGGAATTAGTTTTGTGTGGTTTGTTATTATTAAATTCAAATCAGGACAATAATACAAAATTAATCCCGAGGGATATAAATTAATTCGAATACAATTCCGTAAAATGAAAAGCTAATCTATTTGATTTCTCTATCCTATGATTTCCCAACCATTCTGTTTAGAGCTTTTGAAGATCGCCTCAATCACTTTCATGTTATTTACAGCATCCATCAAATCAGTGGACACTGGACTATCATTAAGTATAGCCTTTGCAAAGGATTCCGCCTGAATGGTATATTGGTCAACGGCTTCAATAATTATTTCTTCGGAACCGGTTTTTGTACGCACCCAGATTTTGCTTGAAGCATCTTTCGGGGCATTCACCGGAATTTCTATTTCGATGTGTCCGTTTGTGCCAAAAATATTCACGCGTTGGTAAGGCATCAATTGGGTCGAACAAGTAAAAGTTGAAATTTTCCCGTCACCAAAATCGAGCATCGCTGAAGTTAGCCGATCGGTTTTCCACTGAGGATCATGATCAATACAGGAAACGACCCGCGTTGGTTCCTCATTAAACAAAAACCGGGAAAAGGAAACACAGTAACAACCAATATCCATTAGCGCTCCACCAGCTGCAGCCAGACTGTTCCTGATATTTTTCGGATCGATGTTGAAATACGAAAAATGCGACTGAACCGCCTTTAATTCGCCAATAACATCATCGGCAATCAACGATTTCACCTTTTGCCATTGTGGATGAAAGCGGTACATAAAAGCTTCCATCACTTTCAATTGCGGGTATTTTTGTGCTTCCTGAAGTAAACTTAAAGCTTCGGCTGCCGAAACTCCGATTGGTTTTTCGCAAAGCACATGCTTTCCGGCCTGCATGGCTTTGATGGCCCATTCCACATGCATGTTATTGGGCAATGGAATATAAACCGCATCAATTTCCGGATCGTTGAGTAATTCTTCGTATGAGCCATAAGCCTTACTAATATTTAAAAGTTTAGCCGTTGCGGTTGCCTGTTCCAAATTCCTTGAACAAATGGCATCAACTGTGCAATTAGAACCTTTCTGTATTCCCGGAATGACTTTCTCCCGGCCTATTTTAGCTGTGCTCAGTACTCCCCAGCGAATTTTATTTTTCATTTTCGATACTTTTTTTTGCCTGAACTTAGGCTGGGTTAATAGAATTATGAGTTGATTTTCCCATTTTAGGATAATTTCATTCAAAAATCTGAACTTCATGGCAATCTACTGATTTTTTTAGAAGAATAAAAAATGCCAAATCCTTAATTTGGATTTGGATGTCCCTTTTGCGATTATTCCGGTAAATATGGAGTTAGCGGATTATCCTTTTTTTGAGAATCTTTAATTTCAATTCCCGATGAATACTGGATTTTAATTTCATTCTTCTGATCAATAAAAACCTAAATTGACTGAAGTTTTTATATGCATTGTTAAATATGTTAGGCATAGATGAACGAATTACTAAAAAAGTTGGCTGAAAGCAAGCATTTCTTTTGCTTTGCACCACACAAATAAACGAAACCGTGATAATCGATCTTTTACGCACCCGCCGTAGTGTCCGGAAATTTACAGAACAGGCTATTGAACCTGAAAAGCTGGATTTACTAAAAGAAGCTATACTGCGCTCTCCCACCTCAAAAAACTCGAATGCCGGGGAATTCATTCTTGTTGACAATCCGAATATCATTGAAAAACTGGCTCAATGTAAACCCTCCGGAGCAGGAGCATTACGTACGGCGCAACTGGCTGTGGTTGTTCTAACCTGTGAAAGACAAACGGTAGCCTGGATTGAAGACAGTGCCATAGCATCAATCATTTTACAACTCACGGCTCAATCGCTGGATTTGGGAAGTTGCTGGATACAAATTCGCGGACGTGATTACAACGAAAAAAAAACCAGTGAAGCTTACGTATGTGAAACCCTGAATATTCCTGAAGGATTCAGGGTATTGAGTGTGGTAGCCATTGGTTATCCGCTACACCAAACTGAAGGGAAAAAATTCAGCAATCTGGATTTTGGGAAAATCAGACTGAATGGGTTTTGACAATTAACTGATCCGATGAAATAGTAATCATCGGATCAGTTAATTGTATAATCAATTCAGTTTTACTTTTGCATAACTCACCTGATCAACCAAATATACAATTGACTGATGCGAAATTCCGGAGTGAAGACTCAGGCCAATTTCGCAGGTTCGGCTGGTCGAATAGCCATTTTTAACTTCGGGTGGAAGCTGTGTTTTCAGGTCACGCAATCCATGCTTGTTCAACTCCGGAAATGAAAACCCGCGATCGCCTGCAAAACCGCAGCAGTTGGTTTCAGGAACGATAACTTTACTGGCACATTTTTCGGCCAGTTCGACCAGTTTATCTTCCAATCCCATTTTTTTCATGCTGCAAACCGGGAAAACGGTGATGGTTTCCTGCAAAGGTGTTATTTCCAGATTCGGGACCAGATAATCGAGAATAAACTCAACGGGTTCATACAATTTCAGCTTAGGTTCCATGTTTTCTTTCATGGTATACAGGCAAGGACTCATATCGCACAGAACCGGATATTTACCGTTTTCACTGGCTTTAATCAGTTCGGCTTCCAGTTCTTTCGACTTTTTGGTTCCGGCTTCCGTATAACCTTTACTCGAAAAAGCCATTCCGCAACAAAGGGCATTCAGGTTTTCCGGATAAATAACTTCGAAACCACCCTTGTTCAGTAACTCAAGCATTTTGTCAGAAAGCTGTTTTTCGTTTCGGTGTTCTTTCGAAACGCCCATCGCCCGGTTGATACACGAAGGAAAATACACCACTCTTTTATCCGATTTAGTTTTCTGAATTTGTCGGGTATCAATTTTTTTTGATCCCAACGGCATGTATGGATTCCATAGCGGAATCCTGTTTCCCGACAGTATTCTCAATCCTCCGGAAATACCTTTCATCAGCGGAGTTCCCAAAACCGAATGAAAAAATCCGACCGTAGAAAGTGCTTTCCGGGCTGTTGAAGTTACACCAGTCATCCGGTCGGCAATCCAAATCGCACGATTTTGTCGTGAACCGATTTCTTCCGTACGCAGACTTTTAATTAGTTTTCCGGTATCTATTTTAACCGGACAAGCCATGGCACACAAGCCATCGGTGGCACAGGTTTCGTTTCCGGAATAATGAAATGCTTTGGTAAGCGAGGCTAAAATATGCGGTTCGTGTCCGCTTCTTTTCAGACTGGCTATTTCGCGGTAAACGACAATGCGCTGACGAGGCGCTAAAGTCAGTTCAGCCGAAACACAATTGGGTTCACAGAAACCACATTCAATACATTTATCGATTTTTTCGCTGGCTGCCGGAATCGGTTTCAGGTTCTTCAGATGCGCCTCCGGATCATTGTTTAAAATCACTCCCGGATTGAGTAAATGCTGCGGATCAAAAATTTGTTTGATTCGCTTCATCAGTTCGTAAGCTTCTCTTCCCCACTCCATTTCGACAAACGGCGCCATGTTACGTCCGGTGCCATGTTCCGCTTTGAGCGAACCATCGTATTTCGAAACCACCATTTCGGCAACCTCGGCCATGAATTGACGGTAGCGGTCGATCTCGCTCTGCGAACCAAAATCCTGGGTAAATACAAAATGCAGGTTTCCTTCGAGTGCGTGGCCAAAAATTACAGCTTCGTGATAGCCCCATTTTTCAAATAAACCATGTAAATCGAGCGTCGCTTCGGCCAGTCGTGGAACCGGAAAAGCAACATCTTCAATAATAACCGTAGTTCCGGTTTTCCGAATCGCTCCAACCGAAGGAAACAGTCCTTTCCGTATTTTCCAGAGTAGTGCATATTCAGCAGGAATGGCCGTAAACAAAATAGGTATTTCGGAAGGAATTGACTGAACTGTTTCCAGAATAACGGCAATCTGTTTATTTAATTCTTCTTTATGAAGGGCTCGGGTTTCAACCAGAATAGCACTGGCGTTTGGACTCAGTGTCTTCAAATAATCTGGCATTCCCTTCTCATTTTCTACTGAACGTAAACCAGCCCGATCCATCAGTTCAACCGCCGAAACCGGGGCTGATTTCAGGAGAGAAACCGCATTGCAGGCTTTTTCGATATCCGAAAAAATCATCAGAGAACTGGCTTTGAATGGATGCTCAACGACCGTTTTGTAACTGATTTCGGCAATAAAACCAAGTGTTCCTTCCGAGCCAATCATCAAATGTTCGATCACATCAAACGGGTCAGAAAAATCGACCAGTGCATTTAAACTGTACCCAGTCGTATTTTTCATTTTGAACTTGCGGGCAATCCGGCTGGCCAACTTCTTATTGGACTGAACCAACACGGCCATTTCAGTTATATCCTGAATCAATTGCAGATGAGTTTGCCTGAACTGTTCTTTGCTTATCGCATCAGAGGTGTCGAGCAGCGAACCATCAGCAAAAACAATACGCATGCTGTTGAGTGTTTTGTAGGAGTTTTCAGCAGTCCCGCAACACATTCCACTGGCATTATTGGCAGCAATACCGCCAATCATGGCTGCCTCAATCGAAGCCGGGTCTGGACCAATCTTTCGTCCGTATGGGGCCAGCAATGTATTTACCTTTCCACCAATCAATCCCGGTTGAAGATGGATTTTCATGCCATCTTTCTCTATCCTGAAATTTCGCCAGTGACTTCCGGCAATAACCAGCACCGAATCAGAAATAGCCTGACCGGAGAGACTGGTACCAGCTGCGCGAAACGTAACCGGAATAGACAACTTTGAACTTTTCTTCAGGATCAGCGAAACTTCTTCTTCATTTTTGGCCTTAATAACCATTTTGGGAATGAGCCGGTAGAAACTGGCATCGGTTCCAAAAGCCAGCGTATGAAGCGGATCGTGAAATATTCGTTTCTGATCGATTGAGGATATAAGTTCCTGATAAAGAATCTTGTAATTTCCGGAGAGCATAATTAAGAATGAATGGTTTATGAGTACCAAAAATACGGAAAGATAAGTTGTATGACCAATTTAAATAAGGAAATATTCACAAAAGCATGGTTTGAAAATAAAACTTCATTTGTTGTACAAAGACAAACGGCTAAACGAAAATTCAATTAATAACTGCGAATTTTAGTTTCCATTGCCTCTATCGTTCCAATTCAGCCCGACAACTCATGCAAATATTCTGGCTTTTCTGATCGATGTCTTCTACATAAGTGCTGGATCTCATGACACAGGTCGGATTTGAACAATGTATCAGGCCAAACGTATGGCCAAGTTCATGAATAACCTCTTTCCGAAAACGATCCAGCAGAATGCGGTCATCCCGAATCATTCCATAACGCTCATTGCTTAAACGATAAAGCGAAGCAATACCCGTTCGACCGCCCAGAAAGGCCTGTCCAAAAATAAATGTCAGGATGGGGATAAAAAGATCGACATTAAATAATCCAAGAGTTTTACTGGGATCGGAAACGAAAATGGCATCAACCTGCTTCAGCAATGCATTTCCATTGTATTGCCTTCGAGCCGGATCATAATATTCACTCAAATCAATATGACCATCCCTGATATTTACCGGGCTGTGAAATTCGAGACTCACAGCTTCCGCAGTCTTTTCAAGAATATCGATATCGAAATATCCAAAGGAAATCAGGTTGATGTCTTGCATACGCATGATGCAATCTTATTGATCGGCTTTATTTAAATTATACTTCTTGATTTTGTTGTAAAGAGTTACCCGGTCCACTTTCAAGGCTTTTGCCGTACGTGAAATATTCCAACTGTATTTATTCAGAATCTGAAGGATAAAAGCTTTTTCGAAATCGTCCAGACTTTCAGCCGAATTGCTCACCATTGATTTTTCAAGCGGAAGGTCTTTCAGACAAATTTTCCTGCCATTACCGACAACAATAGCCCGTTCAATCATGTTTTCTAGCTCACGGATATTGCCCGGAAAGTTAAACTCCTGAATACGGGTCAAAGCAGCTGAATCAATAGAAGCTGCCGGTTTATTCATCGAAGTGCAATACTTTTTGATGAAATAATTCACAAGTAACGGGATATCCTCTTTCCGTTCACGCAAAGGTGGAATTTGAATGTTCACCACATTAAGCCTGTAAAAGAGATCTTCCCTGAAAGTTCCTTTTTCAACCATGTTTTTCAAATCCTTGTTTGTGGCGCAAATCACCCTGAAATCGGAGCTGATTTCCTTATTTCCACCAACCCGGATAAACGTTTTCGATTCCAAAACCCGCAACAGTTCGACCTGCATTTTGGTGGAAATAGTTGCAATTTCATCCAAAAAGATCGACCCGCTGTCGGCCATTTCAAACCGGCCTTTGCGATTGTACATGGCACCCGTAAAGGCTCCTTTTTCGTGGCCAAACAACTCACTTTCCAGCAAACTTTCAGTCAGGGCGCCGCAGTGAACACTAACAAAAGGAAAGAATTTACGCGGCGAATTGGAATGTATAGCCCTGGCAACAAGCTCCTTTCCAGTACCGCTTTCGCCGGTAATAATAATCGAAGAATTGGTTTGAGCCACACTTTCAACCTGCCGAAGCACATTTTTCATCGCTTCACTCTTCCCAATCAAATCTTCCACATTTTCCAATGAAATTACTTTATTCTTCAGGTTTTCATTTTCTTCAGACAAAGAAATCTGCTTCGTTGCATTTCGGATTAAGTGGGTTAAATCGTCAGGATCAAAAGGTTTTGTCACATAATCATATGCGCCATCTTTCAGCGCCTTAACGGCTGTATCAACCGTGGCAAATGCGGTCATGACAATAACAATCGAATCCTTTTTCAGTGATTTTATTCTTCTGAGCATTTCCAGACCGTCCATGCCTGGCATTTTAATATCAGCCAGAATAATGTCAAACTGGCTGGACTCAAGTATTGTAAGTGCTTTCTTTGCATTTTCGGCACATTCAACTCGAAACCCGTCTTCAATGAACCAGTTATACAACGAATCCCTTACGGATTCTTCATCGTCAACAATTAAAATAGATATTTTTTTCGCCATGATGGGTTTCATTAGTTTTTAATCAAAGGTAAAGTTACTGAAATGGTGGTTCCATGTCCCCGTTCTGAATTAACTTGTATTTTTCCTTTATGGGTTTGCACAATTCCGTGAACGATAGCCAGCCCCAGTCCAATACCGCTGGCATCCTGCTTGGTTGAAAAGAATGGCTCGAAAATATGGGGAATGTCTTCCGTCGCCATCCCTAAACCGTTATCTGAAATTTCGAAGCTAACGGTATCGCCATCCAAATTTCTGGTTTTGATCATGATTTCCCCATTTTCGAGTACTGCTTCGGTAGCGTTGACCAATATAGCAATGCAGGCCTGTTTAATCTGATTCGGATTACAATAGATCAAATCTGAACTGGCAGAAAAATCAGTCAAAAAGCTGATGTTGGCAATCTGAATAGGATGAGTCATCAATTCACAGGTTTCCTTCAATATTTCATGCAAATGTTTAGATTCAAAATCATTCTGATCCTTTCTGGAAAAATCGAGTAAGCCTTTGACTATATCACCACAACGCTTCGTTTCACTTTCGATCAGCTTCAAATGCTTGAGCATTGTATCTTTTTGAGCTGCATTCAATTCAGGCTTGCTCAATTGCTTATACAAGAGTTTGGTATAAATCAGAATTCCTGACAAAGGATTATTTATTTCATGCGCCACTGAAGAAGATAATTTCCCAAGAGAAGCCAGTCGTTCAACATGCATCAGTTCATTTTGAGCGGCGCCTAATTCCTCTGATTTTTTCTGAACTTTATATTCAAGTTGTTGCGACCAGTTTTCCAACTCGACGGTCGCAGTATGCAGGTTATCAAGCATATCATTAAATGCCAGTGAAACCATCCTCATATCATCCAGATGATCGGGTTTTAGTTCAACCCGGGTATTTTTATCTCCGTTTGCAACCGCGATACTCACCTTTATCAGTTCGCTCAAAGGATCTTTAATCTTCTTCCGGGTAAATAATAATAAAAATGAAACAAGTAGCATGGTTGCAAAAATGGCGAGAAGGAAAAATTCGGCTGACGATTTTTCGATTGCTGCATCCTGAGCTTCCAAAGGGATTTTAATAACCAGTGAACCAAGCAAGGTATCAGTTTCCTGGTGGGCATGACAGGAACTGAGGAAACAGGATTTTTCGTTTAGAATTGGCGACCGGATCAATAAATGTCTGCTGCCATTATCATTCTGATTCATCAGACAATCGCTGTTGACATTGATTATTTTATAAGACTTCTCATTTCCAGGGAACATTGACCGGATATTGGAATGGCAGTTTAAACAATTCGGGTCGCTATGGCTGTTATTCGAATCAGTAACAAAGGATGAATAAACAAGACTATCCTTACTGTCGTACATATTCACCTCGTCGATGCCCGGCATGGTATTAATAACATCAAGTGTATTTCGGAGTGAACTTTTATCGTTCTCGAGCATGGAATGATACAAAGCTCCTTCGACGATTGACCCGATGTTATTACCACTCTGGCGAATGACCGTATTTAAATATTGTTCGTTTACCGACCTGAAAATTATATTGAATGAAACAAACAGAAAAACAGACAAAACGGTGATTATAAATACTACCCTTCCATAAATTGAAGAACGGAATTTGACATACCGCTTAAGTATAGGACTTCCGGCACTATTTTTTCTTGCTATTCTTTTAAACCAATTCATCTGTTTATCATTTCGAGCGAGGTTCATGTCATTTCCACATCGGCCTCACTTTGTTCTTATTTGACACCGAACTAAAATTCAGCAGGTCAGATAGATATAACACAACACGAGAAATCATCTGAGTCAGAACATTTTTATCGTGGTCTTTTCACTGCCGAATTCTTAAGTCATTAACCAGATGCTAATTTAGTCTCAAAATTTCAAAACAGGTTCAACAATTCGATTTTGTTTAAAGAATTGTTGGATTAATTCATCAAATAGTTAACAGGACAATTTAAATCCGATCAGATGGGGTGTTCCACACATCGACAGACCTCAAATATACACCTGAATATCAACATAACAACACAAACTAAAACGTACAATAATCTCTGTATTATTCCTGATTACGAAAACAATTTCTCTTCCGGCATATCACTTTTTTACTCAGAAAATCTGTCTGAAAATCCTGCCATACTTCAGTTGGAAGCTCAGAAAGCGGTTGATCCCGTAATTCTCCGCCATCCTGCAATACCATTGCCGTCGGTTCCGGTGAATATTTTCCGATTGATGAGGCCAAAAAATCTTTAAAGCGTGCCAATTCCTGAATAGAATAAGCAGTTGCATCCTCGGCCAGAAAATAGGAATGAGTATCTGCAACCCAACTTGCCGGTTTAATTTTGTACATCCACCCTTTCACATAAGGATCTTCATTCAACAATTCAGGACTTTTTACAATCACAGAATTGGCTTCCACAATTTCTCCTGAAATAGGAGAATATACCTTCAGAAGTTTACCTTTTTGAACTATTTCCGCCAGAAAATCACCTTTTTTAATTTTTTCACCTGAATCTAAAAACCGATTAAATCTGACTTCTCCCGTGATATGCATCAATAAATCGTCAATTCCCACTTTTGCAATTCCCGACCTTTCGAGGTGAGTCCAGGTATGAAACCTACTAAAAAAAACACCTTGCGGAATTCGAAGAGAATTGGGAGCAAGACTACCTAATGACTTATGATCCTGCTTTTTCGTTCGAACCTGTTTGTTTAATAAAATCCAGAAAGGAATGAGGATGAAAAAAAACAGAATGATTACCAGATATTCAATTCCTTTTGTTTCAAAAATGTTGTTGTATGTAAATCCGTCCATGGCTTTGTATTTTATGCTATCACTTAATAATTATATCAACTAAATTCGTAATTTATTTTTCTTCACTTACCCAGGCTGGCGAATCACCCAGTACCGGCATACGGTTAATGACCCACCTGAATATCCATATTTCTGTAAATATAACGGCCAGAGTAACCACAATTTCCATCCAGGAGGGGACATAATGTACCGGCAAATCCCACCTGAACCCAATAACCGTGACATTTAACCTATTCAGTACAACCCCAACCATGGTCAATATTGCAGCAATTCTTATCATAAGAATGTTACCTCTACGGTAACTGTAAAAAAACAGCATCATCGGAAGAAGCACAAAACCAATCATTTCAACAAGAAACCAGTAACCCATTGGAGAGTTTAAATATCCCCAATTCCGACCGTGAATAAATACAACAAATTGCAGTACAAGATAGGCAAACATGGCTACTGCGCAAATTTTTGATAAGCCACGGACAATCCCTTTCTGAGCTTTTTCATTTTTTTCGCTAATTCGATTAAAAAAAACTTTGCGACTAATTGAACCTTCGAAAATGACCATTGATAGTCCGGCAAATATACTGGAAACCAAAAACATCACGGGTATAAATTCTGAATACCAAAGTGGATGTATTTTATCCTTTGCCATCAGGTAAAGTGCTCCCAAACCTGATTGGTGCAAAGTTGACAAGGTAATTCCAAAGATTACAGCGCCAATAGTCATCCCTGAAAGAATCTTATGAGCACGTCGGGATCCTAACCATTCAGCAATCGCAGGCGAAAACTCAATCAGTTCAGCAAGCATATAAAGCACAAAATGCCAGGCGACCAAAAACAGTACAGAACTAGTTCCGAAACTATTACCTATCATTGGATTAATCACATGCCAGGGACGACCCAGATCGAGTAATAAGGCGCCTGTGTAAAATGCATATGCAAGAAAACCATTTAATACGGTAACCCTGACAATAGAATGATAATTTTTCATGTTCAGGATATAAACCATAAAGGTGACCACATAAGCACCTCCGGCAAATGCAACGCCGGTAACCACATCAAACCCGATCCATAATCCCCATGGAACTTCCTGCGTCAGATTTGTTATCGAACCAATTCCAAAGATAAAACGATAGACGATCAAGGCCAATCCCAAAAGGATAATTGGAATTGATATGATATTAAATGGGGTAAGCCATTTACCCTTTGGCTTTAATTCGTTGAACAAAAATTGCCAGTTAAATTTATGCTCTTTCACTTTTGTAACTGAGTAGACCGAATTATTCATTTTCTTCTTCTTTGGGTTGTTTGTTTTTTGTAGCAGCGTAAATTCCAAGCAAAAGTGGTGGTAAAAGCAAGTCAACAGATGGCACACTGTACAGAAATCCTTTTGTTAGCGCCGGATAAGATGAATTTTGGAGGGTTGTATTCATTCCAAGTTCTTCGAATGGAACGGGTGAAAGATAAAGCCATCCGGTTCCGCCTGCATCATGCTCACCATAAATATAATCAACATACAACTCTGGCTGTTCGTAAATCCGTCTTCGAGCTTCTTTAATCAAGTCTCTGCGTTTCCCATAAAACAAAGCTTCGTTGGGACAATTGGTCACACAGACTGGCATCTCGCCCGTTTTCTGCCGGTCGAAACACATGTCACATTTCTGAATTTTCGGGTTTGAACTGTGAAATTCAAATTTGGGCATATCAAACGGACAGGAAATCATACAGTAACGGCATCCCATGCATTTATCGCCATCCCATGTAACCGGACCTGTTTTATTTTTATGCATCGCCTGTGTCAGACAAGCAGCATCACAAGCCGGTTCGTTACAATGCATGCACTGACGCTTCACATAAACTTCCCCTTTTTCTGTTTGAAACGTATTTACCACAGTATTGCAGGTTTCGTCTGTTTTGCGCACTGCTTCAATTTCTGACGAAGGTTCGGGTAAACCATGTGCAGCAGCACATTCATATTCGCAGGTACGGCATCCCACGCAACGGGTGGAATCATACAAAATTCCAAAAAATTCAACCTCATCCTTGCCTTTAGGTGTGGCAACTGACTCTTTACCAATAGCAAGAGTCAGTCCTGTAACACCCAAAAGCTTAAAAAAAACTCTTCGGTCTAGGCCCATAATTTCAGTTGTTAGTTTGATTGAGATTCAGTAAAAAAATCGTTAATCACCGGACGTTATCTATAAATTTGGTTTGAAAATCTTCCCATATTTCTGGCCCAAGTTCGGCCAGAACACTATCCTTCAGTGCTCCACCATCCTGCAAAACAAACTGGGCATACTCCGATGAATTGGCCTTTATAGCAAGTGCAAAAAAATCTTTTAATCTTGTAAATTCATCTGTCAACCAGCTTTTGTATTTTTCGGCCATAGTTAAGAACTGAATTTCGCGTAACCAGTTTGAAGGCTCAATCATGTAAACCCAACCCTCAGCATAGGGAGCAGAATTGAGGAGAGAAGAATTTGCAGTCAGAGTTTCATTTTGCGCAGTAATCGTTCCGGATACAGGTGAATAGATCTTCAACTGCTTACCTTTCCGAATAATAGTGAGCAGATGGTCGCCTTTTTTTATCTTTTCTCCGACATTTTTCATTTCAATGCGTGTAATAGCACCCGTAATGTGTTGCAGAAAATCATCGATCCCAATTTTTACAGTGCCATTTTTTTTCATAAAGGCCCATGTATGTGTTTTGTCAAAATAGAGCCCTTTGGGAATGATCACTGAATCCTCATCAAAAGCTTGCATCAAAGTAGAAGAGGCACTCTGTAATGCTTCTTTTTTATTCCCGATACGACGAAATACTAAATCCACTATGATACCAGCTATGATAATTACGATTAAAATAAGAAGTAATACCGCCAGCCCGGTATTAATACTGGTAATAGGGACCGTATCATAAATTGCTGGTTCAGCGAACTTTTCCAGTTGCGTCTGTCGTTCGCTATAAACCATATCACTATAACCATTCGCGCGCAGTAACTGCTGTCCATCAGCGAGTACCCATTTCAGAAATGCAATTTCATTTTCATCAGTTGGTTTTCCAGACGAAACCGAATAAATTTTACCCGATAAAGTATTTGGATATTTTCCAACCCAAACTCCACGGGAGAAGGTTTGCAGATTATCGTAGATATCTTCCATATAATCAATCTTGCCATTCCCGTTTTTATCTATGGGCACTATTTTTATATTCTCAGCGATACTTTGATTTTGAAAATCGACAATTTGAATCAACTTACAAAAGCCCAAGGCGTTTGGATCATTTTGAATCTTCGAAATAAATTCTGATCCACTGACTACTGTAATACCATCAATATTAGAAGAATTGGCATTCAGGAAATTCGCCACCCCAGAAAGAATGGATGCATCATTCGTGCGATAGGAATACAGAGGAATGTCTGATGAGTTCTTCAGGAGTTTTCCCCATTTTTGATTTTCAGGGTTTTCTAAAATTCGCGCAAAGTCTTCCGTAGTAATACCTTTACTGCAAATCTCATTCAGAAAAGGATTTGTTGCATTCATTACCGGTACAATCACATCGCGGCCTACAACAACGCTCCAGTTTGAATGATTGTTAAGCGCAGCCAAAGTTTCATCACTGGTAAATCCAATTCCTGCGCCTGTATTTAACATTTCCGCGACCTTATTGTCTGCAGATTTAATCACGTTGATTTTCATCTTTGGATTTAAACTACAGTAATCACTGGCCCACATCATCGTCAGATTATATAAATCCGGAGATGCAAATACATTTAAACTACCCTCCATGGAAGGATTACTTCCGATTTCAGGTTCTTTACAGTCTGCAATTCTGCAACTTAACAAGAGTAATGCGATAAATAAAAAGATCCTGGTTTTCATGATTTCCTTCCTTTAAAATTGAGAATAAGGAAGAACTCAAATCTAATGCCAATCATGAAATACAGATATAACAATCTGCATATCAATAGAATAGATCGAAAGGTGTTTAGAAAACACACAAAGTGAATTGTTTAATAATTCAACACTGTTTCTGTTTAATAAACCTAAAGGTCTGTTCAATAGCAATCTATCTATTATGTATAGATTCTATACATCTGTTGAATATATCAACAAAAACATGGTTTTACAGGAGAATATAGAAGAAAAATGATTAATCCCGACTTTGATTCTTAAACAACGGACCAGTCGTCAGACATGGCAGGGAAGCTCGATCTGAAATACCCATCAATCTCAGCAGAACAGTGTTCCTGTGGGTTTAAATCTCCGGAAGCGAAGAAATGGAGAATACGTAAAGTCAGGATTTAGGATTTAGACTTATTATTCAAGCATCATCCTCTCTTTCCAAGTTCCACTAAAGCTTCGATATTCAATATTTCAATGTCCTTCTCCTTAAGGATAATTAATCCATCCTTCTCAAAGCTTTTCAACAATTTCACTGCGCTCTCGGTTGAAATCCCGGCAAAGTCAGCCATGTCTTTCCGCGAAAGAAGTTGGAAAATCTCAGTATTTTCGGTCTTTAATCCATTAAGGTAAAGCAAAGTATCGGCCATGCGACCGTTCATTTGTTTATACATAATGCTTCGAACGGTATCAAAAAGATCTGCGTTTTGTTCGCAGTAGCGTTTAATAATGTTAAACCCAAACATGCCGTTTTGCTTCACTACCATGGCAATGGCATCTTTTTCAACCAGAAAAACCTGGCAATCGGTTAAGGCAATGGAAGAATAGTGAAATGTATTTTTCGTAAAAACGGCCGATAGCCCCACAAACTCACCCGGTTTGATAATTCTCAGGTTGTAGTTCCTTGTACTGTCACCCTCAATGTATTGTTTAGCCAAACCACTGACAACAAACAAGATATACGAAGCAAAAGCCCCCTGTTTGGTGAGATTATCACCTTTGCGGAATAGTACCTGTGTTTTACTTGCTCTAACCAGTTCAATTTCTTCAGCTGAAAGCATTTGGAAACATGGAGCCTGAATGTCGCAGATGAATTCACTGTCGGTCTCAATGATGGTTTTCATTTTTATAAATGCATTGATGAAAGAACAAAGTTAATTTAATTCAATAAAAAAGTTGTCCAACATCAACATAGGAGTTGTTTAACTATAAGGCGAAACCCTTTACTCATAGTTATAGGCAATGTAACTTTGTATTATAAATTTACAAATCACAAAAATCATGTTGTACACCAATTTAAAACACATTGAAACTGCAGCTGAACATGCAAAAATTATTAATGAGAACGAAAATGTAATGGTGATCTGCGGACGAATGGGAACAACGTGTATCCCTGTTTATCGGATTGCCGAAGAACTGGAAGTAGAATATCACAATATAAAATTCTACGACATGGAATTTGATAATCCTGAGTCGAATGTCATTCGAATTTTACCTGAGGTACAGGATTTTATGGGTATCCCGTTTACCATTTATTACAAAAACGGAAACCTGGTAAAAGCAACATCAGGCATTCAATCCAAAGATGAAGTATCTGCTATCTTAGATAATGAATTTACAAATACTGCAAATGCCTGATCAGGCGAAAGCAAAGTAATTAATACAAATAAAAAAACTATAAACTATGCAAACAACGTTGATTGTAATCGGGATTTTAATCGTATCATTTTTTATTTTCCGTTTTTTCGCAATGGCAAAAATCAAAAATACACCTCTGGTGGCCGACAACGAAAAAATATTGACACTTACCGACAAAAATTTTCAGCAACAAACAAAAAATAAAGTGGTGCTGATTGATTTTTGGGCCAGTTGGTGTGCCCCATGCCGAATGATGGCACCTGTATTGAACGATGTGGCTTCGGAATTGAATGGAAACTTGCGTGTTGGAAAAGTAGATATTGAACAATACCAATCGCTTGCCGGGAAGTACAAGGTTCGAAGCATACCAACTATGATTCTGTTAAAAAATGGAATAGAAATAAACCGCTTTGTCGGAATTAAATCAAAAGACTTTTTATTAAAAGAGATTGCTAAAGTCGGTTAAGCAACCGCATTAAGAAATTTATAAAAGAAAAAAATATTGACATGGAAAAAATATTGATTATAGGAGGAGTTGCTGCCGGAGCAACAGCGGCAGCCAAAGTGCGCCGTATATCACCAACGGCTAAAATAGTTATGCTTGAAGCAGGACCGGATATCTCATTTGCCAATTGTGGATTGCCATATTTCATTGGTGGAGATATAAAAAGCCGATCGAAACTGATTCTTCAAAGTCCTGAAAGTTTCAACGAGCAATATGGAGTTGAAGTACACATAAATACCGTTGTTTCGTCAATCGACAGGATTGCACATCAGGTGAAAGCTGTGGATACGCGCAGTGGCGATCAAAAAACATTTGAATACACCAAATTAATTCTGGCGCAAGGTGGTCGACCAATAAAACCAACCTTACCCGGTGCCGATTACGATCATGTTTTCACACTGTGGACTCTTGAGGATATGGATAAAATTTCACATCATCTGGAAACAAAAAAACCTAAAACAGCTGTTGTTGTGGGTGGAGGTTTTATTGGCCTCGAAATGGTGGAAGCTTTGGTTAAAAGAGGCCTGAATGTAAATGTGGTGGAAATGATGCCACATGTGATGGCTATCATGGAAGCCGAAACAGCAGGATTTATCGAGAATGAACTTCTTTCATACGGAGTGGGCATTCACACAGGCACTGGCGTTACCGAAATCGGGACACGTTCGGTTAAACTCGACAATGGGAAAGTGCTCGATGCCGATATGGTTTTGCTTTCTATCGGAGTTCGTCCAACGCTCCAATTGGTAAAAGAAGCGGGTCTCGAAATTGGAGAAGCAGGAGGATTACTGGTTAATTCTCAATTGCAAACTTCCGATCCTGATATTTTTGCTGCCGGAGATATGGTTGAAATTGAGCATCGTGTAAACGGTAAAAAAGTACGCATTCCACTGGCAGGACCAGCAAATCGGCAGGGACGAATTGCCGCTGAAAATGCACTCGGTGGAAATCACAGCTACAAAGGCTCAATCGGAACTTCTGTCGTTCGTGTTTTTGAAGCAGTAGCCGGAACAACAGGTTTATCGCTGAAACAAGCCCGTGCTGCAGGAATTGATGCCGATGCTGTTGTGGTTCATAAAGAACATCATACGTCCTATTATCCCGGAGCCGAAACGGTAACCGCGATGTTGATATACGACCGAAATACGGAAATTATTCTGGGTGGACAAACAGCAGGATACAAAGGCGCAGATAAACGTCTGGATGTAATTGCTACAGCAACAGCGGCAAAACTGACTATTGGCGATCTGGCTGACATCGATTTTGCTTATTCGCCACCAATAGGAACTGCCAACGATGCGATCAACATGGCTGCATATACCGCCGAAAACCGGATTTCAGGATTCAGCCCATCGGTTACCGTTTCAGAATTGGACGCTTTTATCGAAGGTGAAAATCCTGTTTTTATTGATGTTCGTGATATTTTTGCATTCGAAAAAAGCCATATAAAAGGAGCAATTCATATTCCTCTGGAATTATTCGCAGAACAAATAAATACTATTCCTGAAGGTCGTATGGTAATTGTTTACGACGAAACCGGCAAGAAAGGACATCAGGCACTTCGTACCTTGTTGGGTGCAGGGTACAAAGATGTGACTAATGTTTCGGGCGGACATACCTCTTTGCAACGTCAGGCACGAACCGTTGGTTTTAAACATCTCGAAATAAACCTTTTACAGGTTGAATCAAAATCACTGGAAGAAGAAACCAATCAGGTTGCAGAGAAAGTTGTTGAGAATGTTCAGGATTTTAATTCTCCAGTTGTTGTTGATGTGCGCACACCTGAAGAATTTGAGGATGGTGCTTATCCGGATGCAATCAATATTCCGTTGGATGAATTAATTCATCGATATGAAGAATTGGGCAATAACGAGACTCGCGAAATTGTGGTTTATTGTGCTTCCGGAGCCCGCTCATCCTATGCCCAGCAAATGTTAATGAATCTGGGTTATGCAAAAGTGACTAATGGTGGAGGACTTGCCTCTATGATGGCAAATCGAACTAAAAAGCCTGCTGTTGCAAGTTCGTCGGTAGAACCTATGGTGGTCGATGTTCGTACGTCCGAAGAATTCCGGGGAGGAGCATATCCCGGTGCGATTAATATACCATTGGATGAATTGCAAGTGCGTATCAAAGAATTGGGTAGCCAATCAAGAGAAATAACACTCTATTGCGCTTCAGGAGCACGCTCAGCTTACGGACAAAGGGTGCTGAACCAACTGGGTTTCACCAATGTTAAAAATGGTGGCGGTCTGGTTCAAATGATGAAGCAGAGATAACAAATGGAAGAGGAAACCAAAAATTTAACGAATTAACCGATGAAGAAAATAATCATTCTGGGCGGTGGTTTTGCCGGATTGCAGACCGCTATTGATTTACAGAAAAAAGGAAATTTTGATGTTACTCTGGTTTCCGACCGGGACTATCTATACTTATTTCCGGTTTCCATTTGGGTGCCTGTTCATATCAAGGAATTTGATGACGTAAAAATTCCATTGGCCGACATTCAAAAAAAATATCCATTTGAGGTTATTATCGATAAGGTTACAGAAATTCATGCTGCCAGGAATGAAGTAATCTGCGAAAAGAACACCTTAACTTACGATTATCTGGTTATTGCTTTTGGAGCTGAAAAAATTCAACACAAAGGAATTAACCATACCTTATCGATATGTGCAAAGCCCGAAATGGCTGTAGACATTCGTAACCGAATTGATGAATTGGTTCAAAAAGGAAGTGGGAAAATAGCAATCGGATTTGGTGGAAATCCAAAAGACAAATCGGCTGTGCGCGGCGGCCCAGCTTTCGAATTAATGTTCAACATTCACAATTACCTGAAAAACAAAAAGCTCAGGGAAAATTTCGAACTGACTTTTTTTGCTCCGATGGACGAACCAGGCGCTAAAATGGGCAAAGGTGCGTTGGCGATGATGGACAAAATGTTTACCAACTATAAGATCAACAAACGGTTCGGAAAGAAGATTAAAGAGTTTGTTTCGGACGGAGTAATTTTCGAAGATGATTCGAAGCTGGATTCTGATCTTGTCATATTTATTGCAGCTGGAACAGGACCAGCAGCCTTAAAAACATCGGATTTAACGCTGTCTGAATCAGGATTTATAAAAATTGACAATTCCGGGCAGGCTGCCGGATTCCCGAATGTTTATGCCATTGGCGATATTGCGGCACTGGAAGGACCTGACTGGATTGCCAAACAAGGACATATTGCCGAACTCATGGGAAGAAACGCCGCATTCAATATCATTGAAACAGAGAAAGGAAGCGATAAAAGAAAGGGCTATCAGGAGCATTTGAATATTCTGTGCGTGATGGATACAGGCAATGGAGCAGCTTTTGTTTTCCGAGATGGCAAAAAAGCGTTTATGATTCCGATGCCGGTTGTTGGTCATTGGCTAAAAAAAGGCTGGGGTGTATATTCCAAATTAACTAAAGTGGGGAAATTTCCGCGTTTGCCTGGATTGTAAAAACCAGAGAATGGTTCAGTCCCAAAGCTGAACAAATTTCAATCGCTCTTAAAAAAACCACAATTTCAACTCACTTGAATTATGACGCGCAACATGTTAAAATTACTGGTCAACATTCGAATGATCATTTTATCGGTTCTGGGTATTTTGCTCTATATTGCTTATTCTCATTATCAAATTTCACTGTGGTACATTTTGCTGGCAGGAGTAATTCTGGGAGTCATATTTGGCAAAGTTTTTTGTCGGTGGGTATGTCCAATGGGATTAATTATGGAAGTAATGATGAGCATGAGCGGAGATGGGAAAATCCGCAAAATGTATCAGTACCATAAGATTGGCTGCCCTATCGCCTGGATTTCAGGATTTCTCAACAAGTTTTCACTCTTCCGGATAAAAATAAACAACGAAAGCTGTAAAAATTGCGGCATTTGCGACAAGCAATGTTACATCGTTGAAATGGAACCTGTAAAATACAGCTTATACAAACCGGAGATGGAAAAACCCGGCTACAGTTACACCTGTTCCAAATGCCTGAAATGTGTCGCAGCATGCCCCAACGGAAGTCTTCAATACAAAATATTCAAGTCTTAATATCAAAATCGCCTGTTTATAATATCATTTTTAATTCCAGAATGGAATACCCAACCAATCATCCCTTTAGCAGGTGAATATTTTATCAGGGTTGTTTCAATGGCTATTAGGCATGTTCACCGGTGAAAGTCTCAATCAAAAGAAAAATCGTTGCTCTAGAAGAGCATTTAGCAGTATATAAAACTCCCAAGATAACCAATCATACCGTGCTGTTAAAATTAATCAAGATGTTCTAAACCATATAAATATCTGGAAATCATTCAGGGAAATTCCCAACCGCCATCCAAATAATTCGTAAACTTCATCAACTAAAAATCACTACACCATGAACAACACTTTGATGGTTTATTTGAATAAAAGGCTGCATCAGAATGATCCAAGGTTTCTGGCAGCTAATACTCAACCCGGACCAGTAATTTGTATTTCTAGAGAAGTTGGATGCGGGGGGCTTAACATTGCCAGAATACTGGCTACTGAACTGGACAAACAATTTAGCTGCACCAGATGGAAGGTGTTGAGTAAAGAAATCCTACAGGAAAGCTCACGGGAACTAAGCATGGAGCCGAATAAACTCAGAAAATATCTAAAGGAAGGAGACCGTAGCATCTTTGATGATATTCTGACAGCTTTCAATGAAAAAAGATTTAAAAGCGATAAAAGAATCACAAAAACGCTTATTGATCTCATTTCAACCTTTGCTAACGACGGACGCTGCATTATCGTAGGTAGAGCCGGTCATATTATTGCAAGGGATATTGAAAAATCGCTGCTCATTAAATTAACGGCTCCGCATGACTGGCGGGTTAAACAAATCATGCAGAAAAACAAACTTAACTTCAGGGAAGCTGTTGAATTCATCGAAAAAACAGAGAAGGAAAGAGCGAATTTCAGAAAACACATTGGCGGAGCTCAGGCAAACGCCGATGAATTTGACCTGACAATCAACTTATCCAGAATGAAAATTGAAGACATTATTGGTTTAATCCGTTTCACGGCTCAAACCAAAGGATTACTTGATGCTAATAAAAGTAAAGTAGAAGTTTTCTAATAATTTCAGGTTGAGTTTTTCAACCTGAAATCTGAAATTTGAAATTATTTCACCCATTTATCCAGCCATTGTTTAAACACTCTTTGCCATAAAATTCCATTCTGAGGTTGCAATACCCAATGGTTCTCTTCAGGAAAAATCAGCATCTGGGCAGGAACACCCTGTAAAATAGCAGCATTGAATGCGGCCATTCCCTGTGAAGCAAGAATGCGGTAATCTTTCTCTCCGTGAATGATCAGAATCGGAGTATCCCATTTGTCAATAAACAGGTGTGGTGAATTCGCATAAGATCGTTGAACAACAGGATTTGATTTGTCCCAGTATGGTCCGCCTAAATCCCAGTTTACAAACCACATTTCGTCGGTTTCCAAATATTGTTGTTCAAAATTGAACATCCCGTCGTGCGCAATAAAAGCTTTGAACCGTTTTTCATGATGACCAGCCAGCCAATATGCCGAGAATCCGCCATAGCTAGCTCCAACACAAGCAAGTTTATCCTTGTCAACAAAAGGTTCTTTGGCTAATGCGTCAATAGCTGAAAGGTAATCTTTCATGTTCTGCCCACCATAATCACCGCTAATCTGTTCCAGCCATTCCATCCCAAAACCAGGCAAACCACGCCGGTTCGGTGCAACAACAATATATCCGTTTGCTGCCATCTGCTGGAAATTCCAGCGGTACGACCAAAACTGGCTCACCGTTCCCTGAGGCCCCCCCTGACAATACAGAATCGTTGGATATTTTTTATTCGGATCAAAATGAGGCGGATAAATAACCCACACCAGCATATCTTTATTATCAGTGGTTTTCACCAAGCGTTTTTCAACATTTCCAAAGGTTAACTGATCCGTCAGTTCTTTTGTTACTGAAGTCAGCGGCTGATCTTTTCCTGTTAACGGATCAACCAGATACAGTTCAGCAGGTTGCGACATCGATACTTTTTCGGCTACCAATCCGCCTTTGGCTTCAGCCACAGTCAGGTAATTGTGAGTTCCATCGGTTAAGCGCGTTATTTTTTCCCCGTCCAGATCTAAACGGTAAATCTCGTCAGTAGCACGAATATCGCTGATGAAAAAAATTGATTTCCCATCATTCGACCAACTCAGGTTGTTACAGTTCTGATCGAACTGTGTGGAATAATCTTTTTTGACTCCCGTAGCCAGTTCTCCAATAAAAAGTCGCGATTTGTCAGATTCGTAACCATCGCGTTCCATACTTTCCCAGGCCAGATATTTACCGTCAGGAGAAAATACCGGGCTTTTATCGTAGCCCATTTCGCCTTCAGAAAAATTAACCGTTGTTTTTTCCGGAAGAGAATAAATATATATTTCAGAATTGGTTGATAAGGTATATTCTTTCCCTGTCATTTTCTTACAGGTATAAGCAATCTGTTTCCCATCCGGACTCCACGCAATTTCTTCCATTCCACCCATAGGTTTCATTGGACTGTCAAAATGCTCTCCTTCCATGATATCATATTCATTGGTCGTTTTACCTTCAGAATAAGAAGCAATAAAAATATGACTGTAAGTATAATCATGCCAGCTGTCCCAATGATGGTACATCAGATCGTTCTCCAGCCGCGCATTTGCCTTCGGCAAATCAGGAAATAAATCGTGAATATCCTGATCGAGTTTGACGTTGGCTGTATATAAAATGCGAGTTCCTTCGGGTGAATATTTAAACCCTGTGATTCCACCTTTTACACTTGTTAGCTGAACCGAATTATTCCCATCTGTATCTATTTCCCACATTTGGGTATCTCCGGATTTAGATGATAGAAATCCGATTTTCTTTCCATCAGGACTCCAGACTGCCGAAGATTCTTTCTCCGGAGTATCAATTAGTTTAACAGGTTCGCCTCCAGAAACCGGAACGATGTATAAATCGCGAAATGATTTATTTTCCCCGATGTTATAATTGGTTACGGAATACAAAACGGTTGTTCCATCAGGCGAAACAACGGGTTCTCCTACCCTGCCGAAACTCCATAAAACTTCAGGAGTCATGACATCAGAAGTCAGTTTAGGAATTTCCGGATTAGAATTTTTAGTCATTTCGTTGGTTGTTTTCTGATTTGAACATGAAAACATAATAGCTACCAAGGCAAGCGTAGAAGCAGTTTTAATCATGCCGGTTAATTTAATATCCATGTTTTACAATTAATAAAGGCTGTGAAATTAAGTATTGTCAGCCAATAAAAAAACGGAAAGCACCTGTTATTAAATAACAGATGCTTTCTGAAGTCATTGAATTGATTGAAACAGTAATTAATACTTATATTCTCCGGTGTATTCAAAATCATTACCATCGAATCCTTTGGCAATCACTTTAAACTGGGTACTGGTTTTTCCTTCAACCTGAAGAGCGCTTAAATCAAAAGTAACAATCGCCGAAAGCGGAATACGGTCGGTATCGTCATTGGTATTATGCCTTAATTCCAAAACAACAGGGCCGTTTTCGGGATCGATAACTCCAGGTTGCTTGACCAGATTGATGTAATGGATTTCGTTACCGCCCCAGTATTGCAGCTCGAAATTCAACATATCATTCTTGATCCATTTGTCTTTAACCCGAATTGGATCATTCCCGATACTGTCTTCAATTTCAGGTGTAATATCCAAAATACCTTTATAAAGAATCTTTCGCAGGGAATTAATCTTCACATAATACTCTTCATTATGTTCCGGATTATCTTTATTCCCCAAAATAGTAAAGTTGGTCAATACCCGTTCGTTGTTCTCCACCTCATGCGACCAGCCTGAATTGGCCAGCGGGTAAAGCACTTCCCCATCGTCCATCAGAATGGTAAATGTTTCGGAATCAGTAGCTTTATTTACCAATCCGAAACCAACCCATGCATCGTTTAACGAATATCCGTCATCATCCAAATCACAGCCCGGCAAAAAACTGAACAGGGCACCCATCGCTAAAATAAATACTAATTTTTTCATTTTATTGTCTATTTTTAAATGTTTTCATTTTGCATATTCTTTAATCGGAGATTTAAAATGCTTAACACAACCAATTGAAGAAATCTGCAGGCTTTCTTTAATTGTATATTCACTAGATACAGGAAGGTGTGATTTGGTTGCGTTAGTTGATTATTTTTTCAGAAGGATTTTAAGCAAACAAAAAGGTGTTTGGCATAGCAATTGATATATCATATGTATATATTTATATATCTCAATTCGAATGAACAAAGATTTCGAAGTGATGAAAATTCAGAAAACAAATACAACTAATTAGTAAATAAAATGTTATGAGACAACTCGTTTTAACACTGGCTGCAGTGGCCATCATCTTTTCGGCCTGTGGAAATCAAAAAAAAGAAGGCAAAAAAAATACCGACATCATCAACTCTGCTGCAAAATCAGGCAGTTCAGCAAGTTCTGAAAAATTAACAAAAGCGATGTTCATTCAGAAGGTTTGGGATTACACCAAATCACCAGACGATTTTAAATACCTTGGGAGCAAGCCAGCTATAATTGATTTTTATGCTGACTGGTGTGGTCCATGCAAAATTGCAAGTCCGATTCTTGATGAAATCGGAAGCGAATATGACGGAAAAATACAGGTTTATAAAATCGATACCGACAAGGAGCATGAATTGGCACAGGTTTTTGGGATCAGCGGAATTCCTGCATTTCTATATATCCCTGCAAACGGAAAACCAGTCATGATGTCAGGTATTGGCAGATCAAAAGAAGATACAAAAAAGATGTTTATTGAGAACATCGAGAAGTATCTGTTGGTGAAAAAATAGAAAGGCAAAGCCCTTTTGGAAGTGGGGGCGCTACCTGCAGCTGCACTCCCACTATTAAAACAAAACCCCGGAATAAATCCCGGGGTTTTCTATTATCAAAAAAAAGTTCAAAACTATTTTGCTCTTTCGAGTACAATGGTTTTTGTTGGCTGATCGCAAACTTCTGCTGGTCCCCAGTACTGAATAGGCCCGGGATAAACGAATGAAGTTTCGATGGCCCATTTTTCACGATTGGCGGCCAGATATTTAAACGGAGCGCCATTCAGTTCAACCAATGCTTTCTGAATTACCGGTTTCATTTGTCCATTTCGCTGTTCCATATTCATCATCATAGTTACCGGAACACCACCTGCAATCCATTCAGCAGCTGGGGCTGTTAGATTACTAATCGATGAAAGGTAACCTGTTTTACCTTCGACAATAAGGAACGCTGCATTGTACCCCAGTGAATAACAATAATCAGCATCAAAGTTGGAAGGAGCTGCACAACGACCTTCGTAACCAAAGAAGTGATACTGTGTCCCAAATTTTCCAGTGAAATTACCGGCTTTTTTCTTTTCCTTTAATTGACTTTTTACCATTTCTCCCAACAGTTTCTCCGTTTCAATCAGCGATACCTGTACGTTTCCATGAGGATCACGATCCAGAGTTAATTGATCCGCAATACTATGGGGCAGTGAAGTATATAACTTTGCAGTTTCAGAGGATAAAATTCCAGTCACAAACGAACGACCTTCAGTTTTACTGGAAAATGATTTGAATTTTTCTTCCGTTTCAGAACCTTCTGCAAGCAAGTTGTTCAACTCCGAAATCAGGGCTTTCATTTCCGGAATAAATTCAACCAAACCTTCAGGAATTAAAGCTACCCCGAAGTTTTCACCGTTGATAGCTCGTTTTGCAATAATGTTTGCCATGTAATCAACGATTTCGCTCAAAGTCTGCTTTTTAGCGGCAACTTCTTCCGAAATTAAGGTAATGTTTGGCTGAGTCTGTAAAGCACATTCCAAACCGATGTGTGAGGCAGAGCGTCCCATTAGTTTGATAAAATGCCAGTATTTTTTTGCTGAAACAGCATCACGTTCAACGTTACCTATCAATTCAGAATAGACTTTGGTGGCTGTATCAAAACCAAATGAAGTTTCGATCATATCGTTTTTCAGGTCACCATCAATGGTTTTGGGACATCCGATCACCTGTATCCCGCTATTTTTTGCAGCATAATATTCAGCCAAAACACATGCATTGGTATTGCTGTCGTCGCCTCCAATAATAACCAACGCTTTAATATCCAATTGTTTTAATATTTCAGCTCCTTTGTCAAACTGGGCATCTTCTTCAAGTTTGGTACGTCCTGAACCAATTATATCGAAACCACCGGTATTGCGGTATTCGTCAATAATTTCTGATGTCAGTTCTATGTATTGGCGATCGACAAGTCCACCAGGGCCACCCTGGAAACCAAACAATTTACTATCGGGATTGATATTTTTGATACCATCGAAAATACCCGAAATAGTATTGTGTCCACCCGGAGCCTGACCTCCTGAAAGGATAACTCCTACATTTACTGCCTGATATTGTTTTTTTCCGATGCCTGCCTCAAAAGTAATAATAGGCATGCCATACGTATTGGGGAAAAGTTTTTTAATATCAACCTGATCGGCAATTGATTGAGTTTTCTCACCTTCAACCAATTTTATTGTCGATTTTAATGAGATTGGAAGTTTAGGCTGATATTTAGCCCGTTCTGATTGTAATGCACTTATGGTCATAGTTTTATTTTTTGAGAGTATTTGCATTTTTGAAATCAGGGCAAAAGTAAAATAAAACCATGGGTTTTACCATCAGATTGAACACATATTCAACCTATTTAAAGTAAATTTAAAGAGATCAGATCAACCAATCAGAAAATCAGCAATATTGCCTAAGCTACTGGCTTTCCCTTTGTGAAATTCGCTGTATTTACATTTAGCACAGGTGACAACTGTAAATTTTTTATTCTGAATATCAAAAAATCGTGAAAACCCTTTTCCTGTGGTACGGATTTCATCCACTTCTGCCTGTGTGTTACCACATTTCGGACAATGATACTTTGACTGTTGCATGGGTTATTAGCTTGAATGTTATTAGCTTAATACTAAATAGATACTATTTTGTTGTAATTGTTGCCGGATTGTCAGTTGTCATCCATTTTTTCTGATCACTGCGACTGATCACTGAATTTCCTCTTCCGGTTCGTCCTTTGTTGTGATTTCTACCGTTCGCCGGGCATCACGGAGTGCTTTCGTAATAATCCATTCAATTTGTCCGTTTGCACTGCGAAACTCCTGTGCGGCCCATTTTTCAATGGCATTATACACATCAGGGTCCAGACGCAATACAAATGATTTTTTCTTTGCCATAACTTTTCCTTTCCTCTTTATTCAATCCAAACTCATTATGAACAAAAACCGGTTTCACCTGAAGATTTTATTTGGTTTGGATTTTTATCCATGTTAAAATCTCCGTCAAAGCTATTGGAGAAATAGTCTGTTCTATTGTTGCATATTCCGACGGTATGCCAGTTTTACATTCCTGAAACAAGTGGTTTAAGTTTGGAAGCACAATTGTTGTAACTTTTTTATTTCCTCCTTTTATCAATGCTTTTTTAATTTCTTCTAAATTTTCTTTTGGAGGAACTTGCAGATCTTTTTCTCCGTTGATTGCCAATACCGGACATTTAACTTTTTCCAAAGCGACTGCTGGATTGTAATTAATAAAAAATAGCATCCACGGACTTGTAATCTGATTGACTTGTAGTTTCACAAAATCATCTTCGCTCATTCCTCCAAGTTTTTCTACATTTGGATCATCTTTTAGTGCTTGTTTCAGATAATCTGACAAATCAGTTTTTAATTGCTCCGGACTTTTTGATTTAGCTACAATATCAAAAACACCTGTATTAATTATTTTTGCATTTTGCAATTCGATTTCACTAACGCCAGATGCTTTTCCGATTAATTCCTGCTGTAATAAAAGCAATTGGTCACCTGGTATTCCTGTTCCGGCTAACAGTACAATAAAAGCGATGTCTTTGGAACCTGCTGCTACCATTGGTGCTATTATTCCTCCTTCGCTATGTCCAATTAAACCGATTTTATTCTTATTAATCTCCTTTCTGGTTTGCAAAAAGGATATTCCTGCCTCAACATCCGATGAGAAGTCTATACTTGTTGCGGTTGTAAAGTCTCCTTTTGAGGCTCCTGTTCCTCTGTCGTCGAAACGCAAAACAGCTATTCCATTTTTTGTCAAATAGTCAGACAATACCAGAAAGGGTTTGTGCCCCATAAATTCTTCATCTCTATTTTGTGGTCCACTTCCACTAATTAAAATGACAGCAGAGAAAAGGCCTTCTTTTTTCGGTAATGTTAAAGTTCCGGCTAATGTTATATCTGCTTTCGTATTTTCAAAAGTAACTTCTTCTTCATAGTATGAATACGGTCTTATCGGTTCCTGTGGTCTAACAAGTTTTTCTTTTTCAACCGTTTCTTTTGACAAGTTCAAAGGGAAAGACTGTCCACTTTGCTTGAAATTACCTACTATGATCTTGTTATTATCTAAAGTTCCTTCATATTCAATTCTTAAATTTGAAACAGTTAGTTTTAAAGACGAGTTCTCAAAACTTGTTGAAGTTACTGGAATGCCTGTTGCATGTTGGTCGGGGCTGTCCATTGTTGAACTGAATCCATTTTCGGTTTTACAAATGTTGAATACAATTCTTAATTGTGTTCCCGAAACCTTTAAAACTCCGTTCCATTGTCCTGATATGTCTTGCCCAAAAGCAAGAGTTGCTGCAAGAATTCCCAAAGCGAATGCAATCATATGTATTTTCATAATAAGGGGATTTTATGAATTACTTTAAACGCAGTTTGTTTATTTTGACTTCATCATTTTCTCCATGGCATACATCAAGGCTTGTGAACGCTGAGTTCCAAATAACACTTTTCTACCATTTTTCAGATAGAGCTGTAATCCAATATTTCCACTCACATTGTATGCTCTTCCCCATTTGAATCTTTTTTTAATACCCCAACCTCCATAGTCTAAAATCGGACTGTATTTCCGGATTTCAAACCGGTGAATTTCTTCCTTCAAAATGAGTTTGGTCTTAGAAATAAGCGGTGAAAATCGGTAATGAATTCCATCCTTATCAACCGAAACTTCCAGTTTCATGGAGAAAAAAAGCCAAAGCATCATTCCCATTGCAAAGAACAATACAATTAATACTGCATTTGGAGCAGGATTGTCGCCAACCTGGATTCCTCTTACAGTCTGCTGAAAAAGTGCATAAATGCTAAAAATCATTGAAGGAATAATTGCAATTAGAATAGCGACAATGAACCACCATTGCCTGAATTGTTGCGTTTCCTTAAAAAAGACCGTATTTATTTTCATTACTGATAAAGTGTACCGGTATTTACTACCGGAGTAGCTTCCTTATCGCCGCACAAAACCACCAGCAGATTGCTCACCATGGTTGCTTTCTTGTCTTCATCAAGGATCACAATATCACGTTTGCTGAGCTCAGCCAAAGCCATTTCAACCATACTCACTGCACCCTCAACGATCTTGAATCTTGCGGCAACAATAGCAGTTGCCTGTTGGCGCTTCAACATGGCCTGAGCAATTTCCTGGGCATAGGCAATGTAATTGATACGGGCTTCAATCACATGAATTCCGGCGATATCAAGCCTTTCCCGAATCTCATTTTCGAGTTCATGGTTTACTTCTTCACCACCGTCACGCAAAGTAATTTTGGCATGATCATCTTCAATATTATCATACGGATATAAACCAGCCAGTTTACGCAGTGCGGCTTCGCTTTGCACTACCACAAAATGTTCGTATTCATCAACACCAAAAGCTGCGCGGTAAGTTTCTTCCACCTTCCATACCAATACAAGACCGATCATTATCGGGTTTCCCAGTTTGTCGTTCACTTTAATGGGTTCGCTGTTAAAATTTCGTGCCCGAAGTGAAAATTTCTTTTTAACGAAAAAAGGATTTACCCAAAAAAATCCATTGTCTTTAATCGTCCCTTTGTATGCTCCAAATAAAACCAACACGTAACACTGATTCGGATCGACTGCCAGAAAGCCAGGTACCAGAAACACAAACAGAACAACCAACACCATCGAGGGAATAATCAAATGGTTAATAAAACCGGCTATCGCCAATGCCAGAAATAAAACTTCAAGCAAAATGAATAAATAACCGGAGCGGGCATTAAATAATTTTTCCATACCATCAAAATTAAGTTATATTGATACTAAATTGATATCACGAATATAACTAAAAAAACACCTTTGTCAAGATGTTTTTAAATACTTTTTTTGGGTTCAGTTCAGATTCAATTCAATATTTCCAGTTTTTCCTGATTTAAGAACTTCGTATTGCGATGCAAAATTTAAAATCGCATCAATACTACTTTGCGAAGGCTCATATCCCAAGGGGTCAACATTCATGGTATAATTCTCAGAATCATTATAACTAAACGGAAAGATTTTAACTTCTTTCTTCCTGAAATAATATGAATTGATCAAATAATTCAAGGTAGATAATCTACTCATAGGCTTAATATTTCTGTTTTGTTTATTGTAAAGAAATAACGCCGTCAGAGTAATAATATTGTAACCAGACAACTAATTTTTTGTAAGAATAAGGTTTTTTTTCTCTATCATTTTACGGAGGTTAATCAAAGCATAACGCATACGTCCCAAAGCAGTATTAATGCTAACATCAGTCAATCCTGCAATTTCCTTAAAACTAAGTCCCTGAAAATGTCGCATCAGGATAACCTGACGCTGATCCTCAGGCAATTCCTCGATTAAAAGACGCACATCGCTGGTGATTTGATCGTAAACCAGTTTATCTTCAATCGTTTCCTCCGAATATCTCTGGGAATTAAAAAGATCAATACTGGTATCATCGTTTGAAGTTGTGTTCAGTAATTTTTCTTTTCTGAAATGATCGATAATCAGATTGTGTGAAATACGCAGCACCCAGGAAATAAATTTACCGTTTTCTGTATATTTTCCAGTTTTCAACGATCGGATGACCTTAATGAAAGTATCCTGAAAAATATCTTCGGCAAGATGATGGTTCTTAACAATTAAAACGATGTAGGTAAAAACTCTCTTTTTATGGCGTGTAATCAGCATTTCTATCGCAATCTGATCGCCATCTACAAATTGTTTTACGAGCGAATTATCGCTCAGATCTTCTGTTCTGGACATTACTCTGAATTATTATGTGACTGTTTTCAATAATTAATAGAGTATAGTTCCTTCGATAGGCAAGCTTTTTTTAATGAGAGTTAAACAATTTGCTAATTTTGTGCTCGTAAAATTGAATCATTTTTTTCAATAAAACAAATTTCTTGATTTATAACCCTATAACAAATGAGTTCATCTTCAAAAAAATCATCATACATTCAAATAAAAGGCGCCAGAGTTCATAATCTTAAAAACATCGATCTCAACATCAATCGCAATAAATTTATTGTAATCAGCGGATTGTCAGGTTCAGGAAAGTCATCGTTGGCGTTCGACACGCTCTATGCTGAAGGTCAGCGTCGTTATGTCGAAAGTTTATCATCGTATGCCCGTCAGTTTTTGGGGCGGATAAACAAGCCTGAGGTTGATTTTATTAAAGGAATACCTCCGGCAATTGCCATTGAGCAAAAGGTGAACACCCGCAATCCACGATCGACGGTTGGCACTTCAACCGAAACTTACGATTACCTGAAACTTCTTTTCGCACGGATCGGAAAAACCATCTCTCCGGTTTCAGGAAAAGAAGTCAAACAACAACACGTAAGTGATGTGATCAACTTTATTCTGTCGTTTCCTGAAAGCACCCGCTTAATGATTGCAGCTCCCCTGAAAACGAATAACGGACGCACCTTGGTTCAGGAGGCAGAATTATTGATTCAGCAAGGATTTAGCCGGCTTGAAATAGATAATGAAATCATAAGAATTGACGAGATTCTAAAGGAGAATAATCAAAATAAATGCAAGGACTCAAACTGCAACATCGTGATTGACCGAGCAACAGTAATCAACGATAAAGACAATATGAGCAGGATTGCAGATTCGGTTCAAACAGCATTTTTTGAAGGACATGGCGAATGTATTGTTAAAATTTATCAGGAAGCTGAAATTACGGAAGAGCATTTCTCTAATCTTTTTGAAGCCGATGGAATTGAATTCGAGGAACCTTCGGTACACATGTTCAGTTTTAACAACCCCATCGGAGCTTGTAAAACCTGCGAAGGATACGGAAAAGTTATCGGGATTGATGATGATCTGGTTATCCCTAACAAATCACTATCGGTTTACCAGGATGCTGTTGCCTGCTGGAAAGGCGATAAAATGAGAGAATGGAAAGACGAGCTGGTTTATGCCGCCGAAAAATTCAATTTCCCAATTCACAAACCGTATTACGAACTGAGCGAAGAGCAACGTCAACTTTTATGGACAGGCAACCAGCATTTTCAGGGATTGAATAAGTTTTTCAAAATGCTTGAAGAAAACGCTTATAAAATTCAATACCGGGTCATGCTTTCAAGATACAGAGGAAAAACAAGTTGCCCCGATTGCCGGGGAACTCGTCTAAAAAAGGAGGCTATGTATGTAAAAGTAAGCGAAAAATCAGTTCAGGACTTGGTGTTATTACCAATTGATGAGCTGCAGGAATTCTTCTTAAACATAAAACTCTCAGAACACGATACCAAAATAGCTGAACGAATATTAACCGAAATAAACAACCGGCTTGACTTTTTAACCGATGTCGGTCTAGGTTATTTAACCCTGAACCGGCTTTCCTCAACTTTGTCGGGTGGAGAATCGCAGCGAATTAATCTGGCTACCTCGCTGGGGAGCAGTCTGGTTGGTTCCATGTATATTCTGGACGAACCCAGCATTGGCCTGCATTCGCGCGACACAGGACGATTAATCCGTGTTTTGCGAAAATTGCAAAAACTGGGAAATTCCGTCCTGGTTGTTGAGCATGACGAAGAGATTATGCGGGAAGCAGATGAAATCATCGACATTGGTCCGCTGGCAGGTCGCCTGGGCGGTGAAGTTGTTTTTCAGGGAACTCACGAACAGTTGGAAGCGTCTTCAGAAAGTATGACGGCCAAATACCTGACCGGAAGATTAAAAATTGACATCCCTCAGACCCGGAGAAAATGGAGCAACTTCATTGAAATTACCGGCGCCCGCGAAAACAATCTAAAGAATGTGAATGTGAAATTTCCGCTCAATACCATTTGTGTGGTTACTGGAGTAAGTGGTTCCGGAAAATCGTCGCTCGTTTCAAAGGTTTTGTATCCGGCGCTGGCAAAGATGTTTGGAGCATTCAGTGAAAAAACCGGACAGCACGACATGATCAGCGGCGACTTCAACCTGATTACTTCCGTCGAATTTGTCGATCAGAATCCGATCGGAAAATCATCACGATCGAATCCGGCAACCTATCTGAAAGTTTACGACGAAATCAGGAAATTATACTCCGAACAGCAAGCTTCAAAATTCAGCGGATTTAAACCGTCTCATTTTTCATTCAACATTGAAGGCGGACGATGCGAGGAATGTCAGGGTGAAGGCGAGATTACTGTTGAAATGCAGTTTATGGCCGATATTCATCTTCTTTGTGAAAGTTGCAAAGGAAAACGTTTCAGAGAAGAAATTCTCGAAATCACATTTGAAGGAAAAAACATCTATGATATTCTCGATTTAACTGTTGATGAAGCAATCGATTTCTTCGGAAGTAACAAGTCAACCTCAGCAAAAAAAATTGCCAAACTGTTAAAACCACTTCAGGATGTCGGTCTGGGCTATGTAAAACTCGGACAATCATCAAGCACTTTGTCTGGCGGAGAGAGCCAGCGCATTAAACTGGCATCTTTTCTGGCCAAAGAGAAAGTGAGTCCGTCCTTGTTTATTTTCGATGAGCCAACAACCGGTCTCCATTTTCACGATATCCGCAAACTGCTTGATTCGTTCAATGCACTGATTGCCCGCGGACATAGCATCATCATTATTGAACACAATCTGGATGTGATTAAATGTGCCGATTGGGTGATCGATATAGGTCCGGAAGGCGGGAAAGATGGCGGAAAGATTATTTTTGAAGGGAAGCCCGAAGATCTCATCAATATTCCGGAGTCGTACACCGGGGCTGCGTTGAAAGGAAAGCTTCAAAAAGAAGCTAATCCCTGAGTTTCACAAAACAGGCTTCAGAATCAACTGAAGACAGTCACGACTATGCGGCGCCGGCCACCAAAATTGCGGAATTCGCACAAATAAATGCCCTGCCAGGTTCCGAGATTAAGTCGGTGGTTCGTGATTGGAATGGTCAGACTGGCGCCTATCAGCGACGATTTTAAGTGCGCCGGCATGTCGTCGCTTCCTTCCAGAATATGTGTAAATGAAGGGTCATTCTCCGGAACAAGCTTATTCATAAAGGTTTCGAAATCATACCTCACCGACGGATCGGCATTTTCATTCAGACTAATTCCGGCAGAAGTATGCTGAAGCAGAATATTAACCATTCCTTTTTCCGGAAGCTGAGTTAACTTTTGTTCTATCAGATCAGTTATCAGATGATAACCACGTTTAAATGCAGGTAAAGTCAATTCGAATTGTTCGATCATACTTCGAGTGTTTTTAGTTTATTAGCGATATATAGTTCTTCGTATAATCCTGAATGACTAATCGTTAAGACCAGTACGCTCCATCAATTCCTGAAGTTTTTCAATTTTGATTTTTCGCTCATACGAAAAATCAGGGCTTGTTTCCTGAAGATGAGTAAATAAAAACAGCGATTTACGAAGATAAGCCGCTTTGGTGAGGGTAAAGGAATGTTCGATTTCCTGACCAAGGATCAGCAAAATATCAGCCAGTTTTCCCAACTGATCCTCTTTGGTGAAAACCTCTTTGACCAGCGATAAAAATTCCTCATTTTCAAGAATAATTATCTGGTCAATATCCAGTTTTAACTCCTGAATCAAAGATTCTTTAACAACAGATTCAATTTGTCCCTGTTGATTTTCCTCTTTCATTTTAAGTATCCGGCGAAGCAAAATGGCCAGAAAAATTCCCATTTCTTCAATTTGTCGTATAAGGTAGTCGCGTGAAGCCATAGCGTTAAAAAAAATACAGTTTAGAATTCAGCTCTTAAACATCGGTAAAACTCAACAAAAATAATCGAACTAAACAATTTATAGAATCATGACCAGTTAATTATTCAGATAATATTATTTTTGCCTGCATGAGGTCAATGAAATCAATTTTAATCCTGCTCGCCCTGTTTCTGAGTTTCACAAGCTTATATGCTCAAAGCAATAACGCAACTTTATTTGGAAAAGTTACTGACGGAAACGGGAAACCGCTTGAATTAGCCAATATTTCATTAAAAAACACGACCATAGGAACTGTTTCAAACCGCGACGGAGCTTATTTATTACGCATTCCGGCAAAAAAACCTGTAGTGATTGTATTTTCGGTGATCGGCTATCAATCGGTTGAAAAAAAGATTACTGCAACGGAAGAACAACGGATGGAACTGAACATTACCCTTCTGCAAATTGATCAGGAAATTGGCGAAGTTCAAGTCACCCAGCACCGACGCAATAAAAACAACATGAGCCGGATCGATGCCAAATACCTGACCAGCATGACTGATGCCGGCACCGGAGGCGTTGAGGCATTGATAAAAACACTGCCCGGAGTTTCGACGAACAATGAACTGAGTTCACAATATTCGGTACGCGGTGGAAACTTTGACGAAAACCTCGTGTATGTCAACGACATTGAAGTTTACCGGCCATTTTTGATCCGGGCAGGACAACAGGAAGGAATGAGTTTTATTAATTCAGACATGGTATCCTCCATCGAATTTTCGGCTGGTGGATTCGATGCCAAATATGGTGATAAAATGTCATCGGTTCTCGACATCAAATACCGGAAACCAACCGAATTTGCAGGATCTGTATCGGCCAGTTTTTTGGGCGGTTCGCTGCAACTGGAAGGCCTCAGCAAAAATGGAAAATTTTCACACATCACCGGAATACGTTACAAAACCAACCGGTATTTATTGGGCACCCTGGACGAAAAAGGGGAATATAATCCACAGTTTATTGATGCGCAAACGTACCTGACCTACAAATTCAGTCAGTCATTTGATGTTTCATTCCTTGGAAACCTGGCACAAAACCAGTATAATTTCATACCCCAAACCAGAGAAACCAGCTTCGGAACAATAAATAAAGCGTACAACGCAACAATCTATTTTGAGGGACAGGAAGTTGATCAATTCGTAACAGGCACAGGCGCACTGATCGCCAATTACCATCCCGGCAATCACCTGAACCTGAAATTTATCGCTTCGGTTTTCCATTCCAAAGAGGAAGAAACCTATGACATTTTAGGACAATATTATTTGAACGAACTGGAACAGAATATTGAGTCAGGAAACACAGGGGACAGCGTACTGAACATCGGCATTGGCACTTTCCTGAATCATGCCAGAAACTACCTGGATGCCACTGTTTACAGCTTCGAGCACAAAGGGGCCTATAATTCTGAACATCACCTGGTAAACTGGGGAATCAAGGTTCAGACTGAGAAAATTGACGACAAAATGAATGAATGGGTCATGCGCGACTCAACCGGATATTCCATTCCGTACGATGGAAATGAGATTAAACTTTACAGCACCCTAAATTCCAATAACATCATGAGCTCAACACGGCTGAACGCCTACCTTCAGGATACATACCAGATCCCCATCAGCAAAGGGTCTTTGTATGCAACCGGAGGAATTCGTGCTCAATACTGGACATTTTCTGAAGAGTTTTTGCTTAGCCCCAGAGCCACCTTGCGCTATTATCCGGAGTGGAATTCCAATTTAGTGTTTCATCTTTCAGGAGGAATCTATAATCAACCCTCATTTTATAAGGAATTAAAAGACAGCATTGGCCAAATTAGTCGCAACACCAAGGCTCAACGCTCAGCTCAGATCGTTTTGGGCACCGACTATATTTTCCGTGCATGGGACCGGCCATTTAAATTCACCTCCGAAATGTATTACAAATTCATGACACACCTGATTCCCTATCAGATTGACAATGTGCTGATCAGGTATCTGCCCGATCAGCAAGCTAAAGGTTACACCACTGGATTGGATTTGAAAGTAAACGGCGAATTTGTCAGTGGCATCGAATCGTGGGCCAGCCTTTCGGTCATGAAAACCGAAGAAGACATTCTGAATGATGGTCATGGATACATTCCACGGCCTACCGATCAACGCTTCAGTTTTAGCGTTTTCTTTCAGGATTATTTGCCCGGAAATCCTACCTGGAAAATGAACATGACCGCATTTTACGGCTCACGGCTCCCTACCGGACCACCCAATTCAGAAAGGTACATGGATCAATTTCGCATCCCTCCATATCGCCGTATCGACATCGGTTTTTCAAAAGTACTGATCAATCAGGATCATAAAAAATATCGATATAAGTCACTCGATTCAATTAAAGATATGTGGCTGAGTCTCGAAGTATTTAATCTTTTGGGCGTCAACAACACGATTTCGTATCTTTGGGTTGCTAATAATACAGGCGACATGTTTGGCGTACCCAACTACCTGACCAAACGCAAATTAAACTTAAAAATGACCATCAAATTTTAAAAAAAAAGAGTACCTGAGTAACTGAGACATAAAGTACCTAAGTTTTTTAAACATGTCATTTTACTTAGGCACTCAGGAACTAAGGTACTCAGGAATAAAAAAAAAATAAAATGACCAAATTAAGAATCTTTCAGGCCGATGCTTTTGCTTCCAGCTTGTTTAAAGGAAATCCGGCGGCAGTGGTGCCATTAAACGAATGGCTTCCAGACGAAATCATGCAACAGATTGCCATTGAAAATAATCTTTCCGAAACTGCATTTTTTATTCCGGAGAACGATCATTTTCATATCCGCTGGTTTACGCCTAAAACTGAAGTCATTCTTTGCGGGCATGCCACATTGGCAACAGCTCATATTTTATTCAACGAACTGAATTTTCAGGGAGAAATAATCTCATTCAACAGCAAAAGCGGAATATTGACGGTCAAAAAAGCTGCCGACAAACTGCAACTTGATTTTCCTGCCGATTTGATACAAACGGCTGAATCGAATACAATCTTTGATGAAGCGTTTGGAATTCAGGCTTCAGCTACATTTAAAGGAAGAACCGACTTTCTGCTGTTATTTGATTCAGAAGAAATAATCCGGAATATGAAACCTAATTTCCACCTGTTGACTCAAACCAATGCCCGGGGAATTATGGTGACTGCGCCAGGAAATGAAGTTGACTTTGTAAGCCGATTTTTTGCGCCACTAGAGGGAATCAATGAAGATCCGGTAACAGGATCAGCACACACAACTCTTGTTCCATTCTGGTCAGACAAGTTGAATAAAACAGAGCTGACAGCTCTTCAACTATCAGAGCGGGGCGGTCAACTCTGGTGCACTTTGGCTGGCAACCGGGTATTGATTGCCGGGAAAGCAGTTACTTATCTGAGGGGTGAAATTGAGATTTGAATTGCTCACCCTCTGTCCAAATAACTTTTCAATCGAAAAAAAATCGTATTTTTATACATTCTTTTAAGGTATAACAATGAAAAATGTGATGCAATACATTGTAGATCATAAGGGTGTAAAGACTTCTGTAATTGTACCATTTAATGAATGGGAGAAAATAAATGCTGATTATAAAAAGCTACAGAACAAGCTTGATGTATTATTAGCTATTAAAGATGGATTGGGGGAAATAAAGGATGCTAAGAAAAAGTATGAAGAATTTCAAACCCTATCAGATTTTTTGAATGAAAGTGACAGTTAGAATTGCCAATAGTTTCAAAAGGCAGGCAAAACCACTTCTAAAGAAATATCCTTCTCTAAAACAGGACCTGGCTCAACTTGAACAGGATTTGATTATTAATCCTAAGATGGGAAATCATTTAGGCCAAGATTCATATAAAATCCGATTAGCAACAAAAAGTAAAAACAAGGGTAAAAGTGGCGGTTTAAGGGTAATCAGTCATCTTGAAACAGAAATTCTGAGCATCACTGAATTTGATGGCGAAAACATAACCCTTATTCTTATTTCAATCTATAACAAAGGTGAAACCGCAACAATTTCCGACAAAGAATTAAAAGATTTTATCAACAACATCAAACTGAGCTAAATCTTCTCTGAACTCTCCAAAAACATTACTCCCAAACATTTGTTTCCCTTGCATATCTGAATTAAGCTAAGATGCAAGACGAAAAATATACGAACGAACTGATTCACGAAACCTCACCGTATTTGCTGCAACATGCGCACAATCCGGTGAACTGGCAGCCCTGGGGCGAAAAAGCATTGAATCAGGCCAAAGCCGAAAATAAACTTTTGCTCATTAGTATTGGTTATTCAGCCTGCCATTGGTGCCATGTCATGGAACATGAATCGTTTGAAGATCCGGAAGTGGCGAAAATCATGAACGAACAATTTGTCTGCATCAAAGTCGACCGCGAAGAACGGCCCGATATCGATCACATTTACATGTCAGCGGTACAGCTTTTAACCGGACGCGGAGGATGGCCGCTTAACTGCATCGCCCTGCCCGACGGCCGTCCCATTTGGGGAGGAACATATTTTCCTAACGACAGCTGGGTTCAGGCATTGAATGCAGTCGCTGCCTTTTATGCTAAAAATCCGGCAAAGTCTGAAGAATTTGCAACCAATCTTCACCAGGGCATAAAACAAAATAATCTGATTTCAATTTCAGGTGAAGAAACCGGGAATAATCCATTGTTTATACCATCGATCCTGAAAAAATGGCAAGCTGGTTTCGACACGATAAATGGAGGAACCAAAGGCGCTCCCAAATTTATGCTTCCCAACAACTGGCAATTTATGTTAAGAGCCGGAATCCAGTTTCAGGATCAGAAAATACTTGAACAAGTTAATCTGACGCTCCGGAAAATGGCTTTTGGCGGACTGTATGACCAAATTGGTGGAGGTTTCGCACGCTATTCGACCGATGAAATATGGAAAGTACCGCACTTCGAAAAAATGCTGTACGACAATGCTCAGCTTCTCAGTCTTTATTCCGAAGCCTGGCAAACCAATCCCGAACCTTTATACAAACAGGTCGTGGCTGAAACTATTGGTTTTTTGAAACGGGAATTGCTTTCTCCTGAATATGGATTTTATTCGGCGCTCGATGCCGACAGTGAAGGGGAAGAAGGCAAATTCTACACCTGGGAAAAGCCAGACTTGCTGCAACTTTTAGGGCCCGACTTTCCCCTTTTCAGCGAATATTATCGTGTTGATTCGCTGGGATTCTGGGAAAACAACCAATATATTTTAATGCGGACCGAAGAAAATAAAACATTTGCAGTCCAACATCATCTTTCTGAAACAGAACTGGAAGCAAAACTCACAAACTGGAAACAAGTTCTGCTGAAAGAAAGAGAGACACGAATCCGTCCGGGCCTGGACGACAAAATCCTGACTTCGTGGAACGCCATGACCATTTCCGGATTGATCAGTTGTTACAAGGCGTTTGGAGATCCGGACTATCTGGAACTGGCACTTTCAAATGCTAAATTTCTGAAGCAAAAATTGATGGATAAAGAGGGATTGCTGTTCCATTCATACAAAAATAATCAGTCCAAAATATCCGGATTTCTGGAAGATTATGCGTTTACGATTGATGCATTTACTGCCATTTTTGAAGCAACGGGACAAAAGGAATGGCTCGACACAGCCCAACAATTAACGGAGATTACTTTTCGTGATTTTTTCGACGAGCAGCAATCTGTTTTCTATTTCACGGGTCACGCCCAAACAGACCTAATCGCACGAACCATTGAAATTCAGGACAATGTAATTCCGTCGTCCAACTCGGTGATGGCGAAAAATTTATTCCTGCTTTCCTATTTGCTCGACCGTCCTGATTATCTGCAGATTTCCAGAAAAATGCTGGATCTGGTTCGTGGCAACATGCCCGAATATCCTTCGGGTTACAGCAATTGGTCGCAACTGATGTTGAATCTGACCGGTAATCATTTTGAACTTGCGATTGTCGGAGAAAATGCCACGAAGCTGCTCAATGAATTTCAGAAACACTATTTACCCAATGTTATTTTCTGCGCCGGAACAACCGAAAATAATCTGTCCTTATTGCAATACAGGTATGTACAGGGGAAAACACTGATTTATATTTGTCAGGATAAAAGTTGTATGCTTCCGGTTCAAACAGTTGAAGCAGCGCTGAAACTGATACGGTTAAAATAGATATTTGTTTTGTTTCATTTCATACAATGTAAAGACGCACGGCCGTGCGTCTCTACCTGTCCTGAAATATAAAAACAGGAGAATCGACCACAATGATATCACTGTTCAAAGGCGGCCTTCCGGAGAAAAAGCTCCAGCTAATCAAATCCATTTCATTTAAAAAGGTCTGGTTCAATTGCACTATATGCGAATAAGAGGGTAACAAAACCAAAAGCATTTTTGTATTTTGCGGGTCAAAACCAAATTTGAATCCTGCGATGATAAAATCTTTTCTTTTTATTTTGTCTTTACTGTTAGTATCAAGTTCATTCGGGCAATCAGACAAACAACAACTGGAGCTCGAATTATTTAATTTACCGAATGTGTCATTTACCGATGTAAGTAAACCGGGCGATCCTTACCTGAGTTACGATTTAATGATCAAACAACCGCTTGACCATCAGCATCCGGAGAAAGGTAGTTTCAGCCAGTGGGTCCATCTTCGTCACCTCGGATTCAGCCAACCAACAGTTATCGAGACTCACGGATATGATATGAGTCAAAACCGAAATGAAGTTGAGCAAATTCTGGATGCCAACAACATTGGTGTCGAATACCGTTTTTTCGGCAAATCGGTTCCCGACTCGATGCAATGGGAATACCTGACCATCGAACAGGCAACAGCCGACTTACATTACATCAACCAACTTTTCAGGCAAATTTACAAAGGGAAATGGATCAGCACAGGTATCAGCAAAGGCGGGCAAACCACACTTTATTATAAGTATTTTTATCCGGAAGACGTTGATGTGGCCATTCCGTATGTTGCCCCAATTGACAATGCGCTGGAAGACACCCGAATTTATACTTTTCTGGATACGATTGGTACTCCGGAATGTCGCCAAAAGATATTCAACTTTCAGAAATTCTTGCTGATGAATGAAGATAAGGCCATCGAAAAACTGAAATGGTATTCCAAAGGAGCAGATTTAAAATTCAGCTATACCGGAAATATTGGCAAGTCTTTCGAATATGCGGTATTGGAATATTCGTTCTCCTTCTGGCAATGGGGACGCTCGTGCGACAGCATTCCAACCAACAAATCACTTGACTCTTATTTGGATGAATTGCTGAAAACATGCAATATTTCATTTTTCGCTGATGCCGGAATGGATAAATACGCGCCTCATTATTACCAGGCCGCCGCACAGACTGGTTATTACAGTTATAACATTGCTCCCTTCAGAAAATACCTCAATTATTTCACAACAAATCCGTCGGCTATTTTCCCTCCCAAAAACACAATTGTAAAATCTTCGTCAGTTCTGAATGAACAACTTCAGGAATGGTTGAAAACAAAAGGGAACAACATCCTTTACATTTACGGAGGTATCGACACCTGGTCGGCAGCACGTGTTCTGGTTTCTGATCAGGTCAACTCCAAATCGTTCCTGATTCCGGGAGCAAATCATGGTTCTGCCAGAATCAAAAACCTTCCTGAAGAAATGAAGACTGAATTTGCTGGTAAGATTAAAGAATGGACGGGTCTGGAGGCAAAAACGGAAGTTTTGAACTAAATTATTCCTATTCATAAAAAATCCCGAAATCAGATAAAGATTTCGGGATTTCTTTGAAATTATTTTACTCATAATCCTTACTAAGTTTTTCGATTTGGTTCAGAATCTCCTGCACCGTTTCTTCCAGTTCGCTGCCCATACGCTTTATTTCATCCGGAAATTCATTTTGCATTAAGGACATTAAAGCGTAATAAATGGGTTTGTACCTGTCCTGAATATCAAACTTATTTTCTTTGAAAAGATTCAGAACATAATGGTATTGTTTTTTTGCCAGAAGTAATAAAAGGAATAACTCCATGTCTTTTGAAAATTCGGTGTAACTTTCCTCTTTACTTAAGAACTCTCCAGAAATTTCAATTGCTCTTTCAATTTCATTATGCCATAGCAAGATACACGAATAGGTATGCGCGTTATATATATTTTGTTCTTCATTAAAGGCTCGCTTTGCATACTCCAAAACTTGAATTTTATTTTTTTTCAATTCAAAATACATCCAGGCTAAACCATTTAAAGCTTTTGTATTTCCTTTTTTTTCAGCCATCAGGTAATACTCTTCCGCTTTTTTGTAATCATTATATTCATAATAGTATAAAAAGCCTAAATTGACCATAGCCCTTGTATCACCTTTTTCTACAGCCTTCAGGTAAAATTCTTCCGCTTTTTTGTAATCCTTGAATTCATAATTATAAATATTGCCTAAATGAAACATCGCATCAAGTACATTTTTCTTAACTGCTGATAGGTAGAATTCCTCTGCTTTTTTGAAGTCTTTAATAAATCCGTGGTAGATCAATCCAATAAGAAAAAGCTGCGTTTTATTCTTTCTTTCAATTTTTAAAAGTTTTGTTAGCGCTATTTCCGGATTCTTATTTTCGAGATCCTTTAATGCTTCTCTTTCAAGTTCAACATCGGAATCGGATAATTCGTTGATATAATCGCTTTTAATAGATTTCAGGTATTCACGGGTGGACACAATTATTTCGTGCTGCATTTTAGATGAACTTACCATTTGGGCGTAAGCTTCACTTAAATGATAAGCATATTTATCGTACAATTTCCCTGACTTTAATCCTTCAATATGATTTTTTGCCCGTACTCCTAATTCCTTCTTATCGCACCAGATTTCAAGAAAATTCACCAGCCAGCGTACTTTACATCTATCTTTTCTTCTGCTGTAGCGCATGAGGTACCAAATATTAAAAAAGCGCTCAGAAATCTGGTACATGTTATTTTTTGTAGAAGTCACTTTTTTATCAATAATGCGATTCTTTTCCAGTTGTTTTAGCTGGGCAGAAACGGCATTGCTGGGCATTTTGGATTTTTTTACAATTTCCTTTACGGTAATCGCATCCCAGTTTTTGGCAATAATATCGGCAATTTCCTGTTGTTGAGGAGGTAGGTCATCCATTCGCGATTTATACAAAGGAGTTACTTTGTCCAAAAGAGCATCCAAATCTTTGAATGAATTTCCGTTGGCGCTGTCAACAAAAATCTGATACAACAAAACAATGGTTCTGGGAATTCCGCTGGTTAACCTCCGTAATGCTTCAATCCTTCCCGGATTTTTTTCGATTATTTCCTTCACATCGCCTGTAGTTGTCTTTTCATTTAATTTTAAAAGCAATTTAATTGTATCTTCCTTATTTAAGCCTTTTAAATAAACCGGTTTGAAAAAATCAAAAAAGGGTTTACCGTAATCGTAGGTTGCTTCATCAACAAAAGTAGAAGCCCCAATAATTTTTATTTCGGAGCATGTAATCAATACTTCCCTTAATCTTTGATGCTCTCTGTCTTTTAATTTATTTAGAAAAACACCAAAGTTGTCGAAAAACAAAACGATTTTTTTTCCATTGCTTGCAAGAGCTGTTTGCAATACTTCTAAACATTTTTCTTCGTAATCATCTGAATCTCCATATAACTCCATTTTGTCAGGTAAACCAGAAAACTCGACATAATCATCTTCCAAATACTGAGCGATATTTTCCCAGAGTTTGTAAAGCGTTCGAACGTTGTATTGCTCTTCTTTGAAAATAATTGGGATCAACCATTTATTTAAATCGGTGTCTTTCCGAACCTCATAAAATAATTTTAACAGTAAACTGGTTTTACCATTTCCCCTTATGCCGTAAATGATGTAATGCTGAGGGGGAGTTCGCATTTCATTTTTTTTAATATCCTGAAATAAGATTTTAAACTCTTTTTCACGAATTACGAAACCATCGAGTAATTCTTGTTCGGTTTGTTCGTGTGGATTATAAATGGTTGAGACTTCCATGATCTAATTTTATTAATTAACAACTTTTTCAAACCACCACATTTTAAGTAGTGGGGAATTAAACCGGTATTCACTTTTATCTTTTAGATTATTTATATAACCATCATGAATAAGTGAATTCAGGATATCTTTATAAGCTTCCTGAATTTGGTGTTTAACTGAAAGATTGACAATATCGTTTTTGTGAATAAAATGATCTCCGGAAATGGTGTTCAACAACTCCAGAACAAATTTGTATTCATTGCCTTTAAACGCTATTCTCAACCTGCTTAGCCAATGTTCAAAATATGTTCTGTTTTCCAAAGAGTTTTTAATCGATTGCTTTATCATTTCAGGAGTTACAACCCGTTGATTGTCATCGTTCACTGGCCAATCTATTTTATCAATCTCATCGACAATAATTTGAATAAAATATGGTATCGACCATTCTATTTCATTAATAATATTCCCTTTTTGAATGTCGTCAATAACCAAATCTGAACCATTAATTAATTTATCAATCAAATCGTTTGCTTCTGCTTCCGTAAAAGGACGGACTTCATAAGGGTATAAATCATTTATGGAATTTATTTTATTCAGTCTGCTAACAATATTTTCAAGTCCAATTGATCCGGTATAAATAAATTGTACTTTTTTATGCAATTCGGGAATATGTCTGAAATCACGGTTGCTTTCCAAAAAATGAATAGCTTTATCTTCGCCTTCATCTTTTATAATATTCTCTAGAGTTTCTGAAAACTCATCGATCATTATAATTAGTTTTTCAGATTTTAAATCCAGACTTTTTAAAAGCAGTAATAATTCATTATAGTAACTCACTTCAATATCATCAATAGTGACCCCTTCGATTGTGATCGTCGAAATTCGTTTTGATTTTATCAACTTTTTTGTTTGTATCCATAAGCCTGTTGAACCTTTAAGGATTTCTATGACTTTCTTATAAATTCGCTTATAAAATTCGTTTTCATTATTAACAGATTGTGTTATGAGGTATTTGATCAAATAATTTGGCTTTGGATTATCCAGCAGGTAAAACATGATAGAGGTTTTACCAATTCTTCTGGGAGCTGATAACAATATATGATCTCCTTTTTCAAGATGAAGCACTAAATCGTCAATAATTTTGGGACGAAGATAAAAATCTGAACCTCTTACTGCCTGACCAATAATTACTTTTGTTGCCATAACATTTAAATTAGAGATATAAACAACACAAATATACTTGACAAAAATTAATTTGCCAAATAGTTTAGCAAATTTTATTTTGCCAACTTCAAAACAAAATCAATTTCTATTGCTCAAATAAATGCTTATTAAACCGCTGAATCAAGCACATAATTTAAAACTATAACATCAATGCTTTAACGAAATAATATCGACAAAATCACTTTACGACTTCGCATAAAAAAATCCCGAAACCTTTACCAGATTTCGGGATTTTTTTATGCTTCAATTGAAGTCATCAGAATTGATGATAAATACTTTCTTCCAGATAGGGATGGTTTCTGGGTACAAGACTGGCTTTCGACAGGGTATTTGACACTACCAAGGTAAACAAACCTAAGAATCCGAGGTAAGTTCCAATCTCAAGAATTCCGAATTTAGCTTCGTGAACTACGGCCGGCCAGATGTAATAATACAGTTCGGTATACTGTCCAATCATGAGCACGACGATCACCGGAACCAGAAAAAGTTTACTGCGCGAAGTCATTCGTGGCATCAGAAATAAGAATGGAATAAACCAGTTAAGGACGATGTTGGCATAAAACAGAAAGCCAAATGCTCCGTGCGATCGGCTTACATAGAATATTGTTTCTTCCGGAATATTTCCGTACCAGATAAGCATAAATTCAACAAAATTGAAGTAACCCCAAATAATGGAAAGCATAAAAATATACCTTGAAAAATCGTGAAGGTGACTACGATTCAGCATTTTCAAATGGCCAATTTTTGATAGAATAATTACAATCAGGGTGATGACTGTTGATGCGTGTAAAAATGCGGCAATAAAACTTTTAGCCGCAAATAATGCGCTGAACCAGTGTGGTTCGAGTGACATAATCATATCAATGGCAAAAAAAGTAAAGCTTATCGCAATGATGAAAATAATGATCTTTGAATATTTCTCCGACTGATAAAACCAGGTCATACCACCTTCTGCGTCTTCTTTCAATGAAATCTTACGTAATAAACGAATCATAAAAATCCACAAACCGAAAAATAATGCGATCCGAATAAATAAAAACGGAATATTGAGGTATGGTACTTTATGAGCAAGCAATGCATCGGTCTCTGCAATTCCTTCGTGCGACCAGTGGAACAGGGAGTGCACCCCGAAATACATCAGCAGAAAAAAAACAGCTGCTACCGGAACATACGAAGCCATTGCTTCCGGAATCCGTTTAAAAGCTGAAGACCAGCCTGCCTGCGAAATATACTGTATGGCACCAAAAAAAGCAGCGCCAATAGCCAGTGATACAAAATAATAGTTGTTCAATAAATAGTTGGCCCATGCCCGTTCAGGATTAAGAATAAATCCCAGAACCATTGAAATTACCCCAATGCCAATCAAGCCAAACGTGAGGTATTTAAATTTCCGGGGAACAACCAGTATATCTTCAAACTTGTCCATATTTTATATTCTTTTATATTCTATATTGATGTTCGTTGACTAAAGTCTACAGCAAAGTATAACTCACTAAATAATTCGATATTAAAGCCAAGCTAAAACATGAAACTCATTTCATTGCTTGTGCAGCACCTCTTTTATATACATGGCTACTTTCCAGCGATCATCAGGTCTGACCTGAGAACCATGTTGTGCCATTACTCCAAATCCAACGGTTATCACATGATAAATTTCACCTTCAGGATTATTTCTGATTTTTTCAGAAAGCAAATTGCCCGGAGGAAATGGATACTTTCCGCTCGTGAACAAAAAACCCTTACCATCGCCTTTGATTCCGTGACAATTCATGCAAAAAACAGAAAAAACCTGTTTCCCGCGCTCAAGGTTCTGCACGGTCGGTTCAAAAGGGTTCACTAATTCCTGACCTGCTTTGATACGATCTTCATCGGTTTTTTCATACAAATAGGGATGGTAACCAATCGGAATTGTTCCTTCTACCGGGTTACGCATGGTTTTCCCATCGGCAAAATTTGGATTTGGCGTATAGGTTTCATAGGCTGCAGAATGTGCCATATCGTCAAAATACTCCCACCCTGTTGTCTTCCGGTCGCGGTCGCACGATCCAAAAATCACCATCAGAGCAATAGTCGCCAAACTTTTATTCAGGATTTTAAAGTTCATTCGATAATTATTTATCAGTTTGTGTTCGCTTCCTTTTCATACACTTCAGTAGCTCCATTGTTTTGAAACAACTGTGTAATTTCTGGTATTTCAATTTCCATTTTTTCCTGATCAAGCACAATAACGAATTTGTCATCAGTTGCCCGGACGTCAATTATATCAGCCTTTTTCCCCGGAAAAATCTTTGAACTCACAGAAAATGTAAACAAGGTCAAAAGAGTAATCGTAAGAATCGTACCAACTATAGTTACCACAATAAAAGAAGGGAAAGTATTAAAAGGTTTTCCACCAAATTGCAGAGGCCAGCTAATTACAGCCGCATAATACATTCCTCCGATAAGCATGACAACTCCTAAAATACCATAGAAAAAAGCAGCATGCGAGATATAAGTCTTTGTCTTCATTCCAGTCAATACTTCATGTATAGGATAAGGAGTATACACTTCCTCTATGACAACACCTTTCTCCAATGCCTTTTCAAACGCATCGACAAGTGTATGTTCGTCATCAAAGACCCCAACTAAATATTTTTTATTCATAATCATGATGCCCCGGTTTAAGATGATCAGATTGTTGTGTATTGTATTTTGAAATCATTTTCACTTCGTGAATAGCGATTTGCGGAATATACCTGAAGAATAACAACACGGCGGCGGCAAACATTCCGAGAGTTCCGACATAAAATCCAATCTCAACCATTGAGGGATGATACTCAGCCCAACTCGATGGAAGATAATCTTTCGACAAGGAAGTCACAACGATAATGTATCGTTCGAACCACATTCCGATGTTGATAAAAATTGAAATGGCGAAAACAAGCCAGATATTCCGCCGAATTTTTCTTGACCAGAATAATTGAGGAAGCAATGCATTGTAAATAAACATCGACCAAAATTCAAAAGCATACTCACCTGTAATTCTATTCTTGAAAAAGGTATAAAATTCAAATTCAGAACCAGAATACCATGCCATGAAAATTTCAGTTATGTACGCAGTACCCATGATCAATGAAATAAAGACCAATACCCGGCAAACCGCATCCACATGATTGTCGGTAATAAAATCTTCCATATTATAAAGTTTCCGCATCAGCACGACCAGGGTTAAAACCATGGCAAATCCTGAAAAGATAGCACCAACCACAAAAAACGGAGGAAAAATAGTTGAATGCCAACCAGGTTCAATCCCCGCTGCAAAGTCGGTCGCTACAATGGAGTGTACCGAAACTACCAGCACTGCCGCGATGCCGCCAAGCACAAAAGCCAGGCCTTCGTAACGCAACCATTCTTTAGACGATCCGGTCCATCCGAATGAGAAAAAGCCATATACTGCCTTCTTTATTTTTGATTTGGTCGTGTCGCGGATGGTTGCAAAATCAGGTACCATACCATAATACCAGAAACTAGCCGAAATAAGCAAATAGGTCGAGACTGCCACGAAATCCCAAAACAAAGGTGAGTTGAAATTTACCCAAAGTGGTCCGCGTGTATTGGGATATGGAAAAACGAAGAAAAACAACCAGGAACGCCCCATGTGCATTAACGGGAATAAAGCGGCACAAAATACAGCTGCTACGGTCATGGCTTCAGCAGCCCTGTTAATAGACGATCTCCATTTCTGCCGTAAAATCAGCAGGAATATCGAAAATGCAGTTCCGGCATGTCCAATCCCAATCCACCACACAAAATTAATAATGGCCCATCCCCATGCAACCGTATTGTTTACTCCCCACGAACCGATTCCAACAGTAAGCGTGGTATAAATACTTTTTGCTCCCCATGCTAACATAATCAAGCTAACAATCATGGCTCCATACCACCATCTGGGCATTTTGCCATACATTGGCGCAAGAATATCCGTCGAAATCTGACTGAGCGACTTATCTCCGTCAACTAATTTTCCTCGTATGTCCGTTTTGTACATAACCTGTCCTATTTTCTTTGATTGATGATCATGCGTTTGTATTTCTCACTTTGGTCAGGTATCCAACCGACGGCAAAGTGTGTAATTCTTCCAATAAATGGTAATTGCGTTTGTCCTTAAACAATTTCGAAATGCGGCTTTCAGGATTGGCCAAATCGCCAAAAACAATGGCATTTCCGGGACACGATTGTGCACAGGCTGTTTTAATTTCGCCTTCAGCAATTGGTCTGCCTTCCAGTTTGGCTGTTTGTTTTTTCTCCTGAATTCGTTGCACGCACATGGAACATTTTTCAACAACTCCACGAGAACGTACAGTCACGTCAGGATTTAAAACCATCCGACCAAGGTCACTATTCGAAGCATAGTCGAATTTATCGTTCTTTACATACTGAAACCAGTTAAAGCGTCGAACCTTATACGGACAGTTATTCATGCAATATTTTGTACCCACGCAACGGTTGTATGCCATTTGGTTCAATCCTTCTTCACTGTGCGGAGTTGCCGCTACCGGGCAAACATTTTCGCAGGGAGCGTTTCCGCAATGCTGACACATGACCGGCTGGAACGAAACTTTCGGATTTTCAGGATTTTCGGAGTAATAACGGTCGATCCGGATCCAATGCATAATCCGTCGGTTACGAACCTGCTCCTTACCAATTACCTGAATATTATTTTCGGCCTGACAGGCAATGGCGCAGTTTCCGCAACCGGTACACGAATTCAGATCCACAGCCATTCCCCAGTGATGTCCGTTATATTCGGGTTCTTTGTATAAAGTAACCGAATTGGCCACATCTTCTTCGTGCTTTTCATTTCCGGAGGCCGGATTTTTAATGTAATCGTCCAACGAAGTTTCCCGTGCTATCGGACGGCCTTCCATCAGGTAATGAGTTTGCGAAATAGCGAGTTGGAAGACTTTGCCCGGCACTTTTTCGATTTTTGCAGAAGTCAGATAATATTGACGGGTTCCGTTTTCAACTCCAACAGAAGGATAAAGGTTCGTTCCTGTCTGATCGCCCACCTTTCCTGAAATTTCACGGCCATAACCCAGTGCAACTGAAATGGTATCTTTTGCTTGTCCGGGTTGAATAAAAACAGGTAATTCAATACCATTTACCAGAATGACATCTTCGTTTTTCAAGCCATTTTCTTCAGCATAGGCAACTGGTACGGCAGCAAAATTGTCCCAGCTAATTTTAGCAACCGGATCGGGTAATTCCTGCAACCAGGGATTGTTGGCATACTTTCCATTCCCGATGGCAACACTTTCATACAATATCACTTCCAATCCGGAAACCGCACCTTTTATACGACTGGCAGCCTGTGCAATTCCTTCCGGAGAATAACTTAGTTTTGATTCCTGCACTGTTTCATAAACACCATTCTGCAATTTGGTATTCCAGAACTGAATGAAATCAGCTATTTCATTTTGTTTCGGAAAATGATTTTCTTTCCAGAAATTTTGAATATAATCACGGTAATTCGTTTCGTTTCCGGTCCATTTCTGCAAGATCACCTGGGGAGCACGGGTATTAAATAACGGAGCAATTACAGGCTGTGACAGGCTGTAAATTCCGGCTTTAGGTTCCAGATCGTTCCAGCTTTCCAGGAAATTTGTTTCAGGCAAAATGTACTGGCACAATGCGGTCGTTTCGTCGGGTCTCTCCGAGAAAGAAACTGTCAATCCAAGCTTCCGGATTTCAGCGGCAAACTCTTCACCTTTTGGATGGTCGTACACCGGATTAGCGTTCCAAACAACTAAAGCCTTCACTTTCCCTGATTTCAGTTCTGAAAGCAGGCGGTCGGCATCCTGATCGATGCCTTGCTTGGTCATCAGCGGATTTTCTAGTCCTATGGTTTGTCCGTAATTGCCGAGCAACTGATTGATTCCATTTACGAGCAATTGGATATCCACATCATTACTTCCGGAAATAACAATACTTTGTTTTTCATTTTCCAGAAGATCTTTTGCCAGTTCGCTAACGTCAACCGACGATTCAGCGCCGGAAACTATTGAAGCACCTTTTGCCCGGGCAATTGCATTATATAAAGCCAAAACGATGGCACCCTCTTCCGAAGGTTTAACCGGGAACCGAACATCGGCATTTGAACCACTCAAAGTCATTCCCGATTCAAACTGATAATGGCGAAGCATCTCTTTTTGACCATTCTGAAGCTGGCGGGCAGCGGTATATCCTTTTGTATATTCAACAGTTGAAAGCCAGGTTCCAAGAAAGTCGGCTCCAAAACTAACCACCACTTTTGCTTTATTAAAACGGTAATCCGGAATAAAGGCCGTTCCGAAGCATTTCTGATTAGCCTCTAAAATTCCGGAAGCAGAAACCGGATCATACTGAATCCATTCTGTATTGGTTTGTTTTTCGGCAAATTTCCGGATGATTTCCCGGGTCGATGGAGAAATGATTGAAGAACTGAGCAGAACAACTTTTTCGCCATTCGCCTTCATGCTGTCCAGCAATACACCAATCTGCTTATCGGCATCTTCCCAGCTAATTTCATTTCCTTTTTTAGACGGTCCTTTAAACCGGGCATCGTCATAAAGGTTTAGCACAGAAGCCTGAATCCGTGCGCTCGTTCCTCCCTGAGAAATTGAACTCAATGTATTTCCTTCAATCTTGATAGGTCGGCCATCCCGCACTTTTACAACAATACTTCCGTATTCATTTCCTTCAAAATAGGAAGACGCATAATAATCAGCCGTTCCAGGATTAATCTCGTCAGGTTTAACCAAATAGGGAATAGCTTTTTCAACCGGCCTTTTACAACTGGCAACAATAGAAGCAGCAGCAATACTGAATCCAAATGTTTTCAGAAAATCACGACGGGAAGAGGCATTCATCTCCACATCGCCTTTCATCAACATGCTTTTCTGTTTGGCTTCTTCACGCACTTCTTCACGGCGCAGCTCTTTTGGATTGGCAAGTTCTTCTATACTTCTCCAGTATGTCTTCATCGACTATAAATTTATCTTATAAAATATATACACCTTCTAATAATGGCAACGCATACAATCATTTGCACCGATATCGACCGCGCGAATGGTGTCAATTTTTCCTGATTTCAGGTCATCATGCAATTTCATATAGTTATCGTAATAGGCATTGTCTTTAAAGTTCACTTTGGTATCGCGATGACAATTGATACACCAACCCATCGACAAATCACTATTCTGACGCATAATATCCATCTCCTGAACCTGACCGTGACATTGCTTGCAATCCACCTTGGCAATACCAACATGCTGCGCATGACTGAAAAATACATGATCAGGCAAATTATGAATCCGAGTCCATTCTACCGGTTTTTTGGTTTCGTTGGCTTCAATCACCTTGGCAATCTCAAATTTTCCCGAATGGGTTCCTTCCCTTACCAGCACATGGCAATTCATACACAACTCCATGGCTGGTATTCCGGCAGATTTACCAAACTCCGCGGTATGGTGACAATATTTACAGTCAATTTGATTATCGCCGGCATGTACTTTATGCGAAAACTTAATGGGCTGATTGGGAGCATAATTTTGTGATCGTCCCAGGTTAACGGCAGCTTCAGTTACCATTTTAACCTGAAATACGAGGGAAATAAGCAAAACCAAAACAGGGACAAATCGATACTTTATTTTGTGAAAGAAAATTAAATCGAGCAATGCAAATGCCATGAAAATTCCAAGAAACAGAAAAATAACAATCTGATTAATCGTAGGACCTTCCTTTGGAGGCCCTGTAATGGCCAGTTCGTCTAAATACAGCTTAACAGTCTTTAGATCTTCCTCTTCAATCTTAAAATCTTTGTGAGATGCTTCCATTTTCTTCCCACTGGGCTGCATCACCGCACTTTGAAATTCGGAAAAATCTTTCCCCGCAAACTTAACAGCAATATCTATTGCTGAAGGATTCCAATTCATCGTATCCGGTTGGCTAAGGATATGACATGAAACACAAGCTTCGAATTTACGATCTTTCGGCAGAAGACCTTTGAAAAATCGTTCGCCACGCTGAATCTCAACATGCGAATGAATATCAGAAATGGCTTCATTCTTATCGTTGGAAGAATTAGCCAACAATGGATTTCCGCAAATTAAAAAGATAGATATAAATACCAGTGAGATAAATGTTTTCAAGCGCAAAGAAAAATGCCGGAGAAGAATTATTTTTCTCATTCAAATAGGTTTAGTATTTAAGATTAAATGAAAGCATGTATTAAACTTTCATGATAAAACAATCAAATTCAGTATTGGTTTCCATTATAAATATAAAAAAATAAGAAACAGGAATATCAGTGACTCTGAAACAATTGCTGAATAAGTAGAAATAGGATTAATACACTGACAATTAAGCCACTTTTCGACTAATCGAAACGACAACCATTAGACAATACCAATGCAATTTGAATTTTATTCAATAAATTCAATGATGCTTCTTCGCTCAATTACTAAAAAAAAGGAATAGTTTTTACTACTTAGTGCCTGAAAGTAAATCATTCTGAAATAAATCATAATTATTTTTGCCAAAAAATAAATTCCGAATCAGATATGATTACCTTTAGTGCAAACCACAAATTAAGATCAATCAGTATGATGAAGCACAAAATATGTGTCTTAATTATTGATAGTGAACCGGAATCACTGAAGCATACACAGAAATTACTTCAGTCAAATTCTCTGGTTTCGATTGTCGAAAGTGCTAAAGATTCCGATGAGGCAATATTAAAGATAATTAACAGCAACCCGGATATTGTTCTTCTGGAATATCCTGTGAAAGGAAACGCAGAAAAAGAACTGATCAAATACATTCAGACAAAACTAACAGAGACAACAATTGTTTTTGTTTCCATGACCAAAGAATATGCTGCAAATGCGATACGCTACGGAGTATTTAATTATCTAACGAAACCCATATCAATGGAGGAGTTGGAACTGATAACCCAAACAGTTCATCAGACCAAACAAACCAATATTCAGACAAGAATAAACCAGATCATTGAAAAAACGCAGGAAGAAATCCGACTCAAGTTTCAGACAACAAGAGGCTACCTCATTGTCGATCCGCAAGATATTATATGTTGTAAGGCTGATGGTTTTTGTACCGAGCTTTGTTTAACCAACAATCGCATTGAATTAATCTATATGTTCCTTTCAAAACTTGATAAAATTCTTAGTGCGTACAATTTTTTACGCGTCAGCAGGGCTTATCTGGTTAATCGGAAATATGTCCGGAAAGTATACCCGGGCAAAAACACCATCATTTTGTTTTCTGATGGGGAAGAATATGAAATTAAAAGTTCAAAATCTCATATGAAAAAACTGAGTAATTTTGATACAGAATTAATGTAAAATGGAATCAACAACAATTTCAGTCATCATTATCGACGACGAACAGGATGCAATCAATTTGCTGGAAATGTATCTGCGACAATTCCCGTTTATTAAGGTCGTAGGCAAGGAAACTCATTCAAAAAAAGGACTGGAGATGGCTAAAACGATTTTGCCTGAACTGGTTTTTCTCGACATTGACATGCCCGACATGAACGGCTTACAAGTCGCGGAAAAGATTCAATTGGATAATTTTTATTCTGAAATTGTTTTTACAACAGCCCATCAACATTATGCCTACGATGCACTGAGCATTAAACCGCTTGATTTTCTGACCAAGCCATTCTGCATGAACGATCTAGAAATTGTACTGCAGAAATACAAGTCGAAGGCCGAAAAGAAAAAGACGGAACAAAAACTGGATAAATTCATTCACTCACAAACGAATTCCACCAAAATCAAACTTCCGACGCCTCACGGAGTCCTTATTGTTGAGATGAAGGACATTGTCATGCTGAAATCGAAAGCAAATAATTGTTTAATTTACTTACAGGATGGTACGTTTGAAACAATTACCCGAAACCTGTACGTTGTGATTGAGATACTAAACTCTCCGGCTTTTTTCAGAACAAACCGCTCTGTATATATTAACATAAATTATCTTCAACGTGTTGATAAGAAAACCGGCAAGTGCATCCTTGGATTTAACCAAACTTTACATGAAGAAATAATCTCAAGAAATCACATGATCTATTTTGAGAAACTTAATTTATTCCCGGTGATTTGAACAAGAATTAATAAAACACAAACAGCGGATAGTATTCACTATCCGCTGTTTGCAGCTATTTCTGAAGATGAAACTGCTATTCTATTTTCAGAGGATTATCCACTTTTGAATCCAGTAAGGCATAATCAATCACATCCTTAATCGTATCAACATGATGGAATTTAAGTCCTTTAATATAGATCTCCTTAATTTCTTCCAAATCCTTGCGGTTTACCTCCGATAAAACGATCTCTTTAATTCCGGCCCGTTTCGCTGCCAGAATTTTTTCCTTGATTCCCCCAACAGGTAAAACTTTACCCCGAAGAGTGATTTCACCAGTCATCGCCAGATTTTTACGGACTTTCCGTTGCGTAAATGCAGATGCAATAGATGTAACCATTGTTATCCCAGCCGATGGACCATCTTTGGGAATAGCTCCTTCAGGAACGTGAACATGAACATTATACCGATCAAAAACATCAGGATTAATACCAATCTGTTCAGCATGTGAGCGAAGGTATTCCAGAGCCAGCATGGCCGATTCCTTCATCACCTCACCCAGGTTTCCGGTTAAAGTAAGAGAACCTTTCCCTTTGCTTAAGCTGGTTTCAACATACAAAATCTCTCCGCCAACCGCTGTCCAGGCCAAACCCGTTACAACTCCGGCGAAACTATTTCCCTGATATATTTCTTTGGTGTACATTACTCCACCCAGATATTCTTTGATATCTGCCTTGGTTAAACTGATGTTGTGCTCCTCATCAAAAGCTATTTTTTTAGCAATCCTGCGTGCAATTCTGGCTAATTTTATATCCAGATCGCGAACTCCCGATTCACGGGTATAATTTTCGATAACATGCTGAATAACTTCCTTTGAAAATTTCACCTGATCTACTCCTACCCCATGGTTTTCAAGTTGTTTTGGGATCAAATGCCGTTTGGCAATTTCGATTTTTTCTTCCACCAGATATCCGCTTACTTCAATCAGTTCCAGACGGTCGCGTAATGCCGGAGAAATCGTGCTCAGCGAATTAGCTGTTGCAATAAACATGACTTTCGACAAATCATATTCCAGTTCAACGTAATTGTCGTGAAATTCAAAGTTCTGCCCCGGATCAAGTACTTCCAGCAAAGCAGAAGCCGGATCGCCATGAAAATCTTGCGAGACCTTGTCGAGTTCATCGAGAATAAAAACCGGATTTGATGATTTCGCTTTTTTAATATTCTGCAAAATACGTCCGGGCATGGCCCCAATATATGTTTTCCGGTGTCCTCGAATTTCAGCTTCATCGTGTAATCCACCCAGGCTCATCCTGACATAATTGCGTCCCAAAGCTTTGGCGATTGATCGTCCGAGCGATGTTTTGCCAACTCCCGGAGGACCGAACAAACACAAGATGGGCGCTTTCATATCGTTTTTCAGTTTCAGGACAGCGAGATGTTCCATAATCCGTTCTTTTACCTTTTCAAGACCATAATGATCTTCGTCAAGTATTTTGGCGGCCAGTTTCAGATCAAAATTATCATCTGTAAACTCGTTCCACGGAAGATCAAGCAGGGTCTGGCAATAAGCAAATTGCACCGAATATTCACCGGCAGCCGGATTTAACCGCGACAGTTTATGAACTTCTTTTTCGAAATGTTTCCCAGCTTCTTCTGACCACTTCTTCTCTTTCGCCCGTTCTTTGAAATCCTGAATTTCCTGTTCGGCAGGATTGCCTCCCAATTCATCCTGAATGGTTTTCATTTGCTGATTCAACAAATATTCTCTTTGTTGCTGATCGAGTTCTGATTTTACCTTAGTCTGAATATCACGTTTCAGTTCGGCCATCTGAACTTCGCGTACCAGATAACTTATAGCCTGAATACCACGTTCTTTTATCTCGCTGATTCCGAGCAGAATTTGCTTTTCTTCTACTTTCAGATCAGCATTCGAACAAACGAAATTAATCAGGAACGTAGAATTCTCAATGTTTTTAACCGCGAAAGAAGCTTCCGGAGAAATATGCATCGAGTATTGAGCAATTTTAATCGACAAATCTTTTAAGGAACCCACAACAGCTGAAAATTCAACGGAATCATCCAGCGGTTGTATATCAATCATCGGATTTATCCGTGCTTTCAGGTATGGGGACTCCTGAGTATATTCAACTACTTCGAAACGTTTTTTCCCCTGAATAATTACAGAAGTGGTTCCATCAGGCATTTCCAGAATTTTCAGAACCTGTGCAATGGTTCCGGTCTGGTACAAATCCTCCTGCCCCGGATCGTCTACACTTCCATCTTTCTGGGCAACGGTTCCAAGCAACCGGTTTCCCTTGTAAACTTCCTGAATCAGTTGAAGTGACTTCTGTCGTCCCACAGTGATGGGCATAACTACCCCGGGAAACATAACAGTATTGCGCAAAGGTAAAATTGGCAAAATGTCAGGAACTTCAACATTAGTTAATTCCGAGTCTTCGCTATCAGCTAAAATCGGAATAAATTCAACATCATCATCCATCAGACTGGTAATTAATATATTCTGCATAATTTATTTATTTCGGTCTCTCTAAAATTTTTACTTCACACATGACATACTGACCGGTGAAGATCGGTCAAAAATACTAGTGCTGAATTTTGCAATAGCCATGCCAAACAACGAATTCAGGAAATATAACTGCAATATAGTAAAGTATCCATATTTACTGCACCTCATTTTCAGTTGAAAAACTTCAGCAGTTATGCTCTGATTGATCCATTTGAAAGCAGGATTTTATCGCAGCATCAATTCTACGGGATTCTCACCGAATTTCTGAAGCCGATTTGGAATTTATCAATGTGTAACCGTCAAAAGACGAAGAAACAAAGCCGGGGGATTAACCTGTTCCATTTTAATGTGATTAGCAAAAGTTTGTTTCGGCCGAGATCGTCGAACGAACAATTGCAATACGATCAGGATTTGGGGATTGTTGGAAATAAAAAAAGCTCCGACAATGCGAAGCTTTTTAGATATCTTATCGAACCAGAATTATTTATTTCTGATTTCCTGAGTCTTTTTAAATCTGTTATTGAATTTATCAACGCGTCCTGCAGTGTCAACAAGTTTCATTTTTCCAGTATAGAACGGATGCGATTCACTTGAAATTTCCAGTTTTACTACTGGATATTCAACTCCGTCAACCAGTTCAGTTTCCTTGGTGTTAACAGTCGATTTGGTAATAAAAACATGACCGTTTGACATATCTTTGAATGCAACAGTACGATAATTTTCTGGATGTATCTCTTTTTTCATCTGTGAATAATTTATTTTTGAATTGTCAGATGGAATTCGTCCCAATAAACCGGAACTCATTTCATTTACCTCTTTTAATTTGTTTTTAACGGCTTGCAAAGTTACATATTGGAATGTAATTTCCAAATATTTCGGTTTATAATTTCCGTATATCTGAAAATTATTACTCTGCACCAATAATTGGTGCTCGTTTGAAAGGTATACTCCGATCAAACAGATATCGCATCGTATAATGTGTTTTCACGTGAACTCCCCCGACCGACTGGTACAATGCAAGAATTTTCGGATTGAAATCGCCGGCCCACGACAACTCAACCTCCTTATACTGTGGTTTGTGTTTCATGAATTTATCCTGATGCCAGAAAATAGCTGCTTCAATGCCTGATTTCTGATATTTAGGAGTTATCCCCATGATCAGAATCCGGGTTCTGTTCATTAATTTTGTTTGTTTGTAATAAAGGAACTTCAGGATATTAATGAAATTCATTTTGCCATTCAGCTTTTTCAAAATCTGATTGATATCAGGAATCATGATAAACAAGGCAATCGGAACTCCATCGTGATAGGCATACCAGATCATTTCCGGATCGATGATTGGTTTCGCGGTTTTGATAAAATCGCGTATCTCATCTTTATCAAGCGGTTCGAAATGTTCATGAAAACGCCATGCTTCGTCATAAATGTAACAGAAATCATCAACAAATTTCTCGGCCTTGTCAAACGAAAAATGTTCAAATGTATAACCAGGTTTTTTAGCAACCCAACCTGCTATTTTCCAGAAACGTTCCGGAAATGGTTTGGAATAATCGACATGATAGCTGAACTGCTGAAAATAAATACCAAACCCATATTGTTTAAACAAATCGACGTAATAAGGCAGATTATAGGGCATTCCAAAACCCTGATGCATAAAACCATCGGCAAGAAGACCCCAATTCATGTAATTCTCGCCAAAATTTACGGGTCCATCCATGGCTTCCATGCCGCGTTCCCGGAGCCATTCGCGTGTTGCATCGAACAACATATCAGCTGCTTCCTGATCATTAACACATTCGAAGAAACCGCAACCACCGGTTGGCTGTTCAAAAGTATTCGTCTTTTTTCTGTTTATAAAAGCCCCGATTCGTCCGAGCAATTGGCCTTTGTCATCAGTTAATACCCAGCGGATGGCTTCTCCTGTTTTAAAAGACGCGTTTTTGGCAGGCGTGAATACATCTTCAACCATCCCTTCGAGCGGACAGGACCAATTGGAATCGTTCTTATAAATCAGATGCGGAACCTGATGAAAAAGCTTTCGTGTCTGTTTATCAACGACTTCTATTATTTGCATAGCTTTAAAATTTGGTGTTCAATTTACACAATTTTATGGACTTCCGGTCTTACCCATTTATTCCTCAATAATTGTCAATCTTTCGAAAGGTTTGCTCCGATCGAACAGATAACGTAATGTTTCGTGTGTTTTAGCATATTTGCTTCCAACAGAATGAAAGAGGGCAATCATTTTCGGGTTAAAATCGCCGACCCAACTCAATTCAATTTCGTTATACCAGGGTTTCTTTTGCATTACCTGTCTGAGTTGCCAAAAAATACCTGATTCAATCCCACTGCCCTGAAATTTGGGTATTACGCCCATAACCAAAACCCTGCAGCGTGTCATTTTCTTTCTTTTCTTCAGGTATAAGATTTTTAGAATGTTAAAAAGGCTTAGCTTACCGTTCTTCATCTGGTTTAAAATCTGGTTTAAATCCGGAATCATCATAAAAAAGGCTATCGGCTCATTTTTATAGTAAACATACCAGATAAAATCTTCCTCGATCAGCATTCGGGCATCTTTAATCATGATTTTCAGATCGTTAGGATCGACAGGTTTAAAATTGGTATGCTTGTCCCATGCCTGCTGATAGATGGTTATAAAATCAGCGATGCAACGGTCCTGTTCTTTAAACGAAAAGGTTTTGTAATGAAAATCCTTCTTTTTGGAAACCCACTCTGCTATTTTCCAGAATCGATCCGGAAGATCGGCGCTGGTAATGTCAAGATGATAACTGAATTGCCGGTAATAGGTCTGAAATCCGTATCTTTCAAAAAGCTTTTTGTAATAAGGTGGATGGTACTGCATCCCGAAACCTTGCTGCTGAAAACCATCGACCAGTAAACCCCAGTTATAAAAATTATCCCCGAAATTTACAGGACCGTCCATGGCAGTTAATCCTTCATTTTTCAGCCAATCCCGGGCAGTATCAAAAAGAAGTACGGCAGCTTCGTTATTGTCAAAACATTCAAAAAAGCCAATACCTCCAGCTTGTTCTCTTTGTTCTTCGATTTTACTTCGATCGTAAAAAGCGGCAATTCTTCCAATAACGTGTTCGCCTTCTTTAACAAGCCATCGGCATGCAGCTCCCTGAATAAATCCTGTATTCTTTTTGGGGTCGAAAACATCTTCGATCATCACCCGCAAGGGACCAACCCAATTTTCATCCTTCCTGTAAATATGTGATGGTAGCTCATGAAATGCTGTAAGTGTTTTTTTATCAGTAACCTGAATGATTTCCATATCGCCCTTCTCCCTCTTTCGTTTGGCGGGCTAAAATTAGTATTAATAGGCGATAAATAAAAACAGGGACCAAAGTCCCTGTCAAGTATCTGATATCCTGAAAATTCCGAAAATTAATTGCGGCTGGATAATTTGGAAAGTAAACGGAGCATTTCGAGGTACAACCAAATCAGAGTAACCATCAAACCGAATGCACCATACCATTCCATGAATTTAGGTGCCCTTGCATTTACCCCTTTCATAATCATGTCAAAATCAAGAATCAGATTGAGTGCGGCAACCACAACGACTACCAAACTAAAACCAATTCCCACCAAACCATTTTCGTACATAAAACCGAAATTAGCACCAAACATACCGGCAATAAAACTAACCATATAAACCAGTGCAATACCACCGGTTGCAGCTAAAATGACTGTCCTGAATTTTTCAGTTGCACGGATAGTTCCTGAACGGAACAACAAGAGCATGATAAAGAATACTCCAAATGTCAGCATAACTGCACGCATGACCAATCCGGGATACATCGCCTCAAACATGGCAGAAATTGCCCCTAGGAACAAACCTTCAAAAACCGCATAAATAGGGGCAGTCATGGCTGCACGACGTGGACTGAAAGTTGTAATCAGTGCAACAATAAAACCGCCGATAGCGCCACCGATCATCCAGCCAATTACTCCGGGAGGAATAGCTCCTGGCGTTGCTGGATCAAAGGCACCAAAAAATTTGCGCCATGTAAAAGTGGCAGCAAAAATGACTATCAGAAGCATCAGACCGGTTTTATTGACTGTACCGTTCACGGTCATCACTCCGCTGTCAGTGCTGGTAGCTGTCTGATTAAATATATTCTTCCCAAATACCGGGTTCGATGATTTTGTAATATCCATTGTTTTAAATTTTAATTTCGGGTCTATGAATAAAAACTGTACCAAAAATAATCAGGCATTTCGAAATTCATCCGGACGTTAAGCATTCTTAACAAATAATTCCTGTGCATAATCACTCTTCAGCTCGGTCAATATCAAATCAGCAAGGCTGCTACTACATTCCGAATCAAGCTCTTTTAGCCCTTCAGCAAACAATATAGCTGTTTCATTCATGATCTTGCTCTTCATCCCAAGCAGAATGAACGAACGGTAAAAAACCTGTTTGAGATTCGGGTCCTTGGCCAAAGGTGACAAAACGTCGAAAAAAGGTTCAAAAATCTCATCGATGGCAGATTTTTCAGTTAATGACAGCCGTCCCATCAGGTGAAGTCCGGCAAAGCGAACCAAATGTTTCTTTCCACGGCACCATTCCAGCGATTTCACAAAAGCAAATTTTGTTTTAGCCCATAAATAGGTATTCAATGCTTCAGCAATTTCAGTAGTTTCCAGACTTTTTGTCCAGTAATCCATTTGCTCTTCGGTCACCTCAGCCGGAACATCAAGCATTGCTGCCAAAATCATGGTTTCTCTCCATTGTTTGTTCCACAACTTCAGGGCCAGCAAATGATTGGGCTCGAATTGAGAAGCAATATCGCGCAGCGAAATAATGGAAGCGCCCCAATTCATCTTGTAGATCAGGCCGTATTCTTTCATCTGATCAACTGTTACTCCGTTTTTAGACAAACGTACCTTGTTTAGAATCTGACGAAATTGCTGCTCCTGTTGCGGGTCATCAATAATAAAATCCATACTAATAAATTAGATGTTCAATCACAAAAAATTCAGACACCAAAACTAATGAATAAAGTAAATGCTGTGTCACATGTAAGTAAGTTGTTAAGCCGAGCCCGCATGTTTTCCTAACAAAAACGATCAGCACCAATTTTTCAAAACATTGGCATAAACGATTCCGCAGGCAACTCAGGCCAAGCCCCAAAATCGTACAAAGCACAGACTAAGAGCAACATTTACGACTATTTCCATAAATAAGGCTCACATATTTGCTTTGTTTTTCTGTAACCCAATCAGGATGATTTGCGGAAACAGAAGCCTGCTCACGATCAACAACAAATAAATATTAAATATGGTGGCACTTCCACTAAAGTTAACATTAAAAATTACCGGGAAAACCCGGTGTGACACAATCATCATTATTCCGGATAAAGGGAACAGCCAGGATCCCAGATTTTGTATATTATGTCTGATCTTTTCCTGATTGGATTTCAACATGCAACGATTCGTAAATCCAGTCAACATGAAAGTGTTAAATGCATTAGCCAATAACAAAACCAAAAGATGCCAATAAAATCGGGGATTTGGTAGAGACGCACGGCCGTGCGTCTCTACATCAACATTTCATGGATGTACAACCGGATTCAAACCAGATCACAGGCATCTGCCGGCATCCAATGCTTTTCTTTTCCTTCCCATTTGATGTTACATCCGATGGGGTTTGTGACAGGTACCGAAACCGGCCGGCCGGAAAGCAGTTCAGAAAGTGCGCGTTCCAGATCATTAACCGTTATTTTTGAAGCATCCCGTGGCTGATCAACAGCGCGTCCGGTATAAACCAGCTCCCGGTTTTCGTTAAACACAAAAAAATGAGGTGTTCTCAGTGCTCCGTAAACCAAAGCGACATCCTGTGTTTCATCATGAAGATAAAGCCAGGGAAACAGGTTCTCATTCATCCGGGAAACCATATTTTCAAAACTATCCTCTTCGTAGGTATTTGCACTGTTCGAATTGATGGCGACAAAACGAACTCCTTCCGGGAAAAAGCGGGTTGCTGTGCGGCGGGTGAGCTCATCACTTCCAAGCACATAAGGGCAATGATTGCAGGTGAAAAACACAATCAGAATGCGGGCATCTGAAAAATCGGACAACTGATAGAATTTTTCATCCGTGGCTTTCAGGTTAAAATCCTTAACCGGACTTCCAATTTGTAAAGAATAAGACATAATTGCTGAATTTATTGGTCTGAAAAAATAAACAATTTTCAGGAAGAAATGATCACAAAAAAAAGTCGTTAACCGGGAAGATGAACCCAACTTAACGACTTTGATCAAATCAATTATTTTGATAAACCCTACTTAAGCCCGAAATCAATCTTCTTCCGAATTAGTGATTATTTTTTTGTTTTTCAGAACGTTAACAATCACATCAACAATATGATCGTCGACCATTGTAGAGTAATTAAATATCAGGTCGAAATCGTTGTTGTCCAGTTCGCGACCTGCCACGTGTTCAACAAATAAATCACGTTGACGATCAACCTCCAGTACGTATTCCTGTGCATCGGCCCATGACAGGTTACTGATCTGCATAATCCGGTTAATCCGCCAATCGAGTGGTGCCTGCAGTCGTATGCTTAGCCGTTTGGGAATATCCTGTGCAATCACGTTGGCTGCCCTGCCAACAATGATGAAATGACCTTCTTCGGCAATGCTGCGAACAACATCTGTAACCGTGTCAATCACCTGCTGATCATCGTCATCATATACTTTGGAAGTGGAAAAAGCAGTAGTCACGTCACGAATGCTTTGTTTGGCCTCGCGTAAGAATACATTTCGGATTTTATTCGTGTCTGTTTCCAGTTCCTGAGCCGCCAATTCTATAATTTCTTTGCTTACCCATTTCCATTCCACATCGGTTTTGGTTTCCGAAAGATAATTGTACCCAGTCAGAATTTTGGAAAGTTTGGTTGCAATGCGTTTGGCAGAACATCCGCATTCCCTGGAAATTGTAACTACCGGACCCAGATGTTGAGTTTTTCCACTTCGTCTCTGTCCGGTTTGTTCGAAGTAATGGCTTAAAAAGTCTTTCATTGGGTTGGAATATTAAATGTTAGGGTCAACTTCAATTCATCTGTTAAAACTACAAATGAATTAACTGAGAAAAAAGCTAAACTGTTTTAGAATACCTTTATTCCCTTATGTTTTTAAAACTGTTTCCCGGAACAAGACATATAACTGCATAAAAAAGGTTAAATTCTGATTCCTGTTTATACCCATTCTAATTTAATTCCGTTCTTTTGTAACTGAGATTAATCAAGCCTTGATTTGTCTAAAAAATCAATCATTTTGTTCCAATCAAAATTTCCAGCACCATGAAACCATATGTTATTGCATTTTGCCTATCAGGCATGATTCTCCTGACCATTTCGTGCCAAAATAAACGGAAAGGAACGCCTGACCCGCTTGACCCTCTGGCATCGCACATAGATACAACCGTCATCCCTGGAAATGATTTTTTCCAGTATGCCAACGGAAAATGGTTTGATGAAAATCCGATCGCATCCAGCGAACAAAGCAGCGGCATTTGGCAAGTCATTCAGGACACCATCAATTCTGAAATCCTTAGAATCTGCCAAACAAGCGCGCAAACCGCGTCCGACAAGGGAAGCAAAAAACAAAAAATTGGCGATTTTTACTTTTCAGGAATGGATAGCATCAGACTGAATCAGGCAGGAATTACAACTATTCAGCAGTATTTGGATCACATTGACGAGGTGACGGATTTAAACCAGCTGATTTCTGCCGTTGCTTTCGTTCACAGCAGCGCAGGATCACCCATGTTTGGATTCGGGATTGAACAGGACAGCAAAATCAGCAGTGAAAATGCAGTAACGATCTGGCAGGGAGGGCTCAGTCTTCCCGATCGTTCGTATTATTTCGAGAATGATGAACGAACAGTACAAATCCGTACAAAATTTCTGAAACACCTTGAAAATACATTCAGGATTTTGAATTACGACCAACAAAAAGCAATATCAGCAGCTGCACATCAACTGAAACTTGAAACTGCATTAGCTTCAGCATCACGCAAAAAGGAAGACACCCGCGATCCGTTGAAAAACTACACCAAACTCTCGTTCAGCCAGCTTTCAGACTTAACTCCGAACTTCAACTGGCAGTTATTCTTTTTGGAAACCAATCTCGAAAACGTTGATACCGTTATTGTTGGTCAGCCTGAATTTCTTTCGGCATTGAATAAAGATCTGAAAAAATTCCCTCTTGAAACCTGGAAAAACTACCTGAAATATCAGCTTGCACGGGGCTTGTCCTCCTACCTCAACGACAGCATTTACCATGAAATGTTCAGCTTTTATTCTCAAACCATCCGGGGAATTGAGCAGCCCAAACCACGGTGGAAAAGAGTAGTTGGACAAACTGATGATTTTCTTGGAGAACTGATCGGGCAGGTTTTCGTAGCGGAATATTTGCCAATCGGAACCAAAGAAAAACTGGTTGAAATTGGCAACGCGGTTAAAACCGTATATCGCACCCGGATTAAAAATTTGGACTGGATGAGCGATGTGACCAAGGGAAAAGCGATCAGAAAACTCGATACAATGATTATGAAAGTCGGGTATCCAGATCATTGGAAAGACCTCAGCAGCATGGAAATCACACGTGATTCGTATGTGCAAAATGCCATTCATGCCAACCAGTGGCACTTCAGATACATGATTTCCAAATTCGGGAAACCGGTCGACCGAACCGAATGGCAACTGCAACCACAGACCTACAACGCGTATTACAATCCATCCAACAACGAACTTGTGGTACCGGGCTGCAACATTATTGTACCGGGATACGAACGAAAACTGGCCGACGACGCCATTTTATATGCCATTATTGGCGGATCAACTTTCGGGCACGAAATGACGCATGGATTCGATGATCAGGGAAGTAAATTTGATGCCAGCGGAAATCTGAATAACTGGTGGACACCTGATGACAGCATCAAATTCTACAACAAAACCAGAATGATGGTGAGACAATTCAATCAATACATTCCAGTTGACGACCTTCACATTAACGGTGAACTTACACTGGGCGAAAACATCGCCGATCTGGGCGGAATCATCATGGGATACGAAGCATTCAAAAAAACAAAACAATACCTTTATCAGGAAAAAATTGACAAGCTAAGCCCTGACCAAAGGTTCTTCCTCGGATTTGCCCTTGCCTGGATGGTCAATCAGCGCCCCGAAGCCATTGCCAACCAGGTTCGAAGCGACGTACATTCTCCGGCAAAATACCGGGTTATCGGTACGCTTTCAAATGTGCCTGAATTTTATACCGCTTTTGGTGTAAAAGAAGGACAAAAAATGTGGCGACCCGACAGTTTAATTGTCCGAATCTGGTAAACAAGTATCATAAAACGCGTACGGTCAGGACATGTCCTGACCATACCTTACAATTCTTACACTTGGAAGTTCACGTAGTCAGGACATGTCCTGACCTTACATTTCTCCCAACTTCCTGATTTTTGATCTGGTTTCTTCCCCGTTCCAGGATCAATTCGGAGAGACTGTTTTAATCGATACAATTTATTTCCGAAGGGATTTAAGCTTAGTTTTAATCGAATTGAAACAATCTCTTATACGATAAGAAATCATAGATCATTAGTTTTGCGAATCAACAAACAAAGCTCCTTGGTTCGAACATCACTCCCAACAGATTATTCGATCGATACAAAAAGCAGCGATTAATGAATAAAAAACGAATACGCCTGTCAACAAAATCACAGTGGACGGGTTCCTCTGTTTTTATTTGGTTGAATTTAAAAAAAGTCTGAAATTTCAAGACTGAAGATTTAAATATAGCTATATGAATAAAAAAATACTTATCCTGCTGATTACGGGCATCCTGGGCATTGCTGCAACAGCTCAAACCCCGGGAGAGAATAACATTTTTACAGTAAAGAGAACACCTGAACCTTTTTTGTTTTCGGTGACCACTTTAACCCCGCAAGATCTGACATGGAGCCTGAATTATTCAGGTAGTTATGGTGAACGGGTAACCGGTCCTTTTGGATACGACGGGGTCGGACAACAATTGGCAGTAAAAGGATACCTGGGAAGCCGATTTACTTTATACGCGAATGCTTCTTTTGGTTTTCCAGGTGAAAACAATACTGCCAGTGCGCAGCAAGCCGAAATCATACATGATTTTATTGGAGGGAAAAAACCACTGGGTATACGTTTTGGTGCCGGATTAGGAGTACGCAGGGATTACAGCGATGTAAAATCGCTTTTAAGCCGGCTTACCCTGTCATTTGAGGCTCCCCGCTGGAAGGCTGGTGGCAATTTACTCTTTGAAAAAGCTTTAGCCGCAAACCGTGATCAATTTGATGTCATCACCAGCATGGGTTTCCATTACCGTTTTTTCGGCGAATTGTATGGCGGAATTGAAGCTGTAGGTGAAGATCTGGAAGGTTTCTGGGATAAAGAAGAAGCCGAAGGCGGTGCAAAATTACTGGTAGGACCTTCTATCAATATGGCACCCAAACATTCAAGGCTTTCATTTTCCCTTTCAGGCGGACCGGTATTTTATGCCACACGAAATCAGGTTACCAACACGGGAGCAATCAGAGAACTTCCATCTCAATCCGGACTTACGATAAGGGCAAGGGTTGCATTTAATTTATCCGGTTCCTGAAAACAACAGGTTGCTAAATAAATAATAGGATTATCAGTTTATTTACCCACACAAGCAGCTAAAATAAAATAATGTCATATTCAAATCCCGCTAACCTCAGAACTTACGCCATCCAAAAGTGTTTTCGATGCGGGCAGCAAAAGCCACTTCAGGAGTTGTGGATGAAACACGACAATTAATAGTTGTCATTTATCGTTTCAGGACAACTTAATAACCACTTAAATGATACCTTGAACGACTTATGAATTACCTTCGTGAAACAAACGGATATTCAAGAGATCAATTGGAAATCCGGAATTATCAGTAACTCATTTAATAAAAAAAAACGAATGAAACATATTATATTCTATTCTCTCCTGGGATTTGTGATCAGTTTATCGGCATGCCGCTCTTTTGTAAACACACAGACTACCTCAGTTGATGAAAAAATGCGCCACCATGCGGCTTACGATGACAGTACCCTAAACCGCACATTACTGCCGGTTATGATGCCATACAACCGCATTATTGATCCGGCCGGTAAAGTGATCGTTTTTGGAAGTCCTGACGTAGAGAACCATAGTCTGGATATCCAGTTAATTCCTGGATCCGGTTTATTCGCAGTTGAAGATCGTTACGGAATCGCTATACTCGACAGCCGGCACTATGAAATAATCGCCCGGTGGAGCTATCTTGATGAAGTTCCATACAAAGGATATATGAGTACCTATTCGGGGATTCAGGTCATCCAAACAGGCGCTGAAGTTCAGATTTTCTGGAGTGCCGCGAACGGGAACAATCATCAGTCGAAAGTTTTTCAGGCAAATTGGGATGGAAACAAATTAAGCATCGTAAATACCCTGGATTTTGGTCCGGAAGGAGATTCTCCCTTAGCCTTGCCAAACGAACTGGCCATTCAGGAGGAAAACGGGAAACAGTATTTATATGTCGTGTTGAATGGCAATAATAAGCTGTCAAAAATTGATTTGGAAACAAGGGAACTTGTCTGGTCGGTGAATACAGGAGTTGCTCCTTACGGCCTCCTGATTCATAAAAACAAAGCCTTTGTGACGAACTGGGGAGGAAATATTCCAACTAAAAATACTCCGGAAGAAACTGCAGGAGTACCTTACGGGAAAGTTTATACTGACCCCAAAACCGGAGCGACCAATTCCGGTTCGGTGACCGTTTTTACTTTAACTGACGGAAAGGTCATTCAGAATATTCCGGTAGGTCTTCATCCGAACGATCTCATCAACAGTCATGATGGGAAATACATTTATGTCAGCAACAGCAACAGTGATAATATATCAGTCATTGATACAGAGACGCTCGAAACGATTGAAACCATATCCGTAAAAATAAATCAGGGAGAACATGGTTTTATTGGCGATTCTCCAAATGCATTAGCGATTAGTCAGGATGATACCCATTTATATGTTGCCAACGGAATGGATAATGCCGTTGCAGTTATAAAGCTGGATTCATCGAATAAGAACAGTAAAATTGAAGGTTTTATCCCGACAGAAGCTTATCCCGGCGGACTGGCGATTTATGAAAACACCATCTTCGTAACCAATCTGGAGGGAGAAGGGGCCCGTGTAAACAGCCGGAAAATGAATCATCCGGATGAAATCACCAAAAAGGTAAACGCAGGAGCGTACAATTCTCATCACCAAAAAGCGACCGTTTCTGTCATTCCATTGCCGAATAAGGTACAATTGACAAACTATACAGAAAAGGTAAAAACACAGATGCTGAATTTCAGAACAGATCTTGCCCGCTTATCTCCCAGAGACAGACAACCTGCCAGACCCATGCCTGAGCGAATCGGAGAACCTTCGGTATTTAAGCATGTCATTTACATTATTAAGGAAAACCGCACGTATGATCAGGTTCTGGGTGATATGCCGGAAGGTAACGGGCAAAAAGAGTTATGCATTTTCGGAGATAGTGTTACACCGAATCAACATCAGCTGGCCCGCAATTTTTTGTTACTTGATAACTATTATGCCTCCGGAAAGTGTTCTGCAGAAGGGCATCAATGGACGGATGCCGCAATGGTAACCGATTACGTGGAAAAAAATGTGCGTGCATGGTTCAGAAGTTATCCGCATGTGCAAAACGATGCATTGGTTTACAATCAAAAAGGATTTATCTGGAATAATGCGGCCGATCATGGGAAAACAGTCCGTATTTATGGCGAGGCAAGCATTCCCGAAATGGATTCAAAGCTAAGCTGGACAGATATTTATGAAAACTACATGGCAGGTAAACCGCTGGTTTTTCACAATACAACAACCATATCACGGGTAGCACCGATGCTTTCTCAAAACTATCCCGGATCTGACGAGTTAAAAATTACGGATCAGGTGCGAGCCAGTGCCTTTATTCAGGAACTAAACGAATACGAACAAATGTCCGGAGATCAGTTTCCGGAATTATCCGTTATGGCATTATCCCTGGACCATACAACCGGCTCAAGACCCGGTATGCCCACTCCGCGAGCAATGGTTGCAGACAATGATCTGGCATTAGGCCGGATTATAGAGGCCGTCAGCAAAAGTCGCTTTTGGGCAAATACGGTCATTTTTGTTACTGAAGATGATTCACAGGCCGGATGGGATCATGTTTCTGCATACCGGACTACCGGGTTTGTGGTAAGCCCTTACAGTCACACGGGGAAAAAGATATCCACAAATTACAATCAAACTTGCGTTGTGCGCTCTATCGAGCAAATATTGGGAATTCCTCCGATGAACCTGATGGATGCTACTGCTTTACCGATGTTTGATTGTTTTGAGAATGAAGCCCTACCCGATTCGTATACCGCTGTCGCAAATAAAATACCTCTCAATGAGATGAATCCGGAACTGAGTTCTTTAACCGGTCTGGCCTTATCTTTCGCCGAACAATCATTACGTCCGGAATACGATCATATTGATGCGGGGAATGATGATGTTTTAAACCGTATTCTCTGGTACAGCAGAAAAGGAAACCAAGCCTATCCTACTGCATTTGCAGGTTCTGATGACGACGACGATTAACAATCCGGGTTTCTGTTCAACGGAGTTCACCAGAACTTGCGTTGAACAGCTTTTCCATCTCGGTGATCAATTCAAGTTCTTGCGGAAAATTAAAACAATTGACTGCAGGATAACATTTTGCCCTCAGGCCGGACTGGCTCTTTTCCCAATCCCTGCACGCGGCAAGCTGTGATGAAAAGGAAGCAAAAATCCGATGGCAGTGGATAAGCAATTGTGCAAATCCACATACACGTTGTTATTCAAGCTTTCGGGGAGGCTGATGCTCTGGCTCCGATTTCTTCTTTTTTTTAGGAAGAGGAAGATCTTTACTGATCGGTAATGGTTCAGAAATTACGGTCGGAACCGGAATACGAAAAATGTCTTCTTTGTTTTTAGGACGCAATTCTTTCTGCCAGTTAAAGCCTGGAAGAAGTTTATCACCTTCTTCCAATTCGGCCATAGGCTTGACTTCGCCTTCCGGAGATTTAATGAAGGTAATCCTTTTGACTTTACCTTCGCTCAGGGAAATGTTGATTTTACTACTCACTGCATTGTTTAGCCCGATTATACCATTTTGGTCGCGGGCATAGTAGTTAGACTGGCCATTTCCGTCAACAAAAATTTTATACAGGCTGTTGTTGCGAATAAATCCAGTCATATCCTTCCCCTTGATCTGGTTGAACCGAAGGCTGTCATCTTCCATGGCAATGATAAACGCATCCTCTTTCATCCTGACCTCATCGGGATCCCTGGAACGGTTAATCATTTCAATGTAATTGGCCGATATCTGATTATTGTCTGACCAAATCACCGGATCGGTATACATCTGAATCGTTGAATCGTTTGACAGGTAAACGAGCGAGTCGCACTTCCCCTGAAAATCCTTGCGAAAGAACCGAACTTTATTCCAGGCAAGAACCAGTCGTGAATTTTTAGTTGTATCAGCAGCCAGGGTATCGGCAGCCATTTTCCCGGGATCCAAATTATCCGTCGCCAGCGTATCGGTAATCAACTTACCATTGTTCATGGTATAATGAGCCAAAGAATCAGGATTCTGCACTCCGGAATTTAAAGTATCTGTAACCGCTGAGCCGGTAGTCTTTCCCGAAATCGTTGAAGCGGCAGCCAAAGAATCAGGATTCTGTTTAATCGATGATACGGTCTTCTTTTCCAGTTGATCTCTTACTAATCTGGAGGTGTTCGTGGTATCAGTTGCTAATAGTTCAGAAATCAGCTTATCAGTGATCATTGTATGAATTTCCAGCGTATCAGCAGCCAGCATGTCGTTGAGAAATGTGTTTTTTCCCAATGCCCATCCAGGTAAACTGTCGGAAGATGAAGTGTTGATCTTCATTTTATCGGCCAGCGCTCTGTTAAATTTCGTGGAGTCGGGCATTGTTATCAAACGATCGGCGTGCAAATAAAGAGTATCGGTTTCGGAATACTGAATAAGCACTGCCATATCGGAAGCCGATGCCATTTTCGTCAGGTCGTTATACTGAACCCGGTTTCCCAGCACAATAATGCTGTTTTCAATATCCTGAATCCGGGCATGCCCCATAGCCAGTCCTTCACCATTCACCTTGTCGTAAAAAATCGAATCAGCTTTTACCTTTTGTTTTCCATTCCAGATCCTGGGATTTTTGGTCAGCCTGGCAAAACCTTTCATACTGTCGTACCAGCCATATTCAGCATACAAGGTATCCTTATCGTTGTATATAAGAGTTGGACCTTCAATGTAAACCTTTTTGGTCTCGGTGAAGTAAATAAGGGTTTCCGATCTGATTTTATAATCCTTGGTTAGCCCATCCACATTGGTTTTAAAAAAAGCCTTTTTATCATTGACATAATACTGTCCGATGAGAGAGGTCAGCACATTGGTCGAATCCTTCACTGTTCCTGAGTAATTGTACGATGCGAGATCGTTGACCATAGAATAATCAAGTGAGTCAGTGGTCAGGGTTACTTTTTTGTCGATCAGTCTGACATTACGACGCGCCTTGGCCAGTTTGGTTCCGGGATCGTAATGGATAAAATCAGCATACATGTTAAGCGTATCGCCGCGAATGATATGAACGTTACCAAAAGCATCCACCGTGTTGTTGGTATACGAATACATGCTGTCGCACCACATCAGCGCTCCATCGACAGTGATGTTGACATGACCAAGCAGACGTTGAGCATTGGCAACAATCTGTTCGTTGTGATTCATCAGATCGGCATTTAAAATATCTACCTTTTTTTTGCTCTGAGCCAGAATGTTTCCAGAAAATGCCAGAAAGCAGAAAAGTCCAGGAAGGACCAGTCTGCTATATATTTGTGTGATTTTACCTTTTTTTGTCATTCAGCTTATTGCATCAATTCCGAAATAATGTCTTCCACCGAAAGATTTTCAGCTTCAGCTTTGTAGTTTTTAATAATCCGGTGCCGGAGAATACTTACGGCCACTTTCTTAATGTCATCAATATCCGGAGAGTATTTTCCCTGAAGGGCAGCCAGCGTTTTAGCCCCCAAAACCATGTATTGCGAAGCGCGCGGACCTGCACCCCACTTGAGGTATTTGTTGCTTATCGGTGCTGCGAGCTCGGTGTTGGGTCGTGTTTTGGCCGATAAGGTAACTGCATATTTCAACACGTTTTCGTTCACCGGAACTTTCAGAACCAAATCCTGAAAATAACGGATTTCTTCCTTGGAAATAATTTCATTCAATTGGGTTGAAAAATCTGAGGTCGTATTCCTGACAATCGTCAATTCGTCCTGAAATTTAGGATAATCAAGCCAGATTGAAAACATAAAACGGTCGAGTTGAGCTTCGGGCAGAGGATAAGTTCCTTCCTGTTCAATCGGGTTTTGAGTAGCCAGCACGAAAAAAGGCTTATCCAGTTCGTATTTCTGACCTGCAGCCGTTACTGTCCGTTCCTGCATGGCTTCGAGCAGTGCAGCCTGAGTTTTTGGCGGAGTACGATTGATTTCGTCGGCCAGGATTATATTGGCGAAAATAGGTCCGCGAATAAATTTAAATTCACGATCCTTATCCAGAATTTCAGTTCCGATAATGTCGGAAGGCATCAGGTCGGGAGTAAACTGAATACGTTTATACTGAAGACCAAGCACTTCAGAAATGGTATTTACAAGCAGCGTTTTGGCAAGTCCAGGAACGCCAATAAGCAGACAATGCCCACGGCTGAACATGGCAACCAGAACCTGATCGATGATTTCATCCTGTCCGTAAATACGTTTTTTTATCTCCGAACGCAACTGATCAAACTTATTGCTCAGTGCGTTTACTGCTTCAACCTCATTTTTAAATGTCATCTTCAATCTTCCTGTACGGTTATAAAAGGACTCAGTGTCAGTTCAGTTCTTTCTTCTTCCATTTGGCCGAAAGTGTTTACTATTCCTTCAGAATTTTCAGGAGAACGGTTTTCTCGTATTCGACTACCCGGAACAACCTCCCTGTCAAATGAAAATTCGTTTCATTTTGATCTAAAGTCCTGATTCGAAGCAAAGTTTAACCTTCGCACACTTTAGGCTCTTTTTTCTACTTCATCCAACCCTGATATTTGAAATTGCAATTCAAGTAAGTATCGTCGACGTGCACATAGGTTCCTGACTGTTTATCCCTAATCCATTGGTCAAGAGCTTTCTCTTTTTTGAAACCCATATATATGTTACTCAACTCGACGTAATCTTCGCGCAGATTGGCCTTGTGTGCCGGAGTGTTCTTTATGAGTTTCACAATTTTATACACTGGCCGTTGTTTGTCGTCGAGTGTTTTGAATGGTTTTGAGATTTCATTGATGTTCATTGTGGTGACAATCTTACTTACATCAGGATCCAGTTCGCTCAACCTCCATTTGGTATCTCCGGTTTCAGGATTGATAACCATTCCACCATTGTTGCGTGAGTTTTTATCGTATGACCAGCGTACAGCAGCTTCTTCAAACCTAAAAGTTCCTTTCCTGATAAAATCAGCAATACTGTCGATTTGGCTAAAAGCTCTTTCCATAGCTTCCGGAGTAACTTTTGGTTTCATAATGATGTGGCGGGTTTTGATTTGTTCACCTTTGCGATCCATTACCTGGATGATGTGGTATCCAAAATCACTTTTCACCACGTTGGAAATTTTATCGCCTTTCAGGTTAAATGCAGCAGCAGCGTATGCCGGATCAAGATTTCCTCTTCCCATGTAGTCGAGTTCTCCACCGTTACTTGCAGCTCCGTCTTCGGAATAAATAACAGCCAATGCAGCAAAACTACTTTCTCCGCTTTCAATACGGCGTTTAAATTCCCGCAAGGCTGACTTGATTCTATCTTCTTCTTCAAGGCTAACGAGCGGCAATACAGTAATCTGCGCATATTCAAGCTGTGCATCAATTTGAGGAATTTCGTCTTCCGGCAGATTTTTAAAGTGGTAACGTACCTGGGCTGGAGTAACGGTAACCTTATCAAGAATTTTATTCTGCATCTGTTGAGTCATCTGCTGATTTTTGATGACTTCTTCCAGATCAGCTTTCAACTGGACAATTGGTTTTTTAAAATAGGCTTCCACCTCTTTTTCTGAACCGAGATGGGAGACAAAGTACTGGATCCGTTGATCTAATTGTTGATTCAACTGACTATCACTAACCGTGATCGTGGTATCCATTTCAGCTTCTGCAAGGAGTAGCTTTTCCACCAGAAAATTTTCCAGAATCTCACATTTCATATCGCCTTCGGTGGTTATACCCTGTGCTTGTTGTTGCTGAAACATGCTTTCAATATCCGACTTCAGAATGATGTTCTTTCCTACTACAGCCACAATCTGGTCAACGATTTTATCCTGTGCATTGGTTTGATTGCTAAATACAACACATCCCAACAGTATAAATAAACCAATTAGTTTCTTGATCATAAACGATTATTTTTTGTTTTAAATAGTTTCACCTTATTGTTATTAATGCCTTCCTTGTATATATCTTTTTCAAGTTGTTTTAAAAACTCGATTTTCTGTTTGCTTAAAATCAGGTTCCGAATGTCGTTTTGAACATATTCAATCGGCGAAACCGTACCCTCCTTGCGATAATCACGGATGCAGACAATATAGTAATAATTCATATCACTGCTTTCGATGAAGCGGTTTGTTTGCAGAAACTTGTTCTGGTCGGTTATTTCAACAGGTGTATTTTTCAACACCAGATCAGCAGTAACCCACTGATCATTGAAACGGTCATAGGCTTTGGCATAACTCATACAATATTCGTTCAGTTTAGCCTCTTTCTCCGGATCACCGACGGCACACAAATCCTTAATATGTTCAGGGCTCGAAACCTCAATCGGAACCTTTATGTAAACGGCTTTTACGATATTTCGGTTCAGGATGAAACTTTCCCTGTGCTCCTTGAAATACTCCTGAATATCGGATTCATTAACCGTAGTATCCATTTTTTCTTTCATCAGCTCTTTTTTATACCTGTAAACAAGAAGCGAACTGCGGTATTCTTCCAGTTCTGTGCTTACATCTTTCATCGTATCGTCCAGGCTCTGTTCGGCTTTTAAAAGTAGAAGTTCGCGATGAATCCATTTTTTAATATAATCATCAGCCCATAGTGCACTGTCGGTCGCATCCAGATAATCAGGTATGTTTCCCGAAAGTTCCTTCATCGTCAAAACCCTATCACCTACCTTAACCAAAGGCTCGCCAGTATTTACAAATAAGTTACAGGCCGTCAGTAAAAGCGCCATAAAACTGATATATACAACAAATTTTCTCATTCAATCTCCTGAATTTTCTTGAGTACTTTTTTATGAATATGGACAGGATATTTCTTTTTTAAAGAATCAATCCATTCTTGTTCAATCTGTTCCTGAAAATCGGAAGCATAAAGTCCAGTCGCATCCTTCAATGATTTTTGCTCATTGTGAACAATCTTTCCGTGGACAAAGGTAGTTGTTTCATCAAAACCTAAAGGTTTTGGTCCATTCCAAATGAAATAATCCACCACCGGATCTTCTCCCTTTTCAACAGCGACTTCAGTAATCAGAATATTATTTTCGGTTTTGGTGTTAAAAACATCAGTGAGTTCCGGCTTGCTCACTTCTTTTTTATCCATTAAAGACTCAATTATGGCGCGGGTTTCTATGTCTTTGGCCTTTAAGATCCAACCTTTAAAACGATCGTTCCAGTAATATTTCTTAGTGGTCTGGCTAAAATAATTTTGAAGGCGTATGGTATCGGTTGTAGCCACATCCCAGATTTTATCTTTCGAAATATTGAAAAGCAGAATTCCGTCGTGATATTCGCTATAAACACGGGCAAATTCAGGATATTTCCGCTCAAGTTGTGTGTCTTCATAGTCCAGTAATTTCTGGTTGATGAATTTGTCGAGCATGACTTTTAATTGTGCTTCAGGATTTAACTTTTCAGGTGAATATTTCAGTTTCTGAAGAAATTCAGTAAAAGCACCTGAAGTAAACCGTTGATTAGCAAACTGAACCAGTTGATCATTTTTCATGGATTGAACAGATTCCTCCCAGTCTTTTCCCTGGATGGTATCTGAAACAGATTGAACAAGCTTTCCGAAATTCGTTTCATCAATTTTCAGCTCGTATTCAGCCCGTAATTTGCGGTCGAAAACATCATCGCTGTATTTACTGATGTCCGGATTTTTTTTGATTTTAGCTTCAAGCTCCGGCCTCATTTTATCAAAGGCTTGAGTGGTGCTCAATTCGAGCCGTTTAATGATGTGCCAGCCATATGGGGTGCGGATAACTGGTGAAATATCTCCATCATTTTTCAGTGCGAAAGAAGCTTCGGCAAACGACGGAACCATGTTTGTTGATGTGAATCGGTTCAAAACACCACCCTCAGAAGCCGACTGTTTATCATCTGAATACGTTTTGGCAAGTTCTGCGAAATCGGCTCCGGAAGTGGCTTTTAACCAGATACTGTCAGCTTCAAGTTTCAGCCTTGCAATCGTTTCTGCACTGGCTTGCTGCGGAAACATTTTCATGATGTGCGCCACTTTAATTTCTCCGGAAGTGAGCCTCTCATCGAGAACCTGAATCAGATGATAGCCAAATCGGGTCCGGACAATTTCAGAAACCTGTCCAACCGGGGTGCGGTAGGTCATGTCTTCAAAAGGATAAACCATTTGGAAAGCGCTGAAGTAGCCAAGCAACCCCTTGTTTTGAACAGCCGAAGGATCTTCGGAATATTTCGCGGCAAGTTCATTGAAATCAGCCCCGGCAATGATTTGTTTGCGCAATTCAGCGATTTTGTTCCATGCCGCCAGTGTATCAGCCGGAGAAGCTTCAGGCTTAACAAGAATAAGAAGGTGACTGACTTTTCGTTCATATTTGGTACGGTGGTAGGCAGTTTTTACCATTTCTTCGTTGAATGAAACATCCGTCAGATAAGGCTTTGCCAATTCCTTCCGGTAACCTTTCAGTTCTTCAGTAAACGAAGGAACAGTGTCATATCCCAGTCGCTCAGCTTCCAAAACTTTCAGTCTGAACCTGATGTATAGATCGAGGTATTCAACTGGTGTTTTTTTATCTTTTTCGTCCAAAACATTCGTGTTGTTTTTTCCGTAATTGGCTTCAAATTCTTCTTTGCTTACCGGAATATCGCCAATGGTTACCACTATTTCATTCTTTTTCTGGGCCGAAACGGTTAAGGTCAATAAGGCCAAAAGAATAATGAAAAATGCTCTGATCATGTTTTGAATATTAGTTATAAAATGGTCTCTTAGATACAGTTTCATTGTGCAAAATCGTTGCGACTGATTTTTATTGATTGATACGAATGCCAGATTTGCTGAAACTGACTTAGAGTTTGCTGAATATCGCCTGTCAGCTGACGAATCTTCTCGATTTCCCTTTTCACATTTTCTTTTCAATTGGTCTATCGGGAACTATAATTGGGTGATTCACTGGTTATACTTACGTCGTGTGGATGACTTTCCTGAATTCCGGAGTTGGTTATGCGGATGAATTTAGCATACTGAAGCGTTTCAATGTCTTTTGCACCACAATAACCCATTCCTGCTCTTATTCCGCCGGTAAGCTGAAGAAGGACTTCATCCAAAGATCCTTTGTACGGAACACGAGCCACGATTCCCTCCGGAACCAGCTTTTTAATATCGTCTTCCATGTCTTGAAAATACCGGTCTTTCGAACCCAATTGCATTGCTTCCAAAGACCCCATACCGCGGTAAGTTTTAAATTTACGACCCTGAAACAGAATCGTATCACCGGGAGACTCTTCAACTCCGGCGAAAAGTGATCCGGCCATTATGGAATGAGCACCGGCAGCAAGGGCTTTAACAATGTCGCCCGAATAACGTATTCCTCCATCAGCAATTACAGGAACACCGCTTTTTTTGATGGCTTTGCTCACATTGTAAATGGCCGAAAGTTGCGGAATTCCAACTCCTGCGATGACCCGGGTAGTGCAAATTGATCCGGGACCTACTCCTACTTTTACAGCATCAGCTCCTGCCAGTACCATATCCGAAGCAGCTTCGGGAGTGACAATGTTTCCTGCAACAAAATCAATTTCAGGATATCTATTTTTTGCTTTTTTGAGCATTTCAAGTACATACATTGAGTGACCGTGAGCTGTATCGATCACAATGGCATCTGCCTGCGCCCGAACCAATTCGTCAATCCGGTCGATCGTATCGCTGGCAATTCCAACAGCCGCGGCAACCCTGAGCCGTCCCTTTTCGTCTTTTGATGCCAGTGGTTTATCTTTAGCCTTGGTTATATCTTTAAAAGTCACCAAAGCAATCAGTTTGTTATTTTTGTCGACAACCGGCAATTTTTCGATCTTGTATTTCTGAAGGATAGCTGAAGCCAACTCGAGTGAAGTAGACAGATTGGTCGTAATCAGATTATCTTTGGTCATGACCTCCGAAACCAGCTTGTTCATGTCGTTTTCGAAACGAAGGTCACGGTTAGTCACAATACCCACCAGACAACCTTGTTCGTCGATAACAGGAATACCACCAATCTTAAATGTTTTCATCAGGCCAATGGCATCTCGTACGGTTTTTTCTTTCGAAATGGTGACCGGATCATAGATCATCCCGTTTTCAGCACGTTTCACACTGGTTACCTGTCTGGCTTGTTCGGTAATGCTCATGTTTTTATGAATCACGCCGATGCCACCTTCACGGGCAATAGCAATAGCCATCCGTGAGTCGGTTACCGTATCCATGGCAGCCGTCACAATGGGCGTATTCAGCCTTATATTTCGGGTAAACCAGGATGTAAGCTCAACATCTCGCGGTAAAACTTCTGAATAAGAGGGTATTAACAACACATCATCAAAAGTTAAACCTTCGGATACAACTTTATCAGCGAAAAACGACATTTATGTGTATTTTTATATTCTGGTAAAAAAACAAAACTACGAAAAAAACAGGTACAAATGTCCCGTTTTTTTCAGGGGTACAATCACTATAAACTTTAATGTATCTTAAAAATTGTTAAGCAGAATATTGGGGGAAAAAGGTTTTCCCGGAGATTTCACGCCTGTCTGCAACAGTTAGGAATTTACACCGATTAATTTAAATTACAAAAACTCAGGAGAAAATTCTGAAGGGATTAAAAGTAGGAACAACAGCGAGTGCAGTGAAATGGGAACCTTGGCTGAGCAAAGAACAAAACGCATTCCATCCAGTAAATGGGAAGAGGGCAATAAGTAAAGATTCTGAATAATTCGTCATCAGAGAGCAATTAAACCGATCTTGCACGCTCAAAAATCCCCATTTTTATGGAATTAGGGACTTTGGGACAAAAAAAGAATAAAACAGAAAAACCAGATCTTGAGCGAATTCACACAAATATTAACCAAATACTGGGGCTATTCAGATTTTCGCCCTTTGCAGGAAGAGATCATCCAATCGGTCGCCCAGGGCAAAGATACGCTTGGATTGATGCCAACCGGTGGTGGTAAATCTGTAACTTACCAGATATATTCACTTTCGAAACCCGGAATATGTTTGGTTGTTACGCCCCTGATCGCTTTAATGAAAGATCAGGTTGAAAACCTCAATCAACGTGGAATAAAGGCATTGGCCATTTATTCAGGAATGACTGCCCAGGAAATAAAAATTGCAATGGACAATGCCGCCTGGGGCAACTATAAATTTTTATACCTCTCGCCTGAACGCACAGCGACCGAACGGTTCAGGGAACGAATCGGGCAGTTGGATGTGAACCTGATTGCTGTGGATGAGGCGCATTGTATTTCGCAGTGGGGCTACGACTTCAGACCATCCTACCTGCGGATTGCTGAGTTACGTGAGTTATTACCTGAGGTTCCGGTTCTGGCCGTTACTGCAACAGCCACCTCGAAGGTGATTGACGACATTCAGGAACAACTTAAATTTAAAACCAAAAATGTACTCCGGACCAGTTATTACCGCAGTAATCTGGTTTATCTGGTAAGAAACGAAGACGATAAAGTGAATTACCTGCTGAAGTCAGTGCAAAAAGTAAAGGGTTCAGGAATTGTTTATGTAAAGAGCCGTAAGTTAACTCGTGAAATAAGCGAATTGCTTCGGAAAAACAACATTTCGGCCGACTATTACCATGCTGGCCTGAATCCCCGGATCAGGTCGGCGAAGCAGGAAGCATGGAAAAACGGTCAATGCCGGGTGATTGTTTCAACCAATGCTTTCGGAATGGGAATCGACAAAGCGAATGTAAGGTTTGTAATTCACCTGGAAGCACCTGATTCGGTTGAAGCCTATTTTCAGGAAGCAGGAAGGGCCGGTCGCGATGGGAAAACAGCATGGTCGGTTTTATTGTACAACAACAGTGACAAGGTGAAACTGGAGAAGAATGTGATTAAAGCTTTTCCGGAACCGGATGTCATCAAACGGATTTATGAAGCGATCTGCAATTTTCATCAGCTTGCTATTGGATTTGGGAAAGATCGGCTGTTTGAATTCAACATGGGCACTTTTGCGTCCCGCTTCACATTCCAGATCACAACCGTTTACAACAGCCTGAAAATTCTGCAACGCGAAGGTTACCTGGAATTAACCGATGAACTCGACAATCCGTCCAAGGTGTATTTTCAGGTTGACCGTGACGATCTGTATAAATTTCAGGTTGCGAATGCTGGGTTTGATGGGTTCATTAAACTACTACTGCGTTCGTATACCGGACTGTTTACCAATTATGTGGCGATTGATGAACAACTGATGGCGAAAAGAGCCAATGTCGATCCCGCATTGGTTTACGAGTTTTTGTGCAAACTAAGAACTCAAAAGGTCATCGATTACATTCCACAAAAAAGAACTCCGTTTATCATTTTTGTGAAGGAGCGAATTGATGTCGATCGGCTAAAAATCAGCAAGGAGAATTACGAAGACCGCAAACTCAATTATATGCAGCGGATTGATGCTGTCGTTCACTATGCATCCTCGGGGCATAAATGCCGGAGCCAGCTTTTGCTTCAGTATTTTGGTGAAACAGAATCTGTTCGTTGTGGAAAATGTGATGTGTGTCAGCAACGAAACGAATTAAATATAAGCAAATACGAGTTTGACATCACCAGCGAAAAAATCAAAAAAACATTGCTGGAACCTTGCTTTTATGAGGAACTGCTGGAGCATGTTGGTGGAAAAACGGATAACGTAGTGAAAATCGTACGATGGCTTCTGGAAAACGAAAAAATCGTTTATCGGGTCGACAACCGGATGGAATGGCGAAAATGATAAAAATACGATAACATAGATCAATTGTAAAGACGCACGGCCGTGCGTCTCTACAGGCATTTTGCATTACAGGCTCCAGACAAAAAACAATCTCCTCACAACCCGACAAAAATTGATCTCTGAGGACTATCAGTGACCTGATTTCGGGGAATCTTTACCAATAAACTTCTACTTGAACGATCTGACCAAAAATTCTTTATACTTTTGCAGCATATTTTTAGAACGCTTTTCATGAAAGAGGAAGGATTGAATAGTATTGTCTATTCAAAAAATGTCATTGAATTTATTACCGTTGCCAACGAATTCTGCAGTTTTTTGGAACGTTCGGAAGAGATCGAATCTACTGACTTTATGAGTCGACTTCAAAAATTACTTCCACTGTTATATCTAAAGACCAGTCTATTGCCTGAGTTCGGGACCGGAGATGAAGAGGAAGATGATCTCGAAAAATTCGTATCTGAAATGGATTACAATCTGATTCAGGAGAAAATACGCGGTCATACAAAAGCCAGCGACGATTATCAGGACGTATTTGTAACCGGTATGCAATTCAGCGAAGAGGCACTAACATGCAGCATTTCAGAAGATACTGCCGATATTTATCAGGAAATGAAAGATTTGGTCATGTCATTTCGGACAATGAACGAAGAGGTTATGGAGCAGGCACTTTATGAAATGCAGAATAATTTCGCCCATTTGTGGGGGCAAAAGCTTGTAAATTGTATACGGGCTCTTCACAATATCATTTATGGTGAAAACAATTTGGATGATGATTTAGAATCCGAATCAAAACAAAACGAAAAATTAAAAAATACAAACCGGAAACCCGATTGGCTGAACGACAGGTTTTCTAATCAGGGAGAATAAACGATGTACAGGGAAAACATAGATAAGTTGGAATTAGCCGAATTACCATTGATTCAGTTTGAAGGAAAAATTAGCATGATTGAATCGAAAGAAGAATATTTGGATTCGATTGAATACCTGTCGCAGCAATCGTTACTTGGATTCGATACCGAAACCAAACCTGCGTTTAAAAAAGGAGAATTTAACGAAGTGGCCTTGTTGCAGCTTGCAACTAAAGATCGTGCCTTTTTATTTAGACTAAACCGGATTGGTTTCGGAAATGCCTTGAAAAGTATTCTTGAAAATCCTGAAATTCGAAAAGTAGGCGTTGCTATCCGCGACGATATTAAAGGACTTCAAAAGATGAATAACTTTAAACCCGGAGGGTTTGTTGAGTTACAGGAGCACGTTATCGATTTTGGCATTCATGATTTCAGCCTGAAAAAAATATCTGCCATCGTGTTGGGTTACCGCATTTCGAAAGCACAGCGCGTTACCAACTGGGAAGCGCAGGATCTGTCAGAAGCACAACAGATTTATGCGGCTACCGATGCGTGGATTTCGCACCGGATTTACGAATCCCTGAATCAGCAATAAACACAACCAATACCTGTTTATGTTGAGTGGGCATAACCGGAGATTCCTTAAATCACTATTGCATTAACATACCATTGTATATGAATTTAGATAGCACTAACGATGTCCAGTCGAAATATAGCCGGGTTGTACTGAAACCCGGAAAGGAACAATCACTCCAGCGCTTTCATCCGTGGATTTTTTCCGGAGCCATTCACGAAATTGAGGGCAGAGTGGAAGAAGGCGATGTGGTGGAAGTGTTTTCAAGCAAGAATGAATTTCTGGCCATCGGACATGTTCAGATTGGATCCATCGCTGTCCGCATTTTTTCGTTCGAACAAGTAGAACCCGATTTTAATTTCTGGAAAGGGAAACTTGACCGGGCATTGGACGTCAGGAAAAAACTCTGTTTGGTGGATAATTCGCAGACCAATGTTTACCGTTTGGTGCATGGCGAAGGCGACGGACTTCCCGGACTGATTATTGATTTTTACAATGGAACGGCTGTGATTCAGGCCCATTCCGCCGGAATGTTCCTGATCCGCGATACGATTGCCAAAGCCTTAAAAGAAGTAATGGGCGACCGCTTGGTGGCTGTTTACGATAAAAGTGAAAAAACCGTGCCTTTCAAAGCTGATCTGGAACCTAAAGATGGTTATTTACTGGGCCAATCCGAAGTGTTTGAAGTTCAGGAATACGGAAACCGTTTTAATGTGGATTGGGTAGATGGCCAGAAAACAGGCTTTTTTGTCGACCAGCGCGAAAACCGCAGGTTAGTTCAGGAATATTCGAAAGACCGCAGTGTGCTAAACATGTTTTGTTATTCAGGTGGATTTTCGTTTTATGCCATGCGCGGAGGTGCCAAACTGGTTCATTCGGTCGATTCTTCGGCCAAAGCCATCGATCTGACCAACGAAAATGTGAAACTGAATTTTCCGGACGATGTTCGCCACGAGGCTTTTGTTGCCGACGCATTCAATTACATGGATCAGAATAAAGATAAATACGACCTGATTATTCTCGATCCTCCTGCTTTCGCCAAACATCGCGGTGCCTTACCTCAGGCATTAAAAGGATATAAACGACTTAATCTGAAAGCTTTTCAGCAGATTGCCCCGGGCGGAATCCTGTTTACTTTCAGTTGTTCGCAAGTAGTAACCAAAGATAAATTCCGTGAAGCTGTATTTTCAGCAGCAGCCATTTCTGGTCGCAAAGTGCGAATCCTGAGTCAGCTGGTTCAGCCACCCGATCATCCGGTGGATATGTATCACCCTGAAGGTGAATATTTGAAGGGATTGGTGCTGTACGTTGAATAGTTGCAGGTTGCCCCCATGAAAAAGACACAATCCCGATCATTGGAATTGTGTCTTTTTCATTATTTAATATTGGTTTTGTTTAACCCTGTGGTTTCAAAATATAATAAGCATATTTTCCGTCGGGATATTCGCCTTCAATGAGCATAGGCTCCTTGCTGTTTGTGCGCCTGAATACACTCTCAATATCATCTTTGCTCGCAACCGCGACTTTATTAATATCGGTAATGATAAAACCGTCTTTTATTCCGGCATCTTTAAGTTTGCCATTACTCAGTTTGGTAACCTGCACACCTTCATCGATTTGAAGCTTTGCTTTCTCTTTTTCAGGAATTGGTCCAAATTCCGCACCAAGCACCGACATCGGTTCTTTCATGATAGAAGTATCGCCTTTCATGTTACGCAAAACGACGTTAACATCTCTTAATTCACCGTTCCGGATATAGCCTACATCAACCTTATCTCCGGGGCTGTATTCGCCAATTTGTTCCTGCAATTGAGAACTTGTTTTGACACTGTTACCATTTATTGAAACAATAATATCACCTTCTTTAATTCCTGCATCCCTGGCTGCGCCATCCGTTGTTGTATTCCTGACGTATGCACCTTCAACTTTCTCAATTTTATTCGACTTGGCAATACTGTCATTAACCGATTGCATGGTTACGCCCAAAACGGCACGTTGTACTTCACCATACTTCTTTAAATCGACAACCACTTTTTGAACAATCGTGGCCGGAATTGCAAATGAATAACCCGAGTAGGAGCCAGTTTGAGACGCAATCGCAGCATTAATTCCAACTAATTCGCCATTGGTATTAACCAACGCGCCTCCACTATTTCCGGGATTGACTGCCGCATCTGTCTGAATGAAAGATTCCAATGGCATTTGACCACCAATAATTCCAATGCTTCTTGATTTTGCACTGATAATACCTGCTGTAACTGTTGAGTTTAGGTTGAATGGATTTCCAACCGCCAGTACCCATTCGCCAAGTTTAAGTTCATCAGAATTTCCCCAGGCAAGATAGGGTAAATCGGTTGCATCGATCTTTACCAAAGCAATGTCAGTATTCGGATCACGACCGATCACTTTGGCTGTGAATTTACGGTTGTCGTTTAAAATAACCTGAAGGTCGGTTGCGCCATCAACAACATGATTGTTCGTGACAATATAACCATCAGGACTAAGAATTACTCCTGAGCCTGAAGCCATGGCAAATTGTGGTGATTGTTTGTATCCGCGCGGCACATTGCCTTGCTGTGGCCCGTTTGGTCCGAAAAAGAAATTAAAAAACGGGTTGTCTGCAGCGTCACTCATCTGTTCATGCATTTTTACTTCTATATGAACAACTGCAGGAACAGTTTTTTGGGCGGCGAAAATCAAATCAGGTAATTGCGCCGAAGAACTGTTATTCGTAACATTCGAGGCAAGATGTACCGGTGTCTTTTCGTTACTTGTTAGTTGATAGCCGGGAACATCTATAAACTTGTTATTCAAAAAAATGGCCAACGCTGCTGCTGCGAAAGCGATAATAAATACGGATGTGATTTTTTTAATTGTTTTCATAATGATTAAAATTTGAATTTGGTATCACCTTTTCATATAATGTGCCACAAAAAACTAATTAAAATCAATTTTGAATTATTTATAAAATATTAAACTGAATCAACACAACTAACTGAATATAAACTGTTAATAAATGTAAAACTAACTTATTCTGTGTGATTTGGCAAAAAACAGCACTAAAATTGGCCGTCTTTTAGGGTGAAGATTAAATATGTTCAATTTCTGAAAATGGCAGTCTATGACAAAATTTCATCCTGAATTTTTAAGTGCAGAATTATGGATGATTAGCTATCCCTGGTGCAAAGCAGTACCTGAATAATATTTCTTCCTGAACCAGAATGCCACATTGACCAAACCAATCATAACCGGCACTTCAACCAGAGGGCCGATTACCCCGGCAAAGGCTTCGCCGGAATTAATTCCGAAAATGGCAATGGCAACCGCAATGGCCAGTTCGAAATTGTTACTTGCTGCGGTAAACGCGAGAGTTGTGGATTGCTCGTAGGTTGCTCCTATTTTTTTGCTCATAAAGAAAGAGCCCAAAAACATAATCACAAAGTAAATCAGCAAAGGAATTGCAATAAGCACAACATCCAGCGGAATTTTTACAATATATTCACCTTTGAGCGAAAACATAACAACGATAGTGAATAGCAATGCAATAAGGGTTAACGGACTTATCTTTGGAACAAACCTGTTTTCGTACCAAATCTTGCTTTTGACAGGAGTTAGAATGAACCTGGTTAAAAATCCGGCAATCATCGGAATGCCCAAATAAATAAACACACTTTCCGCGATGGCGCCCATCGTAATATTAGAAACAGTTTCATTGACAGGAACTCCAAACCAAGCTGGCAGAATAGCAATAAATACATAAGCATATACCGAAAAGAGCAACACCTGAAAAACAGAATTAAGAGCCACCAATCCGGCAGCATACTGAGTATCACCTTTGGCCAGGTCGTTCCAAACAATTACCATCGCAATACAACGTGCAAGGCCTATCATAATGATCCCATACATGTAAGGCAGGTTGGCATTGTTTTCGCCCGGAAACAGTTTAAAGAAAATAATGGCAAGTACAAACATCAATATGGGACCGACCACCCAATTCTGAAATAAGGAAAGTCCCAGAATTTTGGTATTCCTGAAAACATCACCCAACTCCTCGTATTTCACTTTAGCCAGCGGCGGATACATCATTACGATTAAGCCAATGGCTATAGGAATATTAGTAGTTCCTACCGACATACTGTTCCAGAAATCTGCTACATTTGGACTTACCCAGCCCGCCAGTACACCAATAAACATAGCAAGGAAAATCCACAAGGTCAGGTAGCGGTCGAGAAATTTCAACCGTTTTTTTGAAGGCATCCGTTTTGTTTTAGATCTGTCTGTAACCAGAGACTGTAATACTGAAGATACCTGTCTCTCCATTTTGGAAACTGTCAATTTCCTGTTTCGACAAATAATTTTCGAGAATTTCGGCAGGGATTACGATTTTCTTTAACTTATGAACGGCAACATTTTCAAATCCTGCTTCAGTAATCATTTTAAGGTATTTATCCTTATCAATTGCGCCCGCCACGCATCCTGCATACATTTCGGCATCTTTACGAATCGGATCAGGCAAATCACCTGTTATAACCACATCCGAAACGCAGAAATGTCCTCCGGACTTCATGACCCGGAAAATTTGTGCAAAGGCTTTTTCTTTATCAGGAACCAGGTTCAGCACACAATTGCTGATTACCACATCAAATGCTTCGTCAGGCAAAGGCATATCTTCGATATCACCTTTCACGAATTCAACATTGGCGTAAGCTAGCTTTCCGGCATTTTCACGTGCTTTTTCGAGCATCGCATCCGTAAAATCAAGTCCGGTCACACGACCTTCATCGCCAGTAATTGCACGGGCTACAAAACAATCGTTTCCAGCACCGCTTCCCAAATCCAATACGTGATGGCCTTTTTCAATTCCGGCAAATTCAGTGGGCAGTCCGCAACCCAACCCAAGATCAGCCTCCGGATTGTAACCTTTCTGACCTGAATAATCATCGCTGAACATGGTGTAATCCACATCGCCGCAACTACTGGTACTTCCGCAACAGGAAGATTGGCTGAACAACTTACTTTGTTTGGCAATTTCGCCGTACTTCTCCTGAACGACAAGCTTTAATTGATCCTGATTCATAATCGTTAAATTTTAACATCAGACTATTACTACATTTATTCCCGAACTATCAAACAGATAACGCGACAATCCGGGAACCATTCTTGACGAGATTATCAATTTTTAAATAACCGCCCTTATAAATTTTCAACATAGAACTTCCAAAAACCATCTTTGATTTCGTCTCTGACCCGAATATATTCACTCCAGACAAATTCATCCGTTCCGATAACGTGTGACGGATCATCAAAGCCAATATGCAGACGATGTTGAACTTTCCCGGTAAAAGCCGGACATGCTTCGTTGGCTCCGCCACAAACGGTAATCACGTAATCCCATTCTTCACCCAAATACATATCAACCGGGTCAGAAGTATTTTGACTGATATCGATTCCGACTTCTTTCATCGCGGCAACTGCCTGTTGGTTGAGCTTACCGGAAGCTTCAGTGCCTGCAGAGCAAACCGTGATGGCAGGATCGAATGATTGAAGAAAACCGTGTGCCATCTGGCTGCGACAGCTGTTGCCGGTACATAGAATTAATATTTTCATGTGATTATATTTTTACTCAATGGTTTCTTTTGTTTTTGTTACGAGTTTCGGGTTTCGGGTTTCGATATCGCGTAACTCGCAACCCGAAACGCTTGTATAGTCATCCTCTTGTGCGTCAAAATTTTGGTCTTGTCATGGATGTTCATGTGATTACTGTTTTGCTGTTACGATTCCTTTAATAATTAATACCACCATCGAATTGGGGGCATTGGAGTTAACACTAATGGTCTTGGTGAAAGCTCCAACATTATTCGTATTGTATTTAACTTTGATGCTGGCGTCTTTTCCCGGTGCAATTGGTTCTTTTGGCCATTCAGGAACAGTGCAGCCACATGAAGCTTTTACATTACTTAATATCAACGGAACATCACCATTGTTGGTAAATTTGAATTCACAATTACCATCATCTCCCTGAGAAATAGTCCCATAATCGTGTGTGGTTTTTTCAAACACGAGTGAATCCTGAGCACTTGTCTGGCTGGTCCGGGCATAAGAGCCTAAAACACTAAAAGTAAGAGCCAGCAAAATTAAAATTGATTTTTTCATTCTTTTTTATTTATCGATTAATAAGCTATTTATATTTTTCATCTTGCGGTATCACATTCCGTAATACATTCAACCAAACTCTCTTTTATTGGTGTGAAAAAAGAGTCAAATAAATGCATGTACTTCTCAATATTAGAGTGACATAAACAGTAGTTAATTTTTAATCCGTCAATCTCGCCGTGAATCAAACCCATATCGCGCAGTTCTTTCAGATGTTGCGAAACCGTTGTCCGGCTTAGTGGTAAATTATCTGAAATATCGCCCGAAATGCAGGTTTTTGTTTCTGACAGATACTTCAGGATAGACAATCTCGCCGGGTGCGAAATTACTTTGGCGAACTGTGCCAATTCCTGTAACGATTCTTCAAATTTTTCTGATTTGTTCATGGCTTAATTTCTAATGACGCAAACATACGACACAGATGCGAATAAAAAAAATATTGTGTTACTTTTTTTACAGAAAATTTCATTCTTCAGCCTAAAACGCCTTTTTGTGAACGAATCCATTTCCAGTCAGGTTAAAACCAGAAAGACACAAGCCGACCCCGAATCAATAAATTCAGAATCGACTTGTTTGGTATTGAATTCAAGCATTGAACTTCGCCAATTCCAATGCCTTCAAATCAATCAGTCCAGTTTTCAACAACTCATTTCCCCGGCATTTTTCTTTGCCGAAAGCAGGTTGTATGCACCTTTCACAACCACTTTGGAAGTTTTCACATCAAAATCTTCCGGAAGAATAATTTCGGTATATCCTCCATCAGAAACACCTTTATGCACTTCAATCATACGGTATTCAGTAAATGGCTTGCCACCTTCTTCCTTGTTCTTGTCGAAGATGAAAATATAATCCTTTTCGTCGAAACTAACAACGGCATCCGAAGGCAGGGAAGTCACTTCATTGTTCGATGATTCAATGATAGCATTCACATACATACCGGGCAATACGTTTACACAATCGCCCGGAACACTGGCATAAACTTTATAGGTTTTATCGGTGCTGATCGATTTGCCGGTCTGGTAGATTACTGCTTCGTGCTGTTCGGTTTCGTTGTTAATAAAGAAACGGATCTTCTGGCCTGCTGAAACTTTATTGACATCTTTCTCGAACAGGGTGAGTTCAAGAAAAAGCTTGTCGCTGTTCACAATCACGAACATGACATCAGATGGAGAAACAAATTTCCCGATATTGATATTGACTGTTTTCACGAATCCCGAAATGGGCGAAACCACAGCCACAGAGCGACTAATATCATCTTCGTGCAGCTTGTCCGTATCGATGCCGATCAGCGCCAGTTTCTGTCCCAGTGCTTTCACCTGCGCCTTCAGATTTTTATAATCAGAAGTAACCTGCTGAAGGTTTTGTTGTGAATAGACATCGTTCTTATAAAGTTCGGTATGACGATTAAATTCAGCTTCGGCAAATTCAAATTTGTTTTTGGCTTCCAGGTAGTTTTGTTGGATATCAATAAAATCCTGATTTTCGAGAATGGCCAGTGTTTGCCCTTTTCGAACCACATTTCCCGGCATCAGCGATGTGCTTTTTACAAACCCGCCCATAGGCATACAAACGGTTGCAAGGTTTTGCGGCGCAACAGCAACCGTTCCGCTGACCTTAAGTGTGCCGCTCAGCGATCGCAGTTCAATCGCACCGGTTTCAATGCTGGCCAGAGCGATCTGGTCGTCGCGTAATTCTACAATATCCTCCGGAAGTATTTCTACCTCCTGAGTTTCAGTATTTGCTTTCGGGCCACTAGTACATGAAACCAAGGCAAAAATTAGATTAGCTAAAATTGTTGTCGCAATAAATTTATTTGGTGTCTTCATCTTCAGATTTTAAAATATTTTACCGGTTAAAAAGTCGATTGAAAGAATCGTTTGGTTGTAATTATTCAACGCATCGAGGTAGTTTTGCCTGATGCTTAATGCGCGGCTAAGGTTCATAATGTAATCGAGGTAATCCATGGCTCCGGCTTTGTAACTGCGTGTAGCCTGATCGATAATCAAATTAGCTTCAGGAACGGCCTGTTTTTCGTAATAATCCACGCTGTTTCTATATTTAGCATATTCTCCCAGCAACGAGCGGTAATTCCCGGCCATCGATTTCGAATAGTATTCGGCATTTGTTTGTGCTACCTGTTCTTTCAATCGGGCAGCCTTTGTTTTGGATGTATGCGGAACAAACCACAATGGGATAGCAATGCCAGCCTGAATGCCGTTGAATCGGTCGCCTGTACCAAAAGTGCGCGGAACTCCGTTCACTTCCTGAATACCCTGCATGGTTTGACTGAAATATCCAATACTGAAATCAGGCATCATGCGACTTTTCTCCAGCTTCGTTTCAACCTGTGCTATTTCAACCTGCTGTTGCACAAATTCCACCGAAGGATTTCCTGGCAATGCGGTATTTGCAGCTAAGGGCGAATAATCCGCACGACGCAAAATGGTGTCGGCAAGTGACAGATCTGACTCTGTATTTAACAGCGTTTGCAGCTTTTGTTTAGATATAATCAAATCGGCAATTACCTGTTGTAACTGGTTCTTCACTTCGAGGCTTTGTGAACGGGCGGATATCATTTCCAGCCGGTTTGTTTCGCCCAATCTGGCCCTGAGTTCGGCCGCCCTGAAAAATCCGGAATACAAACTATCCTGATAAGCAAACAATTTTTGTTTCGAATGCAGGTAAGCCAGTTGCCAGTAAACCTGTTTCACCTGAATGGCAATTTCGAGTTGCGAAGCTTTCAACTGCCATTCGCTGCTTTTCACATGGGCATCAGCCAGTTTATTCTGATTGATGTAAACCGTAGGAAAAGCAAAGGATTGCGAAATGCTCAGACTGTTGTCGTTCGAATAGGAATTAACCTGACCATATTGCCCGTCAATCGTTGTTTTTGGAATATCCACGGATGCTCCTTTTAAGGCACGCTGAACATCGACTGAATATACCGAAGAGCGAACTGACAAATTACTGTCAAGTGCCATTTGAATGGTCTGTTCCAGATTCATGGTTTTCAATTGCTGAGCCTTTGTGGTTAGGAAAAACGATGAACCCAAAAGTAGCATCAACAAAACAGACATTGTTTTCAATGATTTCCCTTTCATTGAAAATCTGAATTTACGTGAAGAAAAGAAGATGTAAAAGACAGGCAGAATAATCAAGGTTAATAATGTAGCTGAAATCAATCCGCCAATAACTACCGTTGCCAGTGGTTTCTGAACCTCAGCACCGGCAGAGGTTGACAAGGCCATGGGAAGGAAGCCAAGCGAAGCCACCGCCGCCGTCATAATAACAGGACGCAAACGTGTGTGCAAACCTTTCAATACACGTTGGTTAATATCGGTCATGCCTTCCTTTTCGAGACGGTTAAACTCAGCAATCAGTACAATTCCGTTGAGCACCGCCACACCAAACAAGGCGATAAATCCGACACCTGCCGAAATGGAAAAGTTCATGCCGCGCAACCAGAGCGCGATTACTCCGCCAATGGCCGACATGGGAACTGCGGTAAAGATTAACAGGGTTTGTTTGACCGAATTAAACGTAAAAAACAGCAACACAAATATGAGAAGCAAGGCTACGGGAACTGCAATGGACAAACGCGCTTTGGCTGCTTCCAGGTTTTGAAACTGACCGCCATACGTTACGTAGTAGCCTGTTGGCAATTTTACATGGGTGTCCATTTGTCTGGTTACTTCTGAAATAACACTTTGAACATCACGGTTACGGACGTTAAAACCAACGGTTATGCGGCGTTTGGTATTTTCGCGCGAAACCTGTGCGGGACCCGATTTGATCTGAATATCGGCTAACTGTTCAAAAGGTATCTGTCCTCCGTTGGGTAATGCCACCGAAAGGTTTTTCACATCTTCGAGGTTTTGCCGGTAATCCTGATCCAAGCGAACCACCAGTCCGAAACGCTTTTCTTCGTCGAACACCACTCCCGCCTGACTTCCGGCAAAAGCAGCACGCAACACCAGATTGAGTTCCTGTACTGAAAGACCGTACTGAGCCAGACGGTCACGGTTGTATTCAACCTGAACCTGAGCCAGTCCGGTAACTTTCTCCACATTAATATCTTCGACACCTTCAATAAGCTGAATGATTTTCTCCACTTCCCCGGCTTTTTCAGAAAGAGTGTTCAGATCGTCGCCGAATATTTTGATCGCAATATCCTGTTTCGAACCCGAAAGCAATTCGTTAAAACGCATTTGAATCGGCTGCTGGAATTCGAATTTAACACCGGCTAATACCACCAGTTTTTCTTCCATTTTTGCCACCAGTTCTTCACGGGTTTCTGCGGAAGTCCACTCGCTTTTATCTTTGAGGGTGATGATGTAATCGCCCGTTTCCATGGGTGTAGGATCGGTTGGGATTTCGCCGGCACCAATTTTACAAACCGTATGTTTTATTTCAGGAAAATTGTAGAGCAGTATTTTATTGGCTGCCACAACCTTTTCGATGGTATTGCTGAGAGAACCGCCCTGCAAAGTCATTACACCGGCAGCCAGGTCACCTTCTTCGAGCTGTGGAATAAATTCGCCACCCAATTGGCTAAACAGAAACAGGCTGGACAAAAACAAAACGATAGCCGATACGGAAACCAACAATTTGCGACGGAGGGCGAATGCAATAACCGGACTAAATCCTTTATGCAGGCGATCCATCAGTTTGTCTGAAAAATTCCGCTTGTGTTCAGTCTTTTTGCTCAGAAACAGAGCTGAAGCCATTGGAACGTAGGTAAGCGAAAGAATTGCAGCCCCCACCAAAGCAAAAACCACGACCTGAGCCATTGGGCGGAACATTTTTCCTTCGATGCCCACCAATGCCATAATGGGTATATAAACGATCAGGATAATGACTTGCCCGAAAGTGGCCGAACTCATCATCCGTTTGGCTGAATCGAATACGTTTTCATCCATTTGTTCCTGATTGAGCTTTGTAACTCCCGGATGATGATGTTTACTCATTGATATCCGGTGTACCACACTTTCAACAATGATAACCGCACCATCCACAATTAAACCGAAATCGATAGCTCCAAGGCTCATCAGGTTGCCCGATACTCCAAAGAAATTCATCATGGATACGGCAAAAAGCATGGCCAAAGGAATAACCGAAGCCACAACAAGTCCGGCCCGCAGATTACCCAATAACAAAACCAGAATGAAGATGACGATCAATGCCCCTTCTATTAAGTTTCTTGAAACAGTACCGATCGCACGCCCAACCAGGTCGGAACGGTTCAGGAATGGTTCAATGGTGACACCATCAGGCAATGATTTTTGAATGGATTGAATGCGTGTTTCCACACTTTCGATCACCTCATGAGCATTTGCTCCTTTCAGCATCATCACTACCCCACCAACGGCTTCGGTTGTATCGATAACCAATGCGCCATAACGCGTCGCGCTTCCAAATTGGACGGTTGCCACATCCCTCACCAGGATTGGAATTCCTGAAGGATTGTTCTTTACGACAATCTTTTCAATGTCTTCTAAGGTTTTAACCAGACCAATTCCGCGAATAAAATAAGCAGTAGGCTTTTTATCGAGGTAAGCACTTCCGGTATTTTCATTGTTTCTTTCGAGGGCCTGAAAAATGTCAGTAAGCGTCAGGTTCATTCCTCGAAGTCTTTCAGGATTAACTGCAATTTCGTATTGTTTTACGAACCCGCCATAGCTGTTAATATCGGCCACCCCGGGAGTTCCGAGCATTTCACGGCGTACAACCCAATCCTGAAGAGTACGCAGTTCCATGGGCGTATATTTCTTCTCCAGACCTTTATCAACGGCAAGCCTGTACTGATATATCTCACCCAATCCGGAAGAGATAGGCGCCAGTTCAATTTTAGCAAGACCTGTGGGGATTACTTCCTCGGCTTCTTTGAGCCGCTCGCTCAATTGTTGCCTTGCCCAATAAACATCTACCCCATCTTTAAACACAACCGTAATAACAGACAAGCCTAACCGGGAAATGGAGCGGAGCTCAATAATATCCGGAATATTGGCCACTGCCACTTCAATAGGTGCGGTAATGAAGCTTTCAACTTCCTGCACGGCCAGCGATGGAGCAATTGAAATAACCTGCACCTGATTGTTGGTTACATCAGGAATTGCATCAATGGGCAAGCGGGCAATAGAATAAGTACCCCAGCCAATTAAGGCAACGACAAACAAACCGACAATAAATTTATTTTTGATTGAAAAATGAATGATACGTTCGATCATAGAATGAATTCCTTAAAAAAGTTAATACAAAGATTGACAGACCTCCCACGTCAGGGGAAGCAGTATCTAAAAAGAAAAAAGGACTGTATTAGCTAATTTGAGGCGGTTGCCAAATGGATACCGAAGTAGTAGAAACGTAATCAGAAGTATAAGCTGGGAACTGCTTTTGTGTATATGAAAAGCATTTGAAATGAACGATAAATTCATGAAAGACTACAGGAGTTGTGCAACACTGACAGGTACAAAACGGCGAGCAATCGTCAGTCTCGTGCTGATGATCTGTTGCGTCCTGAGCTTGTTCAACTTTACAGATATCATGATCCTCCGGAACATCAACGCAGGGTATTGCAGTGAGTACCAAAAAATAGATCGATAATATGTATGCAAGAAGTTTCATAAATCAGCAGGCAAATATAAGAATTAGTGGTCAGAAATCAAGGATAGGATAAATTGTGCAATTCAATTTATTGTAGGCGAACACAAAAATACCCGGTGGCTTTTGTAGAGACGCACATTGGTCTCCAACACAATCAATTACAAGATACCGTGGTTTGTAGAGACGCACGGCCGTGCGTCTCTACAAAATTTTCCCATGATGTTCACAGAGACGCACGGCCGTGCGTCTTTACCCCAAAACTGATTCTCGGCTATATGACGTTTGGCGTGTGTCAGGTAAGATATTGATAGCATAAAACAAATGATTAATGAAGTAAATTCCAACTATCCATCATAGAGCCAAAATATTATTTTCAAAAAGGATAAATAAGAATTGCTTCTTCTACCTGCAAACCAAAACGTGCTCTTTCCCAGCCAAGCTTAAAAGATTTGCGTTTAGTTTCAAAGTATTTTGTAAATTGTATCAGTTTTAAAACGTACAGTTATGGAAACAAACGAGAAACAACGATCCCGGGCTGAAGAAAATTTCACAGGAAAACCAGAGAGCAAACTTTTAACTTTCGTAAAAAAACATCTCCTTGTTTTTTCTCTCCTGGCCATAATCATTTGTATTATTCTCGGGTTTATGATAAAAATAAACATCATGGAAAGGAGTTCACTGGCCGAAAAAGAACTATTGGTGAACCTTTACGAGAACAAAATGGACAGTCTAAGCCTTTCAGACATGGAGCTCACCTCCAGAGTGTTTTCCTGGGCCATCAGAAGTGAAATGACACGTCAAAACCTGGAACAGGTGAACCTATTCATTAAGCGTTTGGTGAAAGAACCAAATATCAGCAAAATACAATTGATCGACCCGGCTACCGCAACCGTTTTATTGTCAAGTGATAAAAAAGAGGAAGGAACGATTATTGAAAATACCCTTATCCTGCAAGCAGAAAAGACAGTTCAACTGTCGGATGATGCCGGGATTACAATCATAAGCCCGGTAATGGGATTGGATTCAAGAATTGGAATATTGGTAATTGAATTAGAAAAAAACTAATTATGACTACTTACGAAGAACTCTTATATTGGTTAAAAGAATCATGGAATTTTGAATTATTCCATCTGGGGACAAGCCAGTTCACGACCAAAACACTTGTTTTACTTGGCATATCACTATTTCTACTTTTCTACATCTCGTCTAAGATCAGAAGACTACTTGTGAAAAAGATTTTCCCTCGCTATGATCTCGATATCGGCGTCAGTCAATCGATAGCAACAATCATACGTTACATACTGGTTATTATAGGTTTAGTTATTATTTTCCAGACAACAGGCATTGATCTTAGTGCGATAGGCCTGCTGATTGGAGCACTTGGAGTTGGTATTGGTTTCGGCTTGCAAAATATCACCAACAATTTCATCAGCGGTATTATTATTTTGTTCGAAAGGCCCATAAAGGTAGGTGACCGAATTGAAATAGATAAACTTGCAGGCAATATCGTGGATATTTCAGCCCGGGCAACAACAATTATTACGAACGATAATATTGCAGTTATTGTACCCAATTCCGATTTTATTAATTCAAGGGTGATTAACTGGAGTCACAATAACCGAAGAATAAGGTTAAACTTTCCGGTTGGTGTTTCATACAACGAAGATCCGGAGAACATAAGAACGCTGCTTACTCAGGTAGCCAATGAAAATCCCGGAGTACTACGTTCCCCCGAGCCATATGTCCTTTTCGATGAGTTTGGTGACAGTAGTCTGAATTTTAACCTTCTGGTTTGGACCGCTGAATACATTGACCGGCCAAAGATTCTGAAAAGTGAATTATATTATGAGATATTCAGAATATTTAAAGAACATCAGGTTGAAATTCCTTTTCCTCAAAGGGATATTCATTTAAAATCAGGGTTTGAAAAAGTAAGTGATAAATCAGAGAATTAACATTTAGTAAATGGCTAAAGCAAAAAAATTTGGTGCATTTGGCGGAGTCTTCACCCCTTCCATCCTCACGTTATTAGGTGTTATCATGTACCTTCGGTTGCCATGGATTGTCGGGCAGGCAGGTCTTTGGGCCACTTTGGGTATCATTCTGGTAGCGCATATTATATCCGGGAGTACAGGACTTAGCGTCGCATCCATCGCTACCGATAAAAAGGTAGAAACCGGAGGAACCTATTACATCATTTCACGCAGCCTCGGCCTGCCTATTGGAGGTACGCTGGGTTGGGCACTTTTTGTCGGCTTATCATTCAGTGTAAGTTTATACCTGATCGGTTTTGCCGAAGTATTCCTGGGATATTTCGGTTTTGAGGTCAGTATAAACGCCATTCGGATCGCAGGATCCATCATCCTTCTGCTGGTTACCATTCTGACTTTTATAAGCACCTCTCTGGCTATAAAAACACAATACATCATACTAACGATCATGGCGCTTTCGCTGTTATCGGTATTTTTTGGCAAGCATGAATATACACCTGTTGTCCCGCAGTTAGGCGCAATTCCCACATCACTGCCGTGGATCACTCTTTTCGCCATTTTCTTTCCGGCGGTTACCGGTTTCGAGGCCGGGGTATCCATGTCAGGAGATCTGAAAGATGCCCGAAAAAATATCCCGTTTGGAACCATTGCCGCAATTTTGGTTGGACTGATTGTCTATGTGGGCCTGGCATTTTTTTTATCCTATACAGTCAACAACGATCTGTTGGTTAACGATCCTGAAGTTCTTTTCAAGATTTCATGGATTCCTCAACTGGTGATTGCCGGAATTCTCGGGGCAACGCTTTCTTCGGCACTTGGAAGTATTATGGGGGCACCACGCATCATGCAGGCAGTTGCCAAAGATGGCATAGCGCCCTTCTTTTTCAGCAAAGGTTACGGAGCCTCCAACGAACCACGCAATGCTCTTTTACTCACATTTATCATTGCTGAAGGTGGCATCCTGATTGGCGATTTGAATGTAATCGCCCGGATAGTCACAATCTTTTTCATCATTACCTATGGGTTTTTAAATATTACGTATACGGTTGAAAGCTGGGCCAGCAGCGATTTCAGACCATCGTTTAAAATACCCCGGATTGTTAGTATGATTGGAGCAACTGCTTGCATCATTGTGATGATCGAATTGGATATAATGGCTTTGGCCGTTGCTTCTGTCATATTGGTGGGACTCTTTTTTTACCTGAAAAATAAAGAACTCAAATTACACTCAGGCGATACCTTATCGAGTATTTGGTTATCACTCGTGAAAACCGGACTGTTAAAACTCGCCAAAACCCAGATGAATACCCGAAACTGGAGACCCAATGTGATCCTGTTCAGTGGCGGAACGTCCAACAGGCCGCACCTTATTGAAATTGGGAAAGCATTGGTTGGGAAACTGGGCATCTTCACCAATTTTGAATTAATTGAAACTCCGGATGAAAACCTGCTATTCGATAAAACAGCCAGAGTCAGCGTGGAAACATTCGGCGAGCATACCAATATTATTACCCGAAGGCATAATTGCCGGAATGTATACGAAGGGATGGGGATGATCAGCCGGATTTACGGGTTTTCGGGTTTTGAGCCCAATACCATTCTCATGGGCTGGTCTAAAAATACCAGTGCACCGAAAAAATGGGAAGATCTTCTGCTTACACTCCATAAACTGGACTATAACCTGGCATTCCTGAACTACGACAAAATACGCGGTTTCGGAAATCACAAGAGGATTGACTTCTGGTGGAGTGGTTCCGGACGAAACCTTTCGCTCGCCCTTCATCTGATACGTTACATTACGGTAACACCAAAGTGGAGACATGCCGAAATAAGGATTCTGGCCAGTAATCCGGACAGTAAAAATACAGATCGCTACTATGCCATTCTTGGGCAGATGATTGATAGTTACCGGATCAGGGCAAGCATCAAAGTGATTAACAATTCCGGAAAGTTACCCGAGAATGAGCTCATCCGGTCAGAGTCGCAGGATACCGATCTCACCATTGCTGAAATCCAAAACTTTGCCACCCATAAAGTGGAAAATATGGTGGGATCTGCCAATGAATTAATTAAGAGTCTGAAATCATGCCTTCTCATTCATGCCTCATCAGGTTTTGATGAAGTAAATGTGATTTCAAAATCTCCTTATCCGGAAAAAGCGAAATCGTCAGATCCTGCCGATAAAAAACCAGTTGAATCGATCCTGAAAAACATTCAGCTTTCCAAAACCGAACTTGTTTTCAACACCGTTTACAATCTGGCACAGATTCTTGAAAAACAAGCCCTCAGCTTAATCGACAGTACTTTTTTTGCGATTACGAAAAGCCGCAATACATACCTGGATCAGACAGCAAGCCTCACCGACAATGCGATGAGGAAATTAGTAAAAGCCAATGATATCGGAAATCAGCAGGAAAAACACTGGGAACAGTTGAAAATACTCAATGATTTCTCCTTTCAGGCTCAAAAAGAACTGGCCACATTCAAAGAAATTTTCCTAAAAGAAGAACAGGAAATACTGAAAAGAGGGATTACCCGGTTCACGACAGAAACAGGCAATTTGGTTTATGAACTTCCTGAACATATCCGGCTGATGTTGAGCCGGGATGATTACAGGAAACTGAAACCAACGAACCTGTACAGGCGCATAAACCGGATCCTGAAAATCGGATGGATGAGTATTTCAGGAAAAAAAATAAGTACTAAGGTTAACCTGCAACCTGCAGCCGGATATTTTCTGTACTACAAAAGGCTCGACTATCTCAGGCAGTTCTATGAAAATTACGCGGTTCAGAGTCTAAGTGCTTTTCCCGGAATAAAAGAACTCCTCAACAGCACCAGGGAAACGATTGAAAAAGCATTATCGGGGAAATTAGCCACGGACGAACTGGTTGCTAAAAAAGAAATAAATGCGGCCAAACTAGTCAAACTGAGGACCGACAATCAGAATTTTGTTGACAATCAGGGGCAACAGATGCTTACTGAACTGACCGATGATCTGGAAAAATTTAGTCAGATGATTGAAAGTCCACAGGCGAATCTGCTTAGCCGGAAGTTAAAAGCTTTTCAGAAGAAGAAGCTTGTGCTTGAAAATTCATTGGCTGAATTTCCGGAATTATGGTTTCATTTCAGAATCAATCAGGTCAATAAAACATACCTCGATGCTATTTATTTTTCCCTGAAAAACCGTTTAACCACAAAGATCGAAAAAACAGTTCAGGACATTGAATTCATTATTGAGGGGGATATTCATAAAAAGCTGATGGTTTTTGAAAGTCAGATTCAGTCCATCCTGGAAAGGAGCGATCTGAAATCCGATAAGAAAGATATTTTCAGTCAAAAGTCAATTTCATTCCCGCAAATCGAAGTTCTTTTCAACACCTTGTCTAAAGATATTCAGGAGGCCGTGGAACGACTTCCTGAAAGCATCGAAATAACAGGGAATGAACTTCAGGAGAATATCACGTTGGAGCAGCTTGAAAATGTAACTGAATTTGTTGTTTCAGTGCGTAAAACGGCCGATTTCTACCTCAGTAACGAACTCATTGATCAGATTAGAAAACAGTCCGGAAGTATTGGGCAACAACTGACGCTTTCGATTTCAAGCCTGAAAAATTTAATCCGGTTGGCCAATTTCCATTTTGAGAACAGGGAAACGATTCATCCGGAAGATCCTGAAAACGAGAAAATAAAAGAACAACAGAAAACCTTACTTGAAAATATAGTACGAAATATTAAAACCGAAGAACAAAAGCTGAAAACACTTTACGAGCAGCTCAGGCAAAGTTTCGCCACCGGATTAAAAAATGCTTTTGAGCCATTATCCTCCGCCATCATTATTAAATCAGCCGGCGATCTGAAGGAAAAAATCAGGACAACTGATCAGCGCAGATTATTTAGCCGTCTGCATCAATTTGAAAAGTCGGTACGCAAAACCGTCATTAATCAATTGGTGAAACTACTTTATCGCGAAAGTAAAGGTTTGTTGTGGGCCAACCGGATGAAGCAATTGCAGGAGAGAAATTTGCTCTTCCCCGGAGAACCTGTTGCACGTATGCTGGAGAAAATATCGCCAAATAAAGCGCTTATTCAGAAATTACCTTTTTACTATTCCAATTTATTTTCGGGCAGTTCAACCATTGGAGAAGACTTTTGGGTGGGGATGGAACATGAGATCGAGAAAGGTGGAAAGGCGATCAAACGCTTTGTAAACGGCACTTCGGGCTTGCTGATTATCAGTGGCGGGCGAAGTTCAGGAAAGTCGAGCCTAAGCAAGCATCTGGCGAATCTTCACTTCGAAAAACAAAACATATTCAACATCAGAGCGCCCCGTGAAAGTATTGCCGATGTCGGTCTTTTTGAGCAAACGCTGCTGGAAAGCCTTGATGGACACGAAAGTCTGCCGTACTGTATGGAAGCGCTTCCGCCAAAGAGTGTCATTGTGATTAACGATCTGGAACTTTGGTGGGAAAGGAAACCGTTCGGTACACAGGTCATCGAAAAAATCATCTCGCTGATGCGCCAATACGGGCACAAAGTATTGTTTATCATCAATGTCAACCAATACGCCCTGAAAATCATCAATCAGCTAAGCTCAATCAACACATGGGCACTCGACCTTGTATTTTGTCAGCCTTTTGATGCCAGCGAACTGAAAGACCTCGTTATGCTGCGACATCAGGCAGGAGGTATGAAACTGATCCTCGATAAAAAGCACGAAAAAGATATGTCGGACTGGGAATACGCCCGGCTGTTTAACCGGTTCTTTAAATTATCAGAAGGCAACCCCGGTCATACCATTAATCTCTGGCTGGCAGGCATTCGTAAAATATCGGGCAATACGTTGTTTATGGAAAGGCCTTTTAGCAAGGAAATCACCTTTCAGGAAGACCTTCCGCAGAACGAAATTTTTTACATCCTGCAATTTGTCCTGCACCGCCGTTTCTCTGTGAAAAGACTTTCAGAAATACTTCAAAATGATGTTGAGAATACGGAAAAAACTGTTCGCATCCTGCTCCAAAAAGGAATTCTGACTGAGAAATTTCAGGAAGTATATTGTTTAAATCCGGCTTTGGAAATTCATCTGGTCAAAAAACTTAAAAGTCTTGAATTACTATGATCTATCTTGAAGTACTTTCACTGGCCGTCGCGCTGTTTATATTACTGCGCTTTGTTTCTTCCTATTTTCCTGTTCTGACCGGCAGCCGAAAAATCAGGAAGATCTTTCTGAAGATTTTCCCCATGGTGGAAATGCTCGCCTGGCTGGCATACGTTTTCTGGGCTATCGATCATTTACAACTGGGAATTGCTGCTTACCGCCTGCTAACAGGTAGTCTCATTGTTGTGATTGTTATTCTTTTGGGATGGTATTTCCTGCGCGATTTTATTTCAGGAATTATACTGAAGTCGGAAAATTCCTTTGAGCCGGGACAACTGATTCATACTGCTGAAGTTTCGGGCACCATCAGGAAATTGGGATACCGCACCATGGAAATTGTTACAGGCGAAGGTGTAAATGTTAAAATCCCTTTCAGCCTGCTCTCCGGACAAAATATAGTAAAACCTGCCGATACCGGCAATTGGGTGGAGCAGCTTATCCGACTTCAAATAACTTCGGATGATAAGCCTGAACAGATTCAACGCCTCCTTAAAAACCGCATTCTCGAAATGCCCTGGATTGTTTCGGGTGAACACATCAAAATTAAAATCACCCGTGATGAGTCAGGTAAATACATCGCCGAAATAGCAATACGCTCAATGAACTCCGAAATGGCAATGAAAACAGAAGAAACCCTTCGTGTTTTTGCAAATGAAGTATTTGGTTGATCATGTTCATTACAGTTCCTTGTCTAATCGCAGACGCATTTACATTTTAAAAGCTTCCGGATTTACTTCATTGATAATTGGGGTTATGCAAAAAAATATCTTTCCTTATCCCCACCAAACATCATTGAGCCGAGAATCACGATTCGGGCTAGAGACGCACGGCCGTGCGTCTCTACGAGCATCTCGCTGTATTTGATTAATCTAAAATGAGAACTAATCCTCCCGATTTATTTCCTTAAATATCTTCCGGTTTATTATTAATGATGCTTTTTATTTGATAAATTAGTACAATTTTTATTGTTTATTTATCAGGCAAGAAGACCTCCTTTGTTTCAAAAGCGAAAATTGTATAGAAAATAGCACGAGCAAATTGCAGAAGCTTGAACTAAATCTCCGGGATCCGTCCACAAAATGCGAAAGCTACAACTGTTGTGCGGGGAACCTTCTGAAAAGTGCGAAAGCTACAATACAATCAAAAGGAACAAAAGCGAAGTCAAATATTCTCCCTATTGGAGAACTAAAAAACCAAGTACTATGCAAACAAAAGAGTTTAGATCTGTGCATTTAAATCACCTGTTCGAAAAATCTCTCCGCGACGATCTGGCAATGAACGTTGTTTTGCATGGATAGACAGCTTTAGAACTCTGTTAATCCGTTTTTTTGATACGCTTTTCTCCACTTGGCTAAATTGGCGTTTCTTAGGCCTTGCTCTTATTTTGTTGAAAATTTAAACAAGTTCACTATGAACAAACTTTACAATTGTTCAAAATGCAGACTCGATGTGATGCAAAAGATTTTTACAGCTTTATTGTTATCAATAACTTTCTGCTTTGCTACCCAGGCTCAAAACTACAAAATTACTTTTAGTGGTACTGGAGAAAGCACTACAGTTGATAGCATCCGAATTCTAAACATTACGCAAGAGACAAGTATTTTGCTTGTGGGGCCGGAAACCTTAAATCTTGTTCAAAATATTACCGGGATAAGCGATTTGGTTACAAATGAAAAATTCATAACCGTTTATCCAAATCCGATGACACAGAATGCCAATCTGAGTTTTATCACCATGCAAAGTAGTGAAGTTGTGGTGCGAATTGTTGACCTTGCCGGCAAACTTATTGCAATAAATAAACAAACATTAAAGGCTGGAAAATCTATCTATCGAATATCAGGAATTAAATCAGGAACATACCTTATTGAAATTCAACTGCCAAATAAAGAGTGCAGTACAAAATTAATTTCTACAAATGGAAGTAATGGCATTCCCGAAATACAACTACTTACAACGAACATTGTCACAAATTTAAAATCTGCAACTATTGAAGATCTTGTTGAGATGCAGTACAATGAAGGTGACAATCTTTTATTTATAGGATATTCAGGAGACAACCTTATTGACTCGGTAGAGATTGTTCTTACAGCCGATGCTAATATTGAGTTTAATTTTGAGCCGCCGTCTGTTGATATTCATTCTCTTTTGGCACAAAGTTATGAAGACTTCAAATCGTATTTAGAATATTCATTTTTGTTTGATGCAGCATACTCTAATAAAATAAATTTTCCGAATGATATGACATGGGGTGATATTACACATCATACTCAAAATTCAACGGATTCAAAACTGTCTGCTTTATGGTCTGATGCCTATAAAATAATTTACAGCGTTAATTCAGTAATTGCCAATGCTGAGTTAATTAGCAATGAAGCAGAAAAACAACTTATAATTGCACAGGCAAAATGTATCAGAGCCTACCTTTATTATACGCTTGTATTTTGGTTTGGTGATATACCAATAGATGTAGAAGTGATAAGTGATAATATCTTCCCATGGTTTTCTGTTAATAATCTTCCACGATCGGCTGTTAATGATGTTTATACACAAATAATAACAGACTTAGAACATTCCATAAACTATTTGCCACAAAATATTGCGCAGTCAGAAAATATAAAATTAAATAAATATTTTGCAGCAGGTATTAAAGCTCGCACTCTGATTATCCAGCAGAAATGGGATGAGCTTAAAGATGTAACCTCTCAGATTATTAACAGTGGTCAGTATACCCTATCCGAAAACGCTGACAACTTCCTTTCCTATAGCCCCGAAAATATTTTTGGCTTCGATGAAGTTAATAATTATGCTTTTAAACATTACTATGATTGGCTGTATGTTCCTGCAATGCGATATACAGAAATATTATTGATGAATATTGAAGCCAACTATCAAAAAGGAGAAACAGCCACTGCAATGAACTTGCTAAATAGACTATTGATAAGAAGAAATTTGACACCATTATCAGAAATCTCTTTAAATGATATTTACGACCAATGGAAAACTGAATTAAAAATTGAGGGGAGTACGTTCAATTACTTTAAAAGGTTTAATAAAATTCAGGAAGAATTGGCACTTTATCAAGCCTATAAGTTTTTGTTGCCTATCCCACAGTTAGTTATTGAATTAAATCCATATGCACTCCAAAATCCGGGATATTAAGCAATTGACTACTTATATTTAATTTCTGATTAACTTAAACTATAAACTGAACTCACATTGTAAATACAAATGAGCTCCGCCACCCTAATTGAGAAAGAAAAGAAAACGCCCAGCAGATAACAGCAAACTACCATGATCCTCCGGATATACAAAAGAAGACAATGGCTGGTTTCGGTGCTTCGTTGGCAGGATCCGTCAGTTGACGGATGAAAAGCAGCTCTTCGTAGGAAGTTCATCGGGAAACTCCTGCACGGCTTACTGTTGCAGAACGTAACAAATTATAAACAAACCGACATATGAACTTTAGAGCATCATTCTGCGACCCATTTAAGCCAGACATTATTGAAATGGGAAATATTGAGAAAGATAAAATCATGGAGACATTTGATAAAATCCCATGGACTGAGTTTTTAACAAAACTGAAAACAGCTAAACAAAGCGAAATTCATTATTCGCCTTCCCTTGAGATTGAAAATAAAGGCAACAAAAATGGACTTTCAGTATCAGCAGTGGACGGCACCGAATGGTATATTTTCTATAAAAGACCGAAACTTGTTAAACGATTTTTTGGATTCAGTGAGAAAATGGACGACAACTACTTGACAGACATACAAGGACAGACAGAAAAGGACGTCCGAGATTGTTTGTCTGCCCTAATCAGAAATGACTTGCAATTTTTAGAGGATAAAATAAAATAACCGGCTACAACAGCAAACTCCTCCAAACCAGGTCGTGGTGCTTCGTTGAATATAAAATCATCTGCATTTGAAAGGCATATATTATTCCAATTATTGAATTGTCTTTCGGAATAATAAACGCTATATATTCTGAATTACATTATGCTTTTCGTATTTTTAGTCGCACAGAAACAATATCAATTCTTTTATGATTTGAAAACAGGAATGTATTCAATAAACATTTTTGATTTCACGATACCTTAATGAATAACTGGAGGTAAAACAATGAGAATAACAATCGCATACAATCTTCGCACCGATGACACAGAAGCTACAGCTGAACTTCTTGCTGAAGCGGATATCAACAGGATATACGAAGCTATTAGCAGCTTGCAACATACAGTTACAGTTGTGGAAGTTTCAGGAAAACCAAATGCAGTAATTGAGCGCATTATTGAAAGCGAACCGGACCTCATTTTTAATTTAGCTGAAGGAACCATTGGGAGTTCAAGGGAAGCTTTTTATCCCGGCTTGTATGAGCAAATGGGGATTCCGTTTACGGGTGGAAATGCGTCTCTTCTTCATCTTAATCTCGATAAACATCTCGCTAAAACGATGTTATCTTCTCGTGGAATTAGTGTTCCAAGTGGAGTTTTAATAACCGAGAATGAGCGCGATTTGCCTGAAGATTTACAATATCCTTTGATGATTAAGCCAAATTCAGAGGGATCGAGCAAAGGAATTACCCAAGATTCGGTTGTTGAAACAAGAGATCAAGCCCTCGAAAGAATAAATCGTCTTCTGAGCCATTACCCTTCGGGCCTTGTTGTTGAAGAATATATTCAGGGCCGTGAGCTTAGCGTTCCTTTTCTTGAAAGTTTTCCGGGGAAATTACTGGACATTGTTGAGCATACTTTTGATCTAAGTAAAATTGGAGGTAAATACAACATTTACGATTATGATATGAAACAGGGCGGAGAAGCCGCAAAATCGGTAAAAGTTAGTTGTCCTGCAAATCTAAATTCAGAAGAAGAAAAAGCTGTAGTAAAAATGGCCCGGGATGTTTTTCAGATCATGTCCTGTCCTGATGTTGGCCGGGTAGATATTCGGTTACACACAAACGGAAAACCTTATTTTATTGAACTTAATCCATTACCAAGCCTTCATCCAAATGCTTCTTTAATGACCGCGGCCAAATCGCGTGGCCTTGAATTTCGCGATGCTTTGCGGTTAGTTATTCGTTCAGCAGCGAACCGTTATGGATTGGCAATAAAACCTGCAAAGCAGCCTAAAAAAGATGACTTTAAATCTGAAATTCCCCGTCCTAACGCGCGGGAAATTGGAATTCAGATTGGACGGATGCGTCCCGGAATTAATAATGCAATTACCGATGTTAAAGGTGTTCGTGTTGGCCATTTTTCACGAATAGAAGATAATGTGCAAATTCCCGGCAGTTCAGAAACATGCCATATACGCACTGGTGTTACAGCAATAATGCCTGCCGGACAAGCTTATTCAAATCGGATAGCAGCAGGTGGCTTTATATTAAATGGTGTTGGGGAAATGGCTGGTTTAACACAGGTTATTGAGACAGGTTGGTTGGAAACCCCCATACTCTTAACGAACTCACATTCTGTTGGACGGGTTCATACCGGTGTGATTAACCACATGATTAAAAAGTATCCGAAACTTGGTACCGAAACCGATGTCGTTCTACCGGTAGTTGGAGAAGCAGATGATTCTTTTTTAAATGATATCAGAATGGGAACATGTTCGGCGCAGGATGCAATTAAGGCTATAGAATCAGCATCATCCGGTCCGGTAAAACAAGGATCTATTGGGGCTGGAACTGGTATGACAAGCTTTGATTTTGCAGGAGGAATTGGAACCTCTTCCCGTATTTTAACTATTTCTGAAGGTGAGACATTTACTGTAGGTGTACTCGTTCTTTCCAATTTTGGTAAAATGCGTAATCTCACTATAGATGGTGGTGTAATTGGGAGATCACTTGATAAGGAATTCGATCAGGCCGGACGACGAGAGGTGTCTGAAGGATCAATCATTGTTGTGGTGGCAACAGATATTCCTCTTATTAACAGTCAGCTAAACCGGGTGGCAAAACGAGCTGCTCTTGGCCTTGGACGGACTGGTTCTTATGCAGCTTCAACCAGTGGTGAAATAATTATTGCTTTTAGTACGGGAAACCGGAAACCTCGGGTTAATACCTCGCAAAGCAATTTTATTAATTTAAAATGTATTTCGGATCATGCTATAAATACAGTTTACGAAGCTGTTGTTGAAGCAACCGAAGAGGCAGTTATAAATGCCATATTTTGTTCCAATGGAATGAATGGACGTGAACAGCGCTGGTGCCCCGCAATACCACAACAACGTGTAGTCGAATTATTAAATAAGGGAAATTGAATTATGAAAGTAATTGAGAAATATAACGATAGTTTGCACAACCCATACTGGAAGTATCAGCTTGGGCCTGAAACTTATGAAGTTAAGGATACCCCTCTTCGTGTTGAATCCATCAAAAAAGCCCTTCGTTCTGATGAACGATTCGAATTCCAGCTTGCCAAACAATTTCCGGAACGTTTCATCTCAAGGTTGCATCCTTACCACGATTATATCCGGAAAACCGGATTAAGTTTAAAAAATGAGGAGGAGGAGTTTTATCCGGATCTTTTCCCTGGTGAAGGGGCACATCTTAAAAAAAAGATCGATTCACCTCTATGGGGTGGAATATGGTGTACCGATGCTGTAACTCCTATTATGCGTAAGACTTATGAAGTAGCCCTTGCTTCTGCTGAAACCGCTTTAACTGGTGCCGAATTGCTTCGCGAAGGGCATGAAAAAATTGTATATGCCATGTGCCGGCCTTCGGGACATCATGCAGGGCCTCGTGTTTTTGGTGGTTATTGCTATTTCAACAATGTCGTTACAGCAGCTGAGTATTTATTACCTGAGGGGAAAGTAGCTATTGTCGATATTGATTATCATCATGGAAACGGCACTCAGGAATTTTTTGATGAAATAAAATCTGTATTTACGGCATCAATTCATTGCGATCCTTCAAACGAGTACCCATACTTTTGGGGATATGCAGACGAAAAAGGAACAGGACAGGCAGTTGGGACAAATCACAATGAACCGTTGCCCAAGGATACCCAAATAGAGCAATACAGCGCAGCAGTTAACCGGATTATAAATAAAATACGTGAGTTTAAACCTTCGTATTTAATTATTGCTGCCGGATTTGATACGCATATCGATGATCCGGTTGGGGGCTTTAAGCTTCAAACAGAAGATTATATTTCAATTGGTAATCAGTTTAAATCGCTGGAATTACCAACATTGGTTTGTCAGGAAGGTGGATATAATGTTGATAATCTCGGTAATTGTGTGAAGAATTTTCTTTTGGGATTGATGTAACTCTGCTCCTCCGGATATGCAAAAGAAGGCAATGGCTGTTTCCGGTTTGCAATCTGAACCTTTTCACTGCGGATCTGTGATCCGTTTAATGCAACAACAAGCTACCCTGCAAGTCGGGTTTCAGTGATTCGTTGACCGAAAATGAGCCCCGGCCGTCTGATTCTGATTAATGATTTTGAAGAAAGTTGTTCCAGTAGCTTGAACGAGCCTATGGGTTTAAAATACATAATTAAACAAATAGCCTACAATCATTATCCCGGTGCCTACAATCCCAATAAAAGTCAATATCAAAGGGAGTTTTAGTACTTTCCGCAGGATAACCATTTCCGGCAATGAAAGGGCAATGACCGACATCATAAAGGCAAGTGCTGTTCCAAGTGATGCTCCTTTTTCAATCAGTACCGAAACAATCGGAACGATTCCGGCTGCGTTTGAATACAACGGAATACCGATCAAAATGGAAAGTGGAATAGAGTACCATGCCGATTTGCCCATCAGGGCAGCCATGAAATCTTCGGGAACATAACCATGCGCTCCAGCACCAACAAGGATACCCAGGGCCACATAAATCCAAATTTTGCCTACAATTTCTTTCACTGCATCGTATCCGAGTTCGATCCGTTTCACAAAGTTAAGTTTCTCTTCTTCCAGTCCGCTTTCGCCCATGTGGGTTTGATACACCCAGGGTTCTACCCATTTTTCGAGTTTCAGCAAACCAATCACCCAGCCAGCCAGTATGGCAATCGCCAGTCCGGTTCCGACATAAATGGCAGCCACCTGCCAGCCAAACAAGCCATATAAAAGGACAATGGCTACTTCGTTGATCATTGGCGCAGCTATCAGGAAAGAAAACGTGACACCAAGCGGAACACCCGATTCAACAAATCCTAAAAAAAGCGGGATGGCTGAGCAGGAACAAAATGGTGTGACAATTCCGAGCGTTGCAGCCATCACATTGCCGGTAAATGTTTTTTTCCCTTCGAGCGCTTTTCTGGTGCGTTCGGGAGTGAAGTAGGTACGGATGATTCCGACAAAAAAGATAATGAGCGTTAGCAAAAGCATCACTTTGGGGAACTCGAAAACGAAGAACCTCAACGCTTCAGTCAGATGCGCACCCTGTTTCATTCCCAATGCTGTGTCAATCATCCAATCGGTCATTGGCTGAAGGTTGTGATAGATCAGGAACCAGATTGGTAAAAGAAAAAGAGGTAACCAGATCGCATTTTTTATGTTTTTCATATTCTTATCGCATAAAATTGTTCGTAAAATAACGAACATTGAATTAAATTTTTTTCAACTGCAACAGCTTGGTTTAATCAACTCCAACCCATCATTTTTAAGTATACGCCTAATGTCACCCGAACAACACTTTCCTGAAGGGTTCAATTCTTTGCATTGATTCCCTGTACAAGCTCCAGTGCTTAGCTGAATATCGGAAAGCATTTTTGCGCCCAGTTTGATGGCCTTTTCAATCTCTTTTTGAGTTACCTGCTTGCAATAGCAGATCATTTTATCTGGATTGACCATCTTTAAGTCGCTGAAATTTAATTTATTCATCCGGAAATAACGGTATTAATTAATTGATTATTTGAGCGTTCGGATGGAACTCCATGCCAGTAGATTTCCACTTTGAACTATATTTTCATCTCTTTTAGTGTCGCTTCCGATGAAATAATTTCCAGCGGCATGTTCGTTTCATTAGAAAATAATTTAGTATTACAATAATATGGTTACTGAATAATATACCCCAACGCCAATGAACAAGACAGCAACCACGCGTCGGAACCAAACTTCAAAATTCTTCATTTTATTGTAAACACCTCCAATTGAACTAACCGAGAAGGCCAGTATCCAAGCTAAGATGATCACCGGAATCCCGGTTGCCAGCGCAAAAACAAATGGTAGATATAAGCCTGATGCGTTTGCAACGGTCATCGGAATAAGCATACCAAAATAAAGTACTCCGCTGTATGGACAAAAAGCCAGCGCGAAAACCATACCCAGTAAAATGGCATCAAAGTATCCCCATTTGGTCCGGGTTTCCATTCTTGAAGTCAATCCACTCATGCCTGGAAACCTTATCTTTATCACATCAAGCATAAACAGTCCGATGATAATCAGCAACGGACCCAGGATTTTCTCACCATAAAGCTGGAAAAAGCCTGAAAACTGAAACTGATCGGCTCCAAAGTAAATGATCAGAGCAAGAACAGTGTATGAAATTGCACGCCCCAGCGTATAGAGTAAACCGTTTATAAAAACACGTTTTCGGTTTTCGATATCCTTGCTGATAAAACCCACGGCAGTGATGTTTGTGGCCAACGGACATGGGCTGATGGCAGTCATCAATCCCAGCACAAATGCCGTAAGCCACGGCATAGTGCTGTTTTCCAAAAGATTGGTCAGAAACTCCATCAATTATAAATCCAGGAGCTTATCAACCTTTTCTTTGATGATTGATTTAAACTTTTTAGGGTTAGTTCTGGCGTACATAAATCCTTCGTTGGTCAGGTTTATTTTTTGATCTCCTTTTACAATTAAAAGTGTTTGACCTGAAACCTGTAATTTTTCGGCAATCGCTTTAGTTGCATCATCTTCAAGGTTTAAAGCTTTGAAACTGACTTTCGATCCATACAGGTTTTCCAAATCAGCTTTGGCCTCGGCTTCAACCGTCTTGCAGGTTATACAGCGTGCCGTGTTGTGGAAGTAATAGGCCTCAATTTTTTCGGAAGATGCTGTTTTTGCTTCATTTTTAGTGGTTTGCGATAAACCAATAATTGGGATAAATAAAGCAAGTGTCAGTATTAATTTAAAGGTTTTCATAAGAACTATTTTAGAGGTTTTTGTTTATTAATTCCTTTAATTCGATCATCGAAGGTATTCTTCCACTAAGCACAACCTTTTTGTTAATGACCAATGCCGGAGTGCTCATGACTCCGAATGACAGGATTTTATACATGTCTTCAACTTTTTCGATTTCTGCTGCAACACCAGCTTCGGCAACAGCTTCTCTGGTAAGCTTTTCCAATGTTTTACACTTTGGACAACCTGTTCCTAATACTTTTATTTCCATTTTTTGTAGTTTTTAGCATTTTTGTATTGGTTCTTCAACATCCATTTTCAGAAATTTCCGGAATAGCTCCTGAGCCTCTTTCCAGTTTTCCCTGTTCAGGCAATATTTAATTCGGGGAGCTTCAATTTCACCCTGAATTAAACCCGCATCTTTTAATTCTTTCAGGTGCTGCGAAAGTGTTGATTTGGCAATCGGAAGGTCTTCAGTTAAATCGCCACTATAGCAACACGATTGTTTCGAAAGTAAATCCAGCACATACATCCTGATCGGATGTCCCATAGCCTTCGCATAGCGGGCGGCCTTTTGCTGTTCTTCGGTAATTATTCCTTGTATCATTGTTCGTAGTTCGTGAAATCACGAACAAAGGTATGTATTTAAAATTGTCACAGCAATCTTAGTCTATAATTCTTTGGAGAGATTGGTTTGAGATCAAAAAATCATCCGGTTTTTATTCCGGATTGAAATAACCTGGCATGATTTTTTTCTTAACATTCGTTAATGCTGTTTGATCCATTCATCAATCCGACTACTTTTGATTTCGAACATTTTTATTCAATGGGAGAATTGGCTGAAGTAGAATGCCTCTTATTAACTAAACCAGAAACATGCACATACATATTGTTGGCGGATTTTTGGGCAGCGGAAAAACGACTGCCATCGCTGCTGCTTCAAAACTTATTCAGGAACATGGAATGAAGGTTGGGGTTGTAACCAACGATCAGGGGAAATATCTGGTTGATAGCCGATTCCTATCAGCAAAGCACATTCCATTCGGACAGGTAACCAATGGCTGTTTTTGCTGCAACTACAATAAACTGGACGAACAAATCAATCAGCTTCGCGACAAGCAGGGCGTTCAGGTTATTTTTGCTGAATCGGTTGGTTCGTGTACCGATTTGATTGCCACCGTCATCAAACCGCTTTCGGTCTATAAAAAAGGGAAAACAGAACGTTTAAGCCTGAGTATTTTTGCTGAAGCCGCTTTGCTGTCTGATTTTCTTCAGAACAATCATTTGCCGTTTAGCGCCAACATCAACTATATTTATTCCAAACAAATTGAAGAAGCTGAATTCCTGATTGTGAATAAAACCGACCTGATCAGCCCGGAATTGCTTGAAGAACTGAAAAAACTCGTTGCCGGAAAGTTTCCGGAGAAAACGGTTTTATACCAAAACTCCCTGGACAGGGAAAGTGTAGTCAGATGGATAGATACACTGAATCAATCTTCCGTAGAAACTGTCCCGCTACGAAAATCGCTCGATATTGATTACCAGCGTTACGGATCAGGAGAAGCCGATCTGGCCTGGTTTGATCAGGAGATTAAAATCAGCTCGAAGGCCGGTAATGCTGTTGAACTTGGGAAACAAATAGTCGCACAAATTTTAGCTGAAACAGAAAACAGGCAGTGGTCAATTGGTCATTTGAAATTTATCATAGAGGCGAATGGACAAACTGAAAAAATCAGTTTTACGACGAATATCAATCGTCACGATCTGGAAGAGCTGTCACTTTCAGAAGCTTCCGAAGCCAAAATGATCATTAATGCCCGCATTGAAACCGATCCGGATATACTGAAACAAACGATTGCAGAGATTGTGCAAACCATACGAACTAAAAGCAAAGCTACCATACTCGAACTGAATACCTCCGCTTTTAAACCCGGTTTCCCGAACCCAACGCACCGGATGAGCAATGCAGAATAAGCTGATCAGATATTTTGTACTCAGTTTTTTGTGGTTCGTCCTGCTCTACTTCAAGGAAGGCATCTCTAATTTCATCGTATTTTACCTGTTTGCGCTTCCGGGTTCCTCTTTTTCAGATGCACCTTGGTTTTTCATCAGCATAATGCTGAAATTTTCGTTGTTGCTGGTTTTGGTACTTCATTATGGCCTCAAAACAAATGGAAGGAAGGTTTGGAGCCGCTTAAAATATTCAAAACAAGCCGGAGGAAGGTTTTCCGTTTCCGGAAATGCTCCAGACAAATGTTTTGTACGATTTGACCGATGGAAATGACCCCAAACAAACGGGAAGGGAGTTTTGGCTTAGTAAAAAAAAAGATTATTAACTGTTCAGGTATACGATAGAATGAATGATTTATAGGAAAGGAGAATTAATCTTTCTCACATTCGAAAAATGGTTTTACATCGTGAGTTTCCATATAGTCTGTTACACGCTGTGTCTCATTATGAGTTACGAATTGAAGAAACTTTGAATTTCTAACTTCCTGCCAGGTTTTATGCTGATTTGCATGTTGTTTGTCTGGTTCATTACCTATGACGAAATAATTGCCTGATTGACCATTGGCTTCCAGCGTTTTCATCAATACAAACAAATTAGCTAAAGAAGCATCAAGGTGATAATTAGGTTGGTTGAAGTCAGTTATTTTCCCAATAACAGGTTTCTCATTTTTACCGATAAAATCAAGTTCAACCGGAATAATCAGGCCGGGTATGATTCCGGTTTCAATTCGCCGGTTCCAGTTCACATACTTTTTAATTGCAGGGTATAACTGCGCTTTTACAGTTTCAATACTTGAGATTTTGGAATGTTCTTCTGTTTCGACAAAAACAAACTCTTTATACAGATGACTGAACAGATCATCAGAAGCCTCAATGTCAATTTTCACAGGTTCGTTAAAGGTGATGGTGGAATTGCTGTAACGCGACAAATAATGCAGATATTCAACCGAAAAAGCATGTTGATTCTTGCTTGTAAACGAAAATAAGACATCCTCTCCTGATGTTTCATTAAGACTAACTGAATTGGCTGTGTTTTCTATACTTTTCAGGGAGGTTTTCAGCAGTTGAAAAGCTTCATCGGAGAAAAATTGTTTCATCAGCGAAAGCTTTTTCGCCGAATAGCGAAACCACACCCGATTGTCACTAACCATTACCAATCCAATGGATAAGCGTTCTGAAATGATCGAATTAACGGAAGCAAATATGACTGAATAAAAAGTGTTCATAGCAAATGTTTTAAATAGATGAGAAAATTACGAAATACTTCGCCCTGCCATTCAGAAGAAAAGATGTTCTTCAGAATGAGTTCACGTTTAGTAGCTATCGGAATATTCCAGTCATGAGGTATCTCCTCCAAAATTTTATTCAGTTCGTTTTTACAATTTGCAACGCAAAGGTAAAAATCTTTTCGAACTGTTCCTGATTCAACAAATTTACTCCTGATCAACTTCTTTGAAACAACAGAATCAAACAAAGGAGTATAAATTAATGAATCCTGTTCTGTTTGAATGCATTGTCCGTACTGTAACGAATTGCCATTAAAGATTGTTTCATGGTCGATCGGTATAAAATGATAGCCATCGGGTTTCGATTCCAGCAGCAGATTATAATTGTTCCAATTTCGGTCATCGTTGCCCAACCACAGGTCGAACAATGCAATTTGAATCAATTCATCGGGGGTTACTATTCTTTTTCGTACCGAATCATTTTCCTTAAACGTACTGTCCAAAAGAGTTACTTCTTTTTGATCGCTGATGAAAGGAAACCCGATTAAAGTATGTTTCAAACTCGCAGGTTGCAATTGACCGCTGTAAAATCTCTCCGGAAGATGTCCTTCATTAATGGTTATGAAGTTTGGAGCCAACGAATAAATTCCCCAAATTTTCAAAAAGCGTGCTGCCAGAAATTCGTTAAAAAGCGAATCGCACGGCGCATTCTTCGAGTGTTTGCAAACATAGTACCGCCAGTCGTCGCACCTAACCAACACAGGTTCGCGTTGTGTTGGATAAACTTTCTGAATGGGTTCTATGGAATGCAGGTAGGTCATAACATAAATTCTATTGCTTTTTTGTGTGTTTTCGGAATGCTACTATAAACTGAAAGATTAGATAAGCGACAACTATACGCCAGACTAAATCAATAAATACAGTCAGACCGTTTGCAATGTTCCCTTCATTGATAAAGTTAAATCTATGGGCAGGATTTAAAAACTCGAAGTAATAACCAATTAAATTGAAATCAAATTTGCTGGGAGTAAACAGTCGGCCAATTGAGAACAAATATGGAAGATAAAAGACTAATCCTAAACTCATAATCCAAATAAATGCTCTTGGCCAACTTTCTCCATGTAAATTTGACCATTTATTCAGTTTCAATATCCATAAATCGCTAAATGTAGTATTAAACCATCCTTTTTCTTTCTTGTGGATTAATTCCAATAAATTCCTTTGCTCATCAGCCCATTTTGCCTGGAATTGAGTGGCATGGTAAATATCTCCTTGTGATTCAAAAATCTTTTTGAATTGATTAAAGAACGAAGCCTTTTGCTGATATTCTTCAATCGAGTTCTGTACTGTATTAATGATTTGAATATTCTCTTTTGGAATAGAGCCACCGGAAATAAAACAATCGGTGATTTTTGAACTGTTGAATTCAAAACGATAGTCAGCTAATGGACAATTGGTAAATTCTGCTTTACCAAGAGATGATTGTGAAATTCTGATGGTTGGTTTGTTGTGTTTTTGTAATAATAGATTGCATTTTTTTTCGTATTCCTTTTGGTTAATTGTGTGCTGTTTATTTATCTTTTCAATAATTTTTGAATTATCAGGTAGTTTCAATTTCAATAATTTTAGGAATTCCTCAAGGCCTATCCAATCAAATAATTTTTCAGTCAGTATAATCTGCCGAAGATACAAATTACCCAACATTGAAAACTCCTCCATTTGTAGACAATAAATGGCTGTTTTAGAAAAAGAAATTAAAGAGTCCTTGTTAAGTGAAGTGTTATGAAAATTTACTTCATTAATTTGACCATTGGTTACGTAGACTTCAATTTTGCAATTTGGACCTATTGTAAATTCCGGTATTTCACAAAGCAAGGTTCTAAATTGTGAGATAGTTGAATTTAATATTGAAAAAGAACAACATGTAAGATACGCACTAAATGAATTCATTCGAGTATCTTCGATTTTGAAATCTCCAGACATACTTGAATGAACACTAATGTTTTCTATGGAAGTATCATCATTTGTAGAAATATAACCTGTACAGCTGTCGTTGATTCGTATGCTTGATATTGAACTTTTTGAAATATCAAAATCATCTACAGAACTATAATTGATGCTAAAATTTCTTGTTTTAGAGTCGTCAATAATGAAACTTCCAAGTACAGATTGATAAATGTAAAAATCTTCGATCTTTGAATTATTCCAAATACGGAAGTTGCCAGTTACAGATTCATGAATAAATATGCTTTTAATATCTGCTATATAAATATCAACATCATTAACTAAACAATCATTTAGCGAGATATCTCCAATAACACTTTTTGATATAATTAAATCCCCAATAACACATTTATTAAAATCGAATCTAGTTCTAATTTTACCTTTGTGAAGTGATGAATACTTTATTGCAAACGATTCGAATTGGACATTTTCACAACTCAAATGAGAACAATTTTTCATTCTTTTACCGTGGATTATTACTTCTCCTGCAATTTCAGTGTTTACCAATTTTGTTGAACGATCCTCTCGTTTTATATTGCTTTCTGTAGTTCCTAAAAGTTGAAGTTTCAATTCTTCAAATTCATCATCATTAGCCAAAAACAGCTTTTCAAAATCTTCTGCGTTAAGCTTGTATTTGTATTCTTTTGAAGGTGAATTGTTATTCATTGATAGGGATTTGCAATTATTCTCTAAATCTACAAACTTTGTTTTAATATTTTGTAAATCAGACTTGTTTTTAAATTCAGTAAAAACCAACAAGCCCCACCAAATTACTCCAGCGGGGCTTGTCTTTATTATTGCAATTATCTTTTTACGGCTTTATCTTTTCAAACAATCCCATCAGCTTTTCCTGATAAATACCTTTAATCTGGGCTTCGCTTTCACCGATTGGTTTTACCGGAATCAAATCCATCACTTCGGCGGGTTTCATTCCGGAGTGGTACATGGTGTTGAGTGCAGCATTCATGGTCTCGTAAATGGTTTCTTTGCATTCGGATTCACTCAGCCCCATCTGGGTTCCGATGGTTTCCAGCTCATTCCACTGAAACCAAAAATAAGTAGGCAACATCGCAGAAAGGATAGCATAAGCTTCCATTTTTTCTTCGGAAGTTTCGAACGTGTGTCCAAGCAGATTGAGCATTTCCAGAATGTACCATTTCTGAATTTCGGACATTCCGGAGGCAAAACTAACCGGATTGTAGCCATGATTAATGACTGAAGTTGCATTGGGAATTAACCTGACAATTTGTTGCACAGGTTTCAGTACCGAAGCCATCTTTTCGATGCTTATTTTGGGCGCCAGCGATATAAAAATCGTCTGTTCACCGACAGCTCCGGTTATTTTCTCCAGTGTTTCCATAATAACCGGAGGGTGCAAGGCCAGAAAAACGATGTCTTTTCTGGCTGCTTCTGAAGCATATTCAAGAATTTCGATAAACGGGAATTTCTGTTGGAGTGAATGAAGAACTTCAGGATTGTTGTCAAAAACAGAGATCGAATCAAAAATGGCTTTTTTATTTACAAAGGCCTGCAGAAAAATCCGGGTAATCCGGCCTCCACCAATAAAACCAAGAGCTTTTGTTTTCATGATGATTGATTTATAGACCTCTAAATATAGCAATTACATGACATAGTTTAAAATATATCCGACACCTATTTCCAGGGAAGTGATAAGTTCAACATCATTCGTAAAGTGCAGTTTTGTCATTTTTGGAAAACAGGAACGGCTGGAATAGTCTAAAATCCGCTAAGCATCCGGAACAAATGGGGTGATTTTCACCTTTCAGGGCTGAAAAAGAAAAAGCCTGCAGATTTTATCCGCAGGCCTTTTCTTCTAAATTTTCCCTAAGTCAGGCCATATTCCGTTGTTTTTTAATCGTATTCCAGGCTTCGTTTACTTTCTGAAATTTTTCATTGGCAGCATTCTGAACATCTTCTCCCAGGTAATGAACTTTATCAGGATGGTATTTAACAGCCATTTTCCGGTATGCTTTTTTTAACTCGTCATTGGTCGCCGTTGGTTCAACTTCCAGTATTTTATAAGCGGAATCTGTATTGGCAACAAACATCGATTCAATCGACTGATAATCTTTTTCGCTGATACCCATTTGCTCTGCAATGTGGGCGATCAGTTTATGTTCGGTTTCGTGAATCTGTCCGTCGGCATCAGCTATTCCGAAGAGAAAATGCACCAACTGCAATCGGGACGGATGATCCATGTTTTGGCGGATCTGTTGGCATACTTCTGTAACCGGAATGTTTTGCTGCAGCAAATCGCGCAGTAGTCTGACAGCCTCACCGGCTGCTTCAGCTCCAAAAGAGCGTACAAAAAACTGTTTGGTATATTCCAGCTCCGACTTCAGTATTTTACCATCGGCTTTCATGACAGCCGCTACCAGTACCAGCAGACTCATCACATAACCACCCTGTGTGGTTTGCTGCCCGATCTGGTATCCGCTTCGTCCCTGCACGGGCTGGCCTTTGTCAAACATTGATCCGAGCACAAAACCCAATATTCCTCCAATTGGTCCGAAAAAAGCCCATCCCAAACCACCTGTAATCCATTTTCCAAATTTATCCATGTGCTCTTATCTTTTTGTCAATATCTATAATTTGCGGAATGATTAATTCATTATCGTTATTCCCAATAACAAAATCAGCCCTTTCTATTCGTTGTTCGTCGCTCCACTGGTTTTCAATGCGCTGTCTGACCAATTCCTCAGTTATTTTGTCGCGTTTCATCACACGTTCAATACGTTCATCTTCGCTGGTAACCACGGCAATGGTTTTATCCATCATTTTGTAAAAACCACTCTCGAATAAGATGGCCGCTTCGTGCAAAATATAAGGACATTGCTGCGCAAGACACCATTCATCAAACGATTTTTGTACCACGGGATGAACAATCGCATTGAGTTGTGCGAGTAAAGATGGGTCGTCAAAGACTATTCCGCCCAGCAATTTTCGGTCGACAGTCAGATCAGACTGGTAGACGGATGTTCCAAACAGGCGAATCAACTGTTCCCGAATAACGGGATCGGAGTTCATCAATTGCCTTGCGGCAACGTCAGCTTCAAAAACGGGGATTCCCAGAATCTTGAAAACCTTACAAACAGTACTTTTCCCGCTTCCAATTCCGCCGGTAACTCCTACTTTAATCATGGGGTCTGTTTTCAATAAGGTATTCCAGTTCTTCCGGAGCAATTTTTAAGGCATATAAATAAGCCGGAATTGATTCCGGAGTAATCTTCAGGCGTTGTTTTCCCTCCAGAATATCAGAATAGGAAACAGTCAGGTTAAAATCTTCAGGTTGGATATCAGCAAAACGGCTTAAGCTAACCTGAAAGGAGACGTTTACTTTGGCCGGAAATAATATGACATTCAAGTCGGCAGGCTGATTGATCAGCACAACCGGTACAGTTCGTTGTGCTTCGGTATATTCATCAACCGGAATATTTACTTCAACCGTTTGAGGTTCAAAAAACAACTCATTTAGCGGAATGATCGTGGCTTTGGTAAGAATAGTCCGGTCCACAACATTGAATTGCTGAATTTCGGTAGATACAAATTTCAGGGTATCCAGTGCCGACTGCGGTCCATTGACAGTAACCGAGTCGGGTACGATTTTAATATCGCCCGAAATCTGGTATTGTTTTTTCAGATTAACCTGTACTTGCAGTTTTACTTTGACCCTTTTTTGCCCCATTTTATCGTATTTGAAAAACAAGGTATCAGGATTCATACTAAGAATGTCCACCTCGTATTGATTGGATAATTTAGTGAAAAACTGCTTCGCCTGAAAGACATAATTATTTCTCTTACCTTCAATCATCCGGTCGTTCGTCAAGTCGTTCACATCGAATACCAGGGGCAGGAATAAAAAGCTAATCTTGCGCCGGAGAATGGTAAATCCGGGAGCCTTAATTGTTAAAACGAACTGTTCGGGCAGATTATTTGCCAATGTTTTGTTTTTTGGCAAATTGACGTAGCGGATTGGAGCAATGAGGTCGACCGTGTACTCTTTTCCCATGGCATTCAGAAACCAGAAACCAGTTGCAATGACAACGCAGATCAGATATGCGGCCACCCGTTTATCGTTTCGGAAATATACCCTTTTCAGATATTTAACAATTTTATATACCCAGTTTGTCTTCACGGCGTCAAATATAAAAAAAAGGGCCGACATGTTGCCGGCCCTTTTTTATTTCATCATCAGTACTTCAATTATTTTGAAGCCTGAACATCTGACATGTCTTTTACAATAGCAGATTTATCAACTCTAAGTTTAACATTATCGTCAACCTGGAGCAGCACTGTAGTTTCCTTCATTTCAATAATTTTTCCGTAGATTCCACCAGTAGTAACCACTTTATCTCCTTTTGCAAGGCTGTTGCGGAAAGCTGCAACTTCTTTCTGCTTTTTCATCTGAGGTCTGATCATGAAAAAGTAAAATACTACGATAATCAGAATCAATGGCAAAAATGTCATGATCGGATTTGTTTCAGCACCTTGTGCCGGTTGTCCCATTAATAAATAGTTCATTCGAATAGTTTATTTAAATTAACTGTATATTTCAATAACTTCGTTCGTAACGTTTGCTTTTATAATAAGCTGTTTTGTTTTGGCATTCGAGAATACGGTAATTGTTTTGAATTGTTTCCCAACCTCTCCTGCTGAATTGTAAATCACTTCTATTTGTCCTTCCTGACCGGGAAAGATAATTTTGTCCGGAATATTCACTTCTGTACAGGCACATCCTGAATCAAACCCGGTTATAGTTAAGGTTTTGGTTCCTTCATTCCTGAAAACAAAAGTGAAAGATACAACCTCTCCTGCATTTAGCGAACCAAAATTATGGATTTCTTCGGAAAAGACAAATTTAGCGACCCCTGATTCATCCGATTTATTGGTTGGGGCTGTTTTTTTTGTTTCTGAATTGCACGAACCAAACAGAAAAAGAATAAAAACCAAAGAGGTTTTTATTAACCTGGAACTTGAAACCTGGAACTTGGAACTCACTCTCATTCGCTTATTTCTTCGCCAATTAAACCACGTCCGGCCTTGAGTATTTTATTGTCTTTCTTCAGATCTTTCAAGGCTTTGTCGAGTATTCCGTTAATGAAGTTACGGCTTTTTTCAGTGCTGTAGTATTTCGAAAGTTCAATGTATTCGTTCATGGTTACCTTGGTTGGAATCGACGGGAAAAAGAGAAATTCGCTCAGAGCCAGTTCAAGAATCAGCGTATCAATAAAGGCAATCCGCTCAATATCCCAATTCAGGGTGTGCTTTTTAATCATGACCATATTTTCCGAATGGTTCAGTACCACTCTGCGGTACAGATCCTTAGCGAATTGACGGTCTTCATCATCTTTGTACATTGGAAGTAATGCCTGATGATCATCGCTGAATTCTTTGAATTTCTTGAATGTTTTCAGAATCATACTTACCACAAAATCGAGATCGTCGTTCCAGTAAATACTTTGTTCTTCAAGCAGTGATTCAATGTCCTCGTTATCCAGAATCAGGTATTTAAAAATGTCTTCCACTAATTTGCGGTCATCGGCATAGTTGTTTTCAGCAGATGCCATGTATTCCTTGTAGAAATCCTGCTCAAGCAACGAAAGATAAAGCTTGCGGACAAGCTCTTCATTTTCTTCCCAGCTTAACTTAGTGGATTCCAGATATTTGTTTAGTGGGATATTGGTTTTTAACTGATAGATCAGCTGATTCTTTACAAAGCGGGTATTTGGGTCAAGATCAGCGTCTGATGGGCGGTGTTTTTTTAGACCCAGATCGATTCGATCCTCTGCAAACTTTTCAATCTCAATAAGAAGAGACATCAGGTAGTGATACAGGTCGTATGTTTTCTGCAAACTGAAAAAAAGTTCCTGTTCAGTCTTGTTGATCGATGTTTCAGGTGATGTAAAGAACGCGTACAGTATTTGTAATACCTTGATTCGAATTATTCTTCTGCTAATCATTGTCTTAGAACCTCTTTAAATATTAGCGCAAAGTTAGAATTTTTTCTCATATCCTTTGGCCGCTAACATCAATTATTGCTACCCGACAGCATTCGTCGGCCGAACGCTGGTTAATTAATTGCAAGGCAAACTCATTATCAGGTGCGCCAATTCAATCAGATCAGAACAAGCGAGCAACTATTCCGGTCATCGCTGATCAGCTGAAACAGTATTCTGTTTCAGCTGATTTTGTAAATTCAACGGCTAATTAACTGTCCAGCTAAGGGTTGATTTTTTTCACTTCGAATTTAATTCTTCCTGATCTTCTTCGCTTGTTATCTCTGCGTTAAATTCTTCATCCAATGAATCATCTTCATCGTCTGGTTCGTCCTCCCAGCTTGCTTTTGGGCTGACAGGACCCTGATGGCGGTAATAAAACGCCAGCATTAATCCGCTGGCCGAACCCCACAAATGACTTTCCCACGAGATTTCAGGTTTAAGTGGAAAAATCCCCCAGAACATACTTCCGTATAGAAATGCCACGATGATTCCGATGGTGAGAAGGTTGGCGTCTTTCCGGAATATACCGCTAAAAAAAAGGAAGGATGCCAGGCCATAAACGATGCCACTGGCCCCAATGTGCCACGCTTCGCGTCCTCCGAGCCAGACGCAAATTCCGGAAAGAATATAAATCAGGAAAAAAATACGGTATGCCAAACGGCGGTAAAAATACAGCAGGGTAAACAACAGGATCAGAAACGGAACCGAGTTGGATATCAAATGGTCGTAACTGCCATGAATAAACGGTGAAAAAAGAATACCAGGCAACCCTTCGACATGCAAGGGCAATATTCCATAGGTCGAAAAGTCTAAATCAAATACATTTTCAGTCAATTTCACCAGCCAGAAAAAGGCAACGATAACTGACGGAATCAAAAGACTGTACTTGACAATCTTCTTTTCCGTTTCCTTATCGATCGGTTCCTGATTTCTGGGGTAATAATTGAAAATAGACATTAAACCAGTGATTTTATCAATGACGTAAAGTTATAGATATCTTCCTCTTTGGTGTCAAACGAAGTCATCCAGCGAACTTCCGAGCGATTTTCGTCCCACATGTAAAAGAAGTATTTCTCCTGAAGTTGCGGAATAATTCCGGAAGGAACGATGGCAAACACCCCGTTGGCTTCCACTTCCTGTGTGAGCTGAATGGCTGGTATCTTCTGTACTTCCTGTTCCAGAAGTCTGGCCATCCGATTCGAATGCGATGCATTTCGTTTCCAGAGATCATCGTTCAAATAAGCCAGAAACTGAGCGCTCACAAACCGCATTTTCGAGAATAGTTGCATGCTTTGTTTGCGAATATATTTGGCATTTTTAGATAATTCAGGATTAAAAAACAGAACTGCTTCGCCCATCATCATACCGTTTTTGGTGCCTCCGAACGAGAGAACATCGATACCTGCATCAACGGTAAAAGCACGAAAAGGCAGATCAAGCGCCACTGCCGCGTTGGCCAGGCGGGCTCCGTCCATGTGCACAAAAAGATCGTATTGATGTGCCAGGGCGGTTATCGCCTTTATTTCCTCCACCGAATATACGGTTCCCAATTCAGTAACCTGAGAAATGGAGATAACTTTGGGTTGTGAATGATGTTCAAAATCAAATCCATGCAAGTATTTAAGGATTCCTTCCGGAGTAATTTTCCCTTTTATCGCTTCGACCGGAAGCAATTTACAACCGGAAAATTTCTCAGGAGCTCCGCATTCGTCAACCTGAATGTGTGCAGTTTCGGCACAAATTACCGAATGAAAAGAGGCCGTTAGTGTTGAAAGACTTAGCACATTGGCTCCAGTTCCGTTAAATACAAAATAGACATCGGTTTGCTCTCCAAACTCCTGCCTGAACCGTTCAATAGCCATTTTGGTAAAATCGTCACCACCATATCCTACTGCATGTCCTTCGTTGGCAGCTGAAAGAGCATTCAAAATTTCAGGATGAATTCCTGAATTATTATCGCTTGCAAAACCTCGTTTCATAACTGAATTGTTGTAATTTTAGACTGTTGTCCGATGAAAAACTAATGAAAGGATATGAAAGGTTTTCCCTTTTCTCCTTCATCACTTTTGACTTTATTATTTTTGCTTTGACTTAAAAATGTTTCAGACTATAAATGAACTGAAAAAAATCAAATCAAACAAAATGGATAAAACATTAAAATTAAGCGAGAAATTGTTTTGTCTGGCTGTCAATCCAAAGAATGGCGGCATTTTACTAAATGCCTCTTCTGCGTTGAACATGACTCTGACCGGTTCTGTATTTGTTGAACTGATGAAAAAGGATCTGATTTCGATCGAAAAAGGAATAGTCCATATCCTGAATCCAGAGGTTCAGAACGACGAGATTCATGAGTTTTTCATGAATCGCATCAGGCTCAGGGGAAAAGACCGAAAAATGAGAACCTGGGTTTCATACTTTAATGTCAGGGGACGGAAAATACAAAAACTGTTCATACGAAATCTGGTTCATAAAAATGTTCTTCGGGTTGAAGAAAGACGCATCCTGTTTATTCCTTACGAAAAAGTATTCCTGATGGATCGCGAACTGGTTGAAAACATCCGGAAAAACATTGAAATCACATTATTGGGAAAGATTTACTCGAATGATGATTTTATAATTCTATCGGTGATGGCTGCGAAATCCAATTTGCTGTCCCGCATTTTCCCTGACCGTCCCCGGAGAAAGGAAGCTGTCCTCAACCTGAAAAACCTGCCTGAAACGGATGTTTCCAAAGCTGTTCAGGAGGCTATTCAGATGGCCCATGCAGCTGTTTTTCTTGCTGCGACATGAAGATGCAAAAAAAAATCGCAGGAATAAGAAGTATGTAAAAACACAGAACTTTGTCGTCAAAAAGCGACCAGGAAGTAACACTACCCCATTACAGGACACCTATCCGTATGATAAACCTGATTTTATTCAGGAAGTGCATCAAAATATTGGGCTATATTTCGAACCTCAAAAAAAAAATCAGGAATAACGATGAAGAGAATCTTTTTAACCACAGGAGTAATGGTCGCGCTGATTATTAGCAGTCAGGCCCAGAATGTCAGCAAAGGAAAAGTCATTACCGAAGATAAAGGCAAAGGCTTTTACATCGAATCTATTATGAAAGATGTGACAGCCGTTGACGAAAAGTTAACGGAAAAAGAACCCTATGTGCGTTTTGTTATGGATCAGTCCGGAATGGACCTTCCCAACGATCCATCGCTTTATACAACAGCCTGGAGTAATCCGACCAAATCGCAGGGAAACGCCGGAACCTGCTGGAGTTTTTCAACGACTTCGTTCTATGAATCAGAAGTACTTCGTCAGCACGGCAAAAAAGTAGAAATTTCTGAAATCTATTCAGCTTATTGTGAATATCTGGAGAAAGCCCGCCGTTTCATCGAAAAAAGAGGGGACTCTGAATTTTCGGAAGGTTCGGAAGGCAATGCCATTGCCCGGATTATGAAAACCTATGGTGCAGTTCCTGAAGAAGCATACTCAGGACTGATTGATGGAAGAAAATTTCACAGTCATGCAAAAATGGTAGAGGAAATGACCGCATTTCTGAATTCCCTGGAAACATCAAATGCATGGAATGTGGAATACGCCATGGAAACCATCAAATCGATCATGAATCATTACCTGGGAGTTCCGCCAACCGAGTTTGTGGTTGAAGGTAAAACCTATACACCGCAGACCTACCTGAAAGATTACCTTCAGATTGATCCGGATGATTTTGTGGAAATCCTTTCCTACAAACAGGAGCCTTACTGGCAACTAGTGGAATATAAAGTTCCTGACAATTGGTGGCACAGCAAAGAATACTACAATATTCCTCTCGATGAATTTATGGGTTCACTGAAAAAAGCAATTAAAAACGGATATACAGTAAGCATCGGTGGCGATGTTTCAGAGTCCGGATTCAGCCGCGAAACCAATTGTGCGATGATTCCTGATTACGACATTCCTTCAGCATACATCAACGAAGACGCCCGTCAGTTCCGTTTCTCGAACGAAAGCACAACCGACGACCACGGCATGCAGGTGATTGGATACCTCGAAAATTACAAAGGTTCGGGCAAAGACTGGTACCTGATAAAAGATTCAAGTTCCGGCTCAAGAAACGTAGATCCAAACACACCAAATTTTGGCTATTATTTCTTCCACGAAGATTACATCAAGCTAAAAATGATGGGATTCACAGTTCACAAAGATGCAGTAAAAGATATCCTGAAGAAATTCAACTAAGCACGACGCAATTACAAAAGAAAAGCCTTCTGAAATGGAGGCTTTTTTTTGCTCAAAACGTCAAACAGTCTTGAATTAATTAATTGTAAATATAGAACCATAAACAGTCCAATATATTTACGTGGTCGTAAACGGAAATACAAATAATGTGCATTTAATGTGAATTAATAACAATTATGTCATCGTTGCGCAATCGATTCCACGAATACTTGGTCTAAAGTGGTGGTTTGCTTACCAATTGCTATGACACAGTTGATTACTCGTCATTTTTTCAATTAGTAAAGAAAAAGTTCAAATTCTTCCTGCATTTCTGAAAGTCTGGAACAAGATCAAAACAATGACCTTTGTCATGTACGTCAACAACTTCCTGTTTGACAGCAAGATGAAACGTGAAATTAAATCACGCTATTTAGAGTAATTATAAATAGTACGCCACGATTTAAAAATAAAATACCCCTTCGGTTTAGTTCTCTAAACATCTTTAGATTTGCATGATTTTTCAAAAAATTCAGATACCAATAGATGGAAGAAAAGGTGTTACATGCGGCAGTTATTCACGAGGTTTCAGCGAATAAACTGACAGTAATTGTTGTTAGTGCTTCTGCTTGCTCATCCTGTCATGCAAAGGGTGGCTGCCTTGCGTCTGACATGGAAGAGAAAGAAATTGAAATCACTCATTTTTCAGGAGAATATAAGCCCGGACAACAGGTCAATATCGTTGGACATACCTCTCAGGGCTATAAAGCTGCTTTTTACGGATACCTTCTGCCATTTCTATTGGTACTCATCACGCTCCTACTGGGAACTTCAATCACAAAAAGCGATGGTCTGGCCGGAATCTTATCCCTGGCAATCCTGATTCCTTACTATTTAGCACTTTATTTTTTCCGGAATAAAATCAAACGTTCTTTTGAATTTGAAATCGCTGCAAATCATTAATCAAACTGTATGAGTACAATTATTATCTATACGGTCCTAATCCTCAGCTCCATTGGCATTTTATCGGCAATCATCCTTTATTTTGTCGCACAGAAGTTCAAGGTTTACGAAGATCCAAGGATCGATCAGGTTGAATCGGCCCTCCCGGGCGCCAATTGTGGCGGTTGCGGATTTGCTGGCTGCCGTGCTTTTGCCGAAACTTGCGTAAGCAGAGGCGAACTTGCCGATCTTTTTTGCCCTGTTGGCGGAAATGATACCATGGGCAGTGTTGCCGGAGTTTTGGGTATCGAAGCAGAAAAAAAAGACCCCAGGGTAGCAGTAGTCAGGTGCAATGGAACCTGCGAACACCGCCCCAAAACAAACGTTTACGACGGATCAATGTCGTGTGCCATTGCAGCATCGCTTTATAGTGGTGATACCGGTTGTCAATATGGATGTCTGGGTTGCGGCGACTGTGTGACTGTCTGCGATTTCGATGCCATTCACATGAATCCGGCTACCGGTCTACCGGAAGTAGACGATGATAAATGTGTAGCTTGTGGCGCCTGTGTAAAAGCCTGTCCGAAAACGCTAATTGAATTGCGAAAAAAAGCGCCAAAAGCACGGAAAATATATGTGGCCTGCCGGAACATGGACAAAGGCGGCGTTGCACGTAAATCGTGCAGTGTAGCTTGTATTGGGTGTGGCAAGTGCGAAAAGGAATGTAAATACGACGCCATTTCCATTGTCAACAACCTTGCATTTATCGATGCTGACAAATGTAAGCTCTGCCGCAAATGCGTTTCTGTTTGTCCGACCAACGCCATTCTTGAGCTGAATTTTCCACCGCGAAAAATTACGGTAACCGATTCAACAGCCCCTGCAACTGAAAAGCCAAAACCAGAAGCACCAGCCGTAAAAATTGAAGATAGTAAATCAGAATCTTCTGGAATTTAAACCAAAAGGAGGAACATCGTGTTAAAAACATTCAAAATAGGAGGAGTTCATCCGGAAGGGAATAAACTTTCGGCCCACAAAGCCATTGAGGTGCTTGCTCTTCCAAAATCAGTTTTCATTCCTGTTGGTCAGCACATTGGTGCGCCAGCCGAGGCTGTTGTTCAAAAAGGTGACAAGCTTAAAGTAGGTCAGCTTATTGCCAAATCTTCAGGATTTGTTTCGGCCAACATCCACTCATCGGTTTCAGGAACGGTCAAAAAAATCGACCTTGGACCGGATACTTCAGGATACTCTAAAAAAGGTGTTTACATCGATGTGGAAGATGATGTCTGGGACGAACAGATTGACCGTGGCAGTGAAATCAAGAAAGAAATCAAACTTGACGCAGCAGCTATTCTGGCAAAAATTCAGGATGCAGGTATTGTTGGATTGGGTGGAGCGACGTTCCCTACACATGTGAAGCTGATGCCACCCAAAGGGATGAAAGCTGAAGTGCTCCTGATTAACGGTGTCGAATGTGAACCATACCTGACTGCTGATCACCGCACGATGCTGGAACATGGTGAAGAACTTATTATTGGCGTTCAATTGCTGATGAAAGCTTTAAATGTTACAAAAGCGGCCATTGGCATTGAAAACAACAAACCGGATGCCATCGAAAAGATGAGCAGTCTGGTTGCGGGGCATAACAACATATCGGTCATTCCTCTCAAAGTAAAATATCCGCAGGGAGGAGAAAAGCAATTGATCAAGGCTGTTACCGGACATGAAGTTCCTTCAGGAGCATTACCTATTTCGGTGGGCGCCGTGGTAACGAACATTGCCACCACCTTCGCGGTTTATGAAGCCGTTCAGAAAAACAAACCCCTGTTTGAGCGCGTCGTTACCGTCACCGGGAAGTCTGTTCAGAATCCATCCAATTTTAAAGTACGCATCGGAACGTCCATCAGCGAACTGATTGAGGCTGCAGGAGGACTTCCGGAGAACTGCGGAAAAATCATCAACGGTGGCCCGATGATGGGAAAAGCATTTGCCAATACCGAAATACCCGTAACCAAAGGCACTTCCGGAGTATTAATGATGCCTGAACAAGAAGCAAAGCGTCAGGAAGTAATACCTTGTATTCGCTGTTCGCGCTGTGTGTCGGTATGTCCGATGGGCCTCGAACCTTTTTTACTGATGACCGTGTCGGAAAAACAAATATGGGACCGGGCTGAAACCGAACAAATCATGGATTGCATCGAATGTGGTTCGTGCAGCTTTACCTGTCCGGCTAATCGTCCGCTGCTCGATTATATCCGGCTTGGAAAAGGCAAGGTAGGCGCGCTGATCCGGAACAGAAAGAGTTAGGCTAGGCAAAAGCGAAGACGCTTAGTAAAATCATTAGTTGTCAATTGTTTCACGTCATTCATAGTAAAAGGCATCTTCGAATCAGCGTACTTGAATGACTATTAATGACAAATTGACCTTCAACGACAATAAAATATGAAACATCTAATAAATAATAAGACTGAACAATGAGCAAACTGTTTACGATATCTCCTTCACCACATATCCATTCGGGCGATTCGGTGAATAAAATCATGTACAGCGTTATTCTGGCTCTGATGCCGGCGTTTATCTGGTCAGTTGTGATGTTCGGGCTCGATTCTGTTCGGGTCACACTCATAGCTGTTGCAGCATGTGTGGCCTTCGAATTCCTGATTCAGAAATTCATCCTGAAAATAACACCGCAAATCGCCGACGGATCAGCAGCACTGACCGGATTATTGCTTGCATTCAATGTACCAGCATCAGTACCAAGCTGGATGCTAATCGTTGGCGCACTGGTGGCGATTGGAATTGCCAAAATGCCTTATGGCGGACTTGGAAACAATCCGTTCAATCCAGCTTTAGTTGGCCGTGTTTTTATGCTGATTTCGTTTCCTGTACAAATGACTTCGTGGCCTGCGATCAGTTCATCAGGGGTCGACGCTATAACAACTGCGACTCCGCTCGCCATCCTGAAAGAAGGCATCAAAAACGGACAACCAGTGGTTGAGATTTACAGAGATCTCCCAACAAACCTTGATTTATTTATGGGAAACATGTCCGGATCATTGGGCGAAATATCGGTAATTGCACTCTTAATCGGAGGACTGTTCATGCTCGTACGAAAAATCATTACCTGGCACATTCCGGTTTCAGTTCTGCTTTCCGCAGCCATTTTCTCCGGAATATTCTGGATGATTGATCCGGGTAAATATACTGATCCAGTATTCCAGCTCATGACAGGCGGACTTATTCTTGGTGCATTTTTTATGGCTACCGATCTGGTTACATCACCAATGAATACGAAAGCCCAACTGATATTTGGCGCTGGCATCGGGATTCTCACCATCACAATCAGGTATTGGGGAGCTTATCCCGAAGGTGTGTCGTTTGCCATTTTAATAATGAATGCAATGGTACCGCTACTCAATCGCTTTATCAAACCCAAACGGTTTGGTCAGGTAAAAATTCAATCCAATAACGGCTAAGATATGGCAAAGAAAGAATCAAACTTCAAAAATATGACGATTGCACTTTTCGTCATCACGGCTATAGCAGGCTTAGCACTGGCAACGGTTTACTCGGTCACCAAAGAACCGATAGCTATAGCCAGAAAACTTAAAATCAACAATGCCATTAAAATGGTTATTCCTGAATTTGAAACCATTTCGGATACCGTTTTAATGCCGGAAAACGGGAAAGACAGCATCCGGATTCACCGTCTGCTGAAAGGAACTGAAAACTCAGGGAATGCCATTGAAACCTACACCGACGAAGGATTTGCCGGCCGGTTCAGCCTGATGGTTGGTTTTATGCCTGATGGATCTATCAGCAATATAGAAGTATTGGAACACAAAGAAACTCCGGGACTTGGTACCAAAATGACTACTCCAAAATTCAAAGATCAGTTTAAAGGCATGAAAATAGCGGATATCCCGGGAGAAAAACTTAAAGTTAAAAAAGATGGCGGTACCGTTGATGCGATTACAGCTGCAACCATTAGCAGCCGTGCTTTCTGCGATGCGGTGAACCGCGCTTATACAACCAATAAAAAGGGAGAAAAACAATGAACCAACTCAATAATCTCACCAAAGGAATAATTAAGGAGAATCCACTTTTAGTTTTGCTTCTGGGAACCTGTCCTGCACTGGCCGTTACCTCATCTGCAATAAACGGATTGGGTATGGGTCTGGCTACGACCTTTGTGCTGTTTATGTCGAATGTCTTTATTTCGCTGGTCAAAGGGTTTATTCCTGATAAAGTCAGGATTCCTTCATTTATCGTAGTTATAGCCAGTTTTGTGACAATCGTCGATTTGCTGATGCAAGCCTACACACCAGGTTTGTCGAAACAACTGGGAATTTTCATCCCGTTGATCGTCGTAAACTGTATCGTACTTGGAAGGGCTGAAGCCTTCGCTGCAAAAAACAATGCTTTTTCATCGTTTATCGATGGGCTCGGAATGGGTCTTGGATTTACGATGGCATTGGTTCTGATTGGTGGAATCCGCGAAATACTGGGCGCAGGATCAATTTTCGGCTTCAAATTCATACCTGAAGGAGCTGATGGAATCCTGGTCTTTATTCTTGCTCCGGGAGCTTTTATCACGCTTGGTTTCCTGATCGCAATTCTGAAAAAAACAAACAAATAAATCCTCTTAAAGCAAACCGTCATGGAATATGTAATCATTATCATATCAGCCATTTTTGTCAACAACATTGTATTGGCTCAGTTTCTGGGAATTTGTCCGTTTCTGGGAGTAAGTACAAAAACTGAAACGGCTATCGGCATGGGTGCTTCAGTCCTTTTTGTAATGACGCTATCCACAATAGTGACCTTTCTCATTCAGCAATACATTCTGGTTCCTCTTAATCTGGCCTACCTGCAAACCATCAGTTATATTCTGGTTATCGCCGCACTGGTTCAGATGCTCGAAATCATTCTTAAAAAAGTGAGTCCACCGCTTTACCAGGCGTTGGGAATTTACCTTCCGTTAATCACCACCAACTGCGCGGTGCTTGGGGTTGCCATTCTGGTTATCAAAAAAGATTTCAACCTGACAGAATCAGTTGTGTTTGCAGTTGCTACAGCAATCGGTTTTATTTTAGCTTTGGTTATTTTCTCCGGAATCCGTGAGCAACTTGCTTTGGCCGATGTACCCAAAAAGATGAAAGGTATTCCAATTGCACTGGTTACCGCAGGAATTTTGGCTTTGGCATTTATGGGTTTTGCCGGACTGGTGTAATGATTGAGGATTTTGTTAATGTTCAGGCCTAAAAAAATACTTACTGGTTTTGACATTGATTTATTTCCATTTAAACAGACCCAGAAACAAGTTCAGGGTGACTTTATCTGGAGGGTCGGTCGATGTTCGGAGCGTCGCTGAACTTGTTTCAACATCTATTAAATAGGTTTCAAATAAACATTTTGGCAATTTTTGTCATGCACAGTTAAATGGATAATATTATTTCAAGCAGCTTTCGATGGGCTGCTTTTTTACTTCAGGAAAATGAATCACAAAAATCCGGGCATAAGGAAACGACTAATACACTGTGTTAAGACCTCCATCCCCCAGGGAACGAAAACCGCTTTCTGGTTACTGAAACTGACTATTCCGGTTTCGTTTGCTGTTTTTCTGCTCGATTTCTTCGGAATACTGAATGTAATAGCCGGGTGGGTTGCTCCATTCTTTAAACTGATTGGTTTATCCGGGCAGGCTTCCATCGTTTTGATCACCAGTTTCTTTACCAATATTTATTCAGTGATTGCCGTAATGACAACCCTTGGAATTGGTCATCGTGAAGGTACTATTCTGGCTGTAATGTGCCTGATATCACATGCTTTGATTGTTGAAACTGCCATACAGAAACGAACCGGTTCAAAGCCGTGGCGAATGATTTTAATCAGGCTGTCAGCCAGTTTTATTGCTGCATGGGGATTGAATTTGGTCCTTCCGGCGGATGATACAGTAACTGCACAAATTCATACTCAGACAATGAATAATTTTGTACCCGCATTTCTTGGTTGGTCGAAAGACATGGCTGTCACGTCTTTAAAAATTATGGTTCTGGTTAATTTATTGCTTATACTTCAACGAATCCTGAATGAATTTGGTCTGATTAGATGGATTCTGATGCCATTTGTTCCTTTACTTCGTATTTTGGGATTACCATCAAGTACCGGATTCCTTTGGATTGTTGCGAATACCCTGGGTTTAGGGTATGGCGGGGCCATTATGATCAACGAAACGAAAGAAGGAAAACTGAGCCGCGAAGACGCCGACCTACTGAACCACCACATTGCCATTTCGCACTCACAACTTGAAGATACTCTTTTGTTTGTAGCCATGGGCTATCCGGTTGTCATTCTGGTATTCCCACGAATTATCCTCGCCATTATTATTGTATGGATCAGAAAGTTTCAACTTTGGATAAAAAACAGAAATGTATAGATTGAATTTGGAGTTGAAAGTAGTTTTAACAAATTTTCATTACTTATAACATTCAAATTGAATTTGGAATCCTAATTTTGGTGAATCAACTGTTGTTGAATTGATCTGTAAAATTCAGGAAATATGACCAATACGAAATCCCAGCACATTCTCAATACATCATCCAACTTACTTGGCTTTTGTCTTATTGTTTTGACCTCGCTCAAAATATCAAAATTGAGTGAAGTCTCGAAGATTGATGAACTAACCGGAATTGCCTGTATTCTGCTGGTTGCAAGTTGTATTTTCTCATTTTTGTCTATCAGGACTTCCAGAGAAAGCTTAAATAGTCGTTATGAGAGTCTGGCTGACTATATTTTTATCGTAGCCTTAATATTGGTTTTTATCATCACTTTCATGATTGCCTTTTCTATCATTTACTAACAAAAAATCCCCTCCGGAAAATAAATTCCGAAGAGGACAACACATCAATAATTCCTAAACCAACTATTTCAGTTCAAGTACTTTTCCTTTAATATTTATTCTGTCAGTAAGCGTTTCAGTTGTTTCTGCATTGGAAGCGCCGGTAAATCCGGGTTGTTCTCCGCCCACCGAAATGGTAAAGTAACCAGGCTCAACAACCAGTTTATCTTTATCATTGATCATCGATAACTGTCGGGTTTCAAGAGTGAATTCAACAACCTTCGATTCTCCTTTTTTCAGTGAAATCCGTTTGAATCCTTCCAATTGGCGGATTGGTCGGGGTGTGGATGCCACTTCATCAGTAAGATACAACTGCACCACTTCGTCACCGGCACGATCACCGGCATTTGTCACTTTCACTGAAACTTTAATATTATCGCCCACTTTGGCTTCTGCCGGAATACTCAAATCGGCATAAGTGAAACGTGTATAACTCAGACCAAATCCGAAAGGGTAAAGTGGATCTTTTCGGAAATAACGGTAGGTTCGGCCTTCCATGTCGTAGTTTTCGAAAGCCGGTAACTGCTCAATCGATTTATAGTAAGTAACTGGCAGTCGGCCGGCCGGGTTGTAATCTCCAAACAGGACATCAGCAACAGCATTTCCACCTTCCTGCCCCGGGTAACCTGCGGTCAGAATTGCGTCCAGGTTCTCAGCCGCATAATTGATCGAAAGTGCACTTCCGTTTAGCAGAACCAGAACAACCGGCTTTCCTGTGGCTTTAATTGCCTCCATCAGATCGCGCTGTGCTTTTGGCAGGTTCAGGTGTGTGCGATCGCCACCTTTAAACCCATCCACTTGTATAGACATTTCCTCCCCTTCCAGGCGTTGGTTCAAGCCCAAAACAAGAACAACTGCATCTGCTTGTTTTGCAGCCTCAACAGCCTCGGCCAACATATCCGGATGCGGTGTTGCCCACAACAAACGGGCATCACCATCGCCATGATAGTTACGGTAATCAAATACCAGCTTATATTGTTTGCCCGCTTCAAGTGTGAGTTTTTTTGAACTATGAAACGCATGATGTTCATTATTACCGGCAAGAATTTCCAGACCTTCGCAATAAATTTTGAATGAAGGCATACTCCAGATGCCTATTTCGTATTCGCCGGTTTGCGGTACGTTCAGGTAGGTTGTCCAGCGTATTCCGAAATTATCGACCGGCATTCGCGGATCAGGAGAACCTGCTTCCCAGTAAAAATCAATATTGTCATCTACCCGGGTAAAGAGCGGTTCACCTTCGAGTTTATTGTTGGCGAAATATTCACCGAATGCGCCCTGTTTACCGTCTTCGGTTTCCAGGTAAATAGATGGAATCGGAACCAGCTTCGAGATACCATCAGCCAATTCGCTACCCTGAGCATAAACCACTTCGGTTTGAGGAACCACTTTGTTTCTGATACCTTGCAGCACAGTTACCGGATGAGAAGGAATTCCGTTGTAGTTTCCCCACAAAGATTCTATTTCATCAGCATTCGGGCCAATAACCGCAATTCTGGAAAGGTTTTTCTTCAGCGGTAGTGTTTGATTGGCATTTTTCAGTAAAACTATGCTTTTTTGAGCGGCTACGCGTGCAAGATAATCATGCGCCGGATTGTCATTCACAGAGAAAGGAATCTGAGCATAAGGGACTATTGAGTCAGGATCAAACATGCCCAGTTTAAAGCGTGCGGTCATCAGGCGGCCAACCGAAACATCAATCTCTTTTTCAGTAATTAATCCGCGCTTCACGGCCTCCGGAAGTGCATTATAGGTATCGCCACATTCGAGATCAGTTCCGCGCTTAACGGCCAGGGCAGCCGCCTCAGCCTTATCTTTAGCTATTTTATGGTATTGCCAGATATCAGCAATTGCCCCGCAGTCGCTAACCACATAACCTTTAAAACCCCATTCATTTCTCAATATGCCATCCAATTCGGTACTTGCGCAACAAGCCTGACCATGCAACCGGTTATAGGCACCCATAATGGAATATACTCCGCCGTCGACAACCAAGGTGCGGAAAGCAGGTAAATAAGTTTCGCGCAAATCGCGTTCGCTGACATTTGCATCAAATACATGGCGTAATGGTTCCGGACCTGAATGAACTGCAAAATGTTTGGCAGTGGCAACCACTTTCAAATAATTGGGATCGTCTCCCTGAAGTCCTTTAACAAACTGAAGTCCCATTTGTCCGGTCAGGTATGGATCTTCACCATACGTTTCGTGGCCCCGGCCCCATCTTGGATCACGGAAAATATTAATATTGGGCGACCAAAAAGTCAAACCCTGATAAATACCTCTCATCCCTCTGCGGACAAATTCATGGTGTTTCGCCCGGGCTTCATCCGAGATTGCTGTTGCAACCTGATTGATTAATTCAGTATCCCACGAGGCTGCAATCGAAATCGATTGAGGGAAAACAGTTGCATATCCGGCACGTGCAACACCGTGCAAACATTCATTCCACCAGTTATACTCCGGAATATCCAACCGTTCAATAGCCGGCGAAGTATAAAGCATCTGATCCATTTTTTCCTGAAGAGTCATTTCTGAAAGCAAGCTTTCAACGCGCTCCTGGGTAGATAAACTGGTGTTTTGGAATTGAAATCTGGTTTGTGAAGCACCAAGAAAAGGGCACACAAGGAACAAGATCAAATAAAGATTGTGTTTCATAAATAATAGATTTAATTATACTGGTCTGGTCTGGTCTGCAAATCTACAAAATGAAAAGAAAATTCCAACTAAAAACTAGTCCAGAAAGACTTCCTTTTTTTCGTCTCTGAAATATTCAAACATCAGCTGAATCTGCGATTTCAGGTTCCGGGGCTTCGACAGTTCCGGCAATTCATTTTCGTTAAACCAGCAAACATCAGTAGTTTCATCGCCAATTGCTATCCTGTCAGAAATAGGTTCACAACGAATAAAAAATTTGTACACGTATTCAAATTCAGGAGGCATTCGCTGGGCAGTTTTATCCATCACAGCAAGCAATCTCCCGGCTTTAACCGTCAGGCCAGCTTCCTCGAAGCATTCTTTTTCAGCTATCTGACGGGGAGTATAACCAACATCAGCCCAACCACCCGGCAACGACCAGCAACCGTCCACCTTTTCCTGAACCATTAAAATCTGATCTTTGGGATTAAAAACTACAGCACGCACATCCACTTTGGGAGTTTTATAACCATTCTTCTCCTGAATAACAGCCTGAATTTTAGCTATCGGAACATCAGTGAGCTGCTCAAGCATTTCCATACAGATCTCCTGAATTTCGTTATACCGTTCCTTGTCGTAATTGATGCTGCTGTATTCCAGTCCAATTTCAGACAAAGACTGAATTCGCTTCAAGCGTTCAAATAAAGTTCTTTCCATTGGGATTAATCTATGGTAGGGATTTAGACGGTCAGGACATATCCTGACCGTACGATGCACCAGGAAGTCATGATTGTTTATCCTGTAATTTTAGCTGGAAGTCCTTTTACCAGAACCGGTTTTTCATTTTGTTTTTTGGGCATGAACATGTCTTTGTAGGTTAATCCCAGTTTTTCTTTCATCTCCAGCGAATAATCGAGTGTGCCAAGATCTGGCCCGGTGTTGTTGGTTCCAAAGGTAAATTTCACGCCAGCCTCTTTGGCTTTCCGGAGAATTTTTTCTGACGGAAGTTTAAACCGTGAATTGATTTCCAGCGCCACCTGATTTTCGGCCAAAACCTTTACAAAACGATCAATGCGGGCATCAGTCCAAAGTTCGTCGTACTTGTCAGCAATCACGGCCGGAAGATAAGTTGGGTTCACATGAATGTCTATGGGTTCTTTGGATACCACATTTTCAATCTTACTGACCAGTTCTTCCATAAACTGCTGTTCATCGTCAACAAACGATTCTTCAGGAATCCAAAGTCGCATTCTCCGGCCTTTGTGATCGGTCCAGGTCATTCCATCAGTAAATACATAATCGAATTTGGCAATGGCTTCAGGCGAAAATAAAGTGACCCACTCACGACCTTCTGCCTGCATTCCCCTGAAGATTGGTTTCGACCGAACAGTATCCATATATGCATTAAGAGATTGATCGTCGGTCACCGGAAATTTCAAACCACAATTGGGAGCAATACCATAATTGATTCCCAGCTTCATCGAATTTTCACATGCCTGATCAATGGTTAATCCACCTTTTAAGTGAACGTGGAAATCGATCAGCGGAAAATTTTCGAACATCATTTTGGTCACTTTGTCGTCCCATTCCTTTGACACCAGCATTTCAAATTTTTCAGCTTTAGGAAGTGGTTTAATCTGAATACTTTTGAAATACACTTTGCTTTCTTCGTCGTGACATTGCAACGCAATGCGTCCGGCGCTAAACACTTTCAAAACATCATTTTTAGGGCGATATGGTTCGTCTGGTTGGATGTAATCAACAACTTTTGTCCCATTCACAAACACTTGACAACGGTTTTCAACGACTTTAAAAGACAATTCAAACCACTCATTATCTTTCACCGTATTGTAATAAATATTGCGGATTGCGTAGAGACTACCAGTTTTTTTCAACTCATGAAACTCACCCGAACGTTCGTATGAGTTATTAATCTGAACTTCGTAGCCACGTAAAAGAGGGCCGTATTCCTGTTCCTGGGTATGAAAAATAATTCCGGAGTTGCTGCCTGGTTCTGTTTTCACCATCACCTTCATTTCGAAGTTACGGAAAACACCCTTTTTAAAATCGCCGGTATAGAACAAATGACTAATTGGACCATTAGTAACTAATAAGCCATCTACAACTTGAAATGACCCGGGATTTTCGTTGGCTGTCCAGCCGTCTAAATCTTTTCCGTTAAAGAGTTCTGTCCATTCCGGTTCTTTGGTCTGGCATGAAACAAAGATTAAAACACTTAAAATGAGAATGACATTGAATTTGTAATTTTTCATAGTAGCTTAGGGTTGGGCTTAAGAATTGTAACAAAGGTAAAAATCTATACCTGAAATTTGATTCGAAATTGTCAAATTTTCAAGAAATTACGCCCGATAAAATGAATAATAAGCGGATTAATGACTGAAATTTAAATCCGGTTAAATTCATTTTCATACATTTGAATCATAAACATTCTGTTTTCAGAGAAGAATAAAGACTCTGATGAAGTTTATTTCTGAGCGAACAAACATTAAAAACGATTTATGAAAATACTGGTAGCATGCCTCTTCCTTCTTTTTGCAGCCGGATCAAACAAACTGTCTGCACAAGAAACTGCGGTTAAAAAGCAAACGGCCCGTCAAATCATTAGTCAGATAAAGACGCACCTGACCTGTCAGTGGAGTCAGAAAACGGTGGATACATTTAAAACCGGCAATCCCGATGATCTGGTTACAGGTATTGTGGTATGCATGTTTGCGGATATGGAAACTCTGCGGAAAGCCGTTGCACAAAAGTGCAATCTGCTCATCGTTCACGAGCCCACTTTTTACAATCACCTGGATCAAACAGATCAACTGGAAGACAATCCTGTTTATCAGAAAAAAAGTGAATACATAAAAAAAAACAAGCTCATTATATTCAGGTTTCATGACCACTGGCATCGTACTGTTCCAGATGGAATTTATACGGGAATGATTGATAAACTGGGATGGAAAGTCAATCAAACAGACAGCTCCATGCTGTTCTTCAGATTTGGTGAACAAACGGTAGGCGAATTTGCCCAAAAACTTCAGGAGACATTAAAGGGAAGCGAGTTGCGCATCGTGGGCGATCCTTTGATGCGATTCACTAAGGTTGCACTGGCTGTTGGAGCGCCAGGCGCATAAACACATATCAATTTGCTTACAAATGAATCTACTGAACTTCTTGTAGCCGGTGAAGCTTCGGAATGGGAAACCTATGAATACGTTCTGGATGCTTCCATGATGGGGATGAAAAAAGCGGCTATTTTTACCGGCCATATTGCTTCGGAAGAAGCTGGAATGAAATATTGTGCCAAATGGATGAAAACCTTTATTGAAGATATTCCAATTATCTATATTGAAAATGGATCATCTTTTTGGTCCGTTCAAAAGGCGGAGAAACCATGATTAAAGCCATTATTTTTGACATGGATGGAACTTTGGTCGATACCGAGCCATTCAATACAGAGATAGAAAAACGTCAATTCAGCCTGCGTCAGATTGCGATTTCAGATGAAGAGCACCGACAATATATGGGAATTTCATCAGAAATCATGTGGAGAATAATTGCTGAACGCCATATGCTTATTGTCCCGGGTGAAGAACTGATAGAACAAAACAGAATGGAGAGCCTTCGATATTTTGCTGAATTGGATGAAATTCCTATCATGCCCGGACTTATAGATCTTCTTGAAAATCTGCAGGCAAAAAACTATCCATTGGCTGTTGCTTCTTCCTCTTGTCCTGAAATCATCGATCTAATTCTTAAAAAGACAGGACTGCGCGATTATTTTCAAATCGTAGTAAGTACTCAGGAAGCAGGGAAAAGCAAACCTGAACCGGATGTTTTTTTATTGGCAGCACGGAAGTTAGGAGTTAAACCAGAGCACTCCCTGGTTATTGAAGACTCGGCTAACGGAATCAGGGCAGCACATGCTGCTGAAATGAGTTGCGTGGCCTTTCAGGGTCCCGGAGCTGATCCTCAAAGCCAGAAGGAAGCCGATGCAATTGTAGGAAGCTACGCGCAATTGGGAATGATGTTGAGAGCCGTTGGTACAACCTGTTGAAGCCAAAATCCGGAAACTCTCTAGTATCCCAATTCTTTCCCTTTCTTAATGGCAGGAATCCCATATCGCATCCACGGAGGCATCGGTTCGCCTTTCAGGTAATGATCGAAAAACTGCTTCATACGAATGGTCAGATCCATTCGGTTGGCCCAGCTTTCGGCTTTCAGGTTGTGCTCTTCGTTGTTGTAAGTTAGCATCCATGCTGGTTTATTTAAGCGACGCATGGCTGTAAAAAGTTCAATCCCCTGATACCATGGCACTGCTCCGTCATTGTCGTTGTGCATGATAAGTAGCGGAGTTTTGATTTTTGGCACATAAAACAGAGGTGAATTTTCGATGTATTGTAATGGTTTATCCCACAAAGTACCACCAATTCTGCTTTGCGATTTTTCGTACTGAAACATACGTGACATGCCTGATTCCCAACGGATTCCACCATAGGCACTTGTCATATTGCTAACCGGTGCACCCGCCATGGCCGCCGCAAACATATCGGTTTGGGTAATCAGCCACGCAGTTTGATAACCGCCCCAACTTTGGCCCTGAATTCCGATTTTATTCCGATCAATAAACGGGAACATACTGCTTACAATCTGGGTTCCACTAACGACAGCATCGAATGCCGACTGCCCGGGGTAACCATCTTCATAAGTAATATCAGGAACAAAAATGATGTAGTCGTTGCTGGCATAATAAGTCCGGTTTACTGTTGAACGGGATGGCGAGGGTGAAATATAGGCATTCATATTATCGGCACTGCGTTCATAAAAATAAACGATCATGGGATACTTACGATCAGGATCAATCGTTTCAGGAAAATAAAGCAAGCCTTCGAGTTTTTTTCCTGAAAATGAATCCCAGTGCACCAGACGAACACCCGGCCATACAAACATTTTTTGCTGCGGATTGGCCATCGAAAGTTGGTGCCGATGATCAAAAGCCAGATTGCCCGACCAGACATCCGGAGTTTCACTTACGTTTTCGCGCGTCCATATCAGTACTTCAGCATTTTTTGCCTTACTGAGCTTATTAAACTGGCAATCTTCCATCAGCAACAAACGAGGATCGGAGTAATTGCGTATATCGGCACTAAAGTAGCCATCTGATTTGCTACGTTCGTCAAAAGCACTGACAATTATTGGTTTACCAGTGTCGATAAACTCTTCTTCCGGATTGAGCTTACAGTAACGCAACGGAAGGAAATTTTTCCTTCCGTAGTTACGGGTAGCGTTCACCGGAACTTTGGCCCCCTCCATATCAACCCTCCACATGTCGTACCGGTCATACAAAAACATGTACTTGTCATTTTCCGACCAGCCAGCTATTCCGTATGGTTTGGAATCCTCGGGCATGTCCCAAATTTCGTCACAAAATGAAACCGGAATTTCGGAAGTAAGTTTGATGATGTCATTCGAACCCACATTGGTTGAACGCGAATAATAACTGCTATCAGCCGGATCATACCAAACAATAAAATTACCACCAGGGGATAAGGAAACCAGCGATTTATCCTGAACAATGGCTCGCTTGATCCCAGTTTCAATATCGATCAAATAATAGTCTGCAGCAGATTTTCCCGTCCACGATGATTCACGTTTATAGGATGAATCGTCGATCCCCAGAGCCACATGACCATTTCCTTTCTGAATGGTTTGCACCTCCCTGACAACAGGATCGCCTAACTGAATAAATCTGGCCTTATCAATCAAATAAACCGAGAGATAAGTTCGCTTCCTTTCCTTTTCCAGATTAACTTTTTGTTCAGGCTGCAACTCTTTGTCTTTCCAGTTCCAGATGTCCAGCACCGGTTTTTCCTCATCAAGAAGTGTGTCTTTGAGTTCGGCCTGTGGCTTACGATTAGTGCCAAGGTACAAGTACTGTCCATTTTCTGAAAATGACAGATCGGCAAATTCGGAAGGAGACCAGCCCAGCGGCATACCTTGTCCATCAGGAATGACAACGGCCTGTGGTTCGCCCGTGGTCAATGATCCGTAATACAAACTATACACTTTTTCGTAGATGGTGTCTGCCGAAAACAAAAAACCAAACCGCCCTCCCTCTTTATCTGAAGTGATATTTTTAGAGGTTCCGGCTTGTTTAAAAATGATATCAGTCTTACGTTTGTCAGTATCGAAAACTACGACTTCTGTATGATCGAGCGAATCTTTGGTTTGACGAATGAATGTAATGCTGTGACCCTGTGGCGCATAATAATATTCGGTCACATTCTGAAAACAAACCGTATCGCCGGAAGCTACATGAAAAAGCACCAACTGACTTTTCGTATCAGTTGACGGCTCAGTTTCTTTTTTAGCTTTTGATTGATCAACTTTATTTTCAGCATTTACACCTGCACTTGGATCTTTTTTTTTCATATCGGTCAGAAAAGCCACCCAACGTGCATTTTCTTTCGAAATGGTAAATTGTTTCAGATTTGGAAATTTATAAACTTTGTGATGCTTGAAAACCAGAATGCCAAGACTGTCTTTGGGCATTTGTTCTTTTTTCAGCTTTTTCTTTTTTGCACTTCGAATAGAGTCTTCAGGTTGTTTGATTTTATATACAATGAAGTCAGATTCAGGAGAAAAACTGGCAGCATACCCTCTGGAGAGGGTATCTTCCTTTTTCGAATCGATTGTTTTAACCAGCAGATTTCCATTACCTTTTTGCGGATTAATTTCAAAGGCAGCCAACTTGCCATCATTCGAAACAATCGGATTATTAACTACTTTCCATGCCGCAAAATCGTTGATTGTAAGCGGTTTTTTATCGATTGTCTGAGCATTCAGAATCAAAGAGGACAACAACGTGTAGATCAGAAAAAATAGCCCGGCTCGTTTCATAATGAAAATTCAATGATAGTATCAAAAAGTCGAATTTGAACTACTGCCAAAGTAACAATTGTTCAATATTAAAACAAGCGAGCCGTGTTTTACCATTAAGGAGGATCTGAAATTCGAATAGTTTATTTCAGAAATCACCACTGGCGATTTATGTTGTAGCCCTTCATTCAATAAGGAACATTTCCAGAGTCTTGCTCTATAACTATGAATATCGGTCACTACCCGAAGTTAAACAAAAAAAATGCCCACGGATGAGTTCACGTGAGCAATTTAGGACTAAAATACCTTTCGGTTTATATCCTCCTGTTTTCTGATTCATTGATCAGATGAACTCAAAGTCCTTTTATCGCACTTCGGGTTCAGCAATTTCTTCTTCTTCATCATCTTCTTCCGGATGGAGAAACCGATCGATCAGATCAGAGATCACAGTCATGATCAGATCAGCATTTTTAGCGACTACCGAGCTTACCCCAAATTGAAGTATAGTCCCAAGTATCTTCTTGAAAATATTGCTATTTGGGCTGACCATGATTTTCTTTGACAGATAGCCGGTAAGTAAAGAAACAATTGTTTCGAAAAAACTGCTTTTTACTTCGATGGAACTTGTAATTTCTTTGAACGAATTTTTAATCAGATTAACCAGCTTTAAGCTCTCGTAAGAGATTTTGAACTGTTCTTTCAGAATCAGCCCTTCTTCAACCTGTCTAATTTCGAGCAAACGGATGGATTCTTTGAGCGAATCGACTGCAGTTTGTTTTGCCATAATAATTATTCAAGTACTTGTGTGATAATTGAATTATTGACAGGTTTTTTAATTAATTGTTTCCTGAAAATGGCGAATACGATCGCAAGAAACGCGTAAAAGCTCGAAACGACAAAAAAACCATAATAGGATTTGCCCAATAGTTCTCCTATCCACAAGGCCAGACCGATGTTCAGGATCAGAAAAAACAATACGGCAAAAACAAATACAATCATCCACGAAACCAGATTGGAAACTACATCGGCGGATTTGTCGAGCGTTTTTAGTTTCAGCAGTTCAAGCGTTGTCTTGCCGTATTGTTCACCTTTCTCAATAAGAGACTCAATTAAACCTGATTGTTCGTCCATCTTCAAATTTTAGTGAAATAAGGGAATTAATCCATTCAAATCCAAATTCGGTTTAATTGGTTGATGCTTTTGTCTCTTCTACCGTAGCTTTGGTTTCCTTAACCATGTCTTTTGCCTTTTTCTTGACACCATCCATCTTCGTCGATAAATCTTCAAGCAGATCATTCAGTTTATCCTTGGCCTCATCAACATAGTCTTCACCAACTCTGGCAATTTTCTTTCTTGTTTTCGAACCTTTTTCTGGAGCAAATAAGATTCCCAACGTGGCACCGGCGGCAAGGCCTGCCAGTAGTCCCAATACTAATTTTCCTGAATTCATAATATTAATTTTTAATTGTTTATGACTAATACTGCAATCCGGCACTTATTCGTTAAGCTTTCGGTGCAATAATGCAATATAACAAAATCTGGTCTGAAAAGCAAGTAAACAGGCGATGTTTTGAGATGAATACGAATTCCAAAAACACAGTTTTGATATCCAGTCTTCCTGTATTTTGGCTATTGAATGGTCACAAAGTTCAACCATTCAATAGCCAAAATGTTTGATTTCCGGATGAATTATCCGGGACGACTTCATCTAAAAACATCAACCTTATCCGCACCAATCCTCCCATTATTTTCCCAGAATAATCAGGAACCTTGAGCCTGAAACTAATCTAATTGGCCAGTAAATACGCTTCAGCCTCAACTGACCACAGCCCCTGATGACGGTCGCATATTTCGCCCAGTTTTGCAAACAGAGGATCCGTCTTTCCCTTTTCCTGAAAATCAGAAATGGCAGTCAATGGCATTTCAAGATGGGTATAAATCAGTTTTTTACCACCTGGTATTTGCGGAAGATGTAGTGTTGTTTCAATCACGGCATTTAATCCGCCAATGTGAGTCACAAGTCCGGCCGGATCAAGGCCTTTAGTCATCACGTCAAGGGCTTCTTTCATGTCATCAGTGTTTCCTCCTGAAGTTCCAACAATGTGTGTGTAGGCATAATGCACATTGTAGAAATTCAATTTGGCACTCAGCTTCGGATCGGATGGTCCAGCGAAAAAATTCAGGCATCCGTCGAACGCAAGAATCGCATCACCCTGTTCGATTACAGGAGCTACCGGTGCAAAAACAAATACATCGTCATAACCTGTATCGCCAGATAAACGGCGAAGTTCCTCTACCGGATTTTCAATTTTTGTATTCAGGTAAATTAATTCAATTCCTCTTTTGGCGGCTTCAGCAACGGTATAAATCGATGCAGCGCGATCAAGTCTCGTTTGATCAATATCGGTCACCACACACAATTTTGGTTTGCGGTCGGCACGGTGAATCACATAGTTGATGGCTGCCAGACCCATCGGGCCAACTCCAGCAAGAATGGCCATTTTACCATCGGCAACAATTTCCATATTATGGATGTACGAACCCGGAGTAGTATGGTAATTGGCATGCATAGCGCCAATCACACACGAAAGCGGTTCAGCCAGTGATGCCGGATAAAAACCGGGGCCATCGTAGGCCAATAAACAATCCTGAACCAAAACGTCTTTCGGGATGATTACATAAGTTGCATCGCCACCGATAAAGTGGTACGAATAACCCGGAGCGCTCAATACACCAACAGGACCTTCTTCATAATAAATGGCTGGTTGAATCGAGAACTTTTGTCCGGCTTTAAATTTGTGTTTCCAGCTGGCACCAATTTCAACCAATTCACCACTGAACTCGTGACCAATTATGATGGGGTTTTCAGCCACATCATTAGGTACTCGTTTGTGGTCGGTAGCCTGTTTCGCTGCCTTGTATGATGACATGCAAATGCTGTCGGAAATAACTTTTGCTAAAATTTCATCGTCTTTGATTGCCGGAAGTTCAAACTCTTCCAGTCTTAAATCTTCTTTTCCGTATAAACGAACTGCTTTTGTTTTCATATTTTCTTGTTTTTTCCTCTATTTTATTTTCAATCATTATCGCGCAGCGATTAAAGTATTGTAGCAAAAAAAAATAAATCTCATTCTTACCGCGTAGCGGTTAAAATCTTTCTTTCAAATGAGACAATCTCATTTGGCGCATAGATCATTCATTTTCAATCATTAATCCAGAATGCGCCAATTTTAAATTCACTATTTTTCTACAACAATTTAACCGCTACGCGGTAATTTTTAATTCAACATATTTTGACCACCGGTAACGGGCACTGCCTGTCCGGTTTCGTATTCCTGTTCAATGATATAGTAAACGGCACGCATCACGTCAAGCGGAGTGCAACCACGGCCGGCCGGAACCTGCGCTACATAAAAACGTTTCACATCTTCAATGGTTTTAGCTCCCGGCACTTTCCCTGCATTCAAATACTGCACAAACAATCCTTTCTCCGGATCTGCCCAAAGCGGACCGTCGTAAAAGTTACCCGGGCAAATTGAATTCACCTTGATTTTAGCTGGCATTAGTTCCATTGCAAACGACTGTGTAAGTCCGATACCACCAAATTTACCACCGGCGTATGCAAAATTTTTATTGCTGCCTTTCAATCCTGATTTTGAATTGATCTGGATGATATCCGCAAAATGATCCGGTTTATATTTGTTCTGAAGTTTCATTACTGCTGAAGCATATTTTGCACAAATAAAATAAGCCGAATAGTTCACTTTGGTCATTAGCTCGAAGGTTTCAGGTGTCATTTCATCCAAACCGCCTGCACGTAAAATACCAGCATTACTGATAAAAATATCCAGTCCTCCAAATTCACAAACAGTTTGAAACACCAGACTTTGAACCGACTCTGCATTTGATACATCAGCTTTCACAAAGTATGCTTTATTTTTGCCTTTGCCATTATTTAGTAACCCAGCAAATTCTTTTCCTTTTTCTTCGTTCAGGTCGGCGATCACTACATTGGCGCCATTGGCCATCAGGTTCTCAACAATTCCGGCTCCAAAACCCTGAGCACCTCCGGTAACAATCGCAATTTTGCGGTCAACCCGTCCGCCGGTTGCTCCCAACGCAAGGGCGCTGCGATATTGTTCAACCTCCCAGGTATCAATAAACTCAACCTGTTCCGGAGTCATCGGGCTTTGTCCGCCAAACTTTTCGGAATACAGACTCACCAGACAAGTATCCATCATCACATCTTCGAGAGTTGCAAGGCCCTGCGCGTTGTCGCTGACAAGAATACAACCGATTCCCCTGATGCAAATGATCTTCGGTGTTTTTGGCTGTGTAGCAATGTATGTTTTAATTTTTCCGGAAATATCATTCAGCAAAGCCTCCACATCGCCGGTATATTCAGCATAAATGAACGATGAATTGCAATAAACAATTCCATCAGGAATAAAAGGCAAAGCCATTTTCTGATATTCGGCTTCGGAAGAAAGGAATCTATCGTAGTATGAATTGTTGACCACTTTCAGTGTTTTCAGGCCGCTTCCGGATAGCATCATACGAATGGCAGGTACAATTTTAACCGCTGCCTCGTCAACAGGAAGGCTCACCAGCTCCTGAATTCCACCTATGGCAACATCCAGTTTAGCGATCACTTTGATATAAAGTTCATCTATTTCGGCAGTAGTGTCGGCAGCCACAAAAATACCGTGGTTCTGCAGCAAAATTATTTTAGGCTCAACTCCTACCCGACTGCGATAAGCATTGATCCGCGCTTCAACTTCTTTAAACAGAATATAACCCGGATCGACATAAGGTACAAACACCACTTCATCTCCGAACAATTCGGCAGTGCGTTCTTCAGCGTCTTTACCACACATCAATCCATTTACTTTGGTGCTGTGTGTATGCACCACAAAGCGGAATGCAATCAGGTTGTGCAACGAAGTTTCTACCGATGGACGTTGTCCTTTTTCCGGATGAACACGGGCATTCAGTAAATCATTTTTGATTTGATTTTCGCGTTCCATCACATCTTCGGAATATGTTTTCCCTCCGATAAGCTGTAAGGCTTTGCGGTCGAGTTGAGCAAACCCATCGTCGCCAATGGTTGCCAGACTGTGTCCGCTGGCTTTGATGTAAATATGGTTTTCGTCTTTGTACGAAGTGTTGCCACCTCCGGCGATTACAAAATCTTTTTGCTTTCCGTAGAACTGCGATATTTCGATTAACTGTTGTATTTCTGGTTTCATCGTATGTTGTGTTTTTGATTTTCATTTTTCGTAAAGACGCACGGCCGTGCGTCTCTACAATATAACAGATGTACGTCTGTACACGTCAATATTATTTTTCAGTAATAAAATTTGAAATCACTGCCTTGCCTAATTCGACAAACGAATTGTATTCTTTTGTTTTGGCGTCACCCTCAGCATTCAGATAACCTTGTTCTCCTTTGGCAATCAGGTATTGATGTGCAGCAATAATACATGCACCTTCAAAACCGATTTGTTCCAGATCTTCATCCAGATCAACGCCACCACTGCACGAAACTTTTACGGGATCGAGTTGCGGTGTGTTGTGTTCGGTTCCGAATGTGATTATGAAATTTTTTGAACGGAAGAACGTCACGAAATTTTTCAAAACAGCGAAAGTATTCCGGCCCGGAATCAGCTCCAAACTATAAATACCTTTGCTTTTGAGTGTTTCATAAAGATTTACCATATTGCCTTCGTAATCGGTAAAATTACCTTTGGCATCGTCGAGCAACACCGGATAACATGGAATACCACCGGCACTGATAATCACTTCTATCACCTGTTCCAGACTTAAGAATGCTTTCGGATCTTCAGGAACAAAAGCGCGACCACCGGTTTTCAGCAAATTACCGCGAATTTCATTTTCAATACCTGTCACATCAGTCAATTTCGATTTTAGCTCTTTTCCTGAAAAAACCTGTAAATAAAAAGCTTTCTTTTCTTCCGGAGTGCTGAATTTTTCGTCGATGGCAATACGCAATGCTTTGGCAATGTGACGTTCACGCAACATATTTTTGGCATATTTTGCTTTCAGCTCATCAAAACCGAAACTGAATCCGGCATTGATTTCAACCAGCAAAGCATTCAGTTTTTCAACCATTTCGGCGGTTTGCACATTGCTTTCGTGCTGAACCTGTTTTAACAAAGCCAATTCAGCCTTTCCCATTTTGAACGGATTGCTCAAACCTTTTCCGCTCAGGTAAGTACGGCCCGGATTCGCCGGATCATTTACACGAATTCCCTGTTCCTGCAAATCACGTTGCAAGGCCATAAATTCGATGTTGTAAAGCGGAAAGGTTTTATATTTCTGAGCCAACGTTGTAAATTCTGAATATCCGTCGGTGGTATAAAAATCATTAATTCCGAGCACCTGAACCCCTTCGGCGTCGGCCATCTTAAATACCTGCTCGATTTCTGTAAATGCACTAAACGAAAATGGAGTATGAAAATGGCCGTTTACCAGCAGCACCTTTTGTTCTCCTTTGCTTTTCGCTGTTTCAAGCAAAGTTTTTTTGTCCGGAAAATTTGTAAAAATGGATGATTTGCTCATTGTATTTAATCTTTAGATAGTTTCTGAATTTCAATGTAAAATAAGTCAATGCTGATGAGTTTTGTATCCTTTACTATCCTGTAATCAATGCCTGATGAAAATAAGTCTGAACGCGCAATTAAAACCAACGGCCATCACTAAAGGTTTAATTCCTTTGGTGATGGCCGTGTTCAAATTGGATCATTTTATTTCCGGAGTACTTTATTTTCCAATGATGCTGCATGGAAACATGCTGCTTTACCCTTTTCGGTAAAAGTACTTTCCGGTTAACAACAGACCGGCAAACACAAATGCACCAAACACCAAACTGCTGACTGCAACCTGCATTCCTCCCGAAATCACATGCCCACTGGTACAACCTCCAGCCATTCGTGCACCAAACAGAAGAATGAAACCACCAATGAACGCCCACACAATTCGTTTAACCGATGAATTACCTTCTGTTTTTGACCATCCGGAATAAATAAACCGAATTTTGAAATCCTTCCGAAGTACAGAAACCACTATGCCTGATAAAAACGCCCCTGCAAGAAAAATAAATTCCCAGTTACCTGGTTTTTGGATGGAAGCAAAATAGTCATTCTGTGTTAAGTTGCAAACTAAATCGCCTACATACGGATAAGATGTTGAAGCTCCTATTGGACGATTGAAAACATCGGTCATGAAAACAATACTATCCAAAACGGCCAGCAGAATACCAGCGTACAGCCAGATATAGCTTTTCTTTTGTTCCATTATATTCAGAATAAAAGCTACGGAAACAAGCGCGAAACCAAATATGAAAAGCAGGATATAAAAAAGAGATCCGTTACCCGCCAAACTTTGCAGCGAAATTTTGCCAAGATCAGGCCCCATCATTCCCTGAACAGCAGGCTGAACAAGCGTGTAGACGATGCCACCGAAAATACCGCCAATAATTCCGACCAATGCATCCACTGAACCTTCACCCAGCGAAACAGCCATTGTTCCGGGACAGTATCCTAGTATAGCCATCCCGACGCCAAAAATTAAACCGCCTAAACTGACACCAACTAAAATCAGGGGTTTCACATGGTATGAAGCAAAGCCCATTCCGATTTCGAGGTTCAGCAAAATAGCGCCGACACCAACAGCCACCAGAATGGCCTTAGCAACGGTGTAATCTTCGAGGCGTGCCATTCCGCTGATCGTATTGTATTTATTCAGCCTGGCACTTTGCAGAATGGCTCCAAACAAAAAGCCAAAAATTAAAGTTAGAATTGTCATGTTTATGAATTTAAAAAAAATGAAGCTTATATTTAACAACGCAATTTACAAATCCTGAAATTAAAGTGCCAATAATTCGAGACAATGTTTTTTTTTAACATTTGTGCAAGTTTTCGAAGATTTAGGTGTCAAATCATTTAAATTCACATTTGACAATTTCGAATGGACGAGATCCAACTGATAAAAGGAGTTCAACAAGGCGATCGCAAGTCATTCCAGCTGCTGGTAGAAAAGTATCAGCAAATGGTGGTGAACACCTGTTTGGGTATGGTTCATAATAAAGCTGATGCTGAAGATCTGGCCCAGGATGTTTTTCTGGAAGTATTTCGCACTGCCGAAAACTTCAGGGGTGATGCAAAACTATCGACCTGGATGTACAGGATTGCTACCAACCGTTCACTGAATTTTATCCGGAATACTAAAAGAAAAGGTTTTTTTCAATCCTTTGAAGAAGCATTTACTGGCGGACGAAACCGAAACAATGAAATAACGAACAACAGCAGCGATCAACCCGACAAAAATATTACCGACCAACAACGAAGTACTCTTTTGCATCAGGCCATCGATAAATTACCCGAAAAACAACGCGTGGCATTTACCCTGAATAAATACGAGGAACTATCCTACCAGCAAATTGCCGAAATTATGGAAATCTCTTTGGCCTCGGTTGAGTTTTTGATTCACAGAGCAAAAAAGAATCTGCAAAAAAAACTTTATGAATGCTACAAAAAAAAGTGCATTTAAACGCAAGTTTTAAAACGAATTGGTGTCAAACTTAAAACGAAACAAAATGGATTGCAAAACTATACATCAGGATCTTATCTTCTATCTCGACAATGAATTGCCAAACGAAAGTAGGATTATTGTTCAGAAACATTTGGATGAATGTATTGAATGCAGAGAATTTCTTGCTTTGCTAAAATCAGAAATGCAGATTATCAGTGAGGAAAAGAATCCGGAAGTATCACCTTTCTTTTTTACGCGATTAAGTGCACGACTGGAAGAAAAACTGGAATATCAGCCACAAAATCAATGGATCAGATTTGTACAACCAGCATTTTTTTCACTCATTCTGGCCATCGGTATTTATGGAGGATTAAAAGTAGGAAGCAATGCTTCGGACTCCACAACAAATCAACCTGTAACCCGAAACATACAAATGATGAACGACTTTGAGGCAGAACCTATTGAATCATTTTTACTTGAAAAGTTATGAAAACCGATCCCAAAGACCGAAACCTCATCTGGATTATCATCATCCTGGCTGCTACCAATCTTTCGACAATCGGTTCGTTTTATTATCACCGAATCGCCGAAACTAAAACAGAAACGAGAAAACAGGAAGAACAGACTACAATTCCAGGTGACCAACGCACCCGATTTTTCAGGAATGAATTAAACCTGAGTAACGAGCAGCTCGATCAGTTCCGCGAAATAAACCGCACTTTCAACCGCACTGCAAGAGGTATTGAAACGAATTTAGCTCAATTGAGGGAGAACCTGGTTAACGAACTGGGAGCCCAATATCCGGATAGCACCCGACTGGAACAAATGGCCACTGACATTGGTGAAAATCACCGGAAACTGAAACAGGTAACAACTACTTTTTACCTGAATATGAAAAAAATATGCACGGCAGAACAACAAAGCAAACTGCATCAAATTTTTCAATCCATGTTAAATAAAGACAGCCAGGTCAACCTGCCTCAACAAGGAAACCGAAGAGGCCGATGGCGAAATAAATAAACAATTTCTTAAATATTAAAATTATGAAAACAAAGCGATTAAATCGGTTTGCATGGATATTCCTTGCCCTAACCGTAGCTGCCTTAAGCGCAGTTTCAAGCAACACTGTTGATGGGAAAGGCCGCAACAGAACGGCTAATGCGACCTGTATCAATCAGATTTCAGGACTTAGTCAGGATCAGAAAGACCAGATTACAGCCCTGGCCACAAAACATCAGGCGGCGATGAACGAACTCCGCGAGAACCGCCAGTCAACAACCGACGTGACTCAAAAAGATCGGGTCAGGAAACAAATGGATACCCAAATTGAAAGCCACCGGAATGCAGTAAAAGCTCTTCTGACAGCCGATCAGCAAAAGCAGTTCGATCAGATTCCCCGAAACGGAAACAGACAACAGAACTGTGTCAATCAGGGAAATAGTCAACGAGGTTCAGGAACATGCAACGGTCAGGTACGTGGAAGGCGAGGCCGATAATTAAAGTATAAATTCAGTTATCCATTTAAAGACAAAAAAAATGAAGACCAGAAACAGATTATTCGGAATGGTGCTTTTAGCATCTTCAATCATTACATTTAGTTCTTGCAGTGACTCACCGGTTGCACCTGCCGACGATTTAAGTTTAAAATCAGCAACAACGAGTCTACCTACCGTTTTTCCTGAACTCATTTCAGGAGAAGAAACCGGAATTTTGCAAATGCGCGAAGAAGAGAAAATGGCTCACGATGTGTATGTCAACTTTTATTCGCTTTGGAATTTGCCTGTCTTTGAGACTATTTCAACCGCTGAAACCAATCATTACAATGCGGTTTACACGCTAATTACAGCCTATGGACTAGCCGATCCTTCAACCGGAGTCGACGGGACATTTACCAATACAGCGATTGCAGAACTTTATGCCCAACTGATTGATAAAGGTTCTGTTTCGCTTGAAGAAGCCCTGAAGGCCGGCGCATACATTGAAGAATATGATATTCTGGATCTCGAAAAACTCCTGGCAGAAACTGATAACTCTGCAGTGATCCAGATCTACAGCAATTTGTTGCGCGGCTCACGCAATCATTTACGTGCGTTTGTTTCAACACTTGCCACCTACCAGATCATTTATACTCCGGAAATTATGGATCAGGATTCGTTTGATGTTCTGGTTAATTCACCCATGGAAACCGGAACTCAAAATGGCCTGAAAAACGGAAACGGAAATCAAAACGGCAAGGGTAATGGTAACGGAAAATCCGGAAATGGAAATTCAGGAAACGGAAACAGCAGTTCTAAAGGAACTGGCACCGGAACCGGCGTTTGTGTAAACGGTTAAGCTTCCAACTGAACTAATCGATCAAGTTCGATAAGCAGAAAGGCCTTTCATGAAAATGAGAGGCTTTTCGCATTTTAATTAAAGGAGCACCAAGCGGCCACTAGCGGGTTGAGCTTATGCGGAAATGCGGGAAAGTTGCTGATAAAAATATGCTAAAACCGAGCTTATAATTCATAATCCTTCTCAGGAACAAACATCCTGTTGATTTGCTTGTTAATAGGGGAACTTCAACGTCGGTTTGTTTATCTTTTCAAAAGTTGATGATCAGTTGGTTGAAAATTCGTATCTAAAAGCATGAAAACAAGCACCTAATGAGCAAACAATTTATATTTTTTAGCCTTTTTATTCTGATCGTGGAATATTATTCGTTCGTCGCCTTGAGATCGGTACTTCGAAATACAAACAGTGGTTTTCAGATAGCAATGTATATCGTTTACGGGCTTTTATCCCTGGCTGTTTTATGGAGTTTTTATGCCATGCCACATTGGTTCCGCACCGAATGGCCTTCGCTCACTTTAAAATATACGGTAAACATTTTAATCGGTGTTTTTCTGGGTAAAGTTCTGATTGCTGTCATCCTGTTGCTAACCGATCTGATCATGGTCATTCCCAACATCATCAGCTACTTCGTTTCGTTTAAAAATCATCCGGCGGGCAGTCCTCCTGACGGATCGCGTTTCATCAGCCGTTTTACGTTTATCTCTCAGGCGGCTTTGCTGCTTGGGGCTGCACTCACTTCAGGTCTGGCGTATGGAATGACTAAGCGGTATAGTTACAAAATCAGGCGCATTCAGGTTCTGTTGAAAGATTTACCTGAGGAATTTAGAGGTTTGAAAATTGCACAGATTTCGGATATTCATTCCGGCAGTTTTGATGATCCGGAAGCGGTATCGGAAGGTGTTGCTTCCATCATGAAGGAAAAGCCCGACCTGATTTTATTTACCGGCGACCTGGTGAATAACAAGGCCGAAGAAATTGTGGCGTATATAGATGTCTTTAAAGTCCTGGAAGCGCCTTTGGGTGTATACTCCGTTTTGGGGAACCACGATTACGGCGATTACGTTTCGTGGCCTTCAGACGAAGCCAAAAAACAAAACCTGGAGAAACTCAAACAACATCATGCCACCATGGGCTGGCGTTTGCTCATGAATGAACATGTGATCCTGGAACGAAACAAGCAGCAACTGGCGCTGATTGGTATCGAAAATTGGGGCGCAAGAGGTTTCACGAAATACGGGGATATGAAAAAGGCAACAGCCGGACTGGAAAATTCAAACCTTCCGGTGAAAATACTTCTTAGTCACGACCCATCGCACTGGGATGCACAAGTACGCACAGAATATCCTGACATTTCGCTTACATTGAGTGGCCACACGCATGGAATGCAATTCGGGATTGATATTCCCGGCTTTAAATGGAGCCCGGTTCAATACTTATATAAACAGTGGGCAGGTTTGTATCAGGAACAACACCAGTACTTGTATGTCAATAGCGGATTCGGGGTTTTAGGTTACCAGGGCAGGCTGGGCATTTTGCCTGAAATTACCATGATTGAATTGGTGTGATGTGATTTGATCGACATTTAACGAATGAGAATTAACCACAGCAAGGGTAGATACCTATTACTATTGATGAAAGTAAAGCCGGAAAACACAAATGCATAGATTATTTGATAACTTTCTGCTCTTAAAATATACCTGAATGTATCCGAATTTCATCAATCATATCCGCAAATACGTTGAACTCGACGACGCATCAGTTGCGCATTTAAATCAATACATTACTCCCCTGAAGTTAAAGAAAAAGGAGTTTCTGTTGGAGGAAGGACAAATCTGCAGTTCCATCTATTTTGTGGAGAAAGGTTGTTTAAGAATGTATTTTATCGATAACAAACTGAACGAACAGATTACACAATTTGCCCTGGATAGTTGGTGGATGGCCGATCAATTTAGCTTCATCGACAACAAACCTTCATCCTACTTTATTCAAACAGTCGAAAAATCTGAAGTACTGGCAATTAGTACTTCTTCGTTCGAAGCCATCCTTCAGGAACTCCCGCAAATGGAGCGCTATTTCAGGATTGTTATGCAAAGGGCTCTGGCCGCCTCGCAACTCCGAATCAAATATATGTACGAAATGTCGAAAGAGGAATTCTACCAACTTTTCTGCGACTCTTTTCCCGAATTTGTTCAGCGTGTCCCGCAATATATGATTGCATCCTACCTGGGACTTACCCCACAATACGTAAGTGAACTTCGAAAAAAGAAATCATAGACTTCATTTCTTAAACCAGTTTAATTTTTTTTAGCGCACGGGCAGATAGCTTTGTAGTCACAAACGATCTGCTAAAACAGATACAAAACTTTACTGGAATGGACGTAAAAGAACTCATACTGAATGTTATGAAAATGGCTGGAGAACCTTTAAATGCTGGCAAAATTGTTGACTTAACAGGTATTGACCGTAAAGTGGTTGACAAAACCATGGCCAAAATGAAAGATGAAGGAATAATTGAATCGCCGCGCCGGTGCTACTGGCAAGCAAAATAAAATTGTCAAATTGATAAAAAACAAATAAAATGAGCGAAAACAGAAAACTATCCGACAAGTTCCATGACGTTTTGAAACACGAAGGAGTTGTATCGATTGTATCCTGGGGTGTTGAAACCCATGTTGTGAATACGTGGAATTCGTTTCTGGTAGTGACAGAGGACGAGCGAATCCTGATTCCTGCTTATGGATTCCGGAAAACAGAGAAAAATGTCAATGTAAATAATCAGGTAAAACTCACATTGGGAACCAGAGAAGTATTAGGATATAAAGATTATCCGGGAACAGGGTTCCTGATTACCGGAACGGCAAAATACATTACTGACGGAGAGGAATATGACTTTATGAAGGAAAAATTTTCATTCCTGACCAGGGTTTTGGAAGTAACGGTTGATACAGCCAAACAAATGCTCTAGGCTCTATTTTTTCATTGCAAGAAGAGCTGAGGAAAAATATTTGATAAAGAAAATCGGGAAACTTTTATATTTATAAATTTTCGATGTTCAACAGATCGAGCTAATTGACAACATTGTTCATTTCCTGAACTGTTTTGAGAATTTGGGGTTATACGTGTATACCTTAATCATTAGACAAGTTATTAATACTATGGAATCAAAAACAATTAATTTGACCCAGCTTTTTCTGCGCATCGCCATCGCGATAACATTCTTATCTGCCGTTGCCGATCGATTTGGTTTATGGGGAGCTCCGGGACAAGCATCTGTAACCTGGGGAAATTGGGAAAATTTCAGGATCTATTCCAATTCCGTAAACTCGTTCGTTCCTGAATCAATAGGAAATATGCTGGCAATAGTTGCTACCGTATTTGAAATTATTTTTTCAATTTTCCTGTTGATTGGCTTTAAAATACGAATCGTCTCTGCCGCCGCTGGGGTACTTCTTGCTTGCTTTGGACTGGCCATGACGATTAGTTTTGGTATCAGGCCGGCACTTGACTATTCGGTTTGGGTGGATGTTACTGCATGTTTCTTGCTTGCGTCAATCCCTTCCTATGCATACAGTATCGACAGTAAAACATTAAGCAAAACGTAACTGCACATTAATCATTCGGAACCCACCCTGAAACCAGAAATTAACTGATCAGATGAACTCCATCATCGGATCAGATAAAACAAAAGGCTCCCTGCTTTCGCAAAGAGCCTTTTGGAATTTCTTTAAAACGCGGTTAGAAACCGCGACACCCTTAATTTTTTACAATCCAATCGGTAATCCAGTCGCCAACTTCCGAAGTTGAGTATGATTTTTCTTCAGCCATATTGATGTCTCCACGTTGGTTCTGAGTAAAACATCTTTTCAATGAGTCTATTGCAAACTAATAATTGAAGGAATCAATAAAACAACTACACATTCAGATATCCGAACCAATTAAAATCAAAATGTCAATATTTTATTATCTGAAAAACAGCACTTTGCTTATTAGTCTTTAATTTCAAAACATATAAACCAGGAGCCAAATAAGAGACATCAAAATAAGGATATGTGAAAGGTTTAGTATTTAGATAAATTTGACCCGTATTTCCATACAATGAAATAAATTCAATAATTTCATGCTCCTCAAGATCTAAATAGAAACCATTTTTAACAGGATTTGGATATACAGAAGCCATTGAAAAATGATTTTCCATTTCGATTACATCTGAAATGTCAATTGTAAGTAACATAGAGTCTTTAACGTAACAATGTTCATTATTCATGGCCATTGCCCAAATAGGAAAAGTTCCAATGCCCAGATCTTTTGCAACAATGTTTTGATGTTCCCCGGTTGATCCATCATTCCAAAGAAATGTTAAACCATTGGTAGCAGGTGTCAAATGCAAGATGTCATTTAAACCAATTCGTTGATCATTACCAAGGTCAATATATGGTTTTCAATGACCAAAGCTTGTTTTTCAAAAACTTCAACACATTGATTTTGATTCGAAATCAAATAAGATAAAGAATGATTTCCCACTCCGGCAACTGCAGGATTAAAATACATTCCATTTACCCCAACTCCTGAAAGTACTCCGCCTGATGGTGAAACTTCGATCAGAACCTGCGCATCATTTTCACAGAACGTCAGATCGGTGTTCAATATTTCAGGTTCAGGAATAGCAAAAACTATCGCTTCTTTGGTGATGGTTCCAACACAACCGTTT
>Ga0075525_10000009_pt1 | contig 107141 bp, 90 predicted proteins | sample NGEPertwo_FD_74795 | JGI IMG/M metagenome (GOLD analysis project Ga0075525, IMG submission 74795) | Arctic peat soil microbial communities from the Barrow Environmental Observatory site, Barrow, Alaska, USA - NGEE Permafrost154B-two | ecosystem: Environmental > Terrestrial > Soil > Wetlands >...
TTCTATCATTCCAATATTCGTTCTTGTGGGGAGAGCAGGATTCGAACCTACGAAGGCGTACGCCAGCAGAGTTACAGTCTGCCCCAGTTGGCCACTTTGGTATCTCCCCAATCAATATTTTAAGAACTTTTATTCAATGAGCCGAATCTCAGATTCGAACTGAGGACCCCGAGATTACAAATCACGTGCTCTGGCCAACTGAGCTAATTCGGCATTCTTTATACATCATGTCAAAGACCCTATAAACAAACTATTTCCTGTCTACAGGGGCTCTTTTTTGGCAAAATTCCTTTATCAAGACCCTTACCCAAAAAGGTTTGCAAATGTATAAATATTATATTGGAATTCAAACACCCAACTGAAATTTTCAATTTTATTTATCCTTCAACTTATCTTTGAATTTTGTTAACTGGCGGCGAATTGCTTCAATGGCCAAATCAATAGCTTCTTCAAAAGTATCAGCCTGTTTTTCAGCAAAAAGATAATCTGTTCCAGGAATAGAAAGTTTAATTTCAGCAACTTTGTTATTTGCTGCTTCTGGCTTTACAACCTTCATAATTACTTCAGCACCGATAATACCTTCAAAGTAGGTATCAAGTTTAGGTACTTTTTTGTTTACAAAATCAATCAATTTCTGATCGGCAGTAAAGTGTAACGTTTTCAGCTGAATATTCATAATTAATCCTCCTAAATTTATGATCGTGGATGTGCCTGTCTGTAAACTTTTTTAATCTTATCCAAAGAGGTATGTGTATAAATCTGAGTAGCAGAAAGATTTGAGTGACCCAGCATTTCCTTCACAGCATTTAAATCGGCTCCCCGATTAAGGAGATGCGTTGCAAATGTATGCCTGAGCACATGCGGACTTTTTTTACCTATCGTAGTTACCAAGGCCAGATTTTTACAAACGACCCTGTAAATAAGCTTCTCGTAAGCCGGCTTTCCTTTTGATGTCAATAAAAGACATTCGACAGGATACCCAAACAACTGAGTTCGTTCTGCCTTATATTCTTCGATCAGCAGATTCAGACTCCGGGGGTAAGGAATAATTCGCTCTTTATTGCGTTTACCTAAAACCTTTATCAGAAATTCGGCCTGATAAATATCTGCATCTTTTAGATGCATCAATTCAGCCAAACGAATTCCTGTTCCATACAACAGACTTACTATTAATTTATCACGAAGTGCTTCAAAATCTTTTCCGAAAAAACCATCATCAAGCAAATGATTCAGATTTTTTTCCTCAACAAAAAAAGGTAGTTTAGTACGAACCTTGGGCACAATCACATTAACAAGGTTGTTTTCCTTAACTACTTCCATCCTCAATAAATACTTATTAAAAGACTTTAATGCTGAGATTTTTTTATTTACTGTACGCGCTGAAATCCCATTGTCCATAAGTTCTATAATCCACTTCCGGACAATTTTATCATTTATACCTTCAACATTAAAATCCCCGATCGTTTTGACAAAAAACTCTTCAAACTGATCGAGGTCTTTTTTATAGGCAACAGCAGTTAATGGCGAATACCTTTTTTCGTATTTCAGGTAATTAATAAATGATTCGAGATGCGACATTAGCAAATAATTTACTTCTTACGCAAACCTTCCGGAAATTTCTAGTCGTCCTGACGCTGCAAATTCTCAATATAAATAGCCTTTTTAACTTCAGTCCTTCTTTCAATTGAAGGTTTTGTAAAAGCTTGTCTTTCACGCAATTCTTTTACAACTCCTGTTTTTTCAAACTTTCTTTTAAATCTTTTAAGCGCTCTTTCGATATTTTCGCCTTCTTTTACTGGAATAACGATCATGGAATTATATTTTTTCTAGTTAAAATTCGAGCCGCAAATTTATGAATTAAACATTACTAATCAAATTTATACTAAAATTTATTTTCTAATATTTGAATAGCCTTAATCTGTTCAAAATACGAAACGCTAAAAATCTCGTTTTGTTCTAAAAGTATGGCTCTAATCTGTTATAATCATCTATGTTTAAAATCATACTGTCGCGCAGTATGGCTAGATTGCGAATGCTTCCGTTCTTAGCCCTGAACTTCACAATCAGTCTTGCAAGATCTTTTTTAAGGTAAGGATGCCGCGAAAGTTCATTCACATCAGAAAAATTAACGTCAAGTTTTCTGATTTTTGTGATATCAACGATTAACTTATCCTGTATTTTCTGAATGGTCTGCTCATTTAAACCATAAACTTCGTTTAACTGTGTCACCGAATAGAAACCTCCCAGCAAATCCCGGTATTTCACGATACGTTTCGATAACTTTTCGCCAATACCCGGTAATTGTTTAAGCTCAATTGAATCAGCCGAATTTAGTTCAATCGGGGTCATTTTATTTGCTGATTTTATTTCTGAACGGTAATTATCAACAACTTTAATGACCACAAAGTCGGATAAGACACTTTTTTGATTTTCACTTAATCCCCAAATCTTAAAGAAATCATTCTTATTCCGAAATGATCCACCTTTGCTCTGATATTTTCTGATTGTTCCAACCTGTTTCTTCGACAATCCTAAACGGAGGAATTCATCATCAGTGGCTTTATTCGGATCAAACTGGAAAAGTTCCGTGGCTGAAGATCTTGTTACCGAAGATCTATGTTCATCGTCAAGCAGCAGCCAGGGAGCAACCTGAGTGTAAATTGAATCGGTCACACCGTAAACCTTCCGAAAATCAGCGCCGGAATAGAATTTACCTCCCTTACTTCGAAATCTCAACACATTCAGCTTTACAGATTCCGGGATATCAAGACAACCAAGAGCAACTGAATCAATCGTATTTGGATTGAAAAAGAAAAGCTTTAAGGGAGTTGGCTGCCGGTTTAATGAATCGTTATACAAACCCAGTTTCTGACTTGCAGAAGCGAGTAAAACGGCATCAATACTGGCAGGTGTTTCAAAATAGAAGATGATTTTATTGGCAATGGCCAGCAGGAAAATAAGAATCAAAAGAACAGTGATTCCTTTGCGTTCATTGCGGCTAAAGTTGAAATAATCCTGAATAAGTTGTTTGAAGTTCATGGGGTGAAATGGCTTTCACTAAATTACTCCATTTTTTGATAATAAAAAAACCCGAATGATTTATCCGGGTTTAAAAATCTTACGATGAAAGTGATTAGCTTCTATCGATGTTATTCAGGTCATTGAATGCGATCTTTACTCTTTCGATCATCGATTCCTGTCCTGCTCTTAACCAAACTCTTGGGTCGTAGTGTTTTTTGTTTGGTTTGTCTTCTCCATCAGGATTTCCTATCTGACCCTGCAGATAAGCTCTGTTTTTAGCTTCGTATTTACGAATACCATCCCAGGTAGCCCATTGTGTGTCGGTATCGATATTCATCTTGATAACACCGTATGAAATGGCTTCACGGATTTCTTCAAGAGTAGAACCTGAACCTCCATGAAAAACGAAATCGATCGGTTTTTCACCTAATCCGAGTTTCTTTGTGATGTATTTCTGTGAATTGTCAAGAATTTTTGGTGTCAGTTTCACATTACCTGGCTTGTAAACACCATGAACATTACCGAATGATGCAGCAATGGTAAAATTAGGACTGATTTTACTCAATTCTTCGTAAGCATAACACACATCAGCTGGCTGGGTATAAAGTAATGAGTTATCCATTCCTGTATTATCAACGCCATCTTCTTCACCACCTGTACAGCCCAACTCAATTTCAAGAGTCATTCCGATTTTGCTCATTCGGGCAAGGTATTTTTTACATATTTCGATGTTTTCCTCAAGAGGTTCTTCTGATAAATCGAGCATATGAGAGCTGAACAAAGGCTTACCTGTTTCAGCAAAATATTTTTCGCCGGCATCCATAAGACCATCAATCCATGGTAAAAGTTTTTTAGCCGCATGATCGGTATGTAACACTACATGCACCCCGTAAAGTACTGCAAGTTCATGCACCAATTTGGCTCCGGCAACGCCGCCTGCAACTTGAGCCTGTTGGCCTTCAAGTTTTAATCCTTTTCCTGCAAAAAACTGTGCGCCACCATTCGAAAATTGAATGATTACCGGTGAATTCACCAGTTTCGCAGCTTCCATGATAGCATTTACTGAGTCAGAATTAACCACATTTACTGCTGGAAGAGCAAAGTGATTTTCTTTTGCAATCGCAAATACTTTTTGTAAATCTTCGCCAGATACTACTCCGCGTTTTACAACTTCTGAAATTTTTGTCATTGTATTACTATTTAAATTATACTACACTATTTAAAACAAAATCGCTAACATCAAAAGCAGAACTGATTACGGATTGGATTGTTCATCACCAACCTTAAACACCATTCAACTATCTGATTATCTGCAATAATTAATCATGTAAAGCTAAGCATTTTATCTGTATTACTATGCTATTCGACTCTGTGTTAAGTATTTTTTAACACAGAAAGAACAATAACCGCGAAGAAACTGAAATATAATCAGAAAACCATAACTACCAATGCTAAAATTAGAATGGATAACCAATCGCAAATGAGAGGTTAAAATGGTCCCCGGTAATTTTATAGCTTCCGGGAATAAACCTTCTGCCAGCAGGCAGTGATGGGTCTCGCATTTTCATTCCAAGATCGAGACGAAACAGAAAGTAGGTAAAATCGAAGCGCAATCCAAAACCCGAACCTACCGCAATCTGCTTATAAAATTCATTGACTTTAAAAACGGCACCTTCGCGGTTGTCTTTGTAGTTGATTGCCCAGATATTTCCGGCGTCCACAAACAGTGCCCCTTCCATTCTCCATATCAATTTAAAACGATATTCGAGGTTTGCTTCCAGCTTAATATCTGAAGACTGATTCGGATAAACACCGGTTGGAGCTTTATATGTTCCTGGCCCCAGGGACCTGACCTGCCATGCACGAATACCATTTGCACCACCGGTAAAATATTTCTTTTCAAAAGGTAAAACGCTAAAATTACCATACGGAAGGCCGATGCCAACAAAACCACGGGCAACCAGCGAATTATACTTATCAATCATATGACCATACCGATACTCAAAATCACCTTTAAGATATTGAGCGAAACGAGTATTCAGAATTTCGTAATACGAACTGATCTGGTTCGTTACCGAGTCTAAAACGCTGGTTTTATTTTTATTTATTAATCCGGAATACAATCCAAGCAGATTTCCAGCCGATTCGAGATTAACTTTATAGTACGTATAATCTTCCCTCTTATTAATATTTTGTGTGTTGTACATCCAGCTATAGCTCGATGCAAATATCAGGTGATCAGTAAAACTGCTTTTAATAAACAAATCTTCGATCGAGTTAATAAAATCCGAATTAAACTGATACAGATGCACATAATTTAAGTCAACCAGATTTAAGGTATGAGAATGATAGCTGGAGGTTTTCCAGTTATAACTAAACTTCAGATTAGTTATGGTTCTGATGTAATCCGGACGGCTCTGATAATTGAATCCGGCAGTCAGTTTGGTTTCAGGTATTTGAAAGGAAAACATACGCTTGCCCTTGATAAAGCTCAGAAACTTTGGAATAGTAAGACTGGATTCAAAACCGAATTCGCGGGTGTTATAATTGTTATTCAAAAGAGCCTGCCGTTCTCTGGCTCCACGAAGTTGCAAGTCAAAAACTTCAGCTCCTCCAAAAACATTGCGGTGCTGATAATTCAAATTGCCTGCAACACCAAGATTACCTGAAGAATTGGTTCCTTCCACTTCAGCCGAAAAGTTCTGCCGGGGCAATGGCGACAACTGCATCGCGCAATCCAAAAGTGGTATCGAATCGCTGGTCAACGAATCAGTCTCCGTAAAACCAATATTGATGAGTCGGAATTGTTTCAGGCGATTCAGTGCACGATATGTTTTTTCGGCATTCTGCAAACTGTAATAAACGCTATCCTTCATCCGATTCAAATTGGAAAACAATACTGGTCTGTATTTCAGTTTTCCGGAATAGGTAAAAATGTAATCATCACGGATCAAAGTATCCAGCTTTTGTTCGGGCTGATTGCCTGTCAGATCGGCAGTTCTAAACGTTGGATTAATCTTGTAATTTCGGATTTTATATTTTTGATGGGCAACAACTTCTTCGTCAGCATTATTCAGCAATGCGTCATCAATCTGCACCGTCAAATCGACCCGGTTATTGTAAAAATTGGTATCCGCCAGAAAACTGACAAACTCTTCCGAAAACTTATAATAGCCCTTGTTTTTAAGATATCCGGTGATTCGTTGCCTCTCTGCATTCAAAACATCAACATCAAAAATAGCGTTCGTTTTTAATAATCCGTTGATCGAATCTTTCAGTATCACATCACGCAAATTCATGTCTTTGATGGAATACATGTAGTTACGAATCCGGTATGGTTCTTTCGCCTGAATGTTAAAAATCAGTTTCAGTTTTTCACTATCCTCAGTGATTACCAGAGAGTCGTTCACAACCGCATTGTAGTATCCCTTATTTTTTAAATAAATACGAAGCTGATCCAGGCTGCGTTGGGTCTGAAATTCATCGTATAAAACAGGTGCCTCTCCGATCCTTTTCAGCCAATCATTTTCCTTCTTCGCCGATGACAAATTATAAATCCCCAAATGGAATTTAAATAATCCTAAAATCCGAAGATTCTCTTTTTGCCGTATATGAGCTTTGAGTTCATCCCGCTTCAAATCGTTATCATCGACCTTTATGGAAATTCTGTTCAGCAAATATTTACCTTTAGGCACAAATCTGGTTGAATTGCACGATCCGAACAGAATAATGCAGACAAGAAAAAGAATACCTTGCACCGATAAATAGTTGTTCCGGGGAAATAAAGACATCATTTAAAGTTTTTACAAAAATAAACAGTCAATTGGGTTCGCAACTGTTTCAGACATTTTATTTTTACAATTTTAGAACGAAGAATCATAAGGTATGTTGAGTAAAAACAAAATAAAATTTATCCAGTCCTTAAACCGAAAGAAAAACAGGGATGAATCCAAACGTTTTTTGGTTGAAGGAAACAAGTTGGTTGAAGAAGTGCTTCGTTCTGACTTCATCATTGAGACTCTGGTATGCACCTCCGGCTTTCTTCATCAACATCCTGAAATCCGTTCAACAGTCAATGAACTTATTGAAACTGACGGTGAATCGATTCAAAAAGCCAGTTTACTGCAAAACCCGCAGGATGCCCTGGCTGTAGTTTGTCAACCTGATTATTTTGAGCCTGCCCCAAACTTAAAAAAAGAGTTGATTCTTGCTCTTGACTTTATTCAGGATCCCGGAAATTTAGGAACCATCCTGCGAATAGCCGATTGGTTCGGGATAAATACGGTCATTTGTTCTGAAAATACAGTTGATGCTTTTAATCCAAAAGTGGTTCAGGCAAGTATGGGGGCCATTTTTAGGGTAAAAACAGGATATACAAACATTGAAAAGTTTCTGTCTGAAACCGGAAAAAACCAAATACCAGTTTACGGAACATTTCTGGAAGGAAAAGACATTTACAACGAAACCCTGACCAGAAACGGCATCATTGTTTTAGGAAACGAAGGCCATGGAATATCTGATGCAGTAAGCCGATTCTTGACTCAAAAACTATTTATTCCATGTTTTTCTTCGGAAGAAAATAAACCGGAATCGCTGAATGTGGCCATAGCTACCGCGATCTGTTGCAGCGAATTCAGGAGAAGGTAAACGGTATCAGCAAAAAATTTCGTGCGCTGCGGTGTATCGGATGACGATTCGACAATCACTTTTATTGATTGCAGATTACATGATGACGATTCGGCAATGACTTTCCGGAGTACAAAGACTGGAATAACAAATCGGCAACCACTTTTACTAATTGCACAAGGCAGTGTAATTTCTATTTTTTGTTCTTGTAATTTTCGGAAAAAGCTTCGGCGCAGCTTTCACCATCCATCGCCGAGGAAACGATTCCTCCTGAATATCCGGCACCTTCACCGCAGGGATAAAGTCCGCGGATTTTAACATGCTCGAAAGTGTCTTCCCTGCGTGGAATACGGATTGGCGACGAAGTTCGCGATTCAACACCAACGATAATTGCTTCGTTCGTCAAATAACCATGAGCTTTTTTGTCAATGAGACGAAAGGCTTCCTGAAGGCGCGTTCTGATTCTTTTCGGCAACTTATCGTGCAAGGGCACAGAAATCAAGCCGGGATGGTACGAAGTTTCGGGTAAATCCTGTGAAAAACGGTTCTGTACAAAATCGGCCATCCGCTGAGCAGGCGCAAACTGAGTATTACCGTTCAGCGAAAAACATAACTGCTCAATTTGGCGTTGAAAGGCCAGCCCTGCAAATACACCCAGATGCCTGAATTCGTTGAGATCCTCAGGCCTGATTTCAACAACCATTCCTGAATTGGCAAACTTTGTATTCCGCTTGGTGGGCGACATTCCGTTAATAACCATTTCGCCCGGAGCTGTTGCCGCCGGAACCATAATACCTCCGGGACACATGCAAAACGAATAAACTCCCCTTTGTTCAACCTGCTCAACAAACGAATAGCTTGCAGGGGGCAAATAGGGTCCGCGAACCGGTTGCTTGTATTGAATGGTATCAATCAGGGTTTGCGGATGCTCGGCCCTGACTCCAACGGCAAATGTTTTGGCCTCAATCGATATCCCTTTTGCGTATAACAGTTCGTAAATTTCGCGGGCCGAATGCCCTGTCGCAAGAATTACGGCTTCGGCTTCGATAATGGTTGTATCCGAAAGCATAATACCGGTACAACGGTCATTTTCAATAATCAAATCGGCTACCCGGCTGTTGAAATGAATTTCGCCACCAGCCTGAAGTATTTTGGTGCGGATGTTCGAAATAATACCGGGAAGCATGGTGGTGCCGATATGCGGATGTGCATCAAATAAAATTTCAGGAAGAGCACCATTGGCATAAAACACCTCCAGAACCCGTCGGATATTTCCGCGCTTTTTTGATCGGGTATACAATTTCCCGTCGGAAAACGTACCTGCCCCACCCTCACCGAATCCGTAGTTCGAATCAGGATCAATAATGTGTTCGCGATGAATTCTGGCGATATCGCGCTTGCGGTCGCTTACATTTTTACCACGTTCAAAAATAAGGGGTTTAAAACCGAGTTCAATTAATCGCAGAGCAGCAAATAAACCGGCCGGGCCGGCTCCTACAATAATTACCTGAGGTTTCTGGTCAACCAAATCGTAGTTGAACTCAATTTTTTCTTCCGTAGGAAGTTCATCCAGATAAGCTTCAACAGCCATATTCACGCGGATGACCCGCTGACGGGCGTCAACAGATCTTCGCCTGACATTAATCAGCTTAATGCGATCTTCATCCACATGAAGTTTTTCAGCTAAAATGGGCCTGTAAAACTGCTCGTCGGATGCCTGTTTGGGCGAAAGTGAGATGTTTATTTCTTGTTTCAAAGCTATTCGAAATGAAAACTAAATGTGAAGATATTGGTCGTCAACTTTGAAAATGCACTGGAATAGACCTGAGGTTGTGTGTCTTTCGGACCAATATCCAATACATTATTAAGTCCAAGACTAACCTTAAATTCCGACGAAAGCCGGAAGAATTGTAGGTAAGAATCCCAACCAACACCAACTTCCAAAAAAGTACTGAACGGTTTTAGCCGCACCAGATCTTCCTCTCCGGTTTTGGAAATATCGATCCGGCAGGCCACGCCGGCAATTAAATATGGTCGTTGGTTATTCATCTTTTTCGCTTTGTATTTCAACAACAGCGGAAAATCAAGATAAGTTGATTTGATGGAAAAAAAATCTGTTTGTTCCGGATTATTAGTATCCTCAATTGGAATATTATAGACCAGTTTCCGCTCGCCAAACGACATGCCCGGTAAAAACCGAAGGTCAAAACTTTCGGCCAGCCGGAGATTGGTTACAATTCCAACAGTGAAGCCTGGAGTTAGAGTGGAGATATCTGCTCTGATTCTATCATCTTGATGTAGAACATCTAAAGGATGCGGATTCGGATTCTGATTCATCGCAAGCATGAAGTCACTATTATTACTCATCACATTGTAATGCGTAAAACCAAAATCAGAGGTATTCACTCCGAGTGTAAAGCCAAAATGCACACGCTTATCGTCAAAAGTCGTCAGATTTTTCAACAACAGTCTTTGGGCTGAGGATGACAATCCAGCCAACAAAAAAATCAGAATATAAAAATATCTCTTCACCATAGAACGGTTATATACTGTACACTGAAACCACAATATAACTAAATTATTGTATTGTGGGTTTATTTTTGAGCAATGTAAATGGTAGCAATTCCAAAACTCAACCTTTTTTGCTTCGTTCTTGAAAAGCCCACCGTTTGCAATACAGATAAAAATTTCTGGTCATCAGGGAAAGCCATCACCGATTCGGGCAAATAAGAATAAGCTGAACGGTCTTTGGAAACCAGTCGCCCGATGAATGGCAATATTCCGAAGAAATAGAACAGATACAACTGTTTCATGGGAAAATACTTTGGTTTCGAAAATTCAAGAATAATCACCACTCCATCTGTTTTCAAAACCCGGTAAAATTCCTTTAGCCCGACTTCCAGATTTTCAAAATTCCGCACTCCAAAAGCAACCGTTATAGCATCGAACTGCTGGTCAGCGAAAGGCATCAATTCCGAATCGCCTTTCTGAAATTTGATGACCTGATCCAGACCTAAACGTTTCACTTTCAACCGCCCAACATTTAACATCTCACCCGAAATATCAAATCCGATTATTTTCCGGGGTTTTAGTTTCGATGCTGCAATCGCAAAATCGCCTGTCCCTGTAGCCACATCGAGTAAGTCGTCAGTTTTAAAACCGGAAAGAATGCGAATCGCTTGTTTTCGCCATAATTTATCGATTCCAAGAGAAAGAAAATGATTCAGAAAATCATATTTGGGAGCAATACGATCAAACATTTGCTCCACCTGTTGTTTTTTTTGCTGATCGGAATCTTTATAGGGTGTAACTTGCATGAAATAGCTTTAGTTGGCCGGAGTCATTTTATCGATAAAGCCGAAAGATTCATCATCAACCCTGATTTCACCCTTGGTGACATGCCCCAAAGCAAAAAAAGATGCTTTCAATGAACTCATCAAATCGACGAATTCATCAACATTTTTAGGATCGACAGCAACGACAATGCGCCCCATAGCTTCTCCGAACAGGAAAGAATCGGCGCGAACCTCGGCGTCACCGGTGATATCAAAGCCTAATCCGGAAGGCATTCCGGCGCGCAAAAGAGAGAAAAATAAACCTCCCTTTCCTACAGGGTTGGCTGAACTCAATAAACCTGACTGAATCAGACTTTTCATAACCACATGCAATTGGTTTTCAACTTCGATATCAAAAGCAGGCAGCGGAGATTCTGATATTTCATGATAGAACTCCAGATATTCAGAAGTATTGATATCGTCGTATGATTTTCCGATCATGAATATATTATTGCCCTTCTTTTTGAAAACATGGGTAAGAAGTTTATCCTGGTCAGGAATAGAAGCAATTAAACTAATAATAATGGTAGGTAAAACCGGTCCGTGACCTGAGAAATAATCAAACCTTATTTTTCGGTCAGTAAGCTTAATTTTAAACTTTTCACAGGCATTTTCCAGACCTTTTTTTGCACCAGCGGCAATGAACTGTCCATTCGGGTCTGCAATATTGATGTGGTACAGGAATGAACTTAAAGCTTCAGGAACGGCTCCTGAACAGATCATTTTACGCACCGCACGCGCAACCAGCATTTCGGTTGCCTTTTGCGGATCTATCTCGAGGTGATGATGCAATGCATGAGTTGATATGGCCATCATTTGACCATTTCCTGATGAAAACATACCAGTTTCGTCATCATCTCCGTTTGAAATTGTGGAAAGATCAATCGATTCTTCAGTAAAGTCGTTGAAATAATTAATCGGGGCAAGATTTGGATCTGCCATCAGATTAAACACAATATCATGAATGTCTTGTTCCTCTGGGATTTGGTCAATCGTAAATTCTTTAACTTCGTTCTTCTGTTCGATCATGATATTCTTTTTAGCTTTAAATACAGAAACAAAAATAATTAAGTAGTTTGTTTTTCCATTAGTTTTGAAGAATTTTTAATTTTATATTTTATCAAAACCCAAATCTGCAATGAATCGCAAAATAGCCCTAATCACCGGTGCCACAGCAGGCATAGGTCGTGAAACAGCCCTGTTGTTAGCCCAAAACAATTACAATTTAATACTCACAGGTCGAAGAGAAGAGAGGTTGGAGTCGCTCAAAGACGAACTGGAATCAGCTTTTGAATGCAAAATCATGATCCTGAATTTTGATATACGCATCAAATTAGAGACAGAAACAGCCTTAAACAGTATCCCTGAAGAATGGAAAGCCATTGATGTTTTACTTAACAATGCAGGATTAGCAGCAGGAATAGCTCCGGTAAATTCTGCGGATGTGCAAGACTGGGAAGATATGATTGATACCAACATAAAAGGCTTATTATATACAACCAGAATTGTGACACCCTGGATGGTTGAACGAAAAAGTGGCCATATTATCAATATTTCGTCCATTGCCGGAAAAGAATCATACCCTAACGGATCGGTATACTGCGGAACAAAGCATGCTGTTTCCGCCATTTCAAAAGCGATGAGAATTGAACTCCTGCCTTTTGGAATTAAAGTTTCAACCGTCGCTCCCGGTGCCGTGGAAACTGAATTTTCACTGGTTCGGTTTCATGGAGATCAGGAAAGGGCGAATCAGGTCTACCAGGGCTTTACTCCTCTCTCTGCAAAAGATGTTGCTGAAACAATTCTGTTTATAATAAGCCGTCCGGCACATGTAAATATCGATGACCTGCTGATCATGCCAACCAGTCAGGCATCGGCCAGAGATTTTCACCGAGAATAAATGGTCTGATTTTAAATTAATTGAATCGTTGGATAAACGAATGTCGGAATAAAGACATTCAGGAAATTTATTGCCCCGGAAAAGATAGTTAACTTTAAAAAGATACCATGATTGTTTATGATTCAAGCTACTTAAAAGAATTTACCACTCAAATATTTATGCGTATGGGTTGTCCTGAAGAACAGGCCCATACCGCTGCGGATTGTTTAAATCAAGCCGATTTACGTGGTGTCGATTCGCATGGAGTTGCCCGTTTAACCGGCTATATCCGTTTATGGGAACAGAAGCGATTAAATGCTACTCCTGAAATGAAAATCGTCCATCAAACACCAAGTACCGCAGTATTGGATGGCGACTTAGGACTGGGTTTGGTCACAGCGCCCTTTGCCATGCAGCTGGCCATCGAAAAAGCAAAAGTAGCAGGTACCGGCTGGGTAGCTGTTCAAAATTCAAACCACTACGGAATTGCCGGCTACCATGCAATGATGGCTCTCGAACATGATATGATAGGCATTTCCATGACTAACGCCAGTCCTCTTGTGGCTCCAACTTTTTCGAAGAGCCGTTTCCTGGGAACCAATCCTATTTCAGTAGCATTCCCTGCATTAAACCAACCTCCGTTTGTAATTGACATGGCGACCACCACTGTGGCCAATGGCAAGCTGGAAGTGTTACAGCGAAAAGGCGAGGATGCTCCACTTGGATGGGCTCAGGACAAAGACGGGAATCCGACCACAGACGCCTATACGCTAAAAAAGGGCGGATCGATGCTTCCCTTGGGTGGCGATCGCGAACACGGAGGTCATAAAGGGTATTGCCTGGGTGCGATGGTAGACATTTTTTCTGCGGTTTTATCGGGTGCCAATTATGGTCCATGGGTTCCTCCGTTTGTAAGCTTCCTCCAGCCTCCGGCCAATCCGGTCGGTAAAGGAATCGGGCATTTTCTGGGTGCGATACGTGTTGACGCTTTCAGACCAGCTAAAGAGTTTAAAGCTGACATGGACAACTGGATTGAAACCTTCAGAAATGCAGAACCGTCATTGGGCCATGAACATGTTCTGATCCCCGGTGACCCCGAACGTGAATTAACCATAGAACGTCTGAAAAATGGCATCCCTTTGCACGAACAGGTTGTAGCAGATCTGGAAGAGCTGGGAAAGAAATTCGGACTGAATTTCAACAAAAAGGAGTAGAACTAAAACCAGGGTAGATACTGCCGTGAAATTACGAGGGAATCTCATTGGCCTTCCCTGACAGAATCTTATTTATCCTATCGAGAACAATATCCACTGAGATATATTCCATGCATCTGACACCATCAGTGTAAATGCATGGTTTATTTCCAAAAACGGAACACGGGCGACAAGATAATTTGTCCCCGTTGTATTGAATGATGTTTTCGTCAGCTTGCTTGTAAGGTGCAAATCCAAGGGCCGGATGTGTAGCACCCCATATCGAAATTGTCGGAACACCAGCGATTGATGCCAGGTGCATATTTGCGGAATCCATACTAAGCATGACTGCCAGATTTGGAATCAGTTTAATTTCTTCAGTTAAATTAAAATGATTGGCAGAAACAATACAATTAGGAAAGATTTGTGCGATCACATTTAATTTTTCAAGTTCTGACTTCCCGCCTCCAAATAAAATAATATTTGCATCATACAACTTATTGATCTCGGCAATCAGATTTTCGACCTTTGTAATTCCCCATACTTTTTGCTTGTGCCTGGCAAAAGGGGCTATCCCAATCCATAACGATTGATTAAAAGGACTATTAATCCCGACCGGAAATGTGGTTTTCGGGAATACCGGAGGCTCAAGTAAGTTAACCTGATATCCGGCCTTAATAAAAGCATCGGAATAACGGTCAATTGTACCTGGCAGAGGATCTAATACTTTTGATTTAATCATCTGCCTTTTTCTGAAAGTCCCCTTCCGGAAAAGAACCAAACGGAATCCGGATATCCAGAATAAAATGTCCAGAATATAAGTCCTTAGAACACCATGAACATCAATAACGATATCCGGGTGAACCTCGCTTCTTATTTTTCGGTATAAATGAAATAATCCGGCAATACCATGATGTTTTTTCTTAAGGTCAACTTCAATCAGGTGCAAACGATTAATATCCTGAAATACAGGGACAAATCCAGCTTGAGTAAGCAGATAAATTTCAACATTATCATTGGCATCCAAAACACCCTTTAAAACAGGAAGCAATAAAATCACATCCCCCATGGCCGAAAAACGGTATACCAACAAATTGGTCATTTATGAGTATTTTTCGTATGATTTTTCTTCAATTAATGAAGAATTTGTAAGCAGGTTAATCTTCCTTTTTAACTCAGATCTCAGGTCATTGGTGAAATAGACTGAGCGAGCCACACGAATAAACTCATCTCCAAAATCTTTGTTCTTCTCAAGTTCACGAATCCGGTCTTCGATAACCCAAAGCTCCTTGTTAATACCCAGCAATTCAAGATAAAGCGGGTGTGTTTTCGACACCAAAGACTCAACAACAGGATTTAGAGCATCGTATTCCAATTTCAGGTTTACAAGTTTTTGCTCATCCGTAATGTTTTCAAGCTTTATTTCAATGATTGTAAGTTTATCTACAATCTCCCCGTTTGAAACTTCAATTTTCATATGTTTATATTTTAAAGCCCCCTCCAAACTTCCCCCGAAAGGGGAGGCTTAAAAAAGGCAAATTCCAAGTTTATACCCAATGATCATCCGCCTGTATGTCAAAATTGCTTTGACATGCACGTTTCATGTCTTTCTAATTTGTTTTTCAATTGCCACTTAGAACTCGCGATTACAATCATCTATCGGTGTCTGTGATTTTATCTCATGGCTCGTTTCATTTTCTGATGATTATATTCCGTATACCAGCGACTCAAACTAAAGTGCAAAAATAGATACCTCGATTAAAGGCTAAAGATATTGAAACTTTTCTATCATTTCCCTGAACCTTAAATATTGAAGCCAAACTGACGTAAGGAATCACAGCGATTCTTTATACTTAACTGATCTTGGACTTACCCAGGTACGTTTTACAAGCGCATGTAAATAATAAACTACTAACCTCTGATATAGCTGACTGTATAGGTTCAGTCGCTTAATGAAGAAAAATGGAATTCCCAGCAGGGCAGGAATTAGTTTAACAAGTAAAACATCGACGATGACCAGCAGATGTAAGCCAATTGCCTGAACAGTTGAATAATGACTGGATAAAAAGACATGCAAGGAGATAATTACTTCGGCTTTAGTTAATGTGGCAGTCTGAATATTGATGCGTGTGGCGCCACCATGATTATGGATGATACTGATTTGGTTATGCAATCCCACTTTTCCCCCATACGAGACTGCTCTCCAACACAAATCAACATCCTCATAATAAAGCCAATATCGTTCATCCCAACCACCTATGTTTTCAAAATCATGCTTCGACATTAAAATAACGGAGCCTGAAACCCAATCCGGATAAATGATCTCTTCCTCAGACGAAAGAGTATGGGATGTTTTTTTCAGTTTAACTTTCCTGTAGATTGCCCGCATGATGCCATTCATGGTCAGAAAAGAAGGAAAAAGACGATAAGCTTGCTCTTCTCTACCCTTGCTATTTAGCTGTTTACAGGAAAGTATCATTATTTCAGTCTTGCTGCGAAGCGTTTGCAACAAACCATATATGGCTGATTCTGTCGCCAGAATATCAGAGTTCAGAAATAACAAATAAACTCCTTTTGATGCAGCAGCCCCCATATTGCATCCATTGGCAAATCCATTATTCCCTGTATTCAGAATGAAAAAACACTTCGGAAAACGTTTTTGAAAATGGATCAATTGTCCATCATCCGAACAATTATCAACTATAATTATTTCATACGAGAATTGATCATTCTCAAATGATTCAAAGGCCTTCAGACATTTCTCCAAATGCTTCCAGCCTCTGTAATTCACAATTACTACGGAAATATCAATCAATACAGAGGTATTTTATAGGCACAAAAATAGAATTATAAAATGAGTTTGCATTAAACACACTCATTTTTAAAAGTTCAACCATCTATTTAATTGACAAATACGATCTATACTGAAGCCTATTACAAAAAATGTTATTTTTGCCCTTCTTTTGTGAGCTATACAATTGGGAGATTAAGGCGTATAATTTTATCAGAATATATTTACCAATGAAAGTTACTCAGAAAAGTCTCTGTGTTTTTATACACTACAGTAAATATCCTTACATCCCATTGTCTGTGAAGATTTATGTTGATGAAATTTCAAAACACTTTGATCAGGTTATTTTAGTAACGAACCAAAGATCAGGTGAGGTCGAGATATCCTACAACAAGCTGAACATTTCTACCGTTTTCGTAAAAAATGAGGGTTATGATTTAGGAATGTTTTATAAAGTCGTTCAAACCCTTGATTTATCAGCATACAATCAGATTGCATGCATTAACGATTCAAACATACTATTTAACCAGCTATTACCGGTATTTGACTGGAGCAGTAAACTACAAAAGGATTTCTGGGGACTAATCGATTCAAACCAAAGACCCCAGTTTTCGACAAATCAGAATAACTACCACATACAAAGTCACTTTATTGTTTTTAACCAGAGAGCCATATTGAAATTACCAGCCTTTTTTGAAACGCTCAATATTCAAGCTATTTTTGATGAAAAGAACACAAAAAAGACACGTCAAACGGTCATTGACAAATGGGAAATTGGGCTCTCTCGATTCCTGATTAGCGAAAGATTATCGTGTGCCAGCTATATTGATAGTCTTTCCTATTCACTTTTATATCTTTCCGGTAAACAAGCAAATGTTGGGCTTAAATTATATCCTGAATTAATTCGATCCGGCTATCCATTAATCAAGAAGAAAATAATTACGAAAGGCAAATGGAAAGATATTTTTCGTTCTCAATCGTATTGGAAGAATTTGATTCGACAATATGGCAATCCGGATTGGGAAATTGAGCCATTGATCGAGGAATTAAATCAATACCGAAATGACTACGGCAACCAACCGATCATTCAGATGAGAAGAAAGTATTGGAAGCTTATTCAATCCTTAAAAAAACTGTAGGACTCTCCAATTAAGAAAAAGCCTGATCTTCGAGCAATTGCTTCAACTTAGCAGTGAAAAATTCACTGTCAGCACTTTTGTAGCGCACTTCGGTATAAACCTGAGCCAGGTTTTCCTTTCCATTTTCTTTCACAAACTGCTGAGACGATTCAAGATTTTCCTTCTCCTGATAAATTTCAGCGATTCTTTCCTTCGAATAATCTTCGTATTCCTCAAAATGGACGACCGAATCCAAGGGCAGGCGATCGGTGAGTTCAGGAATCTGTTCAGGATAACCAATCGTCAAAGTAGTTATGGGAATGACTCCAGCCGGCAAATGAAGCACTTTACTAATTTCAGGAGCATTGTAAAGCGTTGTTCCAATATAGCATATTCCTAATCCTTTGCTCTCAGCTGCCACACAGATATTCTGAGACAGGATAGACGAATCGATTGTGCCATTTAAAAGCCATAACAGATTCGAAAAATCAGCTTTGGTGTTGTTCGCAGAACACCACTTGGAGAAGCGGTTAAAGTCATAACAAATCGTTAATACCACAGGTGCATCCATTACCATCGGTTGATTAAAATGTAATGGAGCAAGCAGCGCTTTCTTTTCCGTACTTCTGGTAACGATTATACTATAAAGCTGCATATTCCCGGTATTCGATGACCTTATGCCACATTCCAAAATATCAGCAAGAACATCATCAGGAATATTCGTTGTTTTATATTTCCTGATTGAACGATGAGATTTCAATAATTCCATATTTTTCAAATCATTTAAATTTACAATGATCGCTAAACAGAAAGGGGAAGTCCAAAAGACTCCCCCCTTCTGTTTTAATCAATTCAATATTACCTTTTAACGATTTTAGCCGATTTGGTAATCACGTTATCCTTGTTGTACAGAGTAATAAAGTAAATACCACTGCGAAGTTCATTTAACGGAATACGTTCAGAAGGATTAACAACTTCTTTTACAACCTGCCCGGTGATGTTTGTAAAAACAACTTTGGAAAGTTCGTAGGCATTAGTAATGTCAACATGATCAACAAATGGATTTGGATAAATATTAAACTCCAGAGAACCATTCTCCGAATCAAGTCCGGTTGGAAACACTGCTCCTGTTTTGAAAGTCCAGGCTGTAACATCACTCACGCCTGCCAAAGCGTTGCCTACCAGATCTTGCATTGCCAGGCCATCAACTAACACATAGTATTCCGTATTTTTTTCAAGTCCGGTTGCTGAAGTATAATTAACAGTAACTTCTTTCCCATGGATCATTGTAGGGACAATCGGAATAGTCAATGTAAGAGTATTCGTAGCAACATCGTAGATTGTTATTGAGCCACCAGAACCGACCATTACAATTTCATTAAAAGTCATTTTTAATACGGGATGAGTATCAGTAATTGTTTCACCTCCAGTAGGTGTTGCTGTAATCAAATTTGGAGCAGTAAAATCACCAACAGAGAATTTCCATTCGAAAGGAGCAACAATACCTTCGCAATATTCAGGAGTATATGATGTATTCCGAATAGCAGTTGATGGGATAATCATATAATATTGATTGCTTTCAACTAAATCAGAAAGATGTATTAAAACATTCCGACCAGAAAAAGTAACGTCTTTACCTTGAACATCAAAATTCATTGCAACACTACCATTGGAAGCATGTAACTGAATGCTTCCAGTACCGGCTTCTACAGGCATATCGAATGTTATTTGAAGATCAGTGGCGGACAGAACATTAATATCATCTTTGGCAGGGATATAACTATCTACGATGATTACAGGTTTAGCATTTACTTCAGTTGTAAACGTCCAGTCAGTTCGTAAAATAGCAGCTTGAAGTATTGTATTATCATCAGCAGAAGCAAAAGTACCTTCAACAACTTCAACAAAATACTGAGTATTTGGGTCTAGTTCAGTTATATTAATTATAACCATATTACCAACGACACTGAATACACTTGTAAGATTATCACCTTGCCATCTTTGCACAGCCTCTCCACCAGCAGCTGATTTGTATAATGCGATATAGCCGGTATTTGTAAGCTCAACAGGACGATCAAAATTAATGGTCAATTTCGTATTCACAGGTACATTACTTGAATTTGGCATCAAATACTGCATGTATAAAGCATCATCTTTCAAAAGGAATTTCCAAACTTTAACATCAGTCATCCCGGCATAAGCTTTACTTTCAATTAAATCCGTCACAATACCGGGATTTACAAGAACATAATATTCCTCATTAGGAGTCAGGCCAGTTAAATCACCCAAAGTAACCGTACGTTTATCAGCAGCAATAGTCACAGCCATAGCAGCTTTCGCAAGAACTCCATCCAAACTGTAAATTTCTACTGTTCCGGATCCGACCTTAACATCTTCATTAAAATACAAATTCAATGAGTCAGTCTGAGTAATTGAAGGTGATATTCCATATATACCAACTTTTTTAGGATAATAACCAGAATCAAAGCCTAATGTGGTATAAGTTGCATCCACTTTCGGAGCAACATCACCAATAGTAAAAACATAGGTGTCTTTAAGGAGTGCTCCAAGTCCAACAATTGCACCGTCAGTGATTTCCACACTATAGATCTCACCTTGAACGAAAGAAGAAATACCATGGGTTATCTTAATAGTATTACCATCAACTACAATGTTAGATGAAGTTTTGGTAATTGCCATAGTTTTAAACGACACGTTGTTCTTGTAAATAACGATCTCACCACCAGCATCAGAAATCTGCGGAACTACATCGAATGCAACAACAAACTTTGTCAAAAAATCCTCAGGATTTGCATTGGAACTAACAGTAGGCACAGAGTTGTCTGCTACAAAGGCAATTCCATACGCCACATGAAAGCTCAACCCCCACAACAGTAAAAAAACACTAAAAATCCGAGTAAATGATTTTCCCATAGCAATTGTTTTTAAAATAATACTAAATTTTATTAAATTTTAAAATTATTGTTGACTCACAATGTAATGTTTAAACTTCAGAAGAAGGCAAATACATTCACGATTTATTAACAATATCAAATACTGTAAATAATAAAAGCTTATTATCACCAGCAATAAATAGACTTCTCTATTGAAAACATCAGCACCTCCATTGTCACTAAAAAGGCGCTAATGAGCTGAAGACAAATCACTTATAAATCAAAACGAATATTACTATCAATTCCTTTTGAAACATCTAAAATTACACTTATTATTTTCATTTAGACTTGAAACACAAAAAATTTCAAAATGATTCGAACATATTAAAAGGACCAACAAAAAAAAGACACTGATCAGCGCAACGAAAACACATCAAACAACCTGATACAAAACACAATAAACATTTAACAAGCCCATGGAGATTGAATACCCATTCCATCGCGTCAGGGCATTTTTAGTATTCTGTAAGTCCAAAATAGTTTCAGTAACCCTGGTAAGGATGCAAAAGGACACAACACATCAAAAGGTATCTGGAATTTCAAACAGGTATTATTTAATCCGGGCACACACTGTACATTAAAATAATTCAAATTTCGCCGGAAAATAAATAAGCCGGAATTTCAGAATAATCAAAGAAGAGTGATAAAATCCAACAAGAAATCCGAAATGGAAGAAATGAATACGATCAACATTAACTAAAAATTAAACTCAATGGGAAAAGAAGTCATCTGGGTAAATATATTTGATGTTTCTGAATTTTAGTAGTTATTTTGTATGGCTTTAATTAAACGAGGTCTTAAGAAAAACAAACATTATTTATTTATACATTCATTAAAATCATCAACGATGTCAAAAATTAAAATCGGTATCAACGGTTTCGGTCGTATCGGACGCTTCGTCTTCCGCGTTGCAGTAGCTAAAGAAAATGTAGAAGTTGTTGCAATCAACGACCTTATCGATGTAGATTATATGGCATACATGCTTAAATATGATTCTACACACGGACAATTTAAAGGTACTGTTGAAGTAAAAGACGGTCAACTGATTGTAAACGGAAAAACCATACGGGTTACAGCTCAGCGCAATCCTGCTGATATCAACTGGGGTGCAGTTGAGGCTGAGTATGTTGTTGAATCTACAGGTTTATTCCTGGAAAAAGCAAAAGCTCAGGGTCATATCGACGGTGGTGCCAAGAAAGTTATCCTTTCAGCTCCTTCAAAAGATGATACCCCAATGTTCGTTATGGGTGTTAACCACACTTCATATACCAACGATATGAAATTCGTTTCAAACGCATCTTGTACTACCAACTGTTTAGCTCCTATCGCTAAAGTACTGAATGACAAATTCGGTATTATAGAAGGTTTAATGACTACTATTCACGCAACTACTGCCACTCAGAAAACTGTTGACGGACCTTCAGCTAAAGACTGGAGAGGTGGACGCGGTGCTGGTCAGAACATCATTCCTTCATCAACCGGAGCTGCTAAAGCTGTAGGTAAAGTTATTCCTGAATTGAATGGCAAATTAACCGGTATGGCTTTCCGTGTACCAACTCCTGACGTTTCAGTTGTCGATTTAACGGTACGTTTGGCCAAAGAAACTTCATACGCTGAAATCTGTGCTGCTATGAAAGCTGCTTCAGAAGGCGAATTGAAAGGTATTCTTGGTTACACTGAGGACCAGGTGGTATCAAATGACTTTACTGGTGATCCCCGCACTTCGATCTTCGATGCTAAAGCAGGTATCCAGTTATCCCCAACTTTTGTTAAAGTCGTTTCATGGTACGATAACGAAATGGGTTATTCAACTAAAGTTGTTGAATTGATCGAATACATGGATTCAGTAAAATAATTCTGAATTTCAGATAAAATAAGAAAGGCAGTTCGAAAGAGCTGCCTTTTTTGCTTTTAGGAGATTATAGATTAGCGGATATTTATCAGCCAACAATTTCCTTCGCCTGTTTATACACCGTTAAAAAAGTCTGAACCATATTCGACCAAGAAAACTTCTTTTTCTCATCCACAATGTTCGCTTCAAATTCGCTCATTCGTTCATGCTCGTAAAAATCGAATAAGGCATCGGCAATCCTGGAGCTTTCGGGTTCTACAACATAACCAATTTTCCCATCAGGAATAATTTCAGACAAACCGCCCACATTGGTTACCAGCATGGGTTTATTAAAATGATAGCCAATTTGCGTCACGCCACTCTGTGTTGCACTTTTATAAGGCTGCACAACCATGTCCGCCGCACTGAAATAAAGATTTACTTCTTCATCCGTGATAAAATCAGTTCGCAATTCAATCCATTCTTCCAGATTATTCTCTTTTATCAGTTTCAGATACGGCTCCGGACTTGAATAATATTCGCCGGCAACCAAAAGCTTAACCGGAAATTTCCGCAACCGCTCATCAGCAAAGGCATTGATTAATAAATCGAGCCCTTTATAATCGCGGATAAATCCAAAAAAGAGCAGGTATTTTGTATTCGTATCAAGCTTCAGCTTTTGCTTGGCCAGTTCGAATGGTAGTCTCTCTCCATAAGTGTCGAAAATTGGGTGCGGGCAAAATCCCTGAGGCAAATTATTCCTGAAGGTCTTTCCATCTTTCAAAACACTTTGTGACATTGCAATTAAGCCATCAATCCTCTGAATAAAATAATTAGTAAGCAAGCGGTCACCCGGATTGTGCTCGTGGGGAACCACATTATCTGCCAGACAAATAACTTTACTATGTCTGTTTTTTCGAACCATTCCGGCAATCGTTCCCAAACAAGGCGCCAAAAAAGGCAACCAGTAACGAATAATCACCAAATCAGGTTTTTCATTTCTGATCCTTTGTCCAACCTTCAGCCAGTTAAGTGGATTTACAGAGTTTATGGTTCGTTTGATTCTTAAATGAACAGGAGCTTCCTTTGCATTGTATTGTGTTTTTCCAGGAAATAAAAATGATGGATACTGAAGCGTAAAAGTCTCAATTTCAACATCAAAACCCATCGATGCAAATTCCTGTGCCAGCCTTTCATTGGTAGTGGCAATGCCTCCACGATAAGGATATGCAGGTCCAATAATTTTTACGGTTTTCAACATGTTCAGGATAAATAATCTTTCAACAAAAGTGCAACATGTTTGTCAATTGGGAAAGTAAAATCTTCAGGATTAATTTTTACGGCAGAAACCCACCTGAACGATTGATTTCCATTCACTAACTCCGGAAAATCAAAAGGCTCGGTGGAAACGCGAAACATCAGAGGCCTTTTTATCCGGGCAAGGTAATAGATACTCATAAGCTGATGATCATCCCAAAACAAGGCTTTCTGGTAAAAATCTGTTGTGAAAAAATGATGAATTTCTTCGATTTCCTGATTGCATTCTTCGAGCAGTTCCCGCTTCAAACAGTCAATGGTTCCTTCCCCAAAATTCATCCCTCCACCAGGGAATTTGGTCATCTTCATGTTCAGTTGAAATTCATCACTAAGCAAAACTTCTTTTTGATCGTTAATGATGAGAGCATAAACCCGAATAGAAAATTTGGAAGGCAGATTTTCAGACATTCTCTTTTAGTTTTTGTTCGGTATAGTTTATAATCTCCTGAATTTGATCGGGCTCAAACCAGGTGATATCCTGATCGCGACGAAACCATGTGAGTTGTTTTCGGGCATATTTTCGCGAATTCCGTTTGATCAGATCAACAGCCTCTTCCAACGAACAATCTCCATCCAAATAAGAAAACAATTCTTTGTACCCAACAGTGTTCAACGAATTTAATTTCCGGTGAGGATAAACGGATTCTGCTTCAGCCACAAGGCCGGCTTCGACCATCCGATCGACCCGCTGATTAATACGTTCATATAAAACTTTCCGATCCTGATTGATTCCGATTTTCAGAATCCGGAATGGTCTTTCTTTTATCGTATTTTTCCGGAATGAAGTAAATGGTTTTCCGGTCATCTGATGAATTTCAACAGCATGAAGCAATCGTTTCGGATTATTCAGATCGACAATGGAGTAATATTCCGGATCAATCGCAAGAAGCCTCTGCCGCAATGCATCCAATCCATTTTTTTCATACCAGTTTATTACGTCATCCCTGACGAGCTGATGAACGGTAGGAATATCATCAATTCCTTTGCATACGGTATCAACATACAACATCGATCCACCGGTAAGAATTAACGGGTTAATTTGTTGAAAAAGCTGATCGATGAGCTGTAACGCGTCTGTTTCGTATTCACTGACATTGTAATAATCGTGAATTGATTTGGTCTGAATAAAATGATGAGGTACAGCATTTTGATCTTCAGACGAAGGCACAGCAGTCCCAATACTAAGTTCACGAAAAAATTGCCGGGAATCAGCTGAAATAATTTCTGAATGGAAATGTTTGGCTAATTGTATACTGATATCTGATTTTCCAACTCCGGTAGGTCCTAAAACTACAATTAAACTGTTCATCCTGATCATTTGTATGGAGCACAAAGATAGGGATTAATCTAAAAAAAGAAGGGGACATTGAAGTCCCCATTTGTTATGCATCCATTTCCCCGAAAATCTCATAATAGTCTTCCAGATCTCCGAAACTTTTATATGAATCTTTTGATTCGATAAGATCTACTTCAGTATTATCCAAATCACTATTTAAAAATTGAACTGGTGCATGGCCTTTTTCATAAGCCACAAATGGTTCTCTTAAATCAGTTTTCATAATTTTTTCCTTTAGTTCTAAATAAAAAAAACGTTCGTTAAAGAAATCAAAGACATAAATCAACTTTTGTCCGATTTCTGTAATATATTCATCCAATTTTGTTTTTCGAATGCTCAGTACCTTCGGTGAACGAATCCCGGAGTCCAGCGAACTGATCTCAATTTGCTTTCGCCAGAAATCATCAGCCAAAAAAAACGAAGCAATCTGCGATTGGTCAAAATCTGATGTATTCTGTATAATTCGATGTAGGTCGTCAAAGGTATGTTCGGAGCCGATGTATATCAATCGTTTAAAATCAGGAACTTCGGATGATGAGATTTCGAATATGCAAATCATAAATCAAAAATTAATTAAGATTGGACATTCTCAATTGTTAAGTCAAAATAAACCCAAATAGTCACGACGGTCCCCATTACTTCTGTTAAAAGGCGTGTTTCTAAATGTTAAAAAACATTAAATTTCTATTACATTTCAAATAAACTACTGAATATCTGTAACATAACAGACACACATCAAAAGTCTGACAAAGTCATTTTCTGGAAAAATCGAATATTTCCTACAATTGGTCGTCAACCGAAGTCGCAACAAATTAGAACCATATTAAATTTAACCTTTGACCCCAAGTTCAAATTCCTGTAATTATTATCCGACTTGTGTGACCAATTAAGCGCTTATCAAATAATATCGATATGAGATTCGGAACGCTTTTTTTTGAAAACCTGAAGATAGCTCTGCAGTCGATCCGCAGCAATCTGCTTCGAACCGTACTGACAGTTTTAATTATTGCCATTGGGATTACCGCGCTTGTTGGAATTCTGACCGCAATAGATTCAATCAAAAACTCTATTACAAAGGAGTTTACATTCATGGGAGCCAACACCTTCACAATCAGCTCAAGAGGCATGCATGTTCAGGTTGGCAACAAGCGTTACCGTACCCGAAATTATTCCTACATCAATTATTATCAGGCCAAAGAGTTTAAAGAAAAGTTCGTTTTCCCTTCCTCCGTTTCAATCTCCACAAATGCGACCGGAACCGCGACTGTTAAATTTGAATCTGAAAAATCGAATCCCAATGTATCTGTTCAGGGAGTCGATGAGAATTATTTATTTACATCAGGCAATCAGATCAGATTGGGGCGTAATTTCACGGAAGAAGAAATTAATTCAGGAAGAAATGTGGTTATTATTGGCGATGGGATTATAAAAAAGATATTCAAAAAAGGCGAAAACCCACTACAAAAAACAATCAGTATTGGAGGAGGAAAGTATCGGGTTATTGGAGTTATGGAGTCAAAAGGCGTAGGATTTGGGTCGGGCGGCGATCAGCTGTGTTTGTTGCCTTTCACCAATGTTCGAAGTTATTTTTCGCGTCCTCAAATGAATTTTGCAGTTCAAATAAAAGTGAGCAACACCGAATTGGTAGATCCTGCCATTGGTGAAGCTGAGGGGACTTTCCGGGTGATCCGCAACTTAAACCCGGCTGATGAAAGCGATTTTAATGTTGAAAAAAGCGATAATCTGGTCAATATTCTCTTAGGAAACATTAAGAATATCACACTTGTAGCAACGATTATCGGCTTGATTACCTTATTCGGAGCGGCTGTCGGACTGATGAACATTATGCTTGTCTCTGTTACCGAACGTACCCGTGAAATCGGCATCCGCAAAGCCATTGGAGCGACATCGAAAATTGTGAAACAACAGTTCCTGATGGAAGCCATTGTGATCGGACAAATTGGAGGATTTGTCGGTATAATTATGGGGATCTTAGCTGGAAACGGAGTTGCCATGATGATTGGAACTCCATTCTTTATCCCCTGGATCTGGATTTTTGTAGGAGTATTCCTATGCTTTATCGTGGGAATAATTTCCGGATTTTATCCGGCACAAAAAGCTTCAAAACTTGATCCGATTGAAAGCCTGCGTTTTGAGTAAGAAAGAGTCTTCTGAGCTTAAATTCAATAAATAAAACTTAGCATTCTGCTTGCCAATCAACCTAAACTTTAAATCTTTGTTCTATTAAAGCCGAATAGATTGGCTGATTTGTAATTTTTTACCTAAAAGATATATCTTTACTTTTCAGGTTAATTTTTGACTGAGCAGAGAGGAAGCAAGTATAATGACAAAACTTCAAACCAAAGCAGAGGAGCGATTAATACAGGATTATTTCGATGAATTGCTGAAGGCATGTGACCACAAGGTTTCGGACGATGGGATAGTCCGGATACGAAAAGCTTTTGAGTTCGCCAACACCGCACATGCCGGAGTAAAAAGAAAATCAGGTGAACCTTATATTATTCACCCGCTGGCTGTAGCTAAAATTGTCATTGAAGAAATCGGGCTAAGCGCAACCTCGATTATTTCAGCGCTGTTGCACGATGTAGTTGAAGATACCGATTTTACGCTGGAAGATATTAGTAACCTTTTTGGTGAAAAAGTAGCTTCAGTTGTTGACGGACTGACCAAACTCACCGACGAATTCACTCCTCAGCATGACTCCAAACAGGCTAATAATTTCAGAAAAATGCTAATGACATTGTCTGATGACGTACGTGTTATCCTGATAAAACTTGCTGACCGTTTGCACAATATGCGAACGCTTGACTGGATGGCCCCGCACAAACAATTGAAAATCGCAGCCGAAACCCTGTACATCTTTGCTCCTCTTGCCCATCGGTTAGGATTGTATGCCATCAAATCAGAACTGGAGGATTTGAGTCTGAAATACAAACATCCTGATGCTTTTAACCAGATTCAGTTCAGACTTCATAACCAACGTGAGAAAAGAGATTATCTGGTAACCGAATTTATCCGTCCAATTGAAGAGCAGTTAAAACAGGAGGGAGTTGATTTCATCATTACTGAACGACTTAAATCGACTTACTCCATCTGGCATAAAATGCAAACCAAGGGAGTTTCGTTTGACGAAGTCTACGATTTACTGGCCATCCGGATTGTTTTTAATCCAAAGCCAAACGTTTCAGAGAAACGACAGTGCTTTGATATTCTCTCGCTGGTAACTGATATTTACAAACCAAGACCCGATCGCATCCGAGATTGGATTACTGTACCAAAAGCAAACGGCTATGAAGCTTTGCACATCACCGTAATGGGACCTCAGGGCAAATGGGTCGAAATCCAGATTCGTACTCAGCGAATGGATGAGATTGCTGAAAGAGGATTTGCAGCTCATTATAAATATAAAAACATTAATGACGTTGAAAACGAACTGGACAGATGGTTGCAGAAAATCAAGGATATGCTTCAAAATCCGGAATCAGACGCCCTGGAATTTCTGGATGAGTTTAAAATGAATCTTTTCTCCTCCGAGATCATTGTTTTCACTCCAAAAGGCAGAATGGTGAATTTACCAAAAAATGCCACTGTGATTGATTTTGCATACGAGATTCATTCAGAACTTGGAAATCATTGCATCGGAGCTAAAATTAACCACAAACTGGTTCCCGTTTCGCATGTATTACAAAGCGGCGATCAGGTTGAAATACTTTCCTCAAAAACACAATCACCTCAAATTAGCTGGCTAACTTTCCTGATCACAGCCAAAGCAAAAACAAAGGTTAAGCAGTCATTTAAACTTGACCGTAAAAAACACATCGAAGAGGGCCATAAAATTATTGAGAACCAGTTGGCCAAATACAAAATTTTACCCTCATCGGACACACTCAAAAAACTAAGTACCTATTACAATCTCACCAATAAGGAACAGCTTTACGCCCAGGTAGGGATGGGATTTCTGGAACTTGACAACCTCAATGAGGTTCTGCATACCCGCAGGGAAAATAAACTGGCCAAATTCTGGAAATTAAGCTTCACCCAAAAGAAAACAGAAGCTTCTCAAACCAGCAATATCGATCAAAAAGCTCCATTTATCTTGAAAGAAGATCCGGAAGAGCGCAATTACTCGCTGGCAAAATGTTGCAATCCAATTCCAGGTGATGACGTAGTTGGATATGTCTCAGACGAAGAGCACATCATTATTCATAAAAGAAACTGCTCCGAAGCCATGAAGATCATGTCACAACAGGGAGACAAAATCATCACTGCCGAATGGACCAAATTTAAAAAGCTATCATACCTTTCCCGCATCAAACTCAGCGGATTCGATCGGGTTGGGATCGTCAACGAAATCACAACCATCATCTCCAAACAAAACAATATAAATATGCGTACCGTTCATTTCGACACTCATGACGGTATTTTTGAAGGAGATCTGTACCTTTACATTCATAGTGTTCAGGATTTAACCGAATTGATTACCCGCCTTAAGAAAATCAAAGGAGTAGACACGATTGAACGCATTGAAAAAATTCATCAATAAACAATTAGCCTTGTTCATTGTCTAAAAAAAGTACTATTTTTGAACCTTATTTTTAATTGGTTTAAATATGAATAGCCAAAAAACAAAAGAAACTGTTAAGCGAATGTTTATTGAATATCTGGAGAAAAATGAACATCGAAAAACTCCTGAACGATTTGCAATTCTTGAAGAGATTTACTCAAGAGAAGGACATTTCGACATCGAGTCACTGTACATTTCCATGAAAAATAAAAACTATCGGGTTAGCAGGGCCACCTTGTACAATACGATGGACTTACTGCTTGACTGCAAGCTTATTATCAGACATCAGTTTGGAAAAAATCTGGCACAATTCGAAAAAGCTTATGCTATTCCTCTGCACGACCATTTAATTGATGTCCGCAATGGTTCACTGACTGAATTTTATGATCCGCGACTCAGAGAAATCATCGAAGATATCTGTCTCAAGAACGACTTTAAATTGTCTCACCACACGCTATACATTTACGGGCAATATATCGACAAGTAAATCCAAGTACGTTATGGTCTGATTAAACGAAACGAACAAATCAGGAATCAACTTGCTTTTAACGATTTATTTTAACCTTACTTCCGTAAATATTCGTAATTTTATCGCCCAGATAAAACAGTTTATCCGTGAAAATTGAAACTAAAAAAAGGTTCAGCTTTCGCGGATTATAGTGTTTGAACATTTGTGAATGATTCGGATCAAAAACTCAAGCTTCTTAACCGAAGAAATTCATTCGTGTATAATTACATGCAACTGAAAACAGTTCAATGTATCTTATTTAATCTTGATAAAATGAAAGTAGATGTTTTGTTAGGTCTCCAGTGGGGAGATGAAGGAAAAGGAAAAATAGTTGATGTTTTGACACCCAGATACGATGTCATCTCAAGGTTTCAAGGCGGACCAAACGCAGGCCACACACTGGAAATCAATAACTTCAAACAAGTTTTACATACTATTCCTTCCGGAATATTTCACGAAAACAAAATGAATGTTATCGGTAACGGAGTAGTTATTGATCCGATCACGTTTGAAAAAGAAATTGAATCGATCAGTAAACACGGGGTTGATCTACATAAAACCTTATATATTTCGAAAAAGGCTCATTTGATACTTCCAACACACCGCCTGCTTGATGCAGCCTCCGAAGAAGCCAAAGGTGCAACCAAAATCGGTTCAACCTTAAAAGGAATCGGACCTACTTACCGCGACAAAATTGGTCGTGACGGATTAAGGGTTGGTGATCTTTTCGAAAATTTCACTGAAAAATATACCGTTCGTGTTCAGGCTCACAAAGACTTACTCGACAACTATTATCACTTCGATTATTCGGCACAACTCGCAGAAATCGAAAAGGAATGGATGACTGCCATTGAAGTTTTGAAAACCTTCAACATTGTGGATACCGAACACCTCATTAACGACAGTCTGGCTGATAACAAACCAGTATTAGCTGAAGGTGCGCAGGGAACAATGCTGGACATCGACTTTGGATCATACCCGTTTGTAACCTCATCGAGTACTATTTGTGCGGGAGCTTGTACCGGACTGGGTATTGCCCCAAATAAAATCGGCAATGTTTACGGGATCTTCAAAGCTTACTGCACGCGCGTAGGCATGGGCCCGTTTCCAACCGAGCTGTTTGATGATGATGGACAAAACATGCGCGATGTTGGTCGCGAATACGGCTCAACTACCGGTCGTCCGCGCCGTTGCGGATGGTTAGATCTGGTTGCACTAAAATACTCCATCATGCTGAACGGAGTAACTGAATTAATCATGATGAAAGCTGATGTTCTGGACAAATTTGAAACCATTAAAATTTGTGTAGGTTATGAAATTAACGGAAATGTAACCGACAAGTTCCCCTTCGAGCTGAACGAAAATGTAAAAACGATTTTCGTTGAATTGCCTGGATGGAAAACCGATTTAACTCAGTTGACCGACCAAAATGAATTTCCGGAAGAATTTAACAATTACATCAATTACATCGAAGAGCAAGTTGGTGTGCCGATTTCAATCGCCTCGGTAGGCCCCAACAGAGCACAAACCATACTTATGGGAGAGTAAAAAATAGGGAGCCAGTTAATTGGCTCCCTATTTTTTTAATCAAATATTTTGATTTTAAGAAGGAATGACTATTTTGGTCTATCAACTCAAGAATCAAATCGTGTTTAACACCGTGAAATGGAAATTACAAAGCCCACCCTTCTGCTAAATAAAGAGATCGTTTTGCGAAACATCCAAAAAATGGTTCGTAAAGCCAAGGATCATAACCTAATTTTCAGGCCACATTTTAAAACTCATCAATCCATCGAAATTGGTGAATGGTTCAGGGATGCAGGAGTTAAATGCATTACTGTATCTTCATTAACGATGGCCAATTATTTTGCTGATTTCGGCTGGGACGACATCACCATTGCCTTTTCAGTAAATCTTCCGGAAATTCCGAAGATGAACGAACTTGCCGGCAGGATTAACCTAAACGTCCTGATTGAAAATAAAGAAGGGATTAACGCGCTGCATGAACAGATAACCTACCCTACCGGAGTTTTTATTAAAATAGACACAGGCAATAGACGCACCGGAATCGAAGCAAACAAAACCCCACTTATTAATCAACTGCTAGAGACCATTCAAAAATCACCATTGCTTCACTTTAAAGGCTTTCTGGCACACACCGGGCATACTTACCAGGCGAATTCGACACATGACATTTTTAACCATCATTTTGATGCACAAATCAAAATGAAAGCATTAAAAGCCTGGTACCAAACCAGATGTCCCGAAATGATTGTTTCTCTTGGAGATACCCCATCGTGCAGTATCTGCACTAATTTTGACGGAATTGATGAAATACGCCCCGGGAATTTCGTTTTTCACGACCTGATGCAACACAAGCTTGGTGTTTGCAAGCTAACCGACATAGCTGTCCGCGTGGTCTGTCCGGTCGTAGCTGTGCACCCGTCCCGCAACGAGGTTGTCATTTACGGAGGAGCCATTCATTTTTCCAAAGATTCGATCATCAACATCGACGGGAAGCCGTTATTCGGTAGAATAATGATCAGGGAAGGAGAACATGAAATTCTACTTGACGAAAGAAATTATCTTCAGACACTTTCACAGGAACACGGAATTCTTAAAATCACTTCGCGTAACATAAATCATTTCAAACCTGGCAAACTCATTGAAATACTACCTGTTCATTCCTGCCTGACCGCCAACCTGATGAAGGAATACCTGACGACAGAAGGTGAGCTCATTAAAATGATGCCTTTTATTTAATCAGAACAACAACAATTCCAACATTTGTCTGTTTCATTTAAACATTTAGATAACTGTATATTTAAGCTATTCTTAAGAATTAGCTTTTGTATTATGGCTATAATTGCATCTAATCACTTTAAAGCATTCAACATATGAAAATGACACGATTTGGATTTATCTCAGCATTACTGATTTTCGGCCTGGGATCCTTGCTTTTTCTGGTTAACTCGTGCAAACACGATGGAATTCCGGCAGATCAGTTTCCCGCGGTTAATTTTAACGAACAGATTCTTCCCATTTTTCAAAACAGTTGCGGAACCAGTGGTTGTCATGACAGCCGAGGAGAAGCGGGTTATGTTTTCACCGATTATGCCAACATCATGAAAGCGATCACTGCAGGAAATGCGGATAAAAGCAAGGCCTACAAAGCTATAACAAGTACATTTCAGCTTATGCCACCGGACAATGCTTTGCCCATTGAAAAGCGGACGCTTATCCGACTATGGATTGAACAGGGAGCCAACGAAACACCTTAAATAACAAGCATATTTACGGGCACCCTTACAAATTAAACTGTAGTTAAAACAAGGATAAAAACAAAATAAATCCCATGAAACAAATCATCAAAATAACTCTGGTCTTACTCATTGCTCTCATAACAGGTTGTTATTACGACAGCGAAGAAAAGCTTTATCCTGTGGTTTCATCCACATGTGACCTCACCAATGTCACTTTTGCCGGAACAGTCAAGCCTATCCTGCAAGCTTCATGTCTGAATTGCCATTCCAATTCCAAGGCTTCCAACGACGGAGGCGGAGTCCGACTGGAAAATTATGATGATGTAAAAGTCAGCGTACTTAACGGTAAACTGATGGGGACAATCAATCATTCGAGTGGATATATTGCCATGCCAAATGGCGGAGGGAAGCTGATTGTCTGCGAAATCAACCAGTTGCAGAACTGGATAGACAATGGAACATTAAATAACTAGAATTTTAAACTATGAAAAAATCATATGCTCTGTTTTTCGGATTAGTTCTTCTTTTTCTCTCCGGAAATGTTCAAAGCCAGGATCTGGACGCGCTAATGAATGCCGAAATACAACCGACGGTTGACTATGCAACGGCAACATTTAAAGCCAGCCGGATTATCAACGGTCATTCGATCGAACAAATGAAGAAAAAGCAACTGGACTTCCGGATTTCGCACCGCTTTGGAACATTGAATAACGGGGCTTACGGATTGTTCGGACTCGATCAGTCGAAGATCCATTTCAGTCTGGAATACGGACTAACTGACTGGTTAATGCTTGGCGTCGGCCGTGCCAGTCAAAATAAAACCTACGATAGTTTCGCCAAATTCCGGTTATTACGACAATCTTCAGGAGCCAAATCGATGCCAATTGCATTAAGCTATTTCACTTCGGTTGAGATGAACACCCTGAAATTTCAGGATCCGACACGCACCAATTATTTTTCATCGCGACTAACCTACGTTAATCAAATCCTGATCGCCCGAAAGTTCAATGAAAACTTTTCATTTCAGCTTACGCCAACTTACATTCACCGTAATTTCGTTCAAACCGAACTGGATCAAAACGACATCTTCGCGATGGGTGCCGGAGCACGCTATAAACTAAGCAAACATCTTTCGCTGAATGCCGAGTATTATTACACCTACAATCCGAACAGCAAATTTCTGGAAACCAGATACTACAATGCTTGTTCGGTAGGCATCGACATTGAAACCGGAGGTCATGTTTTTCAGATTATGCTGACCAACTCACTGGGAATGCGTGAAGGAACCTTTATTCCGGCTACTACCGACAGTTGGACAGATGGCGGCATCCACCTCGGGTTCAACATTTCAAGGGTTTTCGCGTTATAATTAAAAAAATTAAAAGCCATGCTAAAAAAATTATTCCTCCTGATTTTGCTTGGAACATCTGTCGGTGTTTTCGCGCAAGGCAAATTTATCGCCAAAAATGCGTACCTCTCTTTCTACTCTTCAACTCCAATGGAAGATATCCTTGGCGAAAGCAACGAGGTTGTAACCATTCTGAATGGGGAAACCGGAGACATTGCCTTTCAGGCGCTGATGACTACTTTCCATTTCAAACGGGCACTGATGGAAGAACATTTCAACGAAAATTACATGGAAAGCACTAAATTTCCCAAATCCAAATTCAACGGGAAAATCGAAGGATTTACCAAAGAAATGATCACAAGCCCCGTAGCCGATATTAAAGTAACCGGAATACTGTTGGTACATGGAGTCGAAAAAACGATAACAATACCCGCGAAACTTGGATTGGAGAACGGCAAACTAGTGGCTTCCGCTAAATTCAATGTAATTCCTGAAGACTACGGAATCGACATTCCATCGCTGGTTCGCGATAAAATAGGCAAAGAAATGGAAGTAACCGTAAAAGCCAGTTATCTGCCATTTGGACAATAAATTCAGCTCTTAAATTTCAAATTAAACATTCTGCATGAAAATCAAATATTCAATTATCCTGGTCTTAGTGATCATACTTGCCGTAAGCGGAATCGGCCTAAAAATGTATTTCAAGGCTCATGCCGATGTCAATAAACTGGAGGCCGCATTCAAGGTGGAAGCTACCGGCTTAATGGATGAATTTCAGCAGGATGAAAATGCAGCGACAAAAAAATACAGCGAAAAGGTTCTTGAAATCAACGGTAAGCTGGTCGCCAAAAACAAGCTTCCCAATGGAATTGACCTCTTGATTCTGGAAGATGAGATGGAAGGAATCAGTTGCCAGCTCGACAGCAGCTGGTCTGCAGCGAATCAACAGGTTATTCAGGATTTGGAAACGGGAAGTCCGGTAACTTTAAAAGGTATTTGCAAAGGTTACCTGATGGAAATTAAAGTGAGTCCGGCGGTTGTTGTGACCAAATAGTTTCAGAACTTACCGACAAACATTCCAAATACGCTGTAACAGGATACATTTCTTCGCTGTACCAAAGCGATGCAAAATACAATCCGATGGGTGAAGCAACAATCCCGTCGGATTTTGTTTTTTCGGCCAGCCAGCTTATTCCTGAAGTACATTCTTCCTGAAAACCATTTCGGATTAGTGCAGTAACGGCAAGCGCCGTTTCCTCCATGCTTCCCAATATATCTTTTGCTCCTCCCCAGCTTCCATCCTGATTTTGCACTGAAACCAGATAGTCGCATCCACGTTCAATCATCAATTTCAGAATTACAGCATATTCCGTTCCCAATCGTGTATTCAGAGTTTCGTTCAGATAGGTAACCACCCGCGCTGTGCCATATACCGGATTGGTATGATCAGAAGTATGCTGATTCCCGAACCAAAGGGGCAGCCAGTATCCGGTATTATCCTGATGTTTTTCCAGATAAATTAATGACCGTACAAATGCCTTTTGAGTTTTATTCCGCTGTTTCCTGTTTAGCGAATCGTCAAAAACGTGCACCGTTTTAGCCATTGTCAGAAGAGCATGCCCGGTCAGATCGGAACAACTCTGATCAAATGGTAATTTGCCCCATCCCCGCGAGAAAGTAGGAAATCCACCATCGTTATTCTGCAAGTCCAGTAACCAGTTGCATCCGTCCAAAACAGATTTCCGGATCAAGTCCGGATTTTCCTGATTCAAAACCAGCAAGGCCAGAATAACTCCGGGCGTATCGTCGCCATCGGGAACCGAACCCGAATGAGAAGTCCAGCCCCAGCCACCCGACTGTGTGCCGTTGAATGGATGGATTTGCTGATTCTGAATAGATAAAAAGTGATTGGTGAGTTGTTGTTTTTCTTTTTGATCTAGAAGCAGATCCAGATTGTTTCGCATTGATTTAACAGCCAGCGTACTCACCCAAGTCGAAAGATCAATATCAATCGGCCAGCTGCCATCTTCGCGCTGGGTACGTTTCAGAAAAGCGATTCCGTCATGCACCACTTCCAAATCCCGAAAACCAGACTCCACCAGACACAAACAGACAAAAGCAGTGAGTGGAATAGCTTCTAAATATCCACCACTTTCAGGTTGAATCTTCCGAAGTAAGGCCAGCGATTTTTTTATCGAAGCCTCGCGAATCAGGCGCATCAGAGGATTTTTCTTCTTCTTAAACCTGAATATCGCGACGCCAACCGCCACCAAAGCCGGAATGGCATAACTGACTACACTGAGATTCAACAGGCTGTAAAACGACCGTGGCAACAACGAAAGTTCGAATGGTAATTGCGGAATTGAATCGAAAGCTTCGCGCCCCGGAACACCGCACAATGCACACATGGTCAGAATTGGAACCGAAAAAGTTCGGTCAGTCTTGTAAAAATCGAGAATGGCAGGAATGAGTTTTTCCGAATTGACATCAATATTTTGTGAACGAAGATAATCGCCAATCTGTTGAAGGAGAATTCTGCCTTGATCTTCAGTATTGCAAACTTTTGCTGCCGAATAACAGAGCAAACTGGTGCTGACATTGCTGACACTTCCGGGCGAATCGCCAAAACCGCCATCAGCATTCACATTTTGCTGTAACCAATTTAATCCGGATGAGATTTCAAGCCTATTTTTATCAGCATCGTAAAAGTGAAGCGCTGTAACAGCCACTGCTACTCCCAGCGCACTCGACGACAAACGACCGCTCCAGTAACCATCAGCGTTTCGCCTTTGGAGCAAAAGTAAACTGAGCTCGTTAAATTGTTGCTGAATATGATCGTGATTTGCTGTCATTTTTTAATGCTGAATGAATAGGCAAGATAGTAAGATTTTGAGGGATCCGATCTTTTAAAAAGATCGGATCCCTCAAAATCAGTTAAGCAGCACCCCCAGCGCCAGTAATCCGTAAAATGTGTATTCCACATCCGTAGTCGAATCACCATCGCCTGAAAGAAAGGCACCATCGGCAAAGTTTAATTGGATAAAATCCAGACAGCCTGGTTTTAGCAGTCGTAAATCACTTCCGGAATAGTTCAGGGCAAACAAAGCCACCGCAGTCGATAACATGTCGGCTTGCTGAAGATGAGAAAAAGCTTTAAATCCACCCGATTCGCAGGCAAACGACTGTAAAAGTTCATGTTCCGTTGCGCCATCCTGATTCATCATTTTTTGCAGAAACACCCTTGCCGCTACTTCGGAACAAGGAGAATGCTGATCAACAATTGTTCGTTTTAACATACTCTTTGATGCCCGTTTTAAGATTCCGGGGAAAAGAAATACAGCGTCCAGCGTGATAAACAGCACAAAACTACGGTACGACAAATTGATGGAAGTCCGCTCTTTCCAAAACGACCGACCCAGTGAAAAAAGTGAAATGAACCGCGAAGTACGGCTTGTTTTTAATTCTTTCTGAAGCAATACCAAACAACATTTTTCAATAAATCCTGAAACCAAATTCACATTCTGTTCCTGTATGAATTTTCGAAATCTGAGTATTGATTGCTTTTCTAAGTCCTCCTCTGGGGGATTTAGGGGGCTTTCCACGGCTCTTAACATCAACCCGCCAAACAGCGAATAATACAGATCCGATCTTCCGCCGCGATCACGAAAACCACCATCCGGATTCTGTTGGCTGGTTATAAATTGCAGCACTTCGGCCCTACCCTGTTCATCGAGTAAAGCAAGTGCATTCCGGAGAAGTGCAATCATTTGCTGGTAAAAAGGAATATTTCCGGAAGGTTTGTTCACGTTGCAAAAATCAGAATATTTTTCCCAGAACAGTGTACAAACTGAGTTTCATTTTCAGGTTTTCGAGTTTGTCTAGTTCGCGGTAAGCTTTGTCGGTAAATTCATGAAGTAAATGTTCTGCCTTTTGGTCGATTTCTTTTTCGATGATCAGTTTAGAAATACCGGACTGGTCATTTCTGAAATAAATCTGGCGCAGACTTTCAACCGAAGACTCATCCGAATTTTGAGCTAAAAGCGAAAGTAACAAAGGATAATCAGCAGGTTGAGTATGTTCGTTGGCATCACGGAATTCATCCAGATCATCCTTGATTTGATAGGCCATTCCGAAGAAACCAGAAAACAGTTTTAGTATCGCCAAATCACTTTCAGGAGCATCGGCAGCAACTGCGCCAAGCAGCAAAGCAACCCGGATTGCAGAACCGGTTTTTCGTTCGAAAATTTCGAGTTGCTGATCAAGCGAAAGAATTGTTTTGTGCGAACTGGCCAGCAAATCGGCACCCTGCCCCAACGACAATGCAACATGACCGCTTGCGACAAGTTGATAACATGCTGCCAGTTTTGCCGGATTCAGCGGAAGTTCACCCAGTAATTCGTAGCCTTTCCCGAGCAGAAAATCACCGGTATTGATAGCGACAGCAGTGCCGTTCTGTTTATGAATGGTTTCGGTATTGTAGCGAAAATCGTCATTATCTTCCACATCGTCGTGAATGAGCGAAGCTTTGTGAAAGCACTCAACCACCACAGAAAGAGCCGAAAGCAACTCTTCGGAAATAACGGGAGCATAAGCAGAATAGGCCAGAGCAGTTAACAGCGGACGAATCCGCTGGCCACCGTTGAGCATAGACTGAATCGCCAGCTGACAGGTCTGGTCGTTTCCAGGGAGAAAAGATTTTCCCAGATTTTCTTCGGAAAACAGTAGCCGTATTTTTTCTTTCAGGGATGAAACCGACAACGTACGAAACCCTTCATTTTCCTGAAAAGCAATCAGTTCATCGTTCAACCAGCGGTTATCCACATCCGTTTCGGCACAGCCTTCGAACAACAGCGGAATACCGATTACCGGGACGGCAGCACGCGAAACCGGCTCAAACGACTTCTGAAGCACCGACATGCAACTGACACCAATCACCGCGTCAATCGATCCTTCCTGAACCAGACTAACAGCTACTGTAGTTCCTTCAGCCACCAAAGTTGCATATCCGAGCGATTCCGCTTTTTGAAGAATGGAATCAATCTGACAACTCTGACATCCGGCACAAATCAATCCCAGTTGATCAATCTCTGCATGGCAATTACTGTTATTTTTCAGGCATTGTGGTAAAAGCAGCAATCGGCGGTTAAAAGGAGTGGCGGTCACCACCGGACGCCAGATTTCGTTTCCGCAGAGAACCATCGTGAACTCTGCATACCTGCCATCGGTATCTGTTCGCCGGATGACCTCCTCTGCAAGCTGGCTGATCAGCAAAAAGCTGGCAGGAGGTACTATTCCCCTCTCAGCAACCAGCTCGCGGGCTGTCTTCCTCAACAGATTCCTTGTTAAAGCTTTCTCAGGAACTTCCAGTATTTTTTCTTTAATCTTCACCAATTTATTTACCATTGAATTATTTACCATTTATTTTTTTTCAAAATCGTAAATCGTAAATTGTAAAATTGTAAAATTTCTTTATCCATAGGCTCCCAAACCAAAAAATGCACGGCGTTTGGCAAAACGGTATATCCGGCTTTTCTCCGGAATAACATCGCACGAACCATGGCTGCAGGTTACTGGAGCCAATGTCAAACGATCCAACTCGCCTTTCCTTCCTGAAGTATTTTGTGCATTGTGTTTCCGGACAAATTCGGCCAGCCATTGCGGATCTTCCATCACAACGCATCCTTTGGTCTTTTGTTGAATCTGTGTTCTGAAATCCTTCAGAAATACGGATTCAGCATACAATCGGTCTAAGGGTTTATCATCTATATTTTCCGCAGCGAATTGAATGATCGGACACGGTTCAACATATCCTGAAGCATTGATGTGATGGCTCAGACCTTCAGCAGCCGGACACATTCCATTTCCGTCGGCATCCCAGTATGTATCAATTATCGCAATACTATATTTCAAGCGGGCATCCACCATATGCTGGCGAAGTTCCCTGATCTCATCTTTGCTGAGAGCCAGGTTGTATTCAGGTTGCTGACCAACCGGCCGGTAAATGTAATACCACAAATAAGCGACTCCTTTGTCGATCAGCGAATTGATAAATTCAGGCGACATAGCCATTTTAAGGTTCGACTTGCACACACTGATAGCGACTCCGGTAACCAAACCTGCCTTTGTACAATTTTCAATGGCCTGACTCGCCGATTGAAATACATTTTTCCCACCCCGGCGAACATCGGCCACTTCTTCATCGCCTTCGAAACTAATGAGCGGAGTAACGTTGGCACACTTCCGGAGCGTTTCTGCCACTTCCGGAGTAAGCAGTGTTCCGTTGGTGAACAACTGAAAATAGCAATCCGAATGTTTTTGAAAAATTTCAGGAAGTGGTTTATACATCAGTGGCTCACCACCCAGAATTCCGAAGAAATAGGAGCCGGCTTTTTTAGTGTCATCAATGATCCGGTCAATTTGCTCCGGCTTTAAGCGGCTGTTCTTTTCCTTTCCAACCACCCAGCATCCCTGACAATTCAGATTACAGTCGTCAGTCACCGAAATGAAATTAAATGCCGGAAAAAATTCACCTTTTTTCTGCCGTTTCTGAAAACGGGCAAACGACATGGATCCTTTAATGCCCATATTTACGACAAACTTGTACAGACATTTTTTGTCGGTCTGAAACAGTATATTTTTTAGAAGTCCCATAGAATTTTCACGGTAGGGTCAGGACATGTCCTGACCGTTCTATTAAAAAAATTATTCAATCACAAATTGTCAGGACATGTCCTGGGCAAATTAGCCAAACTTCAGGGTCAGGACATGTCCTGACCTTACTGTATATCATCAATATCAATCAAGCAATCCTTTGGATGTATTTTTCAACTCTTCCAACGCTTTATTCCGCTCTTGCTCAGCCTGCTCAATCAATCCAGCCCTGAAAATATTCCTTCTCAGCGCCGAACGCTGATTCAGCGTCGAAATCAGATTATCCGTTCCCATCATTTTCACCTGAGGTTCCGTGCCCGGTTCCGCACCAGCCAAAACACCCGTTTCTTTTAATCGCGGGAAAATGATGGCTGAGCTTGGGCAATTTCGTCCGCAAGCCGGACAATTATTTTTACAAGCCAGCGGATTCACGACTTTCAGATGTTTCTCAGCGAATGAATAAACACCAAACAGACAAAATTTAAAGCATTTTCCACAATCGATACAAAGCGGCTGATCGATCACCGGATACCAGGCCGGAACTTCCAAGCCACTTTCAACCGTTGATTTGGTCGGCTCACCTTCAGCAAACGAAAAATCAATCTTTAGTTTCGATTCAATTTCAGAAACCGAAAGCTCTCTGAAATTGATCACTTCCAATACTGAAAGTTGCAGATCATTTTGTGCAAGCATATTTTTTATTGCCCGCGGATAACAGGCAATCATCACCTTTCGGGTATACTTCTGATCAATTGCCCGGACAAAATCCTTCCGGTTCAGCACAATCCCGCAGAAATCATCCAGCTGAAAAAGGTCAGCATCCAGCGATTCCAACATTGTTCTGATTTGTTCTGATTTGTCCGAAGAAATGACCTCAGCACCACATTGACAAAAAAGGATACACGATTTTTCCATAGTTGAAATTTCCGTTTTCGGAATTTAGTTTAAAATAACCAAAAATAGTTTCGACATAAAAGCAGATCACCACCAAAATCAACTCTGTTAACAAACATTAGATAAATTGAACCATAAGCTTCTATGTTGGCGGATGAAGCCTTTTTTGAAACCAAACGCGAACTGAACGCATTTTTTCAAGCTGGCTGGCTGGCACGTGGCGGCGACAAGTAGAGCGTTCTTCACTGTTTTCGGGTGCTCCCCACCTGATTTCAATACCATCGTTCGGATTATAAGCCATTTCAAACGCATCCTTTCTTTTCAGAATTTCATCCAACGTCAGGCGCTGTTCGGTTCCGTCAGTACGTGTGTAGCTAATTGAAAGCTCAGTTAATTTTTTGGACAAAAGAACTTCCAGATTCTTTTTAACGTGCTCCGGAGATTGAAACATGGACAATTTGAAGTCATCGGGTGAACGCACAATCTTTTCAGGAAAATCGAGTACGGCATCCATCGCGATCAGAAGGCGCAAATCACGGTTCGGGGTTGAAAAATCTTCCCATTGACCTCCCGCCTGAAACACTCCGGCAGACCGGCCCGGCATGGGAATCACCGCACCCGGATGGGATTTCATATATGCCTCTCCATTGGCAACCGAGGTAAGCCTCACAACAAGCTGCTCATTAAGCGCCTGAATCAAATCAAGCAGAGCCATTTCCGGATCGAGCGGTTTAGGGTTGATGATCCGATCCATGATGTGATAAAAATCAGTACTACCCATTTCCTTTTGCTGAAGCGAAAACGGGAGAAGTCCAGGGTTTGCATTGATCTCATCCGTTTTCAACAGACGAGACTTACCATCTTTCTGCACGATTGGTCGAAACGCTTTGAAACCAGGATCTCCGATCACTTCGGATGTGGTAAAGAGAAAATTACCCTTCCAGAACCGTTTGATCCCGACCGTACCGTCGGGCTGGGCATCGACCGAAAGAAGCACCCCCGGACTGTCACTCGTTTGAGGAATCCGACGAACAAGTATCAGTGTATGGCCATAAGGATCGGCGAATACAACACCGGGACGTAAGGCTTCCCGGGTGAGCGGAACCGGATAATAATCGGAATTTTCATTATTTAGTGAAGTACGGGCTGTTCCTGAATGAACACCATTCATCACCATCCGCAGGAAAGTATTGAATTTCTGAACCGGATTAGCTTTCGAAATTTGTATTTCATTCGTAATCCATCGTCCGGTTTGGGGAGCATGCCCAAGATATCCCCGGTCGCACTCGTGGTAACCCAACGGAAGTCCAAGTTTCCATGCAAAATAAGCCCGAAGGTAAAATGGATTATCGGCACAGTCAGGCTGCATGAGTATTTTGTTTTTTCCGGCTTGATCATCTTCTCCCAGCGAGAGATAATCGTACAGGAAATTCTGATCCCGGTTCTGAGTAACTTCGTGCAAAGCTGTCCACGAAGAACGCTCATCGGCATCCTGAAACAGGGCATTGATCCAGGACGAATAGAGGGCTTCCGTCTGGCTGTCCCATCCCCGCTCAGTATTCCAAACAGCTTGTGAGGTCGGCTGTGACGGTTTGTCGGTCACCGGAAATTCAAGAGAAAAAACGGTAGTATTCCCGCTTAATAAAGTAACGTGATAGTTGCCCTCCGATTCTGCTTTAAATTCATCGATTCGCCAGAAAGGCAATCCCTCTCCGCTCCTGCTTTCCCCGGATTCGATCGAACCAGTAGGTCCAGAGACCACAACTTTTGATTTCCGGAGACTTTCACCTCCCGTTACCAGCACACGAAACTCCTGTCCCGGTCGGGGATTCTTCGGTGAAACCAACAACGCATTAACAACTTGTGAGTTATCCGAATTGTCATATTCGCTGAGTGAATCACCCACCATATCAGTACCTGACACCTGTTTCTGTCTGGCAGAATGATTTTCACAGGACACTATCCCGAAAAAGAAGACCACTATGAAGAACGTTTTCTGTAACAAACGACCGGTACTTCTTAATCTATTATTTTTTGTTTCCATTTGGGCTTCAAAGATAAACGAAAAACGGAATCAATGGAATTTACAACTCTATTGATTCCAATGGTTTCTTGTCATTAATCAGCTCATCCAGCAGCTCAAAATAATTCAGTAAATAAGTCCTGAAATTTTCAATTCTAATCAGTTGAAAACAGATTTCCGCCCATGCTTTTTCCTGAATTATTTATCTTTGTTAATAAAAATCGCTAACCCAGAAATCATGGATCAAACTAGCGCATTAACCCAATTGCCGAACATCGGGAAAGTGGTTGCTGAAAAACTTATTCAGGCAGGCATAACCACTCCGGAAGAACTGATAGCAGCTGGAAGTGAACAGGCTTTTATTCGAATCCAAACAATCGACGAAACAGCGTGTTTTTGTATGTTGCAAGGACTGGAAGGTGCAGTTCAGGGCATTAGGTGGCACAATCTTCCCAAAGGACGAAAGGCTGAACTAAAAGAATTCTTTCATTTGTGTAGGATTTAAGTAATGAGAACTAAATAATGTCGTATTCTGAGCTCAGCAATCGAATACCCTGCCTTGCTTGGCAGTAATTGTTTCTACCACAGATTACTCTGATAAAAACAGATTAAAAGCTCACTTTGATTGTTTATTATTTTTTGAATATCGCACACACAAAATTCATTGCATTTAAAATCATTTATTTTTGAATGTCATAACGACAATTAGCATACAACTTTTAAAAATGCAACTATGGGACCTCGGTTAAATGTAGTCACTCTGGGAGTCGCTGATCTTCCCAAATCGCGTCAATTCTATCAGGAAGCCTTCGGCTGGAAACCGGTTCAGGGAAGCAGTGATCAAATTGTATTTTTCTCGCATGGAGGAATTATTTTCAGCCTGTATCCAATGGATCTGTTGGCAGAAGATGCTGGTCTTCCGGCAGAAAGATCAGGTTTTTCAGGCATTTCACTGGGAATTACATTAAATAGCGTAGACGAAGTGAACGAAACATTCCGCAAGGCAATTGGCTGCGGAGCACAATCGCTGGTCGAACCACGCGAAACATTCTGGGGTGGTTACGATTGCTATTTTGCCGATCCGGATGGTCATCACTGGGAAATTGCCTGGGCTCCATTTTGGCAATATGACGAAAAGGGAAGTCTGATTATGAATGACGAAAAGGAATTAAATGGATAATAAAAAGACAGGACATCTCCTGAAACCCTATTTAAATTCCGCGTAGAACCGAACCGTTTCCGCGTAGAGACGCACGGCTGTGCGTCTCTAAAAAAAAATCGAATTAAAATGAAACAACCATTCGACTCTACGTAATTTGGATTAAACGAAGTAACTACCGTGCGTCTTTACAATCAGCCCCCTGTATCTATTCAACGATTCTATAATTTCAGAAAAAGACAAACAGCTGGCAATTAATGACCTATAGCTACTGACTGATGCAACTTCGGCCTGCATACAAACCCCTGAGGCACTAACTGCGTTTTTCCTTTGCCTGAAAGTTTTAATGTATTCTTTGTGTTAATACAGCATACCTTTCTACAACAAAACGAATCAAAACACTTTCAATCAGAAAATTAAATTACCTTTGCGCCCTGAATTTAGGGGTCGGATTTCCTTTTTGCCTGGTTTATGGCAGGAGCATTTACCCGTCTCCTTCCATTAACAAGGGTCAGCGTTTTGCTGATTCACAATTTAAAAGGACATTATGACATTTGAAGAAACCGGTCTAAAACCGGAAATCTTAAAGGCGATAGCTGAAATGGGATTTGAAAATCCTACGCCTATTCAGGAAGCAACAATCGCTCACCTGATTTCATCAACTCAGGATTTAGTGGCTTTAGCCCAAACCGGAACAGGCAAGACTGCCGCATTCGGACTTCCAGTAATCCACAATACCTCAATGCAAATCAAAGAGGTACAGTCCCTAATCCTTTGTCCAACGCGTGAGTTGTGTTTACAGCTATCCCGTGATATGGATCAATTTTCAAAGTACATTCCGGGTTTTAAAACCATTCCGGTTTACGGTGGTGCCGACATCTCCAAACAAATCAGAGAGTTAAAAGCCGGCGGCCAGGTTGTCGTAGGTACTCCCGGACGTGTTCATGATCTGATCCGCCGTAAAATACTCAACGTTTCGGCCATTCGCTGGTTGATCCTTGATGAAGCCGACGAAATGCTGACCATGGGATTCAAAGAAGAAATGGATGCTATTCTGTCTACAACACCGGCAGAAAAACAAACCTTGCTGTTTTCGGCTACTATGCCGTCTGAAATGGCCTCTCTGAAATCAAAATATCTTCATGATGCAATGGAACTTTCCGTAGGAAAACGAAATGCAGGAGCAGATACAGTAGAGCACCAATACTATGTGGTTCAGGCCAGAGACAAATATGCGACTCTGAAACGAATTGCCGATAATTACCCCGACTGTTATGCCATTGTATTTTGCCGCACCCGCATGGAAACCCGTGATGTTGCTGAAAAATTAATGGCTGACGGATACAATGCCGATGCATTGCATGGTGATCTTTCGCAGGTTCAGCGTGACCAGGTGATGGGCCGTTTCCGTGGAAAACAACTACAAATGCTGGTAGCAACCGATGTAGCTGCACGTGGACTGGATGTGACAGAATTGACTCACGTCATCAATTATTCAATGCCTGATGATCCGGAAATTTATATTCACCGTAGCGGACGTACAGGAAGAGCTGGAAAAAACGGAATTTCCGTTTCTATTGTCCACTTGAAGGAAACCGGACGTTTAAAACAAATTGAACGTCTTTCACGCAAAAAATTTGAGCGTAAAATGGTTCCCGGTGGAGAAGAAATTTGCGAAAAACAACTCTTTCACCTGATTGACCGTGTAATGAGCGTTGAGATCAACGATGGTCACATCGATAAATACGTTCCTCAGATTCTCGAAAAATTTGAAGATATGTCGAAAGGCGATATCGTGAAACACTTTGTATCACTCGAATTCAACCAGTTGCTCGATTATTATAAAAATGCACGCGATTTGAATGTAAGAGCTGATGAACCACGCGATTCATTCTCTCGTGGTGACCGTAACGGCGATCGCAACAGTAGCGGGATGAAATTCACCAGACTGTTTATTAACGCCGGAAAAAAACAAAACCTGAATGCTTCGGGTCTGATTGGTTTAATTAATGAATATTCGAACCGTCGAAGCATCGAAATTGGCAAGATTGACATTCAGCGTAAATTCTCCTTTTTCGAGGTTGACAGCAATTTCGAAAAAGATCTCGTCAATGCGATGAACAATGCAGTGGTTGAAGGCCATGTGATTAACATTGGCAAAGTCGAATCAACTGCAGGACAGGAATCCAACGAAGGTGGATCATACCGCAGAGAAAGTAATGGCGGAGGCTACAATGGCGGACGTGGCGGACGCAGCAGAGAAGGCGGATTCAATGACCGCAACGATCGTCCAAGAAGAAGAAGAAACTAATCCACTAAAACAGCGGGTTATAAATTATAAAATCCGGCTTTCAGGTTTATTCAACTTGAAATCCGGATTTTTTTTGTGCTTACTTATGGACAATGTTCACTTCCAATTTCCAGAACATAATCGAAACAAGAACTAAATGATCACTCACCTTGCCGCCTGTCAGCTTGTTCTATTTCACTCTTTCCTTCCACAATGTTGTTGCTGTGGCACAAACCTTATTGTTTTGTTGAGTTTTTATGGCATGGGCAAAAGAATTGTTTCGAAGATCCGGTTCCGTATTGGATATAATTGTGTCACCATACTGAGCTTCTGAAACAAAACGTCCATCGATGGAATGTAAATAATAATTATCCATAATCTCTGAAGGAATCGACTCTATCATCCATTGCAAATAACGCAGATTGTTTACATGCTCATTGGTGTCGACATCAAACCGGTTGACATTAAACTCCTTGATATATGTTGCGGAGTCGATTGCTGCTATCTTTCTTGAAATATCGTAATTTATACTTTCTTCCTTACAGAAAGACCATTTCTCTTTGATGGCATCCGTAATCTGAACAGGTCTTCTCCTTTTGATGTCAAAGAAAACCCACAATCCTTTAGCTCTTCCGATAATGGTTCCTTGTTCATCATAAATCAAATTTTCCCGGATCCCTTTAACTAAAGAATAACTTGACAGCCATGTTCTGATGATAATTTTCTCTTTATATCTCGGATAGCGATCCATAGTCATAACTCCGGAAAGTAATACCCATCCGATATTCTGATCTTCAAGATCATACAAACTATGATTAATTGAATAGCAATGATCTGCAGCTGTTTCTTCCAGTAAAGTTAAGATTGTAGCCGATGAAGCTTCACCGAATTTATTCATCTCAAAATATCTTAACTCAAATTGTTTTTCAAAATAATTTTCCAATTCCTGTCTTTTTAAATCATTGTTAAAATACTGACTAATCCTAAATCATTAAACCAGCTCATTTGCTTAAACGTTAAATGAACGTATCAGGCAAAAGGCATAAACGTGTTCGATAGGATTAACAGTCCGATCGTAAGAATTGTTCTTTTCATTGAATGTTATTGCTAAATTCCACACCGGTAAAGATTGCGATTTTCTGTTGATTTTCTGCGGAATAGGTGGGCCTGAATTAAGCATATTTATTTGTATTTATTTGGCTCGCGGTTTCCATCGCACCAAATAAAAAGTAGAACTGATCGGTTTTGGAAACCAGCTGATTCCGGACAGACCATACTGCCGTTGACAGGCCAGTGAAAACACCCGTTCCAACCTAACTTGCAATACTTTGGCCGGGAAGTGATCCGTTAAAACAGGAAACTGATCGGAGAAGCAAACCATGAAAGTTAAAAATCAAAACTGAACGGGATACCTAGCAATCAAGAACTGATGGAAACCTGAATATGTAGATTGTCTCGCTCTGCCACTCATTGACAACGAAACGAATAGAACTTATGATTGTATGAATTCGCCTAGCTCTTGTTGCTCTAAAAGAGATTGTTCTGCCTTTTTAAGTTTTTCATTTTTCAGATACCGACCATAAAAAACAGCAAGAATCAAGGCAAGAAAACCCTCCGACAAAACGACCGTCTGTACACCAGCATAATGCGAAACAGCGCCAACAATCAGACTGCCAATGGGCATCATCGTTGTTATTACCATCAGATAAATACTGATAACCCGTCCACGAAATTGGTTTGGAACATTGATTTGTACAATGGTATTACTGATGGTCCTTATGGACATCATGCCAAAAGCGCCAATCGCTATAAACAGCAGCGCAAGAGGTAAAATCACTATTTGCGAAAAGAGTATGAGGCCAATCCCAAACACCAGCGTATTCAGGGCTAATACTTTACTTAAATTCGTTCTCTGTGGTAATGAGGCCAAAAACAAAGCCCCAATGAAAGCTCCAAATCCGATTACTCCGTCAATAATTCCCAGAGTTGAAGCAGAGCCGTTAAAAACATCTTGTGCAAATACGGGGGTTAATGTGACAAAAGGTAAAACCAATAAACTCAAAACACCAACAAAGATGATGACTGAACTGACCACAGGTGTATTTTTTATATAGGCAAAGGCTTCTGAAAACTCTTTAATCAAGTTCTTATCGGCCTGAGGTTTGGGTTCTTGTTTTGGTAATTTAATCAGGAGTAACGAAATAATTACGGCGATAAAACTGACGGCATTCAGACCAAAACAAATGGCATCGCCGAACCTTTCCAGAATAAAACCAGCGATAGCCGGGCCGATCAGTTTTGACAGGTTAACCATTGATGAATTTAATGCCAGGGCATTGGGCAAATCAGCGTTATCATCGACTAATTCTCTGACCAGCGATTGGCGTGCAGGTACGTCAAATCCATTAATAATACCCAGCACTGCGCTTAAAGCAATGATTTCCCAGACAACATACTGCTTAAAAAACACCACTGCCAGGGTTAATAAAACAGCTTGCAGCAGGGATATAATCTGTGTGGCTAATAAAACTTTATAACGGCTGTATCTGTCAGCAACAATGCCTCCATATAACGAAAACAATGCCGTGGGAAAGAGCGTTGCAAAAACCGATACGCCCAACATAAACTCTGATTGTGTCAACGAATAAACAACCCAACTAACAGCAGTCTTCTGCATCCAGGTACCCCATAGCGAAACCGATTGTCCCAGAAAAAACAGTCTGTAGTTTCGATTTTTAAGAGAATTGAATGTACTAAAATTCATTAAACCTATTCTTTGTGTTTGCTTTGAAAACTTTGGCTAAGATAAATGCTGAAAATGGCTATACCCACAAAGAAATCAATTAAAAGAAAAGAATGTGTATGATTTAACAGGAGTGGACGCGAAAAGCAAATACCCAATCGACACTACGAGTACAAGAAGAGAGAACAGGCTTTGGGTTTGCAAGCCTTTAGTATCCCAACATAACTATAGCAGTATAACAGTCATGCCAACCAATGAGGATGAACGGCTGATCCCAAACCAACCTTTGATCTTTCAGGATTCATTACCAGCCATCCTTTTTTTGAAAGCTATTTTCGTCTGCAGAAGGAAGTATAAAACGACCTGACAAACACAAAATATCCTGCCAACAAAGCACTACCTGTCTGCTTTGGCGGAAAACCCGGCTTGCCACTAGCGGTTCGTGCTACTTCTTTAAATTCATTAATCTGCTTTCAGCGGCGATCCAACAACTATCATGTCATGGTCTGCAAAAACTTTTGCAATTTCTTCTTTTGTTGGTGGAGAAGTCCATTTGTCTGTAACTTTAAAAAATGCTTCCATCTTTCCTGCCGGCAAATAAGAAACTATCATCTTTCCTTTTTCTGTCAACTGCAGGAAAGCATGTTGCACATTTCGGGGAAGGAAAATTGTGTCGCCTGATTTCATTTGATATTTATTGTCACCCACCTGAAATAAATACTCTCCTTCAATGACATAAAACCACTCATCCTGGAAAGGGTGAATATGCAGGGGAGGTCCTCCATTTGGTGTAAGTCCGGTTTGCTCAAACACTGCTAAATCATTATCGGTGTCAGTTCCGGAAATTTTGATGTCTAAGTTATTCAGAGTGACGCCCTTCATTTTATAGTGTTCTCCAAATCTGGCTTCACCTGCGTTTACTTTAAATCCCTTTTCTGTTCTCATAAGAATGTTAGTTTTGATCTTAGCAAAAATACTCAATGGAAAGATTACAAGTGCGGATAATATAAATGTTCCTCGTTTCATTCAATTGCTCTTGAGTTATTTTATTTGAGTAGGTTCAATAGAATTTATACTGCCCGTGCCAGATATTATTCCAAATACAACACCAAAATTATCGAATAAATTACTGAATGCCCAATTTTATTTTTACAAACGGAAGGATATCCAAACTTTCTTTCGAGTGGTAAAGTATTACCTGTGCATCCATGTTGAACACATAAATTAAACCTTTTTCTGCTCCAACTTCTTTTATTGTTTTGTCAGCTTTATCAAGCATTGGTTTAAAAATCTCTTCCTGTTTGGTCTGCATTTGCTGTTGCGCATTTTGCTGATAAGACTGAATACGATCATTCATAAGTTTCAGATCGTCCTGTTTAATTTTAAGTACCATTTCTGACAACGAATCTCTTTTAGCCATAAACTCTACATATTTAGCCTGGGCTTCCTTCTGCATCATTCCCAGGGCATCTTCCAATTCTTTCTGAAAAGCAATGAACTTTTTTTCACCAACCGCTCTTTCGGGCATGATCTGGTAAAGGGCCTATAGATCAATATGACCGAACTTTGGAGTCTGAGCTTTGGCAAAACTCACTAAAAACAACAGTATTCCTACAGCATAAATTTTAAAATTTCGTTTCATACTTTTCATTTTTAAGTGTTTATTGTGTTGAATTTATAATCTTCATTTTCTAACCAGCTTTAGCTGAAGCTGATCGAAAGCAACTCAGAATCACGCGCAGGGCTGGAGTTTCCCGATGAACTTTCTGCGAAGTACTGCTTTTGTCATCCCGATGAATATCGGGATCTGTTTCCGGTCAACGAAGCACCACCTGTCCGCGTTGGCGGAAAACCCGGCTTGCGGGTATTTTGCTGTTATAGGGCGCCTTTCTTTCTGTCGTTGCGCTGCCGGTCATTTAGCTATTCGATTACAGAAATCGTCAACTCTTGTGAACCATTTTTCCAAATACTATTTCCAAGGTCAATTAATTTTTGCCTGTCACTTTCGATTACCCTTGCGAAAATATTGCAAGCATCTAGTCCTTTGCCGTCACCATAATATATTCCAAAACAGTTTGCAGTCTTTGCTCTGGTTGGTTTTGCCGGACCAAATACAACTTCGCCTGGCTCTATGAATACAGATGCGTTCTCTTGAATGATGTCAAGTTTAGGAACATTGTCTATCCAGATTTCATGTCCTGAAACCCTTGCGTGGTGAAAAGTCCTTGTAAATGGCAATATGTCAATAAACGCTTTTGACGTTACTGGGGCAGTGTCAAGGTAAAATTCAAATTTTAGTTCTTGGCTGTCCGATGTTATTATTTTAAATCCAATCATTGTATTCTGCTGTTGTCAATTTGTGCCATGCTTAAAATTCCTGACTAACTTTTTTAAATCGTCATCTTGACAGGTATTTACAAATCTATCAAATTACTCTAAAACTTCATTTAAATCTTTCTAAACGTTAGCATGAGAAGTCAATGCTTCGGAATAGAGTGAATGCTCTACAAGGTTGGAAGCTACACGCAGGGGCGGAATGCGGGCGATTTCCCGTCAAGCCGAAAAGATGCCTGAGCGGAAAGATGCACATCGCAAACCATTGCCACCGAATTTGCGGGTATTTTGCTGTTGTAGGGTGGTTTCTTTTTCATCAAAAGGCTTCTCAACTTTTCAGTAAAACTGGTTCTAAAAGTTACTTCTAAATCCTGTTTCAAAAAACATCCTCTTTGTCAAGCCCTGATTGCTTTTCTAAAATAAGTTTTTCTGTCGCCTTTCATATTACCCATCACTATCAAACCCGCAAAACTATTTCAGGTAACAAGAACCAATAATTAGTTAAAACTTGAATGCCTTTCAATCTGCGACTAACTACCCATACACCACCGTAACCGCTATAAAATTTACATATTATTAGGTGTTGTTATTATTCTTTAATTCTATTCCTAAGCCACATGAAAACCCAAAAGTCTGTTCGATATTTCTGATTAAAGTCTGGTTTTCAGGGGTAAAGTATTTTTTTGTCGTTATCTTTTCATAATTTGAATAATCTAAAACATGAGTATCATACAGCCTAATTTGCACTTGGTTGTTTGGTCCTATTACATATCCAATATTTGAAAAATTCAATTCGAAATTTCCATTTTTAGCGAATAAATAAACATCGTTAAATCCTTCAAAACATAAGTACTCGCCTAACCAGCGGTAATAAATTTCATCTGGAATCTCAGTTTCTTCTTTATATATTTTGTTAATCATTTCCTGAAATAAATAAATCCTTGAAACCAAAAGAATTCTTTTCAATGGGAAATAAAATTTTTTGTTAGATAAAGATGTAATAAGAAATATCTCTTTGAAGTTAACTTTTACCAGTATATTAATTATCTCTTTCGTAAAAAAGACATTAAAGAAATCATCAACAGACACAGACGAAAGACTATTGATTCTATCATAGACAATCAAATTGTAGTATGATAACTCATTGTTATATCCAGATGAAAGTTTGTTTTTATTCTCGATACAAGCTGTGAACCTAATTGAAAATTCGCGGATGCTGGGAACTGATTGTATAACAGCTTTTGTTTTTTTCTTGTCTCCATTTTCTCTAATTATTTCTATATCATCAACAATTAATGCTTCATAGTCATCTTTGTGACGATACTTTTCAAGGTCGAGCAATTCACCAGTATAATTTGGAATATTTGAGAGTCTTGCAGCACTTTCGTTTTTATATATTTCTGTTATTTCTACTCCAAAACGATGCTTAGCATTAGTAATCCAAAAATCAGGTTTGTCTTTATGTATAATTTTAAGATTTTGTTTGTCCTTGTATACAAGATTGAAAATGTATTGTTCTGTATCTTGCTTTTTGCTCATTTCTCTTTTTTTAAATACTACGATTGTATAAAATTACTATGTTTATTTTGTATTATCTGATGAAAAAATGTGTTTTTATATCTCACCTTTGGATATAAATATACACGTCCATTTCAAATCCGAAAATCTCTCAAGCGAGTAGAACAGTCAAATAAAAAAATATTTCAAGAACAGATACAGTTTCAATTAGCAATTAAACTGCCCTACAACTCCTAAATACCATCAAATATAAATTACTTTTCTGAGCTTTCGATTAGAGTCATCAGTTTTGTTTTATTCATTTGGGTTCGCATTTCCGGGAAGAACCGGATCGGTTTTGCCCTGATGATAAGCTGATTGCTTGGGGCATCCTCCTTCCTGAATTTCCTGCTCAGAAATGGATATGCCAGTTCAAGGACATTCAATTTTAGTTCTCTCAGGTTTAATATAGACTAAAGGGAATCCTTCAGAACGCAGAGGGGAAGTTTCAAAAGACAAAGCAGATCTTTCAGAAGGTAGAGGGGAAGTTTCAGAGAGCAAAGCAGATCCTTCAGAAGCCAAAGGGGATTCTTTAGAAGCCAGAGGGGATCTTTCAGAAGGCAAAGCAGATTCTTCAGAAGCTAGAGGGGATTCTTCAGAGAGCAAAGCAGATTCTTCAGAAGCCAGAGGGGATTCTTCAGAGAGCAAAGCAGATTCTTCAGAAGGCAGAGGGGATAAGTGGCAAAGGCCCAACCTTCCGCTGCTCCCCGTTTTAGTCATCGCACAAAGAGGCGCAAAAACATACACCAGACCATTTCCGGCGATTGGCAAGCTGACTATTCAAAATGGCTTTATTTCGATTGCAACGAAAATAAAATGGTTTGGAACTTTACGGCTCGTAAACTCAGGGAATGGCTTCAAGATGTATCAACGGGTTAAACGACAGCCTGGGTTGTTACAACTTCAACCTCTTGATAAACTCGTTGATGTCAAAATTCAGGTTGATTTTTGGAAGCTTAAACAGGGTTCCGGACTGGCTTTTCGACACGGAGTAAATCTCGTCGATGATTGTTTTGTATTTCTCAGCCACATATATTCGTTTCAGCTTTAAGGTTGGCGATAATTCTCCGGTTTGCGGGGTCCATTCGTCACTTACCAGGCGGAAACGTTTGATTTCTTCGTGTTCGCCCATTGTTTTGTTAATGGCTGTTATTTCTTTCTGAAGCTGGGCCAGCACTTCCGCTTTCAGAATCAATTCTTCATTGTTCTGAAAGTGTATTTTTCGCTGGCTGCACCAGTCGTGCAAATGCATGAAATTGGGAGAAATAAGCGCACTTGCAAATTTTTCGCCTGCACCAATCACCATCGCCTGTTCAATAAAAAACGAAGCTTTAATCTTATTTTCGATCATCTGAGGCGCAATGTATTTCCCTGCCGAAAGCTTAAACATTTCTTTTTTACGGTCGGTGATTTTCAGGAATTTGCCGTCTTCCAGAATACCGATATCGCCTGTATGGAACCAGCCATCTTCATCAATCACTTCCGCTGTTAATTCCGGTGCTTTGTAATAACCCTTCATTACACTGGGCCCTTTACATAGGATCTCACCATCATCAGCAAACTTCAGTTCAACATTACTCAGCACCTCTCCCACTGTCCCAATTTTCATCACTCCGGAAGTCGGGTTATTGACTGCAATCACAGGAGATGTTTCAGTCAGTCCATATCCTTCAAGGTTCATCATTCCGGCCATTCCCAACAATCGTGCAATCCGTGGCTGAAGAGCAGCTCCGCCCGAAACAATGTAAACAATGTTGTTTCCCAAAGCTTCTCTCCACTTGGAATAAATCAGTTTATCAGCCAGTTTGATTCTGACTTTCAGGAAATAGTTGTATTTTTTGTTGTATTCAAAATGCCGGGTCAGGCTGAGTGCCCAGAAATAAACTACCTTTTTCAGACCGCCCAGCTCATTTCCTTTGGAGACAAATCCATCGTAAACCCGCTCGAGCAAACGCGGCACGGTATTAAACATGTGTGGCTTTATTTCCTTAATGGCTGAAACAATCTGCCCCAGATTTCCGACGTAATAAATTCCCATTCCTTTGTACTGAAAATGGTAATTGACACTGCGCTCGTAAACGTGGCAAAGCGGCAGGAAACTAATCACCCGGTGATCTTTTCCCAGCTTATGCATGGTCGAATGTGCCACAAAATTGGATACGAGGTTGGTATGGGTAAGCATCACTCCTTTGGGAACACCTGTTGTTCCTGAAGTGTAAATAATCGTAGCCAGATCTTCCGGATCAACAGCATTTTTAATCTGCTCCAGTTGTCCGGCTAATTCTTGCTGATGACTTTTCCCCAGCTGAATGATTTCCTCAAAGTCTCGGACTCCTAAAATCACTTCGAACGAGAAAATAAGAGGTATTTCGGGCAAACGCGAAGCAATCGGTTTTAATTTTTCATACAGTTTCCGGTCACCAACAATCAGTGCTTTAATTTCGGCATGTTCAAGAATATAGCTGTACTCTTCGTCGCTGATGGTCGGGTAAATCGGAACATGAATAATCCCGGTCATGGACATACCCATATCTGCAAAATTCCATTCCGGACGATTGGTGGTTACTGTGGCTACTTTATCTCCCCTTTTCAGGCCTAAAACCATTAGCCCCATTGCAAACTGATGCGATTTTTCAAAGTATTCGGCCGTGCTGTAAACGTACCAGTCGTTGCCGCTTTTACCACCCAAAGCATCTACTCTTGGAAATTTATGAAGAGACCGCTCCAGAATATCAAAAGTTCGTTTCACCCCGGTTGTCATAGCTAGAATCGTTAAGTCGTTAAAGAAGACTAAAGATAGAACTATTTTTGGCTTTCAAAATCGATACAGCTTTCCGTTCGTTTTGATCATACATGTCAGTCAGCTGAAGCTGACGGCAAAGGATATCCTTGCATTGAATCCAATCTTTTAACTGTGGAAAACGTTCAGGATAAACAAATCCAAATGCTGATTAATACATTATCCTTTGCCGTCACATTTATGTGACGGACATAAAGTCCAATATCATCCCGGGCTTTAGCCCATCTAAAATATCCTTACTTTTTAAACGTTGAGTATCCTATTCCTGCTCGGTATGGATATTTTTTTGTTTGAAATTGGATAAAATCATAAGACCCGCAATTATGCCAACCATTACAAATACCGACCAGTGAACAGAATCGACCGAACCACGACCATAGGAATGTAATCCGCTGAGGTAATAATTAACTCCGAAATAAGTCATCAGCACCGAAGAGAAACCAAGCACCGAGGCAATTGTATAATTGTAGATTCCTTTCAGCGAAGGGATCATACGCATGTGAGCGATAAATGAATAAATAACTACCGTAATCAGAGCCCAGGTTTCTTTTGAATCCCAGCCCCAGTAACGCCCCCAGCTTTCGTTGGCCCAGACTCCCCCAAGGAAAGTTCCGATGGTAAGCATGTACAAACCAACCGTCACCGACATTTCGCTGATCGTCGTAAGTTGAAGAATTAATCCTTTGACATTTTTACTGTTCGCAGAATTACTGATGCTATACAGAACGAGAACCAATAAACCAATAAATGCACTCATTCCCAAAAAGCCATAACTGGCCGTAATAATTGCCACATGAATCATCAGCCAGTACGAATTCAAAACCGGCACCAGATGTGTAATTTCAGGGCTCATCCAGTTCAGGTGGGCAACAAACAGGATAATTCCTGAAAGCATAGCCGCCGTGGCAATAACCATCGGGTATTTCCGTCCGAAAATGATACCGGCAAGCATGGAAGCCCAGGCCACATATACCATCGATTCATAACCATTCGACCACGGAGCATGTCCCGAAATGTACCAGCGCAAAGCCAAACCAACAGTGTGCAGCAAAAATCCAAGTCCAATTACTGAAGTAAAGGCGAGGCGAACTTTGGAGCTCATTGTTTTTTGCCTGAAAATATTGACAAAGGAAACAATCAGCAAAACAAATCCAACCAGCAAATAAAGCGGGAATACCCGTTTGAACGGATTCAGTGTATTGTAGAATATTTCGACCTTCTTCCGGGTATCCGTTGGAAGATAACTGGATCCGAATTTAGACTGGTACGAAGCGATGCTGGCCAGAATCTGCCGGCTACTGATATCACCCTTTCCGGTTAATGATTCTTTCAGGAATTCAAAACCACGGTTCACGAACAACGAATCGGCCGAAGCCAGACCAACCGGATTACTTCCGGGTGAATACCATTTAATGTCTTTGGTTGGTCCGGGAAACAGGCCAAACATATCGCCGTTAATCACCATGAAGCAGATATTTACCCGTTCGTCAAGGTTAATCAGTTCCTTTTCGTACACATTCCGGAATGCAGGTCCTTTACTGAATGCCACCTTAACCGGCTCCATCAGTTTATAGTTTCCAGCATCGTCGAAGAACGAAGTCAGTGGTATGCGGCTTCCACTTACCCCAAGCAATTCCATGATTTGCGGATTCGAAACCTTAACCAGCGAAACATTTCTCCAAAGTTCCGGATACAAATACAAACCGAGCATGACTTCTTCGGGCGAACGACCTTCAAACGCTGACTGGCGGCTAACTTTACGAAGTATTTCGGAAGCCAGTGTCGAAAACGGCTCAATCCGTCCGTCAGGCCCCTGAATCCACAACTGGGAAAAATCGTCAATTACAGCCTGGTCGATCTGAGGGATTGAAAGTACTTCCGGATTACTGGCTGAAGCTGATACAACATGCATGGTCAGCAGAAAGAAAGCCACCAGAGCTGCACCTTTTGAATATTCCTTTAAGCGGAGAATCAGGGTGTGAAAACGTGAGTTTTTACTGAACAAAGCCCAGATAAATCCAATGGCAAGAAGCAGATATCCGAGGTAGGTAACATCTGTTCCAAGCTCGTCAGCATTCACCGAAAGTACGGTGCCTTTTTCATCCTGATCGTACGACGACTGAAAGAATTTGTAGCCGCGGTAATTAAGTGTATTATTCATAAATATCCTAACCTTACGTGAAACATTACGTTCTCCGTCATTTAAAATCAACTCGCTGGCAAACGACGCCGGACTCATCGACCCCGGATATTTCTCCATCTGGAACTCAACTAATTGCAGGGAGAAAGGCAAATAAAGTGTTTCCGATCCGTAGGTAAATACAAGTGAATTATTGCCCACGTTTGCAGTAAAAGGTTCGCCTTTCTGACCGTGACGGCCCATTACGTTCACAATCTGTGTGTTTTCCCCATCTTTGATTTCCAGAACCACTGCATCTTCTGTGGCATTGCCGCTTGCATCCTTTGACACACTCATCAGGGCATGATTGTAAAAGTTTTTCACCAAAAGCAGGTATCCATCAAAGGCATAAAGCTGCATCGTCTTAACGGGCACTGTATCGTGAGCAGTTACAAATTCAGTCTCGCCTCCGGTCATTGAACGAATTTCGACTTCACGGTCTGAAACCAGAAAAAGACTATCCTCCCGGCTTATAAACTGAACGTTTGCGCCAGGCAACTCATACCCGACAAGAACATTTCCGAGATTGATTTTATCACCCTTCTTAAAGACTAAATTTTCTCTGCCCTGACCTTCCGAAATCACAAAATCAATCATTTCCGAACCGGAAGGATCCTCAACAACATTCCGAACCGCATTTTTGATGAATCCAACTGATTTGACCCGAACCGGACGACCATCGACTACAATTTTTTCATTAAATTCTTTAGCTGTAAGTTCCGAAAAAAGCACAGGCTCACTGACGATCTGATCGCCACCCTTTATTTCCAGGTAATCATCCGAAGAAAGAATAAAGTCGGAAGACTGACCTTCGCGGATATGCATCATCCCTTCGAAACTAACGAATCGGGTAATGCCGGCACCGATTAAAATAATGATAAACGAAATATGAAAAAGCCCGAAAGCAATTCGCTTGCGGGTATACATTTTATGTCTGACAAAATTAACCAGCAGATTGACTGCCAGCAAAAACAGTATAAGTCCAAACCAAAAGGATTTATAGATCAACCCCTGGGCTGCCTGGGTTCCGTAACTGCTTTCGACAAATGTCGCAATGGCCATAGAAAAAGCCAGTACAAGTAGCAAAAAGCCCATAAAAGGGAAAGAAAATAAAAAATTCAGAAGTTTTTTCATGAGTCACATCTTTTATCAGGGATACTGAAATATATTTTTAGCTAAAAAAAATGTCCGGATTAAATGGACATGGGAGTATAACAACAAAAAGTGCAATTCTGTTGACTGTTGTGGAAAATTTTTAAGTCTGAACTGTGAATTCAGGGCTAAAGTCCTTCGGCATTTTGGGATACTTGTCACATCCACATGACAAACATTTTTTTCAGTTAAACCTGAGTACTCCCCATTGGCCCATCTGCCCTACAATCCAGTGAATACGGCTCTGGACATAGGGTCCCGGAGGATTGGCACTGTACTTTCGGGGATTTGGCAAAATAGCGGCAATAGCTGCGGCCTGTCTTCTGGAAAGATTTTTTGCGCTGGTATTGAAATAAATCCGGGCTGCCGCTTCTGCTCCATAAACTCCGTCTCCCATTTCGATGCTGTTCAGGTAAACTTCCATGATGCGCTCTTTGCTCCAGGCAAATTCGATCAGAACAGTGAAATACACCTCGAAACCTTTACGAACCCAGTCTCTTCCTGGCCACAGAAATACATTTTTAGCCGTTTGCTGCGAAATGGTGCTGGCGCCACGCAGTCGCCCCCCATCTTTGGAAGCTTCTATTGAACGCTCAATCGCTTTCAGATCGAATCCGGAATGATTCATGAAATTCTGATCCTCGCTGCATACCACAGCCAAAGGCATGTTTTTAGAAATATTGTCAATCGATACCCAATCGTGTTTCAATCGGATTTCTTTTCCATCAATAACCTGTTCAATTGAGCGGATGAGCATCAGAGGAGTGACAGGAACGGGAACGAACCGAAAAAAAACCACGAAGAAGAAGGATAGGCCAACGAACCACGCAGCGGTTTTCCATAAAAATCGAAAGATTCGTTTACCAGTACTGTCTTCTATGTTTTCCATCGTATAAATTGTTTGCCGGATGTAAAATTACAAAAATTGCGGTAGGGTTATACCACTTATCAGTTACAGTTTCATATTCATAAAAAAGCCTGTCAGGTTTTGAATTTCTGACAGGCCGGTATATATTGAATTGATTCAACTACTTAACAAACGACTTGGCTTTTTCAACCGCAGCAGAAAGACCGGAAAGGTCTTTACCTCCAGCTGTTGCATAAAAGGCCTGGCCACCGCCGCCGCCCTGCATTTCCTTCGCAGCTTCACGAACAATGGAACCAGCATTCATGCTCTTTTCAGCCACCAGATTTTCGGCTATCATTACAGTAATCGAAGGTTTTCCACCAATGGCTGAACCCAAAACAAGAAACAGATTATCAACTTCACCTTTCAGCTGGAAAGCCAAATCCTTTACAGCTGAAGCTGAATCGAGCTGAATGACTTCAGCAATCACATGAACTCCGTTTATCACTTGTATTTTATTCTTCAGTTCCTGTTTGATTCCTGAAGCCGATTTGCGCTCAAATTCTTCAATTTGTTTTTGCAGACGACTGTTCTGCGCCAACACATCTTCCACCGATTTCTTCAGGTTTTGAGTATTGTTAAACATGATTTTCACCTCAGTCAGTTCATCCATATGCTTTTTCACAAATTCCTCAGCACGATCGGCTGTAATCGCCTCGATGCGCCGAACACCTGCTGAAATAGCACTTTCAGAAGTAATGATGAACGAACCAATCTGCCCGGTTGCCGGAACGTGAGTTCCTCCGCACAGTTCAATGGATTCGCCAAATTTGATCACACGAACAAAATCACCGTATTTCTCACCAAAAAGTGCAATGGCCCCAAGGGCTTTGGCATCGTCGAACGATACCGAACGTTTTTCTTCCAGAACCAGGTTTTCACGAATCAGTTCGTTTACCCGTGCCTGAATCCGATCCAGTTCCTCCCGTGTTACCTTTTGAAAATGAGAAAAATCGAAGCGCAGGTATTCGCCGTTAACCAGCGATCCTTTTTGTTCCACATGATTTCCAAGCACTTCGCGCAAAGCGTGGTCAAGCAGGTGAGTTGCTGTATGGTTATTCATCGTCAGCTTCCGCTTGCGAACATCAACGACCGCTTTAAATGTGGCAGAAGGGTTCGCCGGAAGTTTTTGTGCAATATGGATCGTGAGGTTATTTTCCTTCAGCGTATCAAGGATCAGGATTTTCTGACCTTCGGATTCAATATATCCGCTATCGCCAGCCTGACCACCGGATTCTCCGTAAAAAGGAGTCCGGTCGAAAACCAGATGATAAAATTTCTTGTTTTTCTGAGTCACTTTGCGGTAGCGCGAAATATTCACATCAGCTTCCAGCTGATCGTATCCGACAAATTCAACCTGCTCTATTTTTTTCAGTTCCACCCAATCGTCAGTTTCCTGAGCGGCTGCATGGCGCGACCGTTCTTTCTGCTTTTGCATTTCGGTATTAAACCCTGCTTCATCAACCGACAGGCCTTTTTCACGAAGAATCAGGCTGGTCAGGTCAAAAGGAAAACCAAATGTGTCATAAAGCGTGAAAATATTTTCGCCGCTGATTTCAGTTTTGCCGGCAGCATTAGCTTTGGCAACCAACTCGTCGAGCAAACGGATTCCGGTTTCAAGGGTTCGGAGGAATGATTCTTCTTCTTCCCTGATCACATTTTCAATCAGCCCCTGTTGTGAAACCAATTCAGGAAAAGCATCGCCCATATTTTCTTTCAGCACTTCAACGAGCTTGTATATAAATGGTTCTCTGAAGTCAAGGAAAGTATATCCGTAGCGGACGGCGCGGCGTAAAATCCGGCGGATCACATAACCGGCTTTGTTGTTCGAAGGCAGCTGTCCGTCGGCAATCGAAAATGAAATAGCACGTAAATGGTCGGCAATAACACGCATGGCAATATCTGCCTTCGACTCGTCGCCGTATTTTTTGTTGCAAAGTTCTGCAATTTTCAAAATGGTAGTCTGGAAAACGTCGGTATCGTAATTTGATTTTTTGCCTTGCAACACCATGCAAAGGCGCTCGAAACCCATTCCGGTATCCACATGTTTATCCGGAAGTTCTTCCAGTTTTCCGTCGGCTTTCCGGTTATACTGAATAAAAACAAGGTTCCAGATTTCGATGACCAGCGGATTGTCTTTATTCACCAGTTCACTTCCAGCTACTTTTGCCCGTTCGTCGTCATCGCGCAGGTCGACATGAATTTCGGAGCAAGGTCCGCAGGGACCGGAATCTCCCATTTCCCAGAAATTATCCTTTTTGTTCCCGTTAATAATCTGATTGGCCGGAAGAAATTTTCGCCATAAATCAAATGCCTCACTATCGCGTTCCAGTTTATCGTCTGCGCTTCCTTCAAAAACCGAAGCATACATCCGGTCAGCCGGAATGTGGAGCACATCGTGCAATAATTGCCAGGCCCAGTTAATGGCATCTTCTTTGAAATAATCACCAAACGACCAGTTTCCCAACATTTCGAACATGGTATGGTGATAGGTATCGTGACCCACTTCTTCCAAATCGTTGTGTTTTCCCGAAACCCTCAAACACTTTTGAGTATCGGCAATTCGCAAACTGGTAGCTGGCTGATTGCCCAGGAAAATATCCTTAAACTGATTCATTCCTGCATTGGTAAACATCAATGTCGGATCGTTTTTAACCACCATGGGAGCCGAGCTCACAATCTGGTGTTCTTTACCAGCAAAAAAATCTAAAAACGCCTTTCTGATTTCCTTCGAATTCATTCGAAAATAATTTAGTAAAAAATATTTTTATTCTGTATTTTCTCCTGAAACTCTCCTTCCGGAAGGGTTCCAATCAAACTATATTTTCATTTTTGGGGATACCGATTCTGTTTAAATCAATTCCGCAGCATGTAAGTTTCGCATTTATTTTTCTGTCCTTTCAGCAAAAAAGACAAGTCTGAAAATCCCGGTTTCCCTTTAGCTATTTTCCCTGAAAGTCCGGGCAAAAGTACAAAAACAGGCTTTAAATAAGTCCCTGCAAACAAACAGGTTGGTCCTTAATGTTTGTTAAAAAACTCCAATAGGCTGAAAATCATCCATTATATTTGCTAAAATCATTAGCTTTGATGCCTTATTTAACCGATTTTTCGAAACCGTGCAAAGTTAGATTAAATCCTTAATTTTGTTACAAGTAGAAAAATAAATTCAAACAGTCTTGTTTTATGGCGAAAGTCAAGTACAGATTTAATGCACATACACTTAGCTACGATAAAATCGTAATTAGCTTCAAAACGAAATTAAAGCGTTTTTTAGCTCTGTTTTCAACAACGCTGGTCACATCGATACTGGTAGCCGTTGGAATACTTCAGTTTTACGAATCTCCGCGAATGAGGAGTCTTCATAAGGAAAATGAACGTCTTTTGACCCAATATGAATTGTTATACAAGGATCTTGGAACTGTCGAAAAAGTACTAGACGATATCGAACAGCGTGACAATAATTTATACCGGGTTATCTTTGAAAGCGACCCGATTCCTTCATCCGTCCGAAAAGCGGGATTTGGTGGTGTAAACAGATATTCACGACTCGAATCGTTTGACAATTCGGAACTGGTCATCAAAACGGCTGAAAAGCTTGACATTCTGACCAAAGAGGCATACATTCAGTCGAAATCATACGACGAAGTGATGAAAATGGCGCTGAACAAGGAAAAATTGGTAGCCAGCATGCCTGCCATTATGCCCATTTCAAATAAATCATTAAAAAGAACTGCTTCAGGATGGGGATTTAGGATTCATCCCATCTACAAAATCAAACAATTTCACTACGGAATGGACTTTACGGCACAAATCGGAACCAAAATTTATGCAACCGGAGATGGAATTATTGAGGATGTTAAGTCCATGGGAGGTGGCTACGGAAGATGGATCCTGATCGATCACGGATTTGGCTACGAAACACTGTATGCTCATATGAGCGGATTCAATGTTAAAAAAGGCGACCATGTCAAACGTGGCAGCGTGATTGGTTATGTAGGAAGTTCAGGAACATCTACCGGCCCTCACGTTCATTACGAAATTCATAAGAACGGCACTCCTGTCAATCCACAATATTACTATTTCAAAGATTTGAATGCTCAGGAATATGAGAAGATGGTAAGTATATCGTCAAATATTGGTCAAACTTTCGATTAAAACGATCAGCAGTGCCCTACAAAAAACCAAAAATAGAGAAAGTGTTTTATTCAATCAGCGAAGTGGCTGAAATGTTTGGAGTGAACACTTCGAACATCCGCTTTTGGGAAAATGAATTTGACATCCTGAAACCGCATAAGAACAACAAGGGTAACCGGATGTTTACCACTGAAGATATCGCAAATCTTAAAATCATTTACCATCTGCTCAAAGAAAGAGGATTGACAATTAAAGGAGCACAAATGAAACTAAAGGATAACAAAGACGATACCCTTCAGAATTTTGAAGTGGTAAACCGGCTTCAGGAAATCAGGCAAATGCTTGTTAATATAAAAGACGAGATGTAGAGACAAGTCAATGCATTGTCTCTACGAAAAGATATATTCCACAAAATCCATTCATGCAACTCAAACAAATCACCCAATTTATTGAATCAATCGCTCCATTGGCATTTCAGGAATCCTACGACAATGCCGGTCTGATTATTGGTCAACCTGACGATGAAATTTCAGGAATTCTGATCACGCTCGACATCACGGAAGATATTCTGGACGAAGCCATCAGCAAAAACCTGAATTTAATTGTAGCCCATCATCCCATCATTTTTGGCGGCATCAAGAAACTGAATGGCAAAAACTATATAGAGCGATGTGTGGCTAAAGCAATTAAGAACGACATCGCTATTTATGCCGCACACACCAACCTCGACAGTGTTTTCGGCGGCGTTAACAGTAAAATAAACGAAAAACTGGAACTCCGGAATTGCCGGATTTTAGCTCCAACATCAAACTTCCTGAAAAAACTCGTCACTTTTGTACCAACAGCCAATGCCGAAGAAGTCAGAAATGCCATATTTAAAGCGGGAGCCGGACAAGTCGGGAATTACGATTCGTGCAGTTTTAACTACACAGGAACAGGAAGTTTCAAAGGAAATGATCAGACCAATCCGTATGTGGGAGAAAAAAATCAGCTTCATCTGGAAGAAGAAACCCGTATCGAGACCATCTTCCCCAAACACATTCAGTCCAAAGTCATTCAGGCACTGCTGAAAGCCCACCCCTACGAAGAAGTCGCGTACGATATTTATCCACTCGACAATGAATATACTCAAGCCGGAATTGGAATGATCGGCGAACTTTCAAACCCGATGGATGAATTGGAATTCCTCCGGAAACTGAAGAAAACTTTTAATTGTCAGGTAATTAAACACACTCAATTGCTGGGGAAACCGATTCATACCGTAGCTGTTTGCGGAGGTTCCGGAAGTACATACCTGAACAAGGCAATCGCACAGAAAGCAGATATTTTTATTTCGGGAGATTTCAAATACCATCAGTTCTTTGATGCTGAACAGCAAATTATAATTGCAGATATCGGTCATTTTGAAAGTGAACAATTCACTAAAGAAGTTTTTTATGAATTACTTACAAAAAATTTCCCTAAATTTGCAGTCCATTTATCGGCTGTCAGCACAAACCCGGTAAGTTACCTCATTTGAACTAAGTTAAACAATTATAAGATATGAATACACAGTACGTTAGAGACGAAAACAAAAGTGTCCCAATCAGTTCTAAGCTAAAAGCACTTTTCGAACTGCAAAATGTTGTTTCTGAAATTGATAAATTCAAAACGCTTCGTGGAGAATTGCCTTTGGAAGTACAGGATTTGGAAGATGAGATTACTGGTTTAAAAACCCGTTTCAGCAACTACGAAGACGATATCAAAGACATGGAAACGGCTATCCACAATAAAAAAACAGCCATTAAGGAATCAGAAGTTCTGGTTGCAAAATACACAGAACAACAGAATAACGTTCGCAACAACCGCGAATTTGACTCTTTGAGCAAGGAAGTTGAGTTCCAGAAACTCGAAATCGAATTGGCGGAAAAACGTATCCGTGAATTTACCGTTGAGCTGAGCACAAAAAAAGAAGCGATTGGTTCATCGTCAACTCTGCTGAAAGATCGCATAGAAGATTTGGATCGTAAAAAACGTGAACTGGAAGAAATTACAGCTGAAACTCAGATAGAAGAAGAGCGGATGAAATCAAAGGCTGAGAAAATTGAAAGCAACATCGAAGTCCGGTTATTGACCGCCTTCAAACGTATTCGCAAAAACGCCCGCAACGGCCTCGCTGTTGTAACTGTTCAGCGTGATGCCTGCGGTGGTTGCTTCAACAAAATTCCGCCACAGCGTCAAATGGATATCGCCTCACGCAAAAAAGTAATTGTTTGCGAATATTGCGGTCGTATCTTGGTCGACAAAGACATTCTGGAAGCAAACGAAACTGCAGAATAGAACACCTTCTATACACACGAAAAAAAAAAACCTTCAGGATAAATCCTGAAGGTTTTTTTATGCTTTTATTTTTACGTTCCTTGAATGATGTCAACGTCAAGCCCTATTTAGTGATAAGGAATTTCAGCTTGTCATTCAAAAACATGAAACGGGTTATGCTACCAGCTTCCGCCGGCACCACCGCCGCCGAAACTGCCACCGCCGAAATCGTCGAAATCACTACTTTCTGTAGACATTTGCCCACCGTGAATTTGGTTCATTTCAATTTCTGTTAATAACGAGTCTTCAAAATCAATAAGTGTTTTCATAGTATTTAATTTATGTTATTCGCTATAAATGTATCCATACAAATCAATTATACAATTTGATTGCTGCATTTTTCGTTACCAACTGCCGCCGGCACCACCGCCGCCAGACATTCCGCCGCCAAAGCCGCCAAAACCGCCGCCTCCGCCACCACCTGAGAAACCACCAAAAGAACCTCCTCCTCTGCTGCCCCCCATCAAACCCATAGCCAACAAGAATGGCAGACTACCACCACTGTTATAATGACGTCCCTTTCCACCTCTGAAAAGCGATATAACAATAATGATAATCATTATGACAATAAAAACACCTCCGCCGCCTTCCTGCTTCTTTTCGCCTGTTTTCTTCTGATAGGCTTCCGCAGTATATTCCTTGGCTGCAAGTTCCTTAATAACCTTACATCCGGCATATAATCCGCCATAAATATCGCCTTCCTTAAAGCGGGGTATCATTTCATAATCGACAACATTACGATTGATTACAGCATCAGGCAAGATTCCCTCCAGGCCATAGCCGGTAACCACGAAAACAGCTCCATTTGCATTTGCCGTTTTGGGTTTAAAGGCGATTAGAATTCCATTATCCTTTCCAGCCTGACCAATTTCCCATGTATTAAACACCTTCGTGGCAAAATCGGAAATTTCGTATCCGTTCAAATCCGGAATTGTAAGAATGGCGATCTGAGTTGAGGTTTGATCATTAAACTGGACCAATTCTCCTTCCAGTTGCTGTTCCTCCTGATCGGTAAGCACATTGGCCAAATCGTTGACCAATCGCGGAGGATTGGGACGTTCAGGAATGTCTTGTGCAAAAACAGAACAGGTAAAAACAGAAAGAAATATTATCAGTAAAATTTGCTTCATTTTATAAATTTTTATCAAACGATATATCATCCGATAGTTCATTAACATCATCTTTCTGGTAAGGGAAATTGGCTTTTAATTGTTCACCGGCCATCAGGATTCCTGTTGACAGTCCTTCAGCAAATTTTCCTTCCTTAAAAAAACCAAGCATGGTTTCTTTGATTTCGTCCCAGAAATTTTCGGGTACAAGCTTATTTATTCCACCATCACCCAGAATGGCAAATTTATGATCGTGCACAGATAAATAGAACAATACCCCATTCCGCTGTTCGGTTTCGTGCATTTTGAGTTTGGCGAAAACGTACGCGGCACGATCAAGCACGTCCAGTTTACAGTGACCTTCCACATGCAACCTGATTTCACCTGAAGTATTCAGTTCAGCTTCGGCAACCGCATCGGTTATTTGTTTTTTCTCTTCTTTACTGAAAAAGTTTTCGACTGACATGATTTTCGGTTTTATTTGGTGTCTTTCGTGAATAAATTCCTGCTTAGCTCAGGATAAGAGCTTCCGGCGCCTGGATAACAAGCGCCGGAAGCTCTACTTTCAAGCACAATTAAAATGTGACTTCCGGTGCTTTTTCGGCTCCTTGATCAGCTTCAAAATAGGCTTTCTTCTCAAATCCGAACATTCCGGCAAAAAGATTCTTAGGGAACTTACGAATAAGTGTATTGTATGATTGTGCACTTTCGTTGAATTTTTTACGTTCAACCGTGATGCGGTTTTCTGTGCCTTCCAACTGTGCCTGCAAATCCAGGAAGCCTTGATTGGCCTTCAGATCGGGATATTTTTCGACCACCACCATCAACTTGCTTAAAGCTGAAGACAAACCTGACTGGGCACTCTGGAATTTCTGTAACGATTGGGCATCTAAATTATCAGCGTTAATGTTGACTGAAGTTGCTTTTGCGCGGGCTTCAATCACCTGTGTCAGCGTTTCTTTTTCAAAATCGGCATACCCTTTTACGGTGTTGACCAAATTCGGAATCAGATCAGCACGGCGCTGATACACATTTTCAACCTGCGACCACTGGGCTGTCACTCCCTCTTGCATCGTAACCATGTTGTTGTATGAACTTTTTACCGACGAATACGCCAACAAAAGCACAACGGCAATTACTGCCAGAATAATCCATGTTTTTTTCATCTTATTTCTTTTAAATTAAATCCTGATTAAAACTAAACTGAACGATCAATAATAAATATAAGTTCGGCAAATGTTGCAAAACTGTTGTAAACATACTGCAAAATATCGGGGAATGTCGCAATTTTGCCGTTATACGTTCAACTTCAAAAGGTGAACCACAATTTAACACTTATGAATATTACCGAATTTAAATCTGTCCTTCAGGAAGGAATTCCGATGCGGCTTCCGGAAAAAAAATCACCCGACCCTGCTGTAAACCACGCACCCAAGCGCAAAGATATACTGAGTAAAGCGGAGAAAAAACTGGCCGTTCAAAATGCACTCCGGTATTTCGCTCCGGAACATCATGCCATATTGGCACCCGAGTTTTTAGAGGAATTGCAGCAATACGGCCGTATTTACATGCATAGGTTTCGTCCGGAATACCCAATGAAGGCTCACCCGATTGAAGATTATCCGTACCGGTCTCATCAGGCGGCATCCATCATGATGATGATTCAGAACAATCTGGACGAGGCCGTGGCACAGCATCCGCACGAATTAATCACCTATGGTGGTAATGGCTCCGTTTTTCAAAACTGGGCGCAATACCGGCTTTGCATGAAATATCTCTCGGAAATGACCGATGAACAAACGCTCGTGATGTACTCCGGGCATCCGATGGGGATTTTCCCCTCGCACAAGGATGCCCCACGGGTTGTTGTGACCAATGGCATGGTGATCCCGAACTATTCAGGCCGCGACGATTACGAACGCATGAATGCTCTTGGCGTTTCGCAGTACGGACAGATGACCGCAGGTTCGTTCATGTACATCGGGCCACAGGGAATTGTACACGGCACCACCATTACTTTACTGAATGCTGCCCGAATGAACGGTGATGGGAAAATCGCCGGGAAAATATTCGTTTCGTCCGGATTGGGAGGAATGTCTGGCGCTCAACCCAAAGCAACCGTAATTGCCGGGATGGTGGCCGTAATTGCTGAGATCAACCCCAAAGTAGTGGCTGTGCGTCACCGGCAAGGCTGGGTGGACGAGGTCTTTGAAGATCTGGATCAGCTGATTGTCCGGATGCAGGAAGCAAGTCAAAATAAAGAAGCGGTTTCGCTGGCTTACCAGGGAAATGTGGTCGATTTATGGGAGAAACTGGCCCAAGAGAACATTCCAATCGATTTAGGTTCCGATCAGACTTCCCTCCACAATCCGTTTGCCGGAGGTTATTATCCTGCCGGATTAAGTCTGGAAGAATCGAATCAACTGATGGCTGAAAATCCGGAGCTTTTTCAGGAAAAAGTACAGGAGAGTCTGCGTCGGCAGGTCGATGCAATCAATCAACTCTCCGGAAAAGGAATGTATTTCTGGGATTATGGCAATGCCTTTTTGCTCGAAGCCGGCAGAGCACAGGCAGTCGTTACCCGCGCTGACGGAAGTTTCAGTTATGCGTCGTATGTTCAGGATATCATGGGCCCCTTATTCTTCGATTACGGCTTTGGACCATTTCGTTGGGTTTGCTGTTCCTGCAATCCGGCAGACCTGCAGAAAACGGACGAAATTGCCCTTCAGGTATTAAACGAAATAGCCCTGCATGCTCCTTCAGAAATCATAAACCAGCTGAACGACAACATCCATTGGATTTCGGAAGCCGGAAAAAATAATCTGGTCGTTGGTTCGCAGGCCCGGATTCTATACGCTGACTGCGAAGGCCGGATGAAAATCGCGGAAGCCTTTAACCAGGCGATTCGGGATAAAATCATCAGCGCACCAATCGTTCTGGGACGCGACCACCACGATGTCTCCGGAACGGATTCTCCTTACCGCGAAACCTCCAACATTTACGACGGATCAGCTTTCACGGCCGACATGGCCATTCAGAATGTCATCGGGGATTCGTTTCGTGGCGCAAGCTGGGTATCCATCCATAACGGAGGCGGTGTGGGTTGGGGTGAAGTCATCAACGGTGGATTCGGATTGACGCTGGATGGCTCTGAAGACACTAACCGGCGCCTGAAACAAATGCTTCACTGGGATGTGAACAATGGAATTGCACGGCGCAGCTGGGCGCGAAACGAACCGGCATTGTTTGCCATCAAACGTGCGATGCAGGAAAATCCAGATCTAACGGTGACTTTACCCAACCTGACGGATGACCGGATGATTGATGCATTGTTTGAATAGGGACTGTTAGTTCGTTCCCTAAAATCGGCTTATTCTACGGAATGCACTCCCCTGGTTAACGGCTGACCAAATCCCTGATGGTCTGCCTCAGGATACTAACCTCAAGTTCGAGGTCGCGTACCCGGGTTTGCAGCCCGGTGACTTCGGCCCTGACGGCTGGTTCGGTATAATTGGGTTCAGCGTATGGAAGTTTTTCTGCTATTTCACGGAAGAAATTATACTTCAACAATTCAGACAGTTCTGCCAGACGCTGCACCTGGATGGTAGGTCGCTGCAACATTCCCGTCACCGTTGAATGGGTTATCTCAAGCAAACGCGCCAAATCAGCACCACTGACGCGTTTGTTTTCCATCTCACGCTTAATCATGGAGATTACTTCCAATTGTTTCATCGTAGTTCGTTTTATTTATCCGGAAGAAAGATAAGTCATTTCTCTCTATAATACAACGACATCGCCACTCCGGAAAATATTCCCGTCGTTTAGATGAAAGCTCACGTCGTATCGCGAATGTTTATCGTCGTATTGCAGAGAATTAACGTCGTATAAATGAAAGTCAAGGTCGCTAAAACAAATGATATCGCAGTATATAATTACGATATCGTCATATATTACGAACAATTCGATGACGTGAATCTGCTGCGAGCTGATTCACGAATTGTTGGATAAGTTCTGACCGGCAAAAAGCTATTCAAAAAGGAGGGAATAATACCGCTGGATTTCTGATCTTAATTCATCAACACCAAATGCGCGGCTTTTGCGGATAGTCTCGCGACCGGCAAAAAACACCACAACTGTTGGAGCCATGAAGACCCGATGCTGAGCAGCCAGTTCGGCCGACTTATCCGATTCAACATAGATCATCTTCAACTTTGGAAATGCCGCAGTCACCATTTCAAGCACTTTAGGCTTCAGTACCTTGCATACAGAGCAAGCTTCGGTCGAAAAATAAGCCAGAACAGCATCATTTTCAGCCAAAATCAAATCGAATTCCTTAATAGATTGAATTGTTTCCATTATTTGTATTGTCCGGTTCTTAATAAAACAAGTGTACACGCGATTTCAGGATAAATACCTTCGGCTTTAAGCTGAGCAATAAATTCAGGATTTTCGGTTCCGGGATTAAAAATAACCCGCCGTGGTTTTAAGCTGCTAATGTAAGAGTAGTATTCGGCTTGATTTTGCGGACCAACATACAAGGTAACCGTATCAATATTATTAAATGCCTTCTTTTCCGAATTAAAAGAAATGCCTTCCACCTTGCCTTCGCGCAAACCAATAGCAACAACTTCATGATCGTGTGCAAGCAACGCACGGATGGCTTTATTCGAATAACGTTCGGGATTTTCGCTTGCCCCGATTACCAGTGTTTTTTTCATGTGTTTATTTTTTACCACATAGGCACATAGGTCACATTGTTTTTTCTGTTCTTGATTCTTTCCCTCTATGTGTTCTATGTGTCTATGTGGTTTTATCTGTTTATAATTTATCCCTGAAAACTCTCGAATAATCATTTTCGTGCGTGAGAAAGACTTTCTCACAGATCATTTCATGATTCAACTTATTTTTTCAAGCAATACCACAGCATGAACTGAAATTCCTTCTTCCCTGCCCTCAAAGCCAAGTTCTTCGGTTGTTGTTGCTTTGATTGATACCGCATCAACATCAATCCCCAAAATCCGGGCAATTGTTTCTTCCATTTCAGGAATAAACGGTTTGAGTTTGGGCATTTGAGCAGCAACGGTTACATCGAGATTTCCGACCCGGTAATTTTCGGAAGCAATCAGCTCACTGGTCTTAAACAACAAAATTTTGCTGTCAATGTTTTTGTAGTCCGAAGAAGTGTCCGGAAAATGCCGGCCAATGTCGCCCATTTTGGCAGCACCCAACAAGGCATCGCACAAGGCATGAATCAGCACGTCACCATCAGAATGTGCCACGGTGCCTTTAGTGTGTGGAATAAGAACACCGCCTAACCATAAGGTTTCACCTTCAGCTAAACGGTGTACATCATATCCGTATCCAATCCGGAAATTCATAGGTTGAAAAGATTATATAGTTCAGATTAAAGCGATCAGATTCTGAAACATGAATCAGACTTCAAATCGTAATTCGATCGTCTGCCAGAAAATACTTCAGAAATTAAGTGGTATTCTTTATTTCTTTTGCTTACTGAAGGCATCAAAATCAAAAGACAAGGTAAACCTTAGCGTATTGGCCAGCGGATTATTTTGAGCCACAGGCAAAAGGTATGAAAAATCGAGTGCAAAAACATTCATTTTTAAACCGGCCCCAAGGGTAAAGAATTTACGGTTTCCTTTGGTGACATCTTCGTAATAATAACCAGCCCTTAAAGCGAACTGTTTGTTGTACCAGTATTCGGCACCTAACGAAAAATTAATCTCTTTAAATTCTTCGGACATTCCGCCCGGAGCATCGCCAAAAGAACTAAATATACCGGAAATAGGTGATTTATCTGAACTAAATCCGATCGGTGAGATTACTCCATCCACTATGATGCTATCACTATTGGGGGTTGGAATTAAAAGTTTATTGGCATCGAAAGCAAATGTGATCGTGTTATAACTGTCCATTTCAGTCTTATACGAAACTCCAAGCCTCAGATTCGTTGGTATAAAATCTTTGGTTTCGCCATCTGTATATGAAATTTTACTTCCTATGTTTGAAATGTCGATACCAGCAGCTAAAGTCGATTGCTTCCGGTTTACCCTCATTTCTTTCTGGTAATAAAAAGCCACATCGGCGGCAAATGAACTACCTGCATGAGATTCCACTCCATTGACTAATTGTCCGCCGGTCAGGTCAGAGCGGATATAACGCATAGCAACCGATCCTGAAAAATTATCGGAAAGCAGGCGGGTATAACCCATATCGATGGCAAACTCATTTGGACTTTGAGTTCCTTGTGATGCTCCATAATCGTCAGTAAACTGAATATCGCCTAAAGAAAAATAACGCAATGAAGCACTCAGGGTTTGCTGGTCGTCCAGGCGTTTATAACCAACAAGATAAGCCAGATTCATATCAGACACCAGGTTGCGTAACCAGGGAGTATAGGATAATGCGACTCCCATTTCACTCTCTGCAAACGCATATTTGGCAGGGTTCCAATGTTGCGAGTTAACATCAGGAGAAGTTGCCACTCCAACATCACCCATTGCTCCGGAACGTGAATCAGGAGCAATCGTTAAAAATGGTACGGCTGAAGAAATTACATTCGCACCACTTGTTGTGGATTGAGCAATAATTTTATTCATTCCACTAATAAGCGTCAGTGAGATAATAATTAACAGTGTTCTTTTATTCATCTTAAATCTATAAAAATTCGAATTTACAAATATATATGTTTGTCATCTCAGTTCTATCACCAATGCGGACTAAAGATCTAAAACGCACATCTGACATAAATAGTATGACCCTATTCTTAAATAAATACATTTTTTAACGGTACACGAAAACAAGCCTGCCAGAACCACTATTCACTTTCCCGTCGTTGGTGGTTGCGGTTATCCGGTAAACATAAACTCCGGGACTCATTTTCACCTGTCTTTCAGAAGGGATCCAATCAAATGGAAGACTTTCTGTCCCCTGAGAACCAACTGTTGTACGAAATAAATCAACCCGAGTTCCTGAAGTCTGAAAAACTTCAAGAGCCACATCAAATGTTTCGTCGGGCTGATTGTGAGTAAAAACAAAGTTCGTCATCTCCTGCATCGGATTGGGATAGCAGGCTACCGATTCAATCCTGAAATCATCTTTCACCACAAACCGGATTTCCTTTTCGGATGAATTATTGAGTACATCCCAAACCTTCACAACCAGTTTATGTTCGCCTTCGGCTAATCCAGTAAGTGGAAAAACAACGCTACCAAAAGTATAGCTGTCAATATCTGCCTGAAAATAATCATTCAGCACCAGAATATTGGAATAATCATCATCCAGAATTCCCGTAATGTCATGGCCGATGCCTGTGCCTACCGTGTTTATTCCGGAGTCATCTGTCAGATAGGCGAGCAAAACGGAACTGGCACTCACTGTCCCCCCGTCCTTAAACGACCTGGAATTCATAAACAAATCAATTGCCGGCCCATTCAAATCAGATATCGTTGCATCCGATAATCCACCAATAAAAAAATCATCAAAATACCCATGAGCATCAAGCAGCTCATTGGATGCATAATACAATATCTTTCCCTTATCCAGCTTGACCGAAATATCTTTTGGCACAAAAAACGAAAACTCAAACTCTCCGTTAATAACACTGGCCAAACCACGGTAGATAATGTTACTCTGAACGGTATAATTCATTGGTGTCTGACCAGCATTCCCCAGTGTTTTAACCTGCATGGCTTTGTCGTATACGGTTGGAATAATTTCGCCCTGAAACGAAGTAAGTTTTGCTCCATCACTATCAGCCACAAAGCCTTTAACCGTAACAACCGATAGCGCACGGATGGTATCAGCCTCTGCATCTACAGGCTTACCACCAATATCCGAAGTGATAACCTGATAATCCGGATTGGCAAGCCTCATTGCAGGATCAGCCAGCAAGGTGAAATTTAACTGATTGGCACCTGTATTGGCCGCAGCTTTTGAACGAAGCATCACATCACCTAAACGCAGATTGTTCCCCTGCTGATCCTTTTCGAATATATATTTGAAAAATTCTTTGTTCAGAACAAAATTGGCACCAGAATAAACCAGCCGTGTAGTTGAAAAGAGACCAACCCCGCCACCTTTGGAATTAAATAAAATACGCTCACCTGCCGAAGTTTCATCACTATCGAACCGGCTGAATTCACAGGTTGCAGTTACGAACACCGGAAGCTTGTTGTAATTCGACCACGAATCAATGATGCTGATATCCAACACATCTTCAGAAGCAAGGCTCCTTTCGTTGGCATGACCGGTATAATTCATCACCAAAGTTCCCTGCTTTACACTTTTATTGATTGCAGCAGTAACATCCGGATATTGTTCACCGCCGGAGGATGAAATCTGCTTATAGGCATCAAAGTAAATTTTGTCGGTAAAGAAGGCAGGATAAGTTATATTTACATAAGTAGCCAATATTTCAGCCTGGCTCATATGCGTATTGTTATCTTCATCGTCACCAATAAAGGTTAGCACATTACGCCAGTTCCCCATGGTTGCCTGTTGCCTGTAATTTATAATCTTGTCAAGCACGGCTTCAGCTTCATCCAGCGAATAAGCGGGTATACGGCCAATTCCTAAATCGACGGTTCCCATGGAGCCACCTTCATTCTCATCAAGAAAGACAAAAAAGTCATCGGTAACGAATGATTCTGTTGGAGAAAGCGAATTATCAGATTGATAAGTTGGAATCAGATTGTGATTTTGCCCCAGAATATTCCGGTTATCGAATGACCCGTCACCCAAAAGCAACACATATTTAAACGTACCTTCCCCGCTTTTAATTCCACGTTCATAGCACATCCTGAAGTAATTCCGAAAAGCAGAAGGATCAGGCAGCCCTCCTGAAAATTCATTGTAAATCACTTCCGGAGTTACAACCTGGATAGTCATCTGATCAGTCGTGCGGTGAAAAGCAGCCAATTCGTTGGCTACGCTCAACAATGCCGGATTCGAAACAATAATCATTTCCGAAGGATCAGCGGCATGCAGATTTTGATTGGCGACTGTTCCCACCAATTCAGGTTCGGGTATTGAACCGGTTGGATTAAATGCGATATATTCGCGGGTTATTTCTGAATTGGATTTAAATTTCATCTGGCCATCAGCATAAATAGTGGGCACTTCGAATGTGTTATGAATATCGGTTACATCAACTATTTTAGTGGCTGACGAAACTCCTTTCACGATAAATTCGGAGATAGTAACCGAGCCATCAACCCCTTTTCCCCTGAAAGGATAAACATCTGCATTCATATTCAGCAAACTCTGATAATTTACCGCAATATAGTCGAGCCAGGCATTTGACGAACTGTTATTGGCATGGTACGTCAATCTGAATTGAAGGCTATTAGCCGGAAGGTTATCGGAGAATTCAATCTTTTTTTTGTCCGCATAAACACTTTCAGCATTATCAGTACTGGTAGACTGGAAGACAATGTTCTGAACAGATTCTCCATTTAACGAAACGTTTAGGCTACTAGCCGATGAAGATCTTCCTGCTGCAGAAACTACAAATTGGGCCGATTTTGTCAGATCAGGATTATCCAAAGCCATAGTTATTGTTTGTGAACTTCCCACACTGAATCTTTCACCAAACCATAGACTTCCGGATGAAATTAAGTTGAGCGCTTCCTTTTCGTAAAAAGTGTAATTTGAGAATGAAATAACCGTCTTCCCTGCAGCCTCAATGAGTTCCGGAACTTTGTTAATAGTTAGTGGAGTTCCTGTATCTGACAGATAAAAAAAGGTTTTCGTTGCATAGTAATTCTGCTGATGAGTGTACGTTCCTGTTCCCAAATTCTCTGTTAACGGAATATTTCCTGCCGAATAAAAAAAGAGACAATCCTTGCCAACATTATCTTTCCCTTTCCAGACAGGATATGCAGTCAGGTCATCAAACTGAATGTCCTTATTCAAAACCGGCAACATATAACCTCCGTTTCCATACATCGAAACCTGATCAGGATTAGTAAATCCCCAAGTTTTAAGCTGATCGAAGGATACTTTATAAATACCTTTACTTTTTGTACTTATCCTGATCCATTTTCCTGAAGCGAGCACTGAAGCTGATTTCCATTTATAGGAAGCTGTTGCAGATTTTAACTGATTAAGATTTTCTTTGATCGAAACCGTGAAACTGACCAATTTTTCAATCTGGTTGTTTCTTCTGACAAAAGGGTTAATCGTCAGACGAAGTATCGATCTTTCTGCAGAGACACCGATCTCTGACTGATACTGCAATTCGGATTCCTGATACTCAATTAATCCGGCAGATGGATGAAGTATCGGTTCAAACACAGTATTGCTGATAAAAACCTCGGCTTCCGGAGTATTTAATTCAAAGCTTTCGAACCAGTGCGGAAGTCCCGTTTGATCAATGATAATATTCCCTTCAAATCCCGGCACAGACTGATCAATTAAATCAGTATTCTGAGTTTGCTGAAACCAGTTAATCGTCCTGTGATAATCAGCAGAATAACCAGTTAGAACATAAATAAAGAGTATACAAAAAAGAAATAATCTGGTCATTATCGAACTATTAATTTCAAAAACAAGAACGGTCAGCTCTTTAAAAAAGTATAATTTTATGTTCCAAATCAAATAAAATTAACTCTGACAATGTATTCAGGAGCAAAGATATACTGAAGAAACAAACAAATGAAAAAAAAGATTAAATACATGAACAATATCAATTCAACAATTTAGTTATATTTGTGATTCTAATAAAATAACGGAAAATCAGAAAGCAATGAAATTTAGGTTCTTCATATTATTTTGTCTTGCCGCGTTAATGGTAGGGTGTGGATTATTAGGAAAAGGTAAAGGAAGTTCAGATTCTTCTCATTCAACAGGATGGTCTTTTGGCGATCCTGAAAATGGTGGATTCCAATCGGATAACAATTACGAACAGGCAACCGGTCCCGGTCTGGTCTTTATTCAGGGAGGAACATTCTCGATGGGTCGCGTTGATCAGGATGTCATGTACGACTGGAATAACGTTCCACGAAGAGTTACCGTTGCATCTTTTTATATGGATGAAACAGAGGTTTCAAACCTTGATTACCGCGAATATTTATACTGGCTGGGAAGAGTTTACCCGACCTTTCCGGAAAAATATAAGACAGCACTTCCTGACACATTGGTTTGGAGGGACGAATTAGCTTTTAATGAACCTTATATCACAAATTACCTGCGCCATCCTGCTTACGGGAACTATCCGGTCGTTGGGGTTTCATGGGAACAAGCCGACGCTTACTCCAAATGGAGAACAGACCGCGTTAATGAAAAAACACTGATCGAGAAGGGAATAATTTCTCCTGACAATACGCAAAGCGGACAAAACGTTTTTACAACTGAAACCTATCTTGCCGGATTGTATCAAGGTACTGACGGTAAAACCCAAATGAAGGATGCTGCTGGCACCAGTAGAAGAGTTCGTTGGGAAGATGGACTTCTTCTGCCAAACTACCGCCTTCCAACCGAAGCGGAATGGGAATATGCAGCACTTGGACTCGTTGGAAATTCAGATGATGAATTACTGACAAACCGTAAAATCTACCCTTGGAACGGAACTTATTTACGTGACGATTCGAAAAAGACAAGAGGCCGTATGATGGCAAACTTCACACGTGGCCGTGGCGATTTAATGGGAATGGCTGGCGCTTTAAACGATAATGCTGACATTACTGCTCCTGTCACATCTTATTCGCCCAATGATTTTGGTCTTTACTGTATGGCTGGGAATGTCAACGAATGGGTTTCTGACGTTTATCGCCCATTGTCTTCAAGCGAAGTTTCTGAATTTCAACCTTTCCGTGGGAATACATTTACAAAATACAGAACGGATTCGATTACAGGCAAACTGGTTCGTAATGAATTTGGAGAACTGGTTAAAGATACAATCGCCGATTACAGAAATTTTGATGATGGAGACTATCAATCACAGATCATTGAAGGCGATGACTGGAACGCACAAAAAGGCAAAACAGAAACAAATACGATGTACGTGCAATCTGCAAAGAAAGGTCAGTTTTCATCGCTCATTTCGGATAACACCCGAATTTACAAAGGAGGAAGCTGGAAAGACAGACCTTACTGGCTAAGTCCCGGCACGCGGAGATACAGACCTGAAACTGAGTCTGCAGATGATTTGGGATTCCGGTGTGCAATGACACGTGTTGGCAGCCCTGACGGATTTTAATAAAAAACCACAATACCATACAAAACCTCATTTGAAAAAGTGAGGTTTTCCTTTTTAAAACCGATTATGAACATCGAAAGTTTATATTCTCTATACCAGAATTACCCGATAGCAACAACTGATTCGAGAAATATACCAAAAAACAGCATTTTCTTTGCCCTCAAAGGCGCAAATTTCAACGGAAATACGTATGCCGTGGAAGCCCTAAAAAAAGGAGCCGCCTATGCTGTAATTGACAATCCGGAATTTGCGACCAACGACAGGATGATCCTGGTTCAAGATGTTTTACTGTGTTTGCAACAGTTAGCCAGATATCACCGTGACCAGTTAAAACTAACTATTCTGGCGATAACCGGAACTAACGGTAAAACAACGACCAAAGAACTGGTGGCTTCTGTTCTTTCAACGAAATTCAAGGTCAGTTTTACTCAGGGAAACTTAAACAACCATATTGGTGTACCACTGACCCTGCTATCGATGACTCAGGATACCGAATTCGGCGTGGTTGAAATGGGAGCAAATCATCAGGGAGAAATCAAAACCTTATGTGAGATTGCCAATCCTGATTTTGGCATCATAACCAACATCGGGAAAGCACATCTGGAAGGATTTGGATCATTTGAAGGAGTCATCAAAACCAAATCGGAATTGTATGATTTTCTGAAGAACAAAGGTGGAACTTGTTTCCTGAATGCTGATAATGCACTACTGCTTCAACGGGCACAAGACCTCGAACAAATCAGCTACGGAAAATCGACAGACTATTTCATGACAGGAGAATTGGCAAGTACAGATAGTTATCTGGTCGTTAAAGCGCTTTTCCCAAAAGGCTGGCTTTATCTGAAATCAAAACTGATTGGGGATTATAATTTTGAAAATCTGCTGGCGGCTGCCTGTGTCGGTAAATATTTTGAAGTCGATCCCTTGCTTATCCAGGAAGCACTGGCAGAATACACTCCATCGAATAACCGGTCGCAACTGATCCGGACAGAAAAAAACACAATTATTATGGATGCATATAATGCTAATCCGACCAGCATGATGGCGGCGCTCAGCAATTTTGCAAACATCGTAAATGATCACAAATGCATTATTCTTGGAGATATGCTTGAATTAGGGGAAGCTTCAGGAGAAGAGCACCAGAAAATTGTAGATTTTATTGAAGATCAAAACTTCTCAGATGTTTTTCTGATTGGACCTCAATTTAAAAACACAAAAGATCACACACACAAAAAGAAGTTCGAACACGTCGAACTTCTTTCAAATCACCTAAAAACACACCCTCTCGAAAACAAATTCATTCTGATAAAAGGCTCCAGAGGGATCCACCTGGAGAAGATCCTGGAATTAATATATTAAGCCATTTAATTGGCAACCGGTTTCTTTACATTTAATACATCGGCAATGGCCTTTTCAAATGTAGATTTTGGCAGTGCACCCATCGCCATCTGGGGTTGACCTTCAACCGGAACAAAAAGCAATGAAGGAATACTTTGTACCCCGAACATGGATGCCAATTCACGTTCAACTTCCGTATCTACCTTATATATTACGATGTTTTCGCCGTATTCTTTTTGAAGTTCTTCCAAAACCGGAGCAACCATTTTACACGGTCCGCACCAATCGGCATAAAAATCAATCATACAAGGAGTTTTTCCTTCAAATTTCCATTCTTTATTGAGATCATAGTTGAATACTTTTTCTTTGAATGTCTCTTTTGTTAAATGTTCTAACATGGTTTCAAATTTTAATTATATATAAATATACATTTTTCGATATTTCAATATCAATTCACATGCCATTAAATTTAATTTTTAATTTCGAGTCTGAAACTGCAATTAATTGTAATTTTGTCACAATCAATAAACAAATTGTCATATATAAGTATCGAAATACGATTATACCGGAAATTATTACATGAGACAACACCTGCAACATCCTATATTTTCAGTGATCTCTGAACTCGCTGACAAACTCAATCAGGAAACCTTCGTCATCGGCGGTTTTGTCAGAGATCTGATATTAAAACGAAATTCTCCTGACATTGATATAGTTACGATTGGAAGCGGCATTCAACTTGCCGAAATGGTTGCCCGAGAGTTAGGCCCAAACATTCAGGTCAATGTTTTTAAGAATTTTGGTACTGCCATGCTTAAATATCGGTCGCTTGAATTAGAATTTGTAGGTGCAAGAAAAGAATCGTACCAGGAAGACTCAAGGAATCCCATTGTTGAAGATGGGACACTTGAAGAAGACCAGGATCGAAGGGATTTTACAATGAATGCACTTGCCATTTGTCTCAACGGTGATCGCTTTGGAGAACTGATCGATCCATTTGGCGGAATTCAGGATATTGAAAATAAGATTATACGCACACCTCTTGAACCTGGAATTACTTTTTCCGATGATCCATTGCGGATGATGAGGGCAATCCGGTTTGCAACACAACTGGGCTTCACCATTGAAGAAAAAACACTGGAGGCTATTTCGCTGAATAAAAAGCGCATTCTGATCATCTCCAAAGAAAGAATCGGCGAAGAAATCAATAAAATCATTCTTTCGTCAAAACCTTCCATTGGATTTAAGTTACTGGATAAAACCGGATTACTGGAAATTATTTTTCCTGAATTGCACCGGATGAAAGGACGGGAAGAAGTGAATGGCGTCGGACACAAAGATAACTTTTTTCATACGCTGGAAGTTTTGGATCGGATTGCTCCCAATACAAATAACCTTTGGCTGCGCTGGTCGGCCTTATTGCATGACATTGCCAAACCTCAAACTAAAAAATACTTGCCTCAACAGGGCTGGACTTTCCATTCTCACAATTTTATTGGGGCAAAAATGGTTCCTGCCCTATTTAGAAAAATGAAGTTCCCGCTGAATGAGAAAATGAAGTATGTTCAGAAACTGGTAGAACTACACATGCGCCCCATCGTGCTTTCAGAAGAGGAAGTTACAGATTCGGCAATCCGCAGGCTATTGTTTGAGGCAGGCGATGATATCGATGATTTGATGACTTTATGTGAAGCGGATATAACTTCAAAGAATCAGGAAAAGGTTAAAAAATATTACAATAATTTTCAACTTGTTCGCCAGAAATTAAAAGATTTGGAAGAAAAAGATCATATCCGGAATTTCCAGCCTCCGGTAACCGGCGAAACAATTATGAAAATCTTCGGACTTGGTCCATGTAAGGAAATCGGGATGATTAAGAGTGCCATAAAAGAAGCCATTCTGGACGGGATCATTCAAAATGACTATGATCAGGCCCATAAATATATGTTGGTAAAAGCTAAAGAAATGGGACTGATGCCTGTGGCCAATCAGTAGTCCTGAATTTGTACCCGAATCAAAACAGGAAGGTGATCTGAAAACCCTTCGTGATACTTGAATCCGACATAGGTTCGTTTTGGCTTAACTCCTCCAAATTTGGCATCGGGCTCCAACAAGAATGAAGCATTAAAGATCTCAGCATTCAGGAATTTAAAACAGTCCTTGCTTTCCAGAAATGAATCTGAAACAATCCATTGATCGAAAACCTCCCAGGTATACTGGCTTTTAATTGTTTGGACCGTATTCGACAACCATCGGAAAGACAGATTAATCATTTCACCTTTAATTTGCGGATTGTCGTATTCTTTGGCATCAAAAACACGTACCAGACTTTCATCTTTTGGAGTATCATTAAAATCACCCATGCAGATTATTTTGGCTCCTGAAAATGTGGCATTTAAAGATTGAATCGATTTCTTCAGCGTCTCAGCAGCCAGTCTTCGATACCTTATGGTTTCCATAATTCCACCGTACCTCGAAGGCCAGTGATTCACAAAAAGATGTAATGTGTCACATCCATTCAGCACGCCACTCACCCGCAAAATATCTCTGGTTCTAAATGATTGATCAATAGGGTCAACCACAGGTATTGCCTGATAATCAAACGGGCGGAATAATTCCGGACGATAAATCAGAGCCACATCAATTCCCCGCTCATCAGGCGAATCCTTTTGCACAACTCTGTAACTATATTTATTTAACGGGGCATGTTGAGTAAGCAACTCAAGAACGTGCAGGTTTTCGATTTCGCAAAGACCAACAAAAACAGGAGGATTCCACTTTCCTGAAGCCAAAATAACTTTGGCCAGCCGCTCAGCTTTTGTATGTAATCTGCTCATAATCCACCTTCTATTGCCTTCAGGAGTATATTCATCATCGTTGGTCAGGGAATCATTTTCGCAATCGAAGAAGTTCTCAACATTGTAAAACATGAAAGTAAATTCATTCTTCAACAGATCATCCTGACAGTAACAATCCTTGTACAGCATGATAAAGAACAAACCAGAGACGATCAGCAACAGTTTCATCTTTCAGGAAAATTTAGTTCAGGAGAAATAAATCGAACAAAAAAGCAGTCAGTATTCAGAATTATTTTGGGATAGTATGGTCTAAATCTTATTCGAAAAAAGAATGATCTCCATGCCTATTTCGATGCTTTTTTTTCCTGTCGTTCATAGGCTCCAATATCGGGCCCGAACTCATCCAGCAAACGATCACGTCCTTTTAAATCGGTAGGATACAATCTGCTAATCGATGGATTAGCAGTATCCTTAGCCTTACTCAATGTATCGAGTTCGAAATTAAATTTCTTATACGGATCAACGAATCCAGGGTCTCCTTTTAAAATATCCACAAAATGATCAGTGTTGGTTGTCTTAAAAGTATCAGCAACCTGAATCAGACATGCATCAAATTTATAATTAAACAAAGCCTCATTTTTTTTACTCAGAAAAATTTCGTTCCCGTCAATCGCATTTCCGGCAATAATACAGTTCCCGAACCTAGCTTTCGAAAGATCGCCGATATAGGCTGGTTGGTCCTTATCAATAATCAGATAATTCTGAATCTGTAAAGATGGTGTGCTTCGTGCTTTATAACTGTATCCTCCCCAGTAATTAGCTATGGTGCAATGGTTAAACTCATAATTACCGCCAACAAGGAGAGCAACAGCATAAAAACCGCAATTGGTGATCAGACTATTATCAGCCTCGATGTTAGACTTCATGGCAAAAATTCCGGCATAGGCCATATTTTGAATTTTAACATTGCTGAGGTTCACCGATGCAAAACCGTTATTTTCAATGTTGCCAACCTGCATACCAATATTGGCATTTTTGATTTCAACATTCGTAAATTCGTTGTTTTTACTTCCTGAATACAATAAAATACCATTCCATTGATCCGGAACATTAGAATAGACATCTTCAAGCCGATCGCCGTGAAAGAAAATAGGATTTTCGACAGTTCCCTTCGCCAATACTTTTCCTTTAACATATAAACCTGCATCTTTATGAAAATAGATCTTTGTGCCAGGCTCAATGGTTAATGTAGCATTACTGTCTACGTAGGCGTAATTGTAAACCAGATAAGGTTTCTCATTGGTCCAGGTAGTCGTCTTCAGAGTCGCCCTCTTGACTAAGGTGAAATCCTGTCCCCATGCGACCAAATCGATATCCTGACGATTTGCATTGGTTACGAATTCGATGGAATCTTTTACCACCAAAGGAAGATTTTGACCACTTGGATCAATCGTCACTTCAACAAAAATATATAAACTGTCGAAAGGAGCAATCTCCATATTTTTCACTTCATTAGAAGAGATCCCATTGATATTCAATCTAAAATTTGATGTTTCTCCCTTTGCAAGTTTTATCGAGGAAATCAGGATTTTCTGATCAAAGGTGTTATAAATTTTAAAATGTTGCGTGCTTGAGCCAATAGTGGTAAAAATAGTATCAAACATAACCGTATCAGCGGAAAAACGAAGTTTGACATCAAGCGAAGACATATATTTTTCATCTTCACATGAAATTAGATATCCAAGAGACAGCAGCAGTATCAATATGTAGATAAGGTTCTTCAAGCCAATTATTTCAAAAATAATAACGTCAATTATACTCACTTAGTATCCAAAAATAATAAATCATTTTCACATTTTTTAACATTCAAGCGATTAAGTGATAAAATCAACCTTTCAAAGCATTAACCGATCAGAGAATCAAGAAAATAGATTGAAAGTTTATTCTTCAATGCCGTTGTATTCAACTATTTAGAAAAAGCACCCTCTTAAGTTTTCAAACATTAATAAATCAATACATTTTCGATTTGAAATAGATACCGGTCGAAAGTTTAACCAAAAATTTATTCGATTTTACCGATGTGTTATTAACCATGCAAAACCTGATAAGGGTTCCTTTGGATTAAACAATAATTTTTGCTTTTAGTTAAAAAAACGAGATCCGAAACCAAAAATCTCCTTTCATAATCGTTACTAAGGTAATTTATAATAATTCTGAATAAGGGAAGCCCTTTCCTCTTCCACATCAACAGTGGCCTGTATTTTACTGGATAAGAGCCATCTACAACAATATTCATCAACCTTCAAATACAAAACATCACAATACATAATACTAAAAAGTGCAATTTAGAAAATATCATGTCTATTATACTGGATATTAGATGATCAAAATTAGAAGCATCTTTTTTGCATTTAATAACTGTAGTTAAAAAGCGTTAACACAGTCACAAAAAAACTTCATAACACACTGTATGTCAATTTAGTTATCGCGAAAAGTATTTGTATAGTATTAAATTTCTCATTACCTTTTACTACATATTATAGAGCCAGATGTAGGCTAAAAAATAGATTAAAAAACCAAAAACAACCCAAAGAAGAACATGAAAAAAATCCCCCTGATTTTAATTATGGTCTTTGGCTGTAGCATAGTGTATAGCCAAAACCTAAAACCGGACGTGATTTCTACGGCTGGTAGTTTTTATACAAATGGTAACAACTCGGTTAGTTGGACAATTGGAGAATGTTTTACTGCAACATTTCCAAATGCCACCAACACTCTCACTCAAGGTTTTCAGCAAGGTATTTACGACATTGAAACAGCTATTGACAACACAGAAAACCTGATAAAGATTAATCTGTTCCCCAATCCGACTGCTGATTTCGTCAACCTGGAAATTCAATTGCAGAATAAGAAAGACTATTTCTTTCAGCTATCTGATATGGATGGAACTTGCCTGAAAAACGGAAAAATAACTTCGGAAAAATCAGAAATAAGTCTATCCGGTTTTTCAAACAGTACTTACATTCTCAATGTATTTACGACTGATCACAAATTATTAAAGTCATTTAAAATTATTAAGATCAATTAATCCTCAAATCAATAACCCAATGAAAAAATTATTAACAATCCTTATTTGTTTAAGCTTAATAATAGGAACATTATCGGCTCAAACACCAAACGCGTTTAAATATCAAGCTGTTGTTCGCGATAATGCCGGACAAATAATTATCAATCAAAACGTAGGATTCAGAATCTCCATCCTTCAATCAAGCGCAACAGGTACTGCGATATATTCAGAAACTCATGCCGTGCAAACCAATGCTTTTGGATTGGTGAATTTTGAAATTGGTATGGGCACGGTTGTTTCTGGTACATTTTCGACCATTGACTGGGGAAGTGACAGTTATTTCGTAAAAATAGAATTGGATGCCACTAACAGTGGTTCTTTTTCTGAAATGGGAACCAGTCAATTGCTTGCTGTTCCATATGCTTTGTATGCAACCAAAGCAGGAAATGGATTGACAATTTCGGGCACACCCCAGCTGGGAGATCTACTTTATAATAATGGAGATAAATGGGACTTGTTGTCAAAAGGAGTTAATGGCCAAACCTTGCGATTGGACAATGGACTTCCCAACTGGGGTGAACCGGGTTATGCTTTGCCCATGGTAACCACAAGCGCTGTTACAGATGTTCTGCAAACCGGAGCCATGTCTGGAGGAAATATTATAGCCACAGGATTTACAGATATTACAGCCCGCGGAGTTTGTTGGGGCATCAATCAAAATCCAACTACTGTTGACAGCAAAACGACTGAAGGCACAGGCATTGGAACGTTCACAAGCTCAATTACAAGTCTGGAATCGAATACTACCTATTATTTGAGAGCCTATGCCACCAATAGCGCAGGTACGACCTATGGTAATCAGGTTACGTTTAAAACTATCCTGAATGTGGTTTTCCCAACAACAATTACAGCAGCAGTAACCAATATTACGGCAAATGCGGTAACATCAGGTGGAAGTGTAACTGCTACGGGCGGCGGAGAAGTTACAGCACGTGGAGTATGTTGGAGCGATCATCAAAATCCTACTATTTCCGATAGTAAAACAAGCGATGGAACAGGTACCGGCGAATTTCAAAGCCAAATTTCCGGACTATTACCTGGGACTTATTATGCAAGGGCTTATGCTACCAACAGTGCAGGTACCGGATATGGCAACATGGTCACATTTACTACTGAGAAAACATTACCCGTATTAACTACCAAAGCGATTACAGATATCTCTGCCATGGGAGCCGTGTCCGGAGGATCTATTTCATCGGCTGGTGGCGGGACCATTTCAGGAAGAGGAATCTGTTGGAGCGATGCCCCGAATCCAACCATTGACAATGAGAAAACAACAAGTACATCTACATCATCTTCTTTTAGCGCTGCCATTGCAAAAGCCAGCCCGAGTACAACCTATTATTTAAAAGCTTATGCTACTAATGAAATAGGTACCGGCTATGGTGATGAAAAAACTTTTACCACATCTGATGCGGCATATTATACAAGTTTCGAGGCAGGAATGACTCCTGCTAATTGGACCGGACCTTGGACCGTGAGAAATGAAGCTGCATTTGATGGCAGTTATAGTTTTAAGTCATTGGTGAGTCAGACTTCTGAAACATCTTTTAATTTCACTCTAAGTCAAACAGGACAATTGTCTTTTTACTTCTTTCTTTATGATGGTTATGGTGGTATAACACTTGAGGTATATCTTGATGATGAATTAATGGCAACATATCCTGGCGATGGGTCAGGATGGAGACAAGGTTTAATTGACATTCTTACAGGAACTCATGCTCTTAAATTTAAGCTACTTCAGCAAGGTGCATTCGGTGGTGATTATTGCTACATCGATCAAATAACCATTACCAAATAAAGTGGAGTATATTTTCCCAGCAGGAGGAAAAGCCTTCCGGAGAAAACATCTTAAGTAAATACTACCCATTTGTCAAAAACTCAAAAAACTTTTGCACATGTTTTGACTTCATAAATTAGAAGCATTGATTAATCTATAAATCTCACCATCAGAAGTGATAATAAAGTGGAGACCAGCCACCACTAAAAAAACGGGGCGAAATCCGAAAAGCCAAACGAGTAGGGAACAATAAAATTAAATGAATATGAAAAACATGAAATTGAAATTAATTATGCTAACTATTGGAGCCTTCCTTTTTAGTAGTTGCTCTTATCGAGTTCTCGATTTTACCTTAATATCTACAAAGAATGTAGATCTATCAAGAGGAGCTTCCTTTGAAAGAGGTAAAACCAGAGTTGAAGGAAAAGATATGGTTCACCTAATTATTTACATTCCTTTGGGCAGGCCAAATCTGAAGGAAGCTGTTGATCGGGCCGTAGAAAGTATTCCGGGATGCATTGCATTACTTGACGGTGTTGTTTACTCTAAATTTTGGTGGATCCCATTCCTCTATGGACAGCAATCAATTACAATTGAAGGAACTCCTCTTATTGATCCAAATTTAACATACAACTTGAAAGATATACCAACGTTTGGTAAAATTCAGATCGATAAGGATGGTAAATTTAAAAGTGTTGAAAATATATCGTCAACTGAATATTATGCACTAAAAGAGAAAGTGGTAAAAGATTCTAAAGTGAAAAGATTTAAAAATTCAATCGAGATAGAATAACCAAACATAAGTGAAATGCATTTGAAACGACAAAAAATGAAGTCTCTTTCTGTTAATTTAACATCTCCTCACGGCAGTATTCATGACCTAAAACAAAGGAATTGGAAATTCACCGAGTATATATTAAGAAGAGAATAATTGAAAAATGACATCTATAAAGTAAAAGGAATCAACACTTCCTCAACCTTTCTAAAAAACAAAACCGCCCGGAACCTCTGTCCCGGGCGGAAAAAAAACCAAAAATCAACTAACCTTTAAACCGTCTGGCAACCTCATCCCAATTCACCACGTTATAAAAGGCATTGACATAGTCAGGTCGCCGGTTCTGATAATTTAAATAGTATGCATGTTCCCATACATCTACTCCAAGAACCGGTGTTCCTTTAACTTCTGCCAGATCCATTAACGGGTTATCCTGATTAGGTGTGGACGAAATCACCAAACTATCACCCTGCTTTACCAGCCATGCCCAACCAGACCCAAACCTGGTAAGGGCTGCTTTTGTAAAAGCTTCTTTAAAATTTTCATACGAGCCAAATGATGCATCAATCGCTTTTTGCAAATCACCTTCCGGAGTTTTAGCACCTCCCGGAGCCATTACATCCCAGTATAAATTATGATTGTAAAAACCACCGCCATTGTTGCGTACTGCAACCGGGTGAACCGATATTTTAGCCAAAAGTTCTTCTATTGTTTTCCCTTCAAGAACAGTACCCTGAACGGCAGCATTCAGATTGCTGGTATATCCTGCATGATGTTTATCGTGATGGATTTCCATCGTTTTTGCATCGATGTAAGGTTCAAGTGCATCAAATGCGTATGGTAACTTTTGTAATTCGAATGCCATTATATTTATATTTAGAATTAAAGACTCTTTTATCTTCTATGCAAACATAGCACCTATTTGGATTTATTCCAAATAAGAAGACACTTTTTTCATATCAAATATTTCGATAAGATATAGGAAAGATCAATGAAGACAATTGAATAGAAACAAATCAAAACCCAATTCACTAATGTGTTTTTAGTACGAAGGAAACAGGTTTAAAGGCTGTTTCCTTTGTACTAACTTAAACTATCAGTTTAATAAACAAAACTACTTCCCCCTAAAAATTCGCGAATAACTGAGGTCGGCGGAATTTCCACATCGTCGATGGGTATGAAATACGATAAAAATTTAAGCAAGCGGCTACTTTCGCTGAATTCATCCTGATTTTCGGTAACCGATTTCAGTAACGGATCGGCATATTTTTTCAATACGGCCAATTCATAAATCAGCGATGAATTAAACATGACATCAGCATTTTCCTGATAGGGAAAAATATTTTTGTCCTCACCGGCACGAACGCTCGGCCACCGGCGAATCGTATCCTGAGCCGAATAATTGCGGTATTTGCTGTCGCGGATCATCCGCCGGATCATTCGGTTATCAGTTGTCGAAATATGATTCTGATCATCGATCGAAATCTGGGTGAGCGCCGAAAGGAATATTTTAAACGTATTTTCAGGTAGAATATGCGGAATCAAATCCGGATTCATTCCGTGGATTCCTTCAACAATCAGAACATTACCTGGATCCAAACGCAATTTTTTACCTGAAGGAAAACGTTGACCAACTGTAAAATTGAACTTTGGCAATTCAATGGTTTCACCAGAGAACAGTTGTATCAACTGTTCATTAAAAAACTCAATATCAATGGCTTCGATTGCTTCAAAATCGTATTCTCCCTTTTCGTCTTTTGGGGTTTTTTCGCGATCTACAAAATAATCATCGAGCGAAATCATAAAAGGTTTCAGGCCATTCACGGCCAATTGAACCATCAGTCGCTTGCTAAAGGTCGTTTTCCCTGAAGCTGACGGGCCGGCAATCAACACAATTTTAACCTTATCCTTCCTGTCATTGATCAGATTGGCTATTTCTGCTATTTTTTTTTCGTGCAGGGCCTCCGATATTTTAATGATATCGCCACTCATCCCATTGATTGTATTTTCATTCAGGTTGGCCACATTGGGCACATTCAACAGTTCAGCCCAATCTTTATGTTCCTGAAAAACCTCAAACAGCTTGTCATGTCTGCAATAAGGTTGAACCTCGCTGAATTTAGACGGATTAGGAATCCGAAGCAATAATCCGTCGTAATACGCAACAAGGTCGAATACCTCCAAATAGCCTGTCGAAGGAACCAAATATCCATAGAAATAATTGGCCAGTCCATCCATGAAATACAAGTATGAAAACAGAGCACCCTGCTGTTCAAACAATTTCGCTTTATAGGGTAGATTCTGGTTTTTGCATATTTCAACAGCTTCCTCCGTCGGTAATCCAATTTTTTCAAAAGGGATATTTTTCCTCACAAGTTGCTGCATTTCCGTTTTGATGGCAAATATATCGGAATCGGTTACTGGTCGTTCCAAACCTGCAAGTTCACAATAATACCCTCGGGAAATGCCATGCATCATTTTCAGCTTGACTTGCGGGAACACTTCAACAACAGCAGCATACAGAATAAAAATCAGCGAACGGACATACAAACGCACACCATCAGCATTTGTATAATCGATAAACTCAACTTTTTTGGTTTTCATAAAAACGAATGAGAGTTCCTTCACTTTGTTATTCACAAAGGCACCAATAACCGGATATTTGAGCTTAATCTGAAACTCATCTTTGACGTCCATCAGGCTTACGCCCAGAGGAAATGATTTTTTTGTGCCCGTATTAACGCAATAAATATCGATTGTTTTCATATTGAATTCAAGTATCAGTATTTAGTATAAAAGACTAAAGATAGAAGATTTTAGACCACTAACATTATACTGAACTGATCTTCTAAAATCAGTAGTCTCGTTCAATGGAAATGCCTGTCTGGGTCTTTTCATGATCTGGAATTCTCCAGTTCCAGTTTGAGGTATCTGGCGGTAAATGAATCTTCATTCCAAACAATCTGTTCCGGAGTACCAAAACACACCACGCTCCCACCCTCTCTTCCACCTTCAGGACCAATATCAATGACATAGTCGGACACTTTAATCACATCCATGTTGTGTTCGATGACAATAACTGTATTTCCCCGGTCAACCAACTTATTGAGGACTTCGAGCAACACACGGATGTCTTCAAAATGAAGTCCGGTGGTTGGCTCATCGAGAATATACATCGTTTTTCCCGTGTCCTTTTTGGCCAGCTCGGTAGCCAGTTTTACACGTTGTGATTCACCTCCGGAAAGTGTGGTAGATGATTGCCCCAGGGTGATATATCCCAGCCCTACATCCTGAATGGTTTTCAGCTTATGGGAAATCGACGGAATATGTTCGAAAAACTCAACACCCTGATTAATCGTCATGTCAAGTACATCGCTGATTGACTTTCCTTTGTATCGGACTTCAAGTGTTTCGCGATTGTAGCGGCGACCATTACACGCATCACAATGAACATATACGTCCGGAAGAAAATTCATCTCAATTTGTTTCAAGCCTCCTCCCTTGCAACCTTCACAACGTCCGCCTTTGACATTAAATGAAAATCTGCCGGGCAGATAAGCCCTTATTTTTGACTCAGGCAACTGTGCAAACAGATTCCGGACATCAGAAAAAACACCGGTGTAGGTTACCGGGTTGCTTCGCGGAGTACGCCCAATTGGTGACTGATCGACCTGCACCACTTTATCGATGTTGTCCAAACCAACAATTTCGCTGTATGAAAGTGGATCTTTCACCGATCCGTAGAAATACTGACTTAAAATGGGTTGCAAGGTAGCGTTGATCAAACTGGATTTTCCGCTTCCGGAAACTCCTGTGACACAAATTAATTTACCCAATGGTAAATCGACCGAAATATTTTTCAGATTGTTTCCTGTACAACCTTTCAGTGAAAGTACCAACCCGTTTCCTTTCCGGCGTTTCTCCGGAATTTTGATTTTCGTTTCACCCAGCAGATATTTGGATGTGAGGGTTCCGGCTTTCAGAATTTGTTCCGGGTTACCAGCAGCAACAACCTGGCCACCATGCCGCCCCGCAAGCGGTCCCATGTCAATCACATAATCGGCATTCAACATCATGTTTTTGTCGTGCTCAACCACAATCACCGAATTGCCTGTATCGCGCAACTGCTCCAGTGAATTAATCAGCCGAAGATTGTCACGGTGATGTAAGCCGATGCTTGGTTCATCGAGGATATACAATACATTCACCAGTTGTGAACCAATTTGGGTAGCCAGCCGGATGCGCTGCGATTCGCCTCCGGACAAGGTGCGCGAAGTGCGGTCGAGCGACAAATAATTAAGCCCGACATCTTCCAGAAAGCGAATCCTGTCCCGAATTTCCTTGACCACTTCCACCGCAATTTGTTTCTGACGATCGGTCAGCCGTTCTTCCAGATTAATTAGCCAAGAGCTAAGTTCCGAGATATCAAGTTGTGCCAGTTCTGAGATGTTCTTTCCATCAATCTTGAAAAATAGCGACTCTTTTTTTAACCGCTGACCCTTACATTCCGGACATGTTGCTTCGCGTATAAACTGGTTAGCCCATTTCTGCGCTTTTTGCGATGGATTGTCATCCTTCTGAGCATCAATATATTTAATTACTCCCTCGTAAGTCATCAGATAATTCATAGAAACTCCAAGTGGTGAGTTCTTAAGCTGAATCCGTTCATTGGTTCCGAAAAGAATAGCATTCAAACCATCTTCAGGAATATCTTTGATGGGGGTTTTCAGGTTAAAACCATACATCTCACCTAAAGCTTCAATCTGCCAGAATACAAGCGTATTTTTGTGCGAGCCAAGCGGCGCAATTCCACCACTCAGAATACTTTTGGTATTATCAGGAACAATTTTTTCAAGATCGATTTCGCTGATCATACCCAGTCCGTTGCACCTGACACAAGCACCCTGCGGCGAGTTGAACGAAAAATTATGAGGTGCAGGTTCGTTGTACGAAATGCCAGTTGTCGGACACATCAGTTGGCGGCTGTAATACTTCGCCTCCTGCGTGTCGTTATCCAGAATCATGCAGATTCCATGTCCGTGTTTCATCGCAATCTTGAGCGAATCGTGCAATCGTTTATCGCTGGCTTCGTCAACCAGCAAGCGATCAATCACAATCTCGATGAAGTGGTTTTTATACCTGTCGAGTCGCATGGCCGCTTTCAGTTCGGTTACAACTCCGTCGATCCGGGCATTCAGAAAGCCTTTTTTCAGAATTTGCTCAAACAGCTCACGGTAATGCCCTTTGCGGCCTTTGACCATTGGTGCCAGAATCAGAATTTTTTTCCCGGAGAACGAACTTTTAATAAGGGTTAAAATCTGATCATCGGTGTACTTCACCATTTTTTCGCCCGTATTGTATGAATAGGCTTCGCCAGCCCGCGCGTACAGCAAACGTAGAAAATCATAAATTTCGGTCACTGTGCCAACCGTTGAACGTGGATTTTTATTGGTCGTTTTCTGTTCGATGGCAATTACGGGGCTCAGACCGGTAATGAGATCGACATCGGGGCGTTCCATATTTCCGAGAAATGAACGCGCATAGGACGAAAACGTCTCGACGTAGCGACGTTGCCCTTCTGCGTATATGGTATCGAAGGCCAGCGACGACTTCCCACTGCCACTCAGGCCGGTAATAACCGTCAGTTTATTCCGTGGAATTTCGACACTTACATTTTGCAAATTGTGGACACGGGCACCGTGAACCTCAATTTTTCCGTCTTCTTCTGTTATATTTTCCGGAGAATGGATATTTTCAGCTTTCTGCATTGGATTCTTAATTCGTTTTTGTCCGGAAACCTTCCACCGGAATTCTCAAGGTATAGGTCTTATTGTTCGGGTTTTTCAGGTAGGTTTCCCTCAACCACGGATTGAACATTTTCAGGATTTTATAGTTGATTCCCTTTTCAATAGCAAAATCGGCCCAATCCTTAACCGGCCCGCTAATTTCGATAGTTTTGGTCTCGACAACCGGATAAAGCCTTTCTTTTTTAATCCTGAAACCATACTTTTCAGGTGATTCCATCACTAATTTAAATGAAAGAATGCGAAATATATATCTTGAAGTTTCGTCGCCAAATAATAAATCGTAATAGCTGTCCACCTTTTGATTGTTTATTTGCCGAACGACAAAAGTTCTTCCTCCGTTATACGATGCAGCAACCAGCGACCAACTTCCGAATTTGGTGTAAGCTGATTTGAGGATACGACATGCTGCTTCAGTCGACTTCACAACGTGGTAGCGCTCATCAACTTCATCATTTATTTCCAGCCCGTTCTCCTTGGCGGTTGCTTCAAGTATTTGCCACAAACCTACTGCATTGGCAGGAGAAACAGCACGTACATCGAGACCACTTTCAGCAACACACAAATACTTGAAATCATCGGGTATCCCGTATGATTTCAGAATCGGTTCGATGACTGGGAAAAAACGCGGCGCATTCATCAGATAACGGATAGTTTGTGAATGGAAATAAGCCGTTGACAACATTTCTCGATCGAGATTTTCGCGCACATCGTAATATTCCAAAGGTACTTTTTCGCCTGCGAATGTTAGCTCTGCAGGTAGATCAACCGGTATATACTTGGGAGTTTCCACCGAATCAGGCGACTGACTGCCCGTGCTTGAACAGGCAGTTAAAGGGAATACGAACAAGACCAGAAGTACCATATTTAAAAGGAAGAACCGGGACGATATTTTTAAACTCATTGTGTATCTTTTCAAAATTTGACAATTTGCAAAAATAGCTGAATTATCTTCCACTGTCAACAATGCTCGCTTTATATTACAAATAAAAAAACCGGTCAAAAAGATTGACCGGTTTTTGTGAGGATACCACAGTACTTCAAAGTCCTGATATTGTGGATAATCTAAACTTTTTTTACTACCGGAATAAATCCAATTTGTTTTATGTTCTGAATATCTGAATAATCGTAAAGCATAAATCCATTCTCACCAATCATGAACAGATAATTATTCATCGGAATCACATCGTATGCATTGATCGACGGGAAACTTGCAAGCAAATGTTGGGTAATAGTCAGCGGATCGGAAGCATTGTATATTTTTAATCCTGCATCACCATCGCAGATGAACAACAGATCATCATCAATTCCAAGTCCTTGCGGGCCATACATCGGATACGACTTAAGCAATGTAAATACGGAATATTCGTTGCTCATCCTGATCACATCAAGCTGATTTACAGTACCACCGCATGTCATTCCGCCTTTAAGTGTTACAAAGGCCAGATCACCTTTTATCACAACCGGATCGCAGGCAGTTATATGCGAGAACGTTCCAATCTGGAAAGGTCTTTCAGGAACTTCCAGCGACTGAACAATCATCCCGTTTTGCGTACCCAGAAACATGTGGTTGTTGGTTATGAAAATGGTTTCAACGTTCCAGCTTACATAACTGGTATTCAGCAAGCTTGCTTCAGAAGTCGATTTCAGTTTAAATGTTAACAAACTGTACTGATTCACGATATAAAGCATATCCCGGTATAATCCAAAACGTGCCATGCTGCCGCCAACACCATAGCTTGTTCCTGCGGCTCCGCTGACACCTCCGCTTGTATAGTTGGCATCCATCGACAAGTTTTCATAGCGATAGTAAGTCGGATAATAACGTTGTTCCAGTTCCTGACGCACGCTTTTTGTTTCCCAGTCGGTTACCACTCCCTTTTCCTCATCCACCTTTGCAAGCGGATATTTCGTATCGTATGTGGGCAATGTGTATGGGAAAATTTTCTCGACACGACCAACTTCTTTAATACTTGAAAAACTTGAAACATCAATGGAAACCAGATCAATGTAACTGTCGGCATACAAAATATTGTCCTTGATGGCTATGTCAATGTTTCCGGGAATTTCGATAAAACCTTTGTTTACCGGATTGTTCGGATCGCTGACGTCAAAAACATGTACACCCGTCATTTTTTCGTTGATGAAAATATACTCATCCTTGAAATAGATTTTCCCCGGATTATTCATTTCGCGGGCAGCAGTCATTTTTACTGCCGAACGTAAATCTTCATAATTCAAATAAACGGGTGAGTTGGCCATAAAAGTCTCGAAAACCTTGTCAGTGCAGGAGGAGGTAAATGCCATCAAAAGCATCAGAATCAGATAGATATTTTTAGTTTGGTTCATGGCAGTATTTAATTAAAGATAAATCCAATTTTCAGTGAAAGACGTGAAAAATTTGCTTCAAGCTTGTAATCATTGTCTCCGGAATAATTCAATTGATGATGGCGATACCCGAACGAAAAGAACCAGCCAAAATTATCAGAAGGGAACTTCTGAAACCCAATGGATGGATTAATCATGAAACCACCTTCAGCATTGAGCTTTCCATCTGACTGAGGCGGTGGATAGTATGAAGATGAATAGTCATAATAGATAACTGACTGGCTACGATTTGCATCTTCGAGTGGAACCATATATCCAACTTGCAAATTCACGAAAGGTGTAAATTTAGTGTCGCGAAATTTGTATTGAAACTGAGCAAATGCAGGCATATACGATTCGTCCAGAAACTCGGCTCCAATCCCGGCTCCAACATACAATTTGTCGATGATACGAAAATTTACAGATGTCGAAAATGAGAATGGTGCCGATTGATTGTTTCCGGAGTTGCCCACCAAAATGCCCATGGAAGTGTCGAAAAAATAATCTTTATTCCGATTCGATTCGCTTACCTTTTTTGAATACCTCGAAATACTGTCGACTTCTGAATTTTTGAAAACCCAAAAATTTCCAGCGGAATTGATTTTTACAATATCAGCGTCATGCGTAATAAGGTCACCTTTTACGATGGCCCCGGATTTCAGGTAAACCATGTCTTTTTTGCTTTTCTGAGCAAATGCCGGAACCAGGAATAAGCATAACAAAAACAGGATGAGATTTTTTTTCATTTGATTTTTGGTTTAAAGTTTTACGCTCGTCGAATGACATTCGTATTTGGTTTTGCTTTTTTTACTGTTAAAAAGATGGACTGTGGATAAAAAAGGTTGCGCAGAACAGAAAATAAAATTTCAGGTTTCGGCAGGCGGTTCAATAAATGAAGTGGACACTCTTCCTATTGCTGTGGAGAATTTATTTAGGGTCTGCTGAAACATAGCAAATGTGCAGATAATGAATAGCATAAGAACAAAGTGCAAGCATTATAGAAGGAACATCGAAAAAAGCTGGCACTTTAATTTTTCAGTCAAAAAAAAATGGCTCTATGACGTTTGGTGTGGGTCGAAATTCGCTCCAAAGATGTTTTGATTCGGATTGTGTTTTTTTTCGTCCTGAAAGGACAACCTATTTCAGCCCAATGGCAACGCCTTGTGTTAATAAAAGTGATATTTTTAACCGTCCGCGATGGATTCAAATTCAATGTAAAATTCTTTCTCCGGACGGAATAATCCATTAATATTTAATAGTATAGATTGATTTATCTTCCGTCCGAAATTATTTTTTGACATTGAATATTATTTTTGCGCGGACGATATCATCGTTTCCTGCCAACCCAGGGCGACACTCCTTCGTCGTTTGCCCTGGGCTGGATTAAACTGTCCTCTCAGGACGAAAAAATCTCAGGATTAATACTTATCCATACTATGGATCAGTTGATATGGTTGTGGGGAAAGTCGTTGATATTGTTTCCCGATATGAAATCAAAACATAAATCGGTCACGCGAAATCAATTATACTATCTTCAAGCGGGACGCACTTTTACTTTTCTTCTACAGAAAAAAATATTCCGATAGTTATCGGACAGCCGCCGCAATCAAATGTAAATAATCAGATTAAAATACTGGTCTTTCAATTGGGTTCAACCTTTAATCGGAGCGAGTACGAGGGCCGTCAAAACGCCCGGCCGAGGGTTCGTTTTGACAAGATTTTTGCTTCCTTTTCATCGATTGGAAAAGGAAGAGCCAGTCCGGCTTGAGGACAAAACAGACTCAATCCCGGCGCGTCATTCTGCTAAGCCCACAAGAAATTAATTTGATCCAGTATCTCCTCAATAAATACAGGATATTATGACATTCGCAGAGACGCACCTCCGTGCGTCTCTGGACAGTTCCGATTAGCTAGACGCACGGGCGTGCGTCTTTACCACGAATCCTCATTTTCTAAGCGAATGATCCGGTATAAATACCTCTCCATATAAGATGATGAAGTGATTACCACTTGTTCGACATTTTAGAACTCGTAGCTTAATCCGGTAAAGACACCAATCGTATAGGGTTTATAAGATACAGATGAATTGCTGTTCAGCGAATTCAGGAAATATTTGATGCGGGGTTCAACGTTCAGGTAAATACGTTTCGATAATCCATATTTAAATCCAAAGCCCAACGTTCCGCTGTAATTCATGGATTCCATATCTTTGGTTTTACCAGCCAGACTATTGCCATCGCTGCTTTCCATGTAAGTCTGGTTCCCAACCAGGAAATTGGAGCTGAATCCTCCCATCAATTCGATACCAAACTTCGAATCGAGAAGTCTATATCGTAAATACAAAGGGATTTCGATGTATTCAAAATTCTGAACAAAACTGGCATCCGAAACAACGACTGCCGACATCAACGAATTATCTTCGAGATTGGTTCCCAGTACAATTCCGGAAGGAACATCGCTGAATTCTATTACGCCAGCGGTGCTATTCATCATTAGGTTACTGGTACGGGCATCAACGCTCACATTGGTATTTAAATATTCTGCTCCACGAGCAGGACTGGCAGCCATATCATATTGCCCCTTCGAGCGGGATGAATTTCCGGAGTTTTGTCCGATACCGGAATAGTAAACACCACTTTGCAAACTCCAGCGTTTACCTTTTTTGTATTCAACGGATACGCCACCGCCCAGATCAACCGGATTACCGGATCCTGAGTTCAGCATATTGCTGGCATAGACTTGCGTGTGACTGCTGTGTGACACATTATAAGCCGGTGAAACCTGTGCACCAACCAGCCAGCGGGCTTTAGACTTATCTGAATTTTCGGCCAGTATAATCCGCTGATTTTGTTCCATAATTTGCTGATCAATTGTTTTTTCAGCCTGTTCAGACACAATAGTTTTAAGGTTTTGATCCTGAAGCAAATTGGCAGTTTCAGTTTTATGCGCGATCGCTTGTGTCAATATTTTCATCGGTTTCATCCGGGGCAAATCATCAGCCTTTACATTCTCCGTTTTATCCTGAGAAGTTTTCGTTTCCTGAATACGCATTTGGCTGGCAACCAGAACGGGTTTATTGGATTCAAAATTAACTGTACTTTTTTCAGCTGCCGGTATTTCCTGAATGTCATTCTGTGCGCTTGCAGAATCGGTCAAATCGTTGTCAGTAATTTCCGTTTTTGCTTCCGGAGTATGGCTTTGATTGACAATGAACGGTTGGTCAACAGCCTGAGTATTCAAATCATTGAATTGCCAGCCGGCGACAAAGGCCAGAAGTAAAGCCGCAGCAACACCGGCAATCCTCCAGAATACAATTTTTCGTTTTCGTCGGTCGTTTGCGACACCGGCAAGCACATTCTCCAGTAAATAAGCTGGCGGTGCCTGTTCGTAATTCCGGAGTTTATCGCGGAACAATTCGTCTAAATTTTTATCCTTCTTCATGCCGTATAATTATTTTTGGCATTTAACTCACCATAGTTCTCACGAACTTTTTTTTTCAATATATCCCGGGCACGTGCCAGATTCGACTTGGAGGTTCCCTGTGTGATCGACATTTCTTTGGCAATTTCCTTATGCGACATTCCTTCGATCACATACAGGTTAAAAACCAGCTGATAACGCGGTGGCAACTGCTGAATCAGCTTCAGGAGTTCGTCAGCCGATATTTTCGCAATCACATCGTCTGAAAAACTGACAGAATCATAAACCGCAACATCTTCAACCGGGTACAACAAATGTTGCTTTCTGATTTTTTCGAGTGAAACATTGATCATGATCCGTCGTATCCAGCCTTCAAAAGAACCATCATTCCGAAACGACTTTAACCCGGTAAAAACCTTAATAAAACCCTCCTGCAAATTATCTTCAGCTTCTGTTGCATCTTTGGCATAACGCAGGCATACCCCGAACATTTTCGGTGCAAACTGGTGATATAGTTTTGCCTGAGCTTTTTGGTTTCCGGCAATACATTCGGATATGATTGGCTTAAAATCTTCCAAGTGCGCGTTATTTTCTAATTACCCAAAATTAACCGATTTAATCGTACTTTGGGAGATTGAACCATAATTTCATGCCTGCGCCAATCAATAAATATCAACGGTCAGGTCAGGTTTAGTTTTCCTGAAAATCAGGAATCATTTACTTCAAGATGAAGATACCTGTCGGAAAGTTGCGTCGGAATAAATTATTTCTCATTTTAATTGCAACGCAACCCTAACAGTCCTTCATCCGTCTTAACTCAAAAAGCAATTATACAATCCTTCGAAAACAAATACTGATGAAACTATTCTTTTCCTATTTCACAATTGTTCTTCTGATGGCGTCCTGCTCGAACGATCAGGAGAACCCAATTGTTTCGGATCTGAAAATTTCCGAAAAATCGGTAGAAATTATAACAACTGATAATCAATTCGGATTCGAAATCTTTCAAAAAGTCAATGCATCGGTCGATGAGCCACAGAACATCATGATTTCACCCCTGAGTGTTTCACTGGCATTGGCGATGGTCTATAATGGAACAGAGGGCAACACCAAACTGCAAATGGAAGAAATGCTTCACAAGGCAAATTTAACTTCTGAAGATATCAATCAGACTTACAAAGACCTGGTGACTGCACTTTCGAGCCACGATCCGAAGGTCGAACTGTCGATTTCGAATGCGATTTTCTACCGGAATTCGTTCCGTGTTAAAGATAATTTCATCACCACCAATCGTAATTTTTATCAGGCTGAAGTTGCTGGTCTTGATTTTTCAAAAACTACTGAAACCCTGAACACTGTTAACGGTTGGGTGAATAACAAAACCAAAGGAAAAATCGAAAAAATCATCGAAGAAGTAAAGGCTGATGATGTGATGTACATCCTCAATGCCATTTATTTTAACGGCGAGTGGCAATACCGTTTCGACACAAAAAAAACGACTGACTTGTCATTCACCAAAGAAGACCAATCGGTTATTCAGGTACCGACTATGACCATCGAGAATTCATTTAAGTATTACGACCATCCGGATTTCCAAATGCTCGAAATGCCTTATGGGAGCGGCAAATATTCGATGTTGATTCTTTTACCTGCTTCAGGAAAAAATACCAGCGATGTGATTTCGTTGTTAACCGCTAAAAATGTAAATGACTGGATTTCGAAACTGACGGAGCAAAAGGAAAAGGTGTTCCTTCCGAAATTTGAGTTCAAATTTGAACAAAGCCTAATCGATCAACTCAAAGCTTTGGGAATGACCGATGCGTTCAACGATTCCAAAACCGATCTGAGTGGAATTTCGGATGCCACAGGACTGGTCGTTTCTGAAGTCATGCATAAATCGTACATTAAAGTCGACGAACGGGGAACAGAAGCTGCAGCAGTTACCGGAATTACCGTTGGTCTCACTTCTGTCGGACCTGACATGTCGTTTAGAGTTGATCGTCCTTTTGTTTTTGTTATCCGGGAAAAAGACACCAATGCCATATTATTTGTCGGGAAAGTAATGAATCCAAAAGAAGAATAGAATGGTGAAAAAGAATGACCAGCTGGAGTTGGTTTGAAAGCTTTGTTTTATGCGTGTTATCATTTGCTGGTTCTCCAAGTCTTCCCTTCCGATTTTTTTTAATATTTTAAAACGAGTCATCACCGAAAAGTCGTATCCCCAAGTGATAAAATTCGAATAACCACCCCGAAGATTCGGTGTGGAAAAAAAATGAGATTAAACTTCTAGTACATTAATATTCTCCCCATTCAGCGCTGTTGATTCTTCTTTGATTCTTCTGTTGGTCTCACCGTTCGACTGAGACTTCGGTTATTCAAATTCAGTCCCTTCAGGGCTATTCCCTGTTTTAATGCTTTTCGCAGAAAACGCAATAGCCGATTGACTTTTTTTACTAGATTTGATACAGCTTTAAGTATTGATGCAGAACAAGTCAATTGGTATCAATTATTTATACCGTTCCTGAGATAGATGAAATAAATTTAGCCAGAAATAATTGGTGTTTAAATAAGGTCATAATTGTAACTGGTTATATTTTTTTAAGAGCGATTTAATCTTGCTGAACCTCAAATTAATCATATAAATACATCACATGAAAGGTGCAATAGCGAATTGTGTAAAAGAAACAATAGTTTCCAAATTTGGAAATCCGAAGTGGGAAGAAATAATGATAGCCTCAGGTCTAAATGCCAAAATGACTATCCTTGTTATTCAAGATATTGATGATGATATTATTTTGAATGTAGTTGAAAATTCATGCAAAATATTAGATCTTTCAATCGAGCAAATAGCAGATTATTTTGGCGATTACTGGATGAACTCGTATGCTGTAAATATGTATAAACCATACTATGGGACGAATTCTACTGCAAAAGATTTTTTTCTAAAATTAAATACAATTCATTCCAGAGTAACCAACAGTATTCCAAATGCAAAACCACCTAGATTTGAGTATGATTGGGAAAATGAAAATACATTAATCCTGACTTATATCTCACCAAGGGGACTAATTGATTTTGTTGTGGGTTTAGCGAAAGGTGTCGGTAACTATTTTAATCAGAAATTATCTGTTCGTAAAATCTCATCAACGAAAGTTGAAATAATATTCTTATAAGCTTGCCTTTCTATGTTTACTTTTTCTCTTATGTAAATCCATTTTAAAAGGCCAATGCTGTTTCGTCCGAAAGTATGTCAAAGCCTTTTTCAACTATGTACCGCGGACGATTGTCACCATATATTTATTATTTCTACAAATATTTTGCTCCGCTGGAGCAAGAACCAAAATGAACTACTCCGCTGCAAGCAGACGGGGTATCACAGAGAAATTAGTCCTTCAATTCGCTGCAAGCAGCGGGGAACTAACCCCACAGTGATTAGACGTTTCGCACGATTAGAAATAATTAGTGGCAGAGACACGAAATATTTATAGAACACGACGGCAAGTTCTGAAAAAATACTCTTTATGTGGTCGATTTTCAGAAACTAATATATCGAACTCAGGTTAATAGCACAGACTGCTTTTGGACTATTTAGTGACCGGGAAAAGGCAGTTGAAGCGGGATGCAACAATTACATTGCAAAACCCATTCACAGAGCCAACTTACTCGCATTAATACAAAAATATTTCAAGAATTAATTTCGGGGTCTCATTCTATTTAGGGATGCCGAAACCCCGCCTGCCAAGCGAGCGGGCAGGAAGTTCGGCATGACGCTGCGTCGATTCTTCATTAACACAACACTAATTTTGACAATGTATTCTTTCAAGCGAGATACCTGTAATTGATTTCACCACAGATTACTCAGATAAACAAAGATTTAAAAGCTATTCTATATCTTAATCGGTGTAATCTGTGGTGTTAATTTTTACTTGTGGAAGCAGCAGAGCTGCAAAACGAGTATTTATAACTCTGTTTGAAAAACACGACTTTATTTCATTCCTATTAATTAGTGTAGATTTATTCTACACTAATTATGTGTATTCCCCATACTACCCCTGACATCCAGGCCTCTTACTTTTTATTATTTCTGCCCCTAACGATTTGACTTTATGCTTTTTGTACC